>Ga0181580_10000429_pt1 | contig 30808 bp, 27 predicted proteins | sample 071ome_23_FD_132413 | JGI IMG/M metagenome (GOLD analysis project Ga0181580, IMG submission 132413) | Coastal salt marsh microbial communities from the Groves Creek Marsh, Skidaway Island, Georgia - 071403BT metaG (megahit assembly) | ecosystem: Environmental > Aquatic > Marine > Intertidal... | reverse complement strand
GAAGGAGCTGAAGGAAGGTGATCATCGCCCTTCCAGTCATAGCTCCATGGATGGCCCCACCCAAAATTAGCATTGAAGAATGGAGCAAAAAGCTTGTCTCCAAGATTCTGATCATTGTCAGTGCCGAGCCAGTTAAACTGTGAATCAAACGTAATATCCCAGGGATTGCGAAAACCTCGCGAAACAATGCTCAGCCCACTTCCATCGGGCAAACATCTCAAAACACCTCCATTGAGTCCCCAGTCATCGCTGGGGTGATGAAAATCCTTGCTATACTCTTCAGCGGGAAAACTTCTGGGCTCCGGAAAATCGGGAGTCCCTGGGATAGCCTCCATCCCCCATAATTCACGAAAGGCACGAGGGGCCACACGATCGGGTGCCTGGTTGAGGCCCTTTGAGTTTCCTTTGGACATGTAAACCCAACCATCGGGCCCCCGATTCAGACCATGCAGTCCGTGCTCAATGTTGCCAAGATCGGCATATAGTCTGGTGTAGGTATCACCAATGCCATCGCCATCGTCATCGGTAATGAGTGTCAGGTCAGGCGCATTGGCTACCCAGAGCGTATCCCCAACCCAGGCAAGGCCCTGGATATTATTGAGGCCTTTGGCAAACTCAATGCGATCATCAGCCACACCATCGTGGTCGGCATCGATAAGCCGAAACACCGAGTCTCCTGGGGTATCGGGTTCAGGTCGACGGTATTGAGGCCCCATACCGACATATAAATTGCCTTGCCGATCAAAGGTGATGGCACAGGGATTGCGAACCAATGGCTCACGAGCAAAGAGTCGCACGTTCAAGTCCTCGCTCACCAATGGGTAATCCTCCTGCTGAGCCCAAAGCGTCATACAGGTCAGCAGAAGCCAGCCAAGAACAGGCAGCATTCGGAAAGACATCAGACCATGCTAGGACCTGAGCCTCACATTGCAAGAACGCAGGAAGGGCCAGTCCACACCAATAAGGGATCCGTACAATTTTGCCCTCTCAAGGGGCCGAAAAAAATGTTCGGGGAACAAGCTTCTTTTTGTCAGGCCAAGACAGGGTTCGATCAAACACTTCTGCAAACACCGGGTAGTCATGATACCCCACCCCCTTTTCTCGCCAATGATCGAGTATCATATCGTGATGATTTCGCATGGTTCTTAAAACTGGGTGGTCCGGATCCATACTCAAGAGATTACGCATCTCGTAGGGATCAAATTCCATGTCAAACAATTCCTCAGAGGGAGACATCCCCTCACCGTATGGCCAATAGACATATTTGTAGTGAGTGGTCACCACACCCAAGGCCAAAGTACCAGCCGTCCCCCACACCTGTATCAGGGGCAAGGTCTCTCGGACGGAGGACTTGCTACCCCTTAAAATAGGTCTGAGACTCCGACCATCCAGATCCAGGGATGGATTCATGCCAGCCAGATCAAGGATAGTCGCTGCGATATCGATGTTGCCGGTGACCGAAGCCACCTCCCGTCCTCGGCAATTGGCAGGCATCCTGGGGTCAAGGATCAGCAGTGGGACCCGACTGCCCTCCTCATAGGGCAGCACCTTGCTGCCGAGCCCATGGGAGCCATTGAAAAAGCCGTTGTCACTCGAATAAATTAAAACCGTTCGATCCGCAACACCTTGCTCAACCAGGGCTTCTCGAATCATCCCGACAGCCACATCAATGGCGTGTATCTGCTGATGGTATTGACGCATGGCCTGTTGGTAGGACTGCTCCTGATGATACCCCCAGGTCTCGAATCGGGCATACTGCCGCCCGAGTCGATGTTGTGGAGCCAAATGATGACCAGCCTCGCGTCCATAATTAGGCAATTTACGGAAGTAGGTCCCCTGGTAGACTCCATCCAATGTGGGATCAGGGGTTACCGGTCGGTGAGGAGCCTTGAAGAAAAGACTCAGGCAGAAAGGTTTCTCTGACTTGGCAGCCCGCTTGATAAAGTCCACTCCAGCCGCACCATAGGCTCGCGTACTGTGCGGGTAGCGATCAGCATAGGCCTGGAGGTAGGGATTCTTGGCTGTTTCATAGGAGGTCTGTCCCGCTCCCCCGAACCACGCATCGAAATCGGCTATCGGCAAATCCTCATAACGATTTTCAGAACCACCCCTTGTCAGGTCATCCACCACAGCAAATCCAAACTTTCCCCCAAAGGCTGTCAGGTATCCTTCTTGACGCAATCTGACAGGATAAGATTCCTCCCAGGTTTTTCGCAACATGGGGCCATGCATGAAATTACAGCCAGTACGGTATTCCAGCAGGCCGGTCATCACATTGGCTCGGCTGGCCATGCAGATGGCAGTCGTATTGTAATGACGATTAAAGATCAGTCCCTCTCTACCAAGTTGATCAATATGAGGGGTCTGCACGTCAGGGTTGCCATAGCAACCAAGGGAATCATAGGACTGATCGTCGGCGAAAAAGAAGACTATGTTGGGGCGATCCTCACCCAACACACCCCAGCTGGAAATCAAACAGATCAGGATCCAAATCAGGGTAGCTTGATCTGATCCACGCCTTGTTGACTCAGTTGAACAAGATATTTTTCCGAAGGTAGGTAGGTTCATCTAGGTTGACCGAATCGTAATAAGTCGGATCACAGTTGGCAAAACGTCCGGTTTTCTTGCCTCCTAGATTGAGCAATGTCTGAAAATACCCCTTGCTGCGAGCCTTGGTTGATCCTCCAGTCGGCGAAACCAGCGGCTCGCACCCCTGCTCGGTAAGCGAGTCCATCAATTCGCCATCGTAGAGAGGATGTTCATTATTGGAGGCCTTTTTGTTAAGTAGACTGGACTTGGGCTTTTGAATGGGGATTTCAAAAACTCCCGAATCGGTATCAGGTTGAGCGTGATCGGCTGACTTGGCTTCAGCCAACTGAATCAATACTAATCGAAGTCGAACCGAGGATCCATACTCTGAATCCGATCGCAAGGATAGGATCGGCCGCAGCGCCAACTTGAAGGCATCACTCAGTCCGGCGCGCAAACCTTCCAGGACATCCAGCCGCATCGACGGGCCAGCCGAGATCTCGACAAGGCAAGCTCCCACACTTTCTGGTGAGATGGCCATGCCGCTCTCCAATTGCGCCATGATGTCATCCAGCGCTGCCAAGCAAGCTTCTTCGCCCGTATGCGACTCGCTTTCAAGCAACCAGGTCATCGCAACCCTGGAGGACAATTCCTTGCTTACCTGATGCCAATCCAAAGAAAGCACACCTGAAGATTGAAACATCCACCACAGGGTTAAGACCTGGCTCACTCCATCCAGCTGCTTGGGTGGTATTGCCAGCTTTGCTGAGTCAACCGAGGAGGCGTGCTGACTGATTCCCAGAGGCAGGACCAGGTCAACTATGGCTTTCAGTGGCGCGATTCTCTGATGACAATCTTGCCTGGATCCTTTGGTCTCATCAAAACTCAAGACAAGGGTCAGCTGGTGCCCCTGCCTTCGCAGGTAGTTCAACAAACTCATGAGTCGACCCTGATCTTCGTCATGAACCTGATCCAAGGAAGCGATCACAAATGTCCAACCAGGTTGGGAAAGAAACATCTCGCCATGACGCTGAAGATCGGGTTCGGATTCGGCGCAGCAAAAGGTTCCCGAAGATTCCAACCCGACACGAACAAGCTCGGTTTGAGCAGGCAATCGATGGGTTGCATCGAACCCAATCATGGTCGGGAGCGGGTGGCAAGCTGATTGGAAACTTGACCAGGAAGCCTGAATCCATGGGCCAGTAGCAACCAGATAAGAGGGGTGATGCTGAAAGCGTTGAGAGGAGGATGTCATGATACTGGCCATGGCTGAATCAGGATTCCATTCTGAAAAGATTGCGTATGCGGTGCCCAAGAGGCAATCGATGAGCCTCCTGCTCACGCTGTCTGGCAATATCAAAAGCCCCAAATTTAAGTAGGCCCAGAGCCGTCGCGTATTCGGGCCGATCGATAACCGAACTTGGGCCATGAAGGTTGTGTCCCTTCCCAATCGACACAGGTAGCCCGAACACGTATCCAGCAAGGGCCTCAATTTCGGGCATGTGTGCCCCACCACCACAAAGCACCACCGATTGAACACGGTCTCCCATGCCATGTCTCCCGAGCTCGGAAGCAATGATCATGAAGGTTTCCTTGAGGCGCTCATGGATGATTTTTTGCAGGGTAGCCCTATCCATGCGTCGGTCTGAATAACCCATTTCGCGGGATAGTTCTCGAAGGGTTTGTTGCCCTTCATGGGTTAGCATCGCTGATCCATGTTTGATCTTGAGGTCCTCAGCGCGTGCAAAGCTGCACTGCAATCCAGTGGAAAGATCCTGCGTGACATGATCCCCCCCGACGGCCAGCAGTCCGGAGTGACAAACCACACCATCCTTGCAGACAACGTATTCTGTGGTTCCGCCACCAAGATCGATCACCAGAGTGCCCTCAGCTTTCTGGGAAGTATTCAATACCGCCAATCCAGATGCCAAACCACTGAAAGCGAGGTTCTCAGCTTCTAAGCGCATCTTACGCAGGCACTGCAATGGTTTTTGAAGCGCCTCAGCTTGGGCCTGAATGGCATGCAGCACAACCGTCAATTGGGAGCCGTGCATACCAACAGGAGACCTGCCCACGGGTTGCCCATCGACCAAAAACTGCTGGCGTATGACGTGAATCATGTGATCGCCTGGGCTCAAATGGAAACGCCGAGCTTGGGTCATGACATCTTCCACATCTTCTTGAGCAATGGATCGATCCACCGAGGCAATGGCGTGGGATCCTGAAAAATCATTCGAGCGGAGATGCTGGCCGGTCACAGCCAAGTAGAGCTGATGGACTTCCCTATCCGCTTTTTCCTCAGCTTGACTGATAGCCTGCCGAATAGCCTCGTGAGTAAGTCGCGGATCGACCATCTCCCCTTTGATGACCCCTCGAGAAGGAGCTTGCCCAAAACCCACCACGCTGAGCGCTTCCTCGTCGCTCAGTTCAGCAATGATCGCGACCACCTTGGAGGTTCCTATTTCAAGAGCGGTCAGATGTTCGTCTCGTTTAAACGTCCACATGATTCAGATCAATGGGTGGGATGCGGTGTTGATGCTCCTCAGCCTGGAGCCCGTCCTCTGAAAACCATTCAATGGGCACGTTGTTCTTGATGGTCAGATCTAGGAATGCCAGTCGACGCCCTATGCGCAATCCGTAATCCATGACCTGATGCCATTTAGCCAACTGCTCGTCAAACCGACTCAAAGCGAACAGAATGCGTTGTCCGTCGCCTGTGTGCACCTCCAGTTGATCCAGTTGAGTCACATGCACCGTTTCGATTTGAATCTTTTCACTCAGTACGGAAGCCTGAAAAGCACTGACCCATTGAACCGCAGCCCTGAAGACTGGATGATCCACCGATTGACCAACCTGAAAGGAAACCTCTGATACGTTGACGATTTCAGGAAGCTGCTGCCACTTTAGGGTCAAGGAGCGAGGGATTTCACCCTCCTCAGGCATGGGCATCACCACTCCCTCAGCATCCATCAAAAGGGGCAGTAGACCTATGCTCCCATCATGCCTGACATCAGGTTTGAGTAATCTCACTCGGGCAACAGGCTGCCGCTCCTGAACATGAATCCGAAGGGTCTCGGGGAACAACCTTTCAACGGTAGCTTCCATCACAAAGGGGGATAGCTCCAAATTGCGCTTAATTTCAGAGAGATGAAAAGCCAACAGGTTGTCTCCCGGTTTGAGCCCCGTCCACTGGATGAGTAGTTGCTGAGGAATAACCCCATGGGACTTTACCTGAAAACGTTTGAGGGCAAGCGCCTGATTACTCCAGACAAAGGTTTGCAGAAACCATTGCAATCCTCCCTGAAACATCCACCAGACCAACCCAATGGAAAGCAGGCTCGTAGTCCAGCGCAATGTGCGCCTGAGGAAGGCTCGCCGCCTTTGACGCCGCTCCACCCCTAAACCAATCGCCTGGGAGTCGCCTGAGACCTTGAACGGTGAAGGAGTCGATGCAAACATCACGTTTTCGGGTTCAAGGTTTTTATGTTTTGGGTCGCGCTCCCCCTTGGGTGTCGGCTTATGGCGTCCTGAACCATCCAATGACAGAGCTCGCCAAAGCCCATACCTGAGGCTTTGGCAGCCATGGGCAATAAACTCGTTTCGGTCATGCCTGGTAGCGTATTGACCTCAAGCAATGTAGGCTCGTCCCCATCCAGCAGAACATCGACCCGACCATAGCCTTCACATCCCAAAACCCTGAATGCCTCCAGGGCCAGTTGCTGGCATCTTAAAGTCAAGTTTTGATCCAAATTCGCCGGACACACATAGTCGGTGGCACCCACGGTATATTTGTGCTGGTAATCATACGCAGCGGCGTCCTTGGGGATAATTTCAACAATCGGCTGAGCTCGATCGCCCAGGATGGCCACAGTCAATTCCCGTCCCTTGACGCATCGTTCCACCAGGGCTTGTGAGCCCAACCCAATCACCTGAGCTATTGCCGGCGGCCACTGCTCAGCCTGATGAATGAAATGAAGCCCCACACTGGAACCCTGATCAGCAGGTTTCACAACCAAGGGAAGTCCCAAATCAGTAGGCATCAATGCTGCTGGATCACTGATCACATGAAAAGGAGGCGTCGACAAGTTGCACTGCATGAATCGCCGCTTGGCAGCTACCTTATCAAAAGCAAGACGGCTGGAGGCAGGACCACTTCCCGTGTAGGCAATCCCCATTCGCTCAAGTTGCTCTTGAATTTGACCGTCCTCTCCGTAAGTACCATGAAGCGCCAGAAAAACCACATCCACGGCCTCAGGCAGGAGTAGATCTTGCCCGTTGGGATCCACAGCCTGCACCCGATGACCCAGGTGTTCGAGAGCAGCCATCACCGCAGCTCCAGAACGAAGCGAAACCTCCCGCTCTGCTGAAGTCCCCCCCATGAGGACAGCGATGTTCCAGGTCGATTTCATAGGCCCAACCTCTGCACTTCTATCTCCAGTTCGACGCCTCGATCCTCTCTAGCACGCTTTCGGACCAACTCCATGAGATTCAAAACGTCCTGAGCAGAGGCTCCTCCCTGATTGATGATAAAATTTCCATGGATTTCTGAAATCACCGCTTGCCCCATGCGCTGGCCTTTCAATCCCAATTCATCAATCAGTTTTCCAGCCGATCCACCCTCGGGATTCTTGAACATACAACCGGCGCTGGAGCCAATAGGTTGAGAGCTCCGTCGCTGGGTTGCATAAGCATCCATGGTTTTCTTAACCTGAATTTCGCTGGCAGGAAGTGTTCGGAAAGTAGCTTCAATGGCGATCTCTTCTATTAACAACGGACAGTGACGGTAGCCCGCTGTGATTTGATCAGCTCGGTAAGTCCTTAACTGCCCCGAACGATCCATGGTGGTCATCTGCAAAACCACATCAAAGATCCATTGTCCCATGGCTCCAGCGTTCATTCGAAGAGCCCCCCCCACGGAACCAGGAATACCTTCCAGGAACTCCAATCCAGCAAGACCTTGCTGGCGAGCTTGCTCGGAGAGCCGTTTCAAACGAACCCCTGCTCCGGATCTGATTTGTTCTCCCTTCACCTCGAGATCGAGGAATGCCTGGGAGGCAAGTGAGACAACCAAACCCCGAACACCTTCATCTGAGACCAGGAGGTTGGATCCCCTTCCCAGCAAGTGGATGGGCATCGAGTGCTTTCCTGCCCAGGCAAGGGTTTCAGCAAGGTCCTCAACCTGACTGGGCACCACGTACAAATCCGCAGCCCCACCAACCTTGAGTGTCGTTTTCGGACCAAGAGGCTCCATCGTGCGAACCAGGGTATCTTTGCTGAGTAGCCGCTGCAGATCACTGGCCGCGGTGTGCAGATCCGACACACTCACATCGGGATGCCGCTCCGTGGTAGCAGACACACCCTGATCTGTCAGAGATCTGGCGCTCAGGCTGGATTGATTCATGAAGGGCTTACTTCGGGTTGAAGTGAATGGATCTGCGATGATGGATCCATGTTTAGTGAATTGGCCAAACCCGACTTAGTTTGCCTAGGCGAGTCGCCCGGCTTGTGACCCAGCCGATGCAAAATGTGCTCGAGAATGCATGCCGCTGATTCGGGCGTGTCAAAATGCTTCAGGCGCTGGGCCATGGCATGCCTGAGCTGTTGGTCACTCGCAAGCTGGCAAAGCGCATCGGTCAGAAGGGTTGGGGTCATGAGAGCCTCTTCAAAGGTAAGGGCAGCTCCAGATTGTGCCATCGTCTGGGCGTTGGCTTGTTGGTGAGCATCCGCTGAATGAGGAAAAGGTATTAAGAGCGTGGGCAGGCCCAGCGCGACAATTTCGGCTATGAACGAGGCTCCCGATCGCCCCACAGCGACTGTGGCTGCACCAAGAGCCAACTCCATTTGTTCCAAAAACGGAAACACCAAGGCCTTGAATCCAGCTTGAGTATAAGCAAATCGAAGCTTTTCGATGTCTTCGTGCATACCGCAAAGGTGAATGAATTGAGCCTCAGGAAGGCGTCGACTGATTTCTGGCAAAGCCTGCACCACCTGCTGGTTCACCCCCATGGCTCCCTGACTCCCTCCTGTGATCAGGATGATGGGCTTGGAAGCATCCAAACCCAGCTGCAGGCAGCATTCAGACCGATCCAGGCTCCTGAGCTCGCGGCGGACTGGCGTACCGCTCACCATGAATGATCCAGGACCCAAGGCTTGGAGGGCTGACTCAAAACCAACAAATCCCATCCGGGATATTTTAGAAAGGTATCTGATTGCACGGCCAGGAATGGCATTGCTCTCATGAAAGAACACGGGCTTGCGCAAAAGACAAGCCGCCAGGCAGGGTGCCAGACTGGTGAAGCCCCCCATGGCTAGGATGGCGTCGGGTTTCCGACGAAGCATCCAGACCACGCACTTCATCAAGATCAAAGGGAAGAGAAGAAGGAAACGGATCCTTTGCCCAGCTTGCCAGCCAAGCGATCGAAATGCCATGCATTCATGGGGAACACGATCCGCTGCCTGACGATCAATGGCTTTTTCTGAAAGAATCAAGATCGCCTGATGACCCCATGATTCCAGCAAATCCGCAATGGCTAGCCCCGGAAAGAGATGGCCACCGGTTCCACCGCAGGCAATGGCAATCTGGAGAGGATGGGGGGATTTACCTCGGGCCAAGCTCATGGTTGGAACAATTCATTGGACTCAACCTGCTCGGGCACCTTCATGCCGTAGGTTTTGAGGGAATGATTCGCCACACTGACCAGGACGCCAACACCTGCCATCATAAATAGCAAATTGGATCCTCCGTAACTGATGAAGGGCAAGGAGAGCCCCTTGTTTGGGAGCGTATTGGTCACGACGGCCATATTGATCAAGGCTTGGAGCCCTATGAGAAATGTCACCCCAGCAGCCATCAGAAAACCAAATCGATCACGAGCATTCCAGGCAATGAACAACCCTGTGAGAACAAAGATCATGAAGACAATGACCACACCAATGGAAATCAGCAGGCCCATTTCCTCGCCAATCACAGCAAAAATGAAGTCGGTTTGCTGTTCAGGTAAGAAGTTAATTTTAATGCGCCCACTCCCCAGCCCCATGCCCTCCAGCCCTCCCGAGCCAAAAGCCAGCAGAGATTGCCAGATCTGGTAAGCATGATCTTCTTTATGTTTCTCTGGATCAAGCCAGGCCATGAATCGCTCGCCAGGGGTAGCCTGCGTCGAAAAGATGTAAGCCAACCCAGCCACCCCAATTAAAAAAAGGATCACAAACCCTGACCACCTGGAACCAGACAAGAGAAGTAAAACCCCTGTCAGGGCAGCCAGTAAAACGGTCGTGCCACGATCCGGTTCACTGAAAATGAGGCCGAGCAGGAGGCCGACGGGTATGAGTGGGAGAAGGAGGCCATGGCCCCAGGAGCCCATTTTTTCGGCATTTTTTTCACCGTAATAGGCAAGGAAGATCACCAATGCCAGCTTGGCAAACTCCGAGGGTTGAAAACTGATCACATCGCCAAAGACAAACCATCGTCTGGCATTGTTCCTCACTTCCCCGAAGACAAAGATAAAACCCAACAACACGACAGCCACCATAAACAAGGCGACAGCATGCTTGCGCAACCACTGGTAATCTTTCCAGGCAAGTATTACTGCCCCACCAAGCCCCATGCTGGCATACACCAAATGTTTAATCAGCAGGAAGCTGCCTTCCTGGTGCATGCTTGCGCTGTAGAGCATCACCGAGCCGAAGGTGAGCAAAAGCGTCACACAGCTTATCAGCAGGTAGGTTGCCTGCCTGATACCGATACCCTTGCTTTCGAGGTCACCCATCTGAGAAGCTCGGAGCTCTAGTTCGGGGGTCTATTTACCAGAAGCGACGTTCTTAACTGGAATGACCAACTCCTGACCGGGGTGAATGATGTGGGTTCTGATGCCATTGGCGTCTCTCAGCGCAGTGAGGCTCACACCGTAGCGTTTGGCAATGGCACTGAGCGAATCACCTGACTTAACGATATGCACTTGCCCATTGGACTGACTGGAGGTGGGCTTGGCTGGCGTTCTGGCCAACGCATTGGCTGGATTGACTGAAGAAGATCCCTTAGGAATCACCAGTTTTTGGCCTACCCTTAGTTTCCTTGGGTCGACACCCGGGTTAGCCTCCAGGATGTCCTTGACCGTTGTCTGGTAGAGCGGCGCAATGCGACCGAGCATTTCACCGGAGTGAATGGTGTGCTCCACTAATTTACGCTCTACCTTTTCTGCAGCATTCACTACCCCTGGGGAGGTGGATTTGCCCGACGCATCACCATCCAAATTTGGTAACTCAGCGGCTGGTTCCGGTTTCTTGATGGCCCACTGGCTGGTAGGCTCGGATTTAAGGTCTGGCGCCTCGGCTGGCTGGATCCGATTAGCGGGTGAGGGCGCCAGAGGTTCGGTGTTTTCAGCCACACCTCCTTCAATCGGCATAGTGATCTCTGACTCCCGGCTCACAAATTCATTGTAAAGCTCTTTCCCTTCTGTGGCGACCGCCTCGGCAACTTGTGAGGCAATGCCACTTTCCCCTGACTGCCCATCCTGGCCCGTGGAAGTAATGGACTGGGCATCAGGTTTGCAACCTTGCATGAGCAGCAAACCCGTGATGGGCAGGACGTGGGCCGCCACAATGACAAAAACAGTGGACAACACCTTCGTTTTACGGCGCTGCAACTGCTCCAGACTGGATCCGGATGAGAGATTCGGCTTGGACGGGTTCATGAACTCTTAACCTAACATTCTTTTATGATTTTATCTAAGATAAGTTTACAAAAAGCCTGAGTAAAACGCGGTGGCTGTTCATTTGGACAAACCACCACCACAGCTTTGCGATGCGTCAGGAAACTTCCTCGGCATCCATAGGCTTGACGGCCTTCGAGCCCGACAAGGACACAGCATCGGGCGCCCTATTAGGGCTGAGTTGGGCTACGACTTTTTGGAACAACGCTCCAAGATGTTCGGCACTCCGGAAGGAACCCGAAGTCGAACACGCAGGCGACAAGAGAACGACGTCATGAGGTAAGGCTTTAGCGTGCGCTGCGTTGATTGCTTGTATCGGATCAGCAAATATTTGACAAGGCGCAAATAAGCTCCAGGCTGCCTGAAGATCCTTGCTGGCACTGCCGATGAGGTGAACTCCTTTGACCCGATGGGAAATAAGTGGCCCCAAGTGGTGGTAATCTAAAGCGCTGGAGTCACCCCCAGCAATAAGCCATACGTGCGGCTCATGCGGGTTAGGTCCCCTGAGGGATCGCAGCATTCGATCCAGAGCCAGCGGGTTAGCACATTTGGAATCATCAACATACTGGACCGATCCAAGCTCCCTAACTAGAACCCCACAGCCGGGAAGCGGTCTGGCCGTCACCAGAGCGCGTTTCATGGATTCGATGGAAATCTTCAGCACATGGCCGACAAGCATGGCTGCCATCAGGTTTTCGGCGTGATGATCGCCCTTGAGACCGACATCGGCCATGTTGAACATGGGGCCCGACCACCCATTGATTCGACTAATCAAGAGGCCACGGTCCATGAAGACATCCGCACGCCGGTTTTGTGCGCTAAAACTGATCACCTTGCCTGGAATGGAAACCCCGAGGCTATGCAACTTTGCCAGGGCTTCACTTTGGATGATCAACCAATCATGAGCCTGCTGATTGCGGAATAGGGTTGCCATCTGATGGCAGTAAGCATCGAAATCCAGCGCCTCGTAACGTGCGTGGGGTGCCAGGTTGAGCAAAACAGCCACCGAAGGGCGAAAGTAGCTGGTGTGTACCAGTTGCTCAGCTTCAATCTGAAGCGTCAAAAAGTCGCATTTCCCGCTTTGTTCTAAGACCGATCCAATGGGAGCTTGCTCGGGTCCAGCCATGGCAACATGCCGCTGTCCTGACTCAAGGACCCTCTGAACGCAGCCCATAGCGCTGGACTTACCGTTGGATCCTGCGATCGCGATATTCAAGCAATGACTCTCCCGGTAACCGAATTCAAGGTCTCCCATGACAGGAATGCCAGGATCCGCGAGCTGCCAGCTTTCATCCCAAGCCAGAGATGGGTCCTTGAGAACCCAAGTCACTGCCCCCTCCTGCAGGGGTGCACCCCATGGCATCCATTCCGCCTTGGAAAGATCATCGGGAAGGGTTTGTGCTTGGGAACCACCGAAACACTCGCCTGGATCCGAGAGGTAGACACGAGCGCCTTGTCGAATCAGGTAGCGCGCCATGGCAATGCCTCGAGGACGCATACCCATCACCAAAACTTTCTCTTGTTTCCAATCCGTCATTCCAATTCTTCCTTTAACGTATCTTGAGTGTGAGCAAGGCGAGGCTGGCGAATAGACCTGCTAAGATATAGAAGCGCATGACCACCTGATTTTCATGCCAACCCAGCTGCTCAAAGTGGTGATGCAGAGGTGCTCGCAGGAGAATACGCTTACCGACGCCAGTGCGTCGCTTGTGATATTTAAAATAACTCACCTGCAACATCACAGAAAGGGCCTCCAGCACAAACACGCCTCCGGCTATCATCAGAATCAGAGGCTGATGAATCAAAACAGCCATGATCCCTAAGACGCCCCCCAGGGCTAGCGAACCGGTGTCCCCCATGAACACCTGTGCAGGATGACAGTTGAACCAAAGAAAACCGACACAGGCCCCCATCATGGCTGCACAGAATACTGTCAATTCTGAAGCCCCGGGCACATGGGGCACCTGGAGGTAACTCGACCAGTTGGCGTTACCAGCGATATAAGTCAAAACAATGAACACACCGGTCACAATGACTGTGCAGCCGATGGCCAGACCATCTAAACCATCGGTTAGATTCACGGCATTCGAGCTCCCCATGATAGCCAGTAAGGTTAGTCCCATACCAAGGACCGATGCATGGGTAAGGAGGGGTTCCTTGAAAAACGGGATCATGATCTCGTCGATCAGGGGACGGGTAGAAGGCACAAAATAGAGATAGAGGGCTACGGAACATCCCAGCATAAGCTGAACCCAGAGTTTGACCTTTGATTTAACCCCTTCGGCATCCTGCCTGGTCACCTTGAGGTAATCATCATAAAAACCCAAAGCCGATAGCACGACCAGTGAAAGCAGGCACAAAAGGATCATCGCATTCCACTGAGCCCAGATAATCACTGAAAAATCCATCGCCAGCACGATCAGCACCCCCCCCATGGTGGGTGTCCCCTTCTTGTCCGTCACCCTTACCATTCCTCCTGCTTGTTCGGATTTGTCAGCATAGAATTGACGGAACTTGAGATCCTTGAGCCATCTGATGATCCTCGGACCCATGAGTAAACTAAATGCCAGGGCTGTGATCACCGCCCCAATACTTCGTACAGACAGGTAGCGAAACACCCTGACTGGTGAAAGGATGTCTTCCCAGGCCGTGCCTTGACTCCATTGAAGGATCCACTCGTGAAGGTAGTAAATCATCAGCCTATGCTTTGGTTTGATGAGCTCGCACCCACAGGGGAGTCATCCCCACCTAGGATGTGGGCTTTCAATGGAGCGATTAATTGTTCCAATTTGGCACCTCGAGAAGCTTTCAATAACACCTGATCATTGGGCCTCAACCAGTCCTTAAAGCTTTGGGTGGCTTCTTCTAAGGTGGCGAAATGAAAGGTTTCCTTCTGAGGATTCTCTTTTCGGATGGTTTCCACCCACTTCAAGGTCTCCTGGCCAATACCCACACAGGATTCAAGGCCATGGCTTGCGGTCATCTCCCCTAAGCGGCGATACACCGCATCCCCATGAACCCCCAACTCCTTAAGTTCACCTAAAACAACCACCTTCCTGCGCCCAGCCTCGGCCACAGACATGAAGGTCTCTATGGCTGAGCGGACCGAGTCTTCGTTGGCGTTGTAGGCATCATTCCAAAGATTCAGCGAACCCAGGGTTGAAGCGCTCATCCGCATCCCTGGCAGAGCGGCTCCAGCCACAGCCTGGATCAAGGCTTGAGGATTGCCGCCCATGGTGATACCGGCAGCAAGAGCCAGGCTGGTATTGATTGCCTGATGGGTTCCGTGAAGCGCTATTTGCACAGGATCGCAAAAACCGTGAGCACTGGATTGAAGTTCAAAGGATGTTCCCTTTGCGCTGACTTCGACGCGGCTGATTTGAAAATCGTGATCTGGCGTCGTGCCCACGGTAATCACCTTAGCCCGAGTCCGCTTCCCTAGGGCAAGGGTCCTTGGACAATCACCATTGAGCAGAAGCCAGCCCCCTTCAGAGAGGCCCTCAGCCAAGGCTCCTTTCTCTTTGGCAATGGCATCCAGGCTGCCGAAGTTTCCGAGATGGGATCCACCGATGGAGGTGATGATGCCATGGGTGGGCTTGGCAAGCTCGACAAGTGAAGCTATCTCGCCGGGATGATTGGTGCCTATTTCGACAACTAGAAATTGATGATTTCCATCCAAGCCCAAAAGCGTCAAAGGAACCCCTATTTCGTTATTGAAGCTAGCTGGGCTGGCGTGGACCTTCCCCATAGCACCCAGCGCCGTAGCTAGGATTGATTTGGTCGATGTCTTACCATTGGATCCAGTGATGCCCACCACAGGAATCTCAAAACCGCTACGATACCATCTTGCCAACCGCCCCAAGGCAAAACGGGTATCGGGCACATCAATGATTGGGAAACCAGTTGGCAGGGCTTTCAATCTTGATTGATTGACCAGCACACAGCCTGGAGCAGGGCTCATTTGCGAGCTCACAAATTCATGCGCATCGAATCGATCTCCCTGCAAAGCAACAAACAGATCGTCTTTACCGAGGCTTCTTGAATCGGTCGAGACACCTCTGAGCAGGTGGTGACCCTGCCCTTGCAGCAGGCACCCCCCCACGGCTTGGGCAGCCTGATCACAAGAAAAAGGGGTCATACGCACCGCCTCTCTTTGACACCACCAGTCCACACATCCGGCATGATGGCCCAGTGGCCGTCACGGTGTTTCCAGGATGAGGGGTCAAAGGGCATCACCGTGTCAGTTCAATAAGCCATGGCCTGGCTCTGTAAAACGAGTTCCTGCGGCATCTCATGAGCTGGCAAATACCAATTACTTGGCTTGAGGTTCAGGTAATTGGCTGCTCGCTCAGCAATTGCCTTGAATACTGGGGCTGAATGAATGCCTCCGTAACCGGTACCTTCGGGTTCATTGAACAACACCGAGATACAGATTTCTGGAGATTCGGCCGGTAGGAATCCCACAAACGAGGCCAGATGCTTGGCATAGGAGTAATGGCCGTTGACAATTTTCCTAGCCGTCCCCGTCTTACCCGCCACCGTATAATCCTCCAATTGAGCCCTCCTGGCAGTGCCATGTTCACTGGCAACCCGGGTGAGGGCTTCAGTCAATTGGCGCGTGGATTTGGAAGTTAAAACCTGACGCACTTCATGAGGATCATACTGAGACATGACCCTGCCATCAGGGTATTCAATACGATCAATAATCATGGGTTGCATGAGGTAGCCCCCATTGGCGATAGCGGCCATGGCCATGGTGATTTGGAGTGGTGTCACTGAGATCGTGTAACCAATGGCTACCCTTGAAAGGGTGACATCCCGCCAGTGACGCACCGGGTGCACCGTGCCTGAAAGCTCCCCAGGAAGCTGAATCCCCGTCATGCTACCGAAACCAAAGTCGCTGATATATTTGTGAAAGCGGTTCTCCCCAACTCTGCGAATGATCTTGTAGGTTCCAATATTGCTAGACTTAGCCAAAACCTCCATCACCGAAAGCGAACCATAACCGTGATCATCACTCAGGCTCCAACGCCCATTGGAAAACCTTCCATTCTCGCAGAAAACCTTATCCTCTAGCCGTGAGGTTCCCTCACTCAGGGCTGAGGCAATGGAAACGATCTTGAAAGTACTACCGGGCTCGAACTGATCACTGATGGCCCGATTCTTGTCCGATGAAGTCGACCGATTGATGGTAGAAGGCCGATTGGGATTGAAAGTGGGGTAACTGGCCATGGCTAGGATTTCCCCAGTCTGAGGCCGCACTAAAATAATTGAAGCACTCGTCGGATGCGACTGCTCAACACCCTTTTGGAGCTCTTCCTCTACGATTGCCTGAAGGCCAGCATCCAAGGTCAGCACCACGTTCATACCAGCTCTTGGAGAAAGATCTCGGTATCGGTATTCACGCAACTCTCGCTTGCGTGGAGCCCGTTCAGTTTCCGTCCACCCAATGGCTCCCTTGAGCATGTCATCACATGTCTTTTCAATCCCTGCAACCCCTTGGGTCAGGAACACGGTATGCCCGCCGTGAATGGTCTCTTGAGATCGGGTAAAACCCAAGGTGTGAGCCGCAAGCATGCCATTGGGATAAATCCTCTTAAAATCATCCACTGGTTCGACAAATACGGCGTGCTTGCGCATTTTTTCGATAAAACCAAGGTCCGAGGCATGCAGTCCCTGGTGCACCTCTTCGAAAGGATATTGAGCCAGGTAAGCTTTCAAACCCTCAAACTCTTCGTGCGTCACCTTAACCTTGAGTCGGACATGAGGATCTAGCACTTCTTGCCCTTTGACTGTCACATAGGCAAGTTCGAGACGATCCCTGATGGCTGATTCATCCACTTCAAGATAAGTCGCAATCGCCTTTGCCATCGCATCGTTGTAACGATCAATGTAGGCTAGGTTGGCGCACAGAATGCGCACCCTTTGATTGGAGGCAAGCAACACACCCTGCCGATCGAGGATTTGCCCTCTTTCACTTTCCCTCAACCAAGTCCGTCGGGTTTTTTCCTGCGCTTTGGAGAGCAGTTCCTCGTGGAGGAATAGCTGAATGTATACAAGACGGCCGGCGATCACCAAAAATCCCAACAGCAACATCACCGCGAAGGTCACCATGCGTCTTAACTGCTTGGCGTAAACCGTGCGGGTCTTCATGCTGTGGGTGCGTTGATTCATGGAATATAGCGGGTTCGGCCTGAATCCATTGCGATTCCTTTACCAGATGCCCTAGAGGAAGGGCCAGATGGTGAGGCCTTCAGACGGCCTGCCTGTGATTTGACTGACTCAGCTGATGGGAGGGGCAGACTGAGGATATCCTCGGGCTGAGGGGCGACCAGATTAAGGGCGCGCCTCCTGACTTCCAGTTCCAGTTGCTTGGGTGAAATCAATGCCGCATACGCTTGGTGACGCAGTTCATTTTCACGCTTTAGCAATCGTAATTCCCTCTCAAGCTTTTCCACTTCTTCTGCCTTTTTGTGCAAAGACTCCTTTTGAAAGAGGTAGCCCACGCAGGCTGCCCCCACCACCAGAAAGACCGCCCCGCACCGGATGAACCAGCCCACACTGATGGTTTTGCTTGTTTGTTGATGATACGTATTCATGACTGCTTACAACTTCGGAATGACTTACTTCTATGGTCCTCTTCTTAAAACTCCAGCTTCTGCCCAAACCTTGGATGATCAGCTTGAAATCCGCCTTTCAGCTATCTCCCCGCCACGCCCATTCACGTCCCTCGGGTAAATCTTCTATTTTCTCCATGACCCTTAATTGCGCACTCCTGGCTCGAGGGTTACGCAGCACTTCTTGCCGGGATGCCTTGATTGATTTTCTCGGATACCAGCGCATTACCGGCCTTCTCGGCCTCCTGAGAGCTGGCGTGTCGGCGGCGTCGCCTGCCTCATAGTCAGCACCCCAGAACTGAGCAAACCGCTTAACCATCCGAGCCTCTAGCGAGTGGAAGGTAATCGTCGCCAACTTGCCCCCACATCGCAGGACCTTCCATGCGCTCACCAGGCCTTTTTCGAGTTGCCCGAGCTCATCATTGACAACCATCCTTAGAGCCTGAAAAACCCTCGTTGCAGGATGGTGCTTCCCTGCTCGCCCCCCTAAAGCCCCTTCGACACAACGCGCCAACTGGAGCGTGGTCTCGAAGGAAGCGACAACACGCTGTCTGACAATGGCCTGAGCCACTCTCCCGGATCTAGGCTCCTCACCCAATTGTCTAAATACCCGGACCAACTCCTCTTCGCCCCACTGATTCACCACATCGGCAGCGCTCATACCTTCTCCCTGGCTCATGCGCATATCCAGAGGACCATCCTTGATAAAGCTAAATCCGCGCTCCGCATGATCCACCTGAGGACTACTGATCCCCAAATCCATCAAAACCCCATCGCAACTCCCTGGCTCGATCCAATGGGCGGCCTCAGCAAAACACACTTGCCGAACCTCTAGTCTGGCTTCGAATTCTGCCAAACGTTCAGACGCCGCCCGAATGGCTCTGGCATCCCGATCTGTCGCCAAGACCCTGCCCCCTGGCGCCGTCGCTTTCAACAAACCCTCGGTATGCCCACCCCCACCCAAGGTCATGTCCAGAAAAACCTGACCCGGCAAGGGGTTCAGCGCCCTGAGAGTCTCCTCATACAGAACGGGTATGTGTTCGAAAGCCGGCGTCATCCATGCTTATCCTTGGCGTAACCATGTCGACAATTGCTCACTGAGCCGCCCCCACCAAGAGGGCGCACGGGCAGGCAAATCTTCTCCTGCTGGCATCAGGTTCTGTCGCCGTTCAATCCCCACCTGAAAAGTGTGCTCCCCCAAATCAGATCCCTCGATGGGGATGATTTTTTCAAAGAGATCGGTCTGGACCTGGTCACGGGTCGAATCAGGGCTACCACTCGCAGCATGGGCACGCTTGAAAACGCCCGTCACACCCCGGCGCGAGGCATTCGGCCGGGATGTAACGGAGTGTTCCCCTGATGCAGGATCCAGGATCGGTTGTGCGACCTGCCTGGACCTGGAAAATGCTTCAAAATCAATAGATGGATGCCTATCAGTCTGTGTCGATGACTTGGAACTAAAGATAATGTGCCTGCCTCCTTTTACTGGTGCCGAGGAACGGGCAGCTCCCAGTTTACGCCGATCAAAGCGAGGGATCATACCGGGTTGGCAAGGCGCATAGCGCCCATGGAGATGGTTCATGTCCTCGACCACATGGCCTACGGAAAGGTATTTTTTCAAATTCATTGCTAGCTTTGTCTAGAAGAGCTTGATGGCTTCAGGGTATGCAGCATCATCCTCTTCACTCACTGCGCTGTAATCTTCCTGGTTCCATATCTGAAACCGATCAAACATCCCAACAACGACAAGCTTACTTCTGGGCTCCAAGCCCGAGGCCTTCATCAGGTTGACTGGAAGGGTTAATCTTCCGGCTCCATCGAGCTCAACCAAGGCTGCTTCCCGTGACAGCGACCTCCTGACCCGCTCGGCCTCTGCATCGGAAAAGGGGCGTTCATTCATCTTCCTGACCAAGTCGTAGAGCAGCGATGGCATCATGCCCATCACACAGGGCTTCTGCGCTAAATCAGGCCGCCATTTGACAAGCGCAAACTTCGACGACCCACATGCAGAACGCCAAGATGAGGGAATCTGAACCCTCCTCTTCACATCCAAACTGAGGTCCAAAGACCCCAGGAACATGGTCATTTCTTCTGACACGACATCAAAACACGACATCACCCAACTGAACCACAAACTGGGCGAATGCAACATTAATTGGTCAAATGCCCCACCTGGTCAACCAAAAAAAGAATTTTTTAACCTCATTAAAAACGAACCAGGGTTTCAATCGAGATGTTAATTGCAGTTTTTAACGTTAAAGTTTTATTTTTCAAGTTGGTTGATGATTGGTTTCAGTCGCTGAGAGTGCTCTCTACTACAAACAGTGCTTGGGCGTTTCCCCCACCCTGCCATGATTCCAAGGCTTCCAAGGCATCGGTATGGATTGATGGAGAGCCATGCCTTGGCCCGAGTCGCGGTTGTTTTTGTTGCCAAGGGTGGGCATTTGCTGAAATCGTGGGTGTATGGGCTCAGGGCATCAGATCATTCCACCATTGAGGACCGATCAGTTTGACTTTCACTTACCTCAAGAACTAATCGCCCAGCACCCCATTGAGGGTCCCAGGGATAGTTCCAGGCTTCTGGTATACGAGCGTCATACAGGCCAGAGAAAACATCACTGTTTCCGCGATCACCTGAAATATTGCCGGGCTGGGGATCTCTTGATCATGAATAATTCCAGGGTCATTCCTGCTCGACTTCGAGGAACCAAACGGGGAACTGGGGGCCAGATCGAAATTTTCATGTTGGAAGAAACCTCACCGAACCACTGGCTCGTCATGCTCAAACCAGGCAAGAGGACTCCCCCTGGAACGACCATCGAGATCATGCACCCTCGTAAAGGGGTCACCGGCCTGAGCTGTCGGGTGGAATCAAAAACCCCATCAGGACATTTTCAGGTGATATTTGAGGGGCCGGAGCCCAATGCCATCGAGAATCAACTCGATGAGCTAGGTGAGATACCTCTACCACCTTACATCCGTCGCTCAGGCGCCCCATCTCAGGAAGATGCCGATCGCTACCAGACCGTTTACGCTGACCAGGGAGGATCGGTTGCGGCTCCAACCGCAGGCCTGCACTATACTCCGAATCTGCTTGAGGCAGTTCGAAGTTCCGGTGTTCAGATTGGCTGGGTCACCCTCCACGTAGGGCTTGGAACCTTCAATCCCATCAAAACCGAACTAGCCTCCGAGCACCGCATGCATGAGGAGCGTTTCAGCGTCCCCCAAGAAACCCTCTCAGCAATCAAACAGACTCGGGAACGCGGTGGCAGAGTGATCGCCGTTGGCACGACATCCCTCCGAGTGCTTGAGTCGATCCCATCCGATGTGCTCTCCAAGACCATGCACTGCCCCTATCAGGCCAGGACCAGTATTTTCATCTACCCTCCGCATGATTTCAGGCTGACCGACGCCCTAATCACCAATTTCCACCTGCCTCAGAGTAGCCTGATGATGCTTGTTTCGGCATTCACCTCTCCGGGTAGCCTTGATGGGTTGAATATCGTCAAGGATCTCTATCAAGGAGCCATTGCCGAGCGCTACCGATTTTTTAGCTTTGGTGACGCCATGATGATTCTCTGAAGCGCCCTCGTGAGAATGAAAACGGCTTCCTTACCATGGCTTGTGATCAACATGGCGATCACTGCAGACGGCAAAATCTGCGGCCCCAGAGCGTCAACAAACACGCCACCAGATGCCAGGATGGCACGCTTCTCAAGCGCGGCTGATCATCGTAGGCTGCTTCGGATTCGATCGACTTGCGATGCGGTAATCAGCGGCAGGAAAACCGTTGAAGCTGATCGGGTGGATTTGGGCCCAGGGTCAACCTACTGGCAACAACGACGTGTCAGGCAAGGACTCAGCCCATTCAACAAACGAATCGTCATTTCCTCATCAGGAAAGATCCAGCCGACCTGCCATGTCTACCAATACCCTTTTTCCCCTTTGCTAATTGCGACCACCGATGCAGGCCTGGAGCGCAGTGGCCCAGTGGCGCAGACCACCGACTGGATTCAAGCCCACTCATTCGGCAAAACTCATGTGAATCTGCATGCCTTGCTGGCTTGGCTTGGTGCCCATTGGCAAGTTCACAGGGTGGTTGCAGAAGGAGGCGGCGAACTCAACGATGCGCTGTTTCGAGACGGTCTTGTGGATGAACTTTTTCTAACCGTCTGCCCTATCATTTTTGGTGGTACGACCCATGGAACTCTGGCCGATGGGATGGGTGCTAGCAACCTTGGTGAAGCCTACGGACTCAGATGTGTTGAACATCAAACTCGAAATGGCGAGCAATTCCTTCGCTTCCTCAAATCAAGACCCGCTTGAGTCCAAGCACTGAAAGCATGAAATAAGCAGGGAGCTACAAAACCCTAAAACCCAAAATAGCGATATCTCCCCTCAAGCTAAGCTCCTCAAGGGAAGGGAATGGGAGGGCATCGAGACGAGACGTCAGTTGCCTGATGAGGCTCTCATCCCAGCCCAATGCGGAAGCAGCTGATCGCTTGAACCCATGAAGCACCGCCTGCTGGTAATGAGCTAGCCCTTGCCTGAGCGGTAGAGAGAAGGTGTGTAGCACCACACCATAGACAAGCACATGCCAACCGTGAACTTGGCTCCTTGCCAGGGCATCCCGATAGCGATTGAGCAATCGGACATCATGCAGGCTTCGCAAGCGATTGAGTTGGCGTGAAGCAAGGTAACGGCTCGCTCTAGCCAAAGGCATCATCGCCTGTTGCTCTTGCAGCCATTGATCGGCTTCAATCAACCCTTGCATGCCTTGCTCCTGAGCTGAAAAAGCCGCACTAAGGATGGCTGGCAATTCGCAGGGATGAAGGACTTTCGACACATACTCCTCAATAAATGAAAGGAAAGATGGACCATCCTTGACCTGATCCATCTTGAACATTCCCCGATCCAGATCATCACCCATCTGCCAGGCGCGACCACAATGCTGAGCAAGGGATCCCTGCTCCTCATGCAACAAGCTGACCTCTTTTTGGAAGGATGATTTCATGAATAAACCAGCAAGGAAGCCCTGTAGTTCCCTTCAAAAAGGTGATGCCCCATTGGATTGAGTGACTCAAGCCAATTCACACAGTTCTCTGGATTACCTTGACACCCCAACCAATATTTTACGGGCACCCAAAGCGGGATTGACAACACTTGAAGCAGCGTCTCCACAAACAGCACGAGCAGGATCGTTCTGGCAAGGGCATCGGTGCTTGATTGATTGACATAGGATTTCACAAACCGCTGTGTTTGAAAGGATTCCACAACACCATACCCCCATGAAATATTCTATTTACCTGTCCACTCTATGGGTGGCATTGGGTCTAGCCCCAGATAATCTTAATGCCGCAGCCCCTCCCATTACAGAGGGTCTTGTTGCCCAGTGGGATTTTGATGAAACCACTGGCTTGGTGGCCCGTGACAGCGCAGGCAGCCTGGACGGGGATCTGATTGGCTTTGATGATGACAGTAGCCATTGGGTCAGCGGAAGGGTTGGGGGCGCCATCGCATTCAATGGGAGCAACCATATCGAAGTGCCGGATGATCCAAGTATTGGCGAAGATCTGCAGTCAAGCATGACCATCATGGCCTGGTTCAAGTCCAACCTACCCCTGGATGCAGGGGGAGCCGGCAATCGCATGCTGGAAAAAGGCAACAGCTACTTCTTCCTGCAAGGTGTCGGAAACGGTGGCATGAATTTTCTGGTCAAAGACGGTGGCGCCAACCGCACCGCCACCACGGGTGCATCCCTAGAAGCTGACCGGTGGTATCATATCACAGGTGTGGTCGATGGAAATCAGGCTCGGGTCTACCTTGACGGCCAAGAAGGTAACGCTATTAACCTTAACGGTCCGGTGGATGACGCCAAAATGACCCTTTACATTGGTTCGGATGATTCAGGGAATCATTTCAACGGTCTGATGGATCAGCTGCTGATTTTCAACAGAGTCCTAACTAACGAGGAAATCCAAACCATTATTGCAGGCGGTCAGCCAGTCGGCCCTCCGACCATCTCCTCACAACCCAACGGGGGAAACTTTTTTGAAGGTGGCACCCTTCGCTTATCGGTTGTGGGAGATGGAGCACCTCCCCTGCGCTATCAATGGTATCGCGGCCAGGAGATTCTGCGTTCCCAAACCACCGAAACCCTTTTAATTGAAGGACTCAAGGCCTCAGATGCTGGAGATTATTCGGTGGTCGTGAGCAGCGATTCAGGAGAGGTACGCAGCCAGAACGCCAGCATTACAGTGAATGCCATCACAGATCTTAACACGGGTCGAGTTGCCTATTGGGCCTTTGACGCTACTTCCGGGACCACAGCCAGCGATGGATCCAATGAAGAAAATCTGGGAAAATTAATCGGATTTGCTGGCGGTGGTTTCAGTCAGGGAAAAGTGGATAACGCACTCCATTTCGACGGAGCTGGAGCTTTTGTCCTGGTTGAAGACAGCCCTTCCCTCAATCAGGTCAACCAGGAAGCAACCATTGCCTTCTGGGCCAAGCTGGCAACCTATGGCGAGGAGGAAAGCGCTGGGTCCTACACGCGAGAATCGAGCTACATCCTTCGCAAAGGAGATCATCTTGGGATCAGGGTCATCAACGATCCGGGCACGGTGACACGCACCTTAGCGGTTCGGGCTGGACAGGGTCCCGATGGGGGAGGCATCGCCAAATCAGGATGGGAAGTCAGTGCCCTACAAGGCTCGGTCCTCCTTGATCAATGGCAGCATTGGGCTGTGGTCTACCGGAATGAAACCATCACCTTCTATCTCAATGGCATCCCATTGGGTGACCCCCTCAAGGGGCAATTGGGAAGCCTCAACGACCTGCCTCTCACCTTGGGGTCCTATGATGACATCGATACAGCCCTTCGATATCTCAACGGTGCACTGGATGAAGTATCCCTGTGGCGTCGCCCCCTTTCAGAGGCTGAAATCTTAGACCTTGCAGGCAAGGACATCAGCGGAGCACCTATGATCGAGCAGCAGCCCGCAGCGCAGAAAAAGCTTGAAGGCACATCGGTCACGTTCAGCGTGGTTGCCACGGGCCTGAGACCCATTGCCTACCAATGGCTTCACAAGGGTCAGCCCATCGAAGGTGCCACCGGCCGCCAGCTGACCCTTGGTCGGCTCCTGCCAAGCGATGGAGGCGTTTACACTGTCCGCATCACCAATAACAAGGGAGAAGCAATCAGTGATCCAGCGGTATTGACCGTTGAGGAACTGGGATCCATCACCAGTGGTCTGGCAGCCCATTTCACGTTTGATGAAACTTCCGGCACCACCTTGAGTGACTCAAGTGACAATCACCTTCAGGCCAACCTCTACAATTTTGAGCAAGGAGCCTACCAGCCAGGAGTCATTGGCGGGGCACTTTACTTTGATGGAGATAATGACTTTGGAGAGGTGGCTCACAGTGACGCTCTGAGCTTGTCCACCGAGGCCACCGTATCGGTGTGGCTAAACCCTGTGCTGTTCAGCGGTGGCTCAGACTTTGATCGCGTGATCCGAAAGGACGTCAACTACGACTTCGTGCTCATCAATGGTGGGGTAGCCAGGGTTCATGGTATCGGCAAAACCCCCTACTCATCGCCGGGTAACACCGTCGAAGCCGAGATCTGGCAACATTTTGCCTACGTGGCACGCCAGGGCACCATACAGTGGTATCGTAATGGGGAGCCTGTTGGGGCAGCCTTACCAGGTCATCTTGGAGAACTCAACACCATGCCATTGGTGTTAGGCAATTACGAAGTGGAGGATGATAACTGGATCAACCGACCCTATCAGGGTGGCATGGACGACCTGGGCATCTGGCAGAGGGCCCTCTCCTCAAGCGACATCCTTTCCATTTACGCCAATGGCCTCAATGGTAAGCCACTGAGTGAAGAAATGGATCCTATTGCCATCGAATCCATCACTAAGGAAGCAGGTGGCCTCCGGCTAATCTTCTTCACACCTTTCTCTACTCGGGCCCACGTGATTCAGGGCAAGGCAACGCTGAACCAGGCATGGACCGATCAGGAAGGCTTGAGTTTAGAGGATCTGGGAGAAGGTCGTTTTGCTGCCACCCTCTCTGCATCAGCGTCTCAAGGGTATTACCAGGTCGTCTCACTCCCCCCACCCCCAGTGTTTGCTGAGGACTTTGAATCAGGCGCTCAAGGCTGGACCCATGGTGGTAATCAGGACGAGTGGGAATTAGGAACCCCCACCTCAGGCCCTGGTTCAGCAAGGTCGGGAAGCCATGCTTACGCAACGGATCTGGATGGCAACTTCGAACCCAACACCGACGCTTGGCTTCAATCGCCGGTTATCGACCTGACTGATGTCGCCATTGCGAACCTCACTTTTTATGAGTTTCATCAAGTCGACACGGAGATCGATTTTCACAACGTCAGCGTCAGCATCCTTGATGGTAACTCCGGAGACTTGATTTCAGAAGTATTCATTCAGGCAGGTAGCACTCAAGGCTGGACTGCAAGGAGCATTCGCCTGGCTGGTGCCAATGCTGGACGCCCAATCAGGATCGAGTTTCGACTCATCACCGATGGGGTGGGTGCAGGCGCCGGATTTTACATCGACGATGTCGTGGTGAGCCCCAATTAAGCCGGACAGGAAGCACCCTCTCCCGAAACACACCCAGTTCCTTGGGCGTTGGCTGCAGGGGAGGATTGTCCAAAGAAGCAGCGAACCATGCCAATTGGGGTTCCCGTATCAAGCCCCCCCAACAGGGCACGTATCGGCTTGCTCTACTGAGCAGGCTCAGTGCGGAGCTTAACCTGTTTGAGGCCTGAGCTGCGAGCCGAGTCCATAACCCTCACCAACTCCTTGACCGGAGCCTCTTGGTCAGAACGAACGATCACAGTGGTCGAGGCATTCCTCTGGGCAATTGCCCTAAGTGCTTCGTCAAGCGCAGCTTCAGCCATCGGGAGGTCATTGAGGTAAACATGTGGGGCCTCGGCGGTGATACTGACGATCACGCTTTCGGACTCGATTTGAGTGGACGCCTCGGAACTAGACTGAGGAAGGCTGAGGTTGATCACCGGGCGCTGCTTGAAAGTTGTGGTGACCATCATGAAAATCAGCAACACAATCAGGATATCAATCAACGAAATGATGATGATTGTTGGCGGCTTCTGACGCTTACGCTCAAGGAATTTCATCACCATCAACCAGATCAGTTAGGAGAGGATTTCTCGGATCGTCGCCTTGGTTTTTTTGAAGCCTCAGCCTGGCCGGTTTCCTGGGGATCAAGGCCCCCTCCTTGAGCCGGGTAAAATCGATGCAGGAAATCACCGCAAAGGCTTTCAAGCTCGATGGTCATGGTCTCGACTTTTTTGTTAAGGTAGCTCCAGGCGATTAATGAAGGGATGGCAACCAACAACCCCGTCAGGGTTGTATTCAAAGCGATGGATATCCCTTTGGCTAAAACAGTGTGGTCAGCCATGCTGGCAGCGCCAAAATCGCCAAAGAGGGTGATCAGACCATGCAGGGTTCCCACCAAACCAAGTAGTGGGGCTGAACCTACAATGACCTCGATGATCACCAAACCACTTTCCAACCCGGCAACCTCTTTCCTCGCCTTAGTCTGAAGCATTTCAATGTTTTCAGCCTTGGAGTACGCGAACCGCTGCATGGCCTCGGTAAGCAACCTGCCGGCAGGTGAGTCATGGGCCTGACAGGCTGCGTGAAGACGCTGAATCCCTTCCTGATCGCGACATTGATTTAGCTCCTCAAGAATGGTTTTAGGAATCACCAAATTCCATCTCAATGCCAAGGATCGCTCAATGATGAAGGTCACTGAAACGATGGACATGATCAGTAGCAGCCACATGAATGGCCCACCAGCCTGTAGAAACTCAAACATGATACACGCTTACCTTTTTCTCTTTTCTATTCACCAGTTCGTTTGCAGGAAGTCTGAAGTTCGAAGCACTGGTTTTCAATGGTAATAAAAAGTAAAGCGAATCCGACGGCGATCTTCGCCAATCATGCGGCGCATGTCAGGTGGCCACTTGCCATATGGAGCAGGGTCGGTGATGGCACGCTGACATATCAATGATTGAATCACCCCTACGGTATCCTCCACCACGGTCATATTGCCAATATTCCCATCGGCCATGAGATCAAAGCGAAGTAGCACCTTACCCTTGGCACTGCGAGCCGATGGCATGCCCTCCAGCAAGCTGAACCACCTTAGCTGAATGGCCTGAATGATGGCGGCATCATAGGCCCCAAAGGGAGTCGCTAGCAAATCTGGGCTTGCTTCGAGGCGAAATCGCTTCATGCCACCCTCCTGCTCCATCGCTTCGCCCGCTATCAAGCCCTGACGGCGACGCGCTTCGGCCAAGGACTTAGGGCGTGACCGCGGCTTTCTTTGAGATGGTGCTGCCTCAGAGGGCTCGAGAGAAGCAGGCAGGTCGCCATCAGGATCCAGCTCAGATTCCGATGGGGCGATCATCTCCTTGGACACGGGTGCCAGCTGGCTCTCCTCATGAGCGGGTACCTCTGTCGCCTGTTCATCAGATTCAGCACCCTCCTGTTCACTCTCAGCTTGCGGGATATCGTTCTGGGACGAGGCCAACTCGGAAGCCTGGAGCGTATCAGCCGCTTTGGGAACCAATTCCTGACTCCCATCCAGTTTGGGTTGGTCTTGGTCTTCGGCCAGATCGGGATCGCCCCCCATGGCGTCCACCACCGCGTAATACATGGCCTGCTCGGGAGGAAGGTCCTGAGTCGATGGGTCAGCATCAAAAAAAATCTCTGGATTAGTCTCCGGCACAAACTCAATGGTTACTTCACTGGCATCAGTCATTGTTGGCTGCTGCATGGGCCAATCATCCAATGCATTGGGCAGGGGCGAGAGCCCAAGCAGGTTGCCAAGCTCAATTGATCCCAAAACCAGGCAATGCAGCATCAAAGACCAAAGTAGGGACCTGGCCCCTGGATGACTCAGGTATTTGGCTGTGATATGGAGAGGACGCTGGAGCATCTTTTTCTAAGGTGATCCAAACGCCTGAGCATGGCAATCCGATTGACGGAAAACATGATGATTCATGGCACAAAAAAGGCCGCCTCTGAGCGGAGGCGGCCTGAAAATGTGTCCAAGTATCGATACCTGGTTTATCGCTTGCTGTATTGGAACCTGCGGCGAGCACCAGGCTGACCGTATTTTTTGCGCTCCTTCATTCGAGGGTCTCGTGTCAGTAACCCCGCTGATTTGAGGAGAGGTCTCAGATTCGCATCCACATTGAGCAAAGCACGGGAAATACCATGCCGGACTGCTCCGGCCTGACCAGTGGCTCCTCCACCACAGACGTTGACTCGAACATCGAGCTTGCTGGCCATGTCGGTCAGATTGAGCGGAAGAAGGACATCGTTCCGCTGGGTCTCCATGGGAAAATAATCTTCAAAGCGGCGGCCATTGATGGTGATCCTGCCAGACCCGTTGGCCAGTCGCACGCGGGCGACGGAGGTTTTCCTACGCCCTGTTCCCAGAAAATCGTTCGTTTCAGACATATATTTGGTCAAATTTTAAATTAATTTAGCCACCAATTTCAAGAGCCTCAGGCTGCTGGGCTTCATGAGGATGCTCCGAACCACGGTAAACCTTCAGTTTGGTGAGGAGCTTACGGCCTAGACGGTTTTTGGGCAGCATTCCCTTGACTGCGTGCAGAATCAGTCGATCAGGATGAGCTTGGCGCACTTCAGGCACAGAGCGGTATCGCTCGTTGCCGAAGTAACCAGAGTAACTCATGTAAGTCTTCTGGTCTTCTTTTTTGCCGGTTAATCTAACCTGTTCAGCATTAATAACTACCACAAAATCACCAGCATCAAGATGAGGCGTGAAAGTGGGTTTGTCCTTGCCGCGCAACACATCAGCAACCTTGGTAGCAAGTCTGCCAAGGACAACATCTTTGGCGTCAACAACGTGCCACTTACGTTTGTCCACATCAATCTTCGGTAAAAATGTCTTCATTACAGATCCAAAAACAAGAGGCAGGACAGTAACAAAAGGGAAAAAGGAGTCAATAATGATTTGTTTTTTTTCACTGATTCCTTGCTATCAGCTATCAAGACCTGCCTGGAGCAGTTCCTTGAAGAAAGCTTCCATCTTGTCAGGGCATTTCCTACCAGGTGTCAGCTCAACCCCCGAAGAGACATCGACCCCGAAGGGTCGAACACGTTTGACTGCCTGTTGGATATTCTCTGCTTTCAATCCGCCGGCAAGCAAGAGCGGGCGTGCGAATGGCCGGATCCGGTCGAGCAAATCCCATTGAAAAGCATGTCCCGTTCCCCCATGAGCCCCTGGCTGAAAGCTGTCAACCAACCAGGTTTGCTCGGAAAACGGCTCCATCATGCTTAGGCTGGCTTCGTCTCGGACCCTGAAAGCCTTGATCACAGGCACTGAATAACCCTGACAATCCAACGGGCTTTCTTCTCCGTGAAGTTGAATAGCTCCGAGGCCACATTGGTCGATCGCTCTGGTAATCAATTCCCTGGGAGCGTTGACAAAAACCCCCACAGGCAAGACAAACGCAGGGAGCTCGGCAATGATTGCGGCTGCCTCGGCCAGAGAGACATGCCTTGGGCTAGGTTCATAAAACATGAACCCCAAAGCATCGGCACCACATGTGACCGCAGCCTTGGCATCCTGGATATTGGTGATCCCGCATATTTTGCATCGAACTCTCACTACGGCAAATCACGCTATCGGGAAGACTGAAATTTGCAACGGGAAAGCCGGGCTATTCTAGAGGACTTCACCTGCTGAAGGATTGAAGTCCTTTGGCCAGCAGGCCATAGTGAACGAAACTGTCATGCCCACACCTCAAGAAAACCAGGTTAAGGAACGCTATGCATCAGCAGCTCAGCAGTTGGAGCCTGCCCTTTGCTGCCCCGTCGACTACGATCCTCAGCTGCTCAAAGCCATTCCACCTGAGGTCAT
>Ga0181580_10000423_pt1 | contig 31108 bp, 31 predicted proteins | sample 071ome_23_FD_132413 | JGI IMG/M metagenome (GOLD analysis project Ga0181580, IMG submission 132413) | Coastal salt marsh microbial communities from the Groves Creek Marsh, Skidaway Island, Georgia - 071403BT metaG (megahit assembly) | ecosystem: Environmental > Aquatic > Marine > Intertidal... | reverse complement strand
TCCATGAGAAGTATGGTAAGATTATTACCAAGGCTCAAGGAGCTTGATCCTACCGGGCGCTAATATTAGCGCCCAAAAAAACTTCTTGACAAATGTCATATTATCCTATATAATTAGAAATATGCAGTAAATAATAACAACACATAGGAGATGTCATGTCAATAGATACTAGCAAATCCAGCTTCGAGCCAAAAGACTTATCACCCGAAGAACTCGACAAGATGCGAGTTGAGGTTGAAGATAAGATTACTGTTGCTCGTGTTGGTATGCTGCTACGTCATCCATTTTTTGGCAATATGGCAACACGCCTCAAGATCGAATCTTGTGATGACTGGTGTCCAACTGCTGCCACTGACGGACGACACTTATTCTTCAATACTCAATTCTTCAACATCCTCACCGAAAAACAAATCGAGTTTGTTATCGCACACGAGATCATGCATTGTGTATATGATCACCTTACTCGTCGTGAAGATCGTGATCCACGATTACACAACATTGCCTCAGACTATATTGTAAATAATTTGCTTGTTCGTGAGAACATTGGACACAAGGTTACACAACTTCCAATCTTCCAAGATTTCAAATACGATGGATGGACATCTGAGGAGGTGTATGACGATTTGAAGAAGCAGGAGGAAGAGCAAGGTGAGGGCCAAGGTGACGCTGGCAATGGCGAGTTACTTGACGAGCACGTTGATTGGACGCAAGAGCCAGGCGACGAATCAAACAACAACGGCACACCACAACAAGGCAGCGACGGCGAGCCACAATCCAGCCGCCCTACGCTATCAGATGAGGAGATGAAAAAGATCCGAGACGAGATCAAAGAGTCTATGATCCAGGCAGCACAGGCTGCTGGTGCTGGTAACGTGCCAGGCGAGATTAAGCGTATCATCCAAGAGCTTACCGAGCCTAAGATGAACTGGCGTGAGATTATCCAAACACAGATCCAGTCCACCATTAGGGCTGACTATACATTCTCCCGTCCATCACGTAAGAATTGGCATTCAAGTGCTATTTTGCCCGGCATGGACTTTGATGAGTCTATTGAGGTTGCTGTAGCATTAGATATGTCCGGGTCCATAGGGCATGAGCAGGCACGTGATATGCTGTCTGAGCTACAAGGCATCATGGAGCAGTACAAAGACTATCGTATTACCGTTTGGTGCTTTGACACTCAGGTATATAATACTCAAGAATTTACATCCGACAACGGAGAAGACATAACTACTTATGAGCCCATGGGAGGCGGCGGCACTGACTTTGACTGCAATTGGAAATATATGAAAGAAAACGATATGCAGCCTAAAAAGTTTATTATGTTCACAGATGGTTATCCATGGGCCAGCTGGGGCGACCCAGACTACTGTGACACCATTTTTGTTATTCATAGCTATCACGATAAAAACTTTTTAGCACCATTTGGTTTTACAACACATTATGACGCAGCCGCTTAAAATAAAAAAAGCGAATCGGCTAAACTTTTTTGGGGTGAGGAAGGCAAATTCCTCACCACCCCATTTTGAGTATATCACGATTCCATTGCATTACAATCTAGAAAGATCCATGGACAAATGGATACATGACAACCTGAAAGGTAGATATTATATAGGTAGAACTCTTAAAATCAATCCTATTGATAGAAGCATTTCAGAAGTTTTAAATATTGGATTTGAGGAACCCAAGGAGTTATCATACTTCACTTTGGCGTGTCCTCATTTGAAGTATTGATAAATAATATACTAACTTAACTTTTTAGCTTACAAGGAGAAAATATGGCTAATCGTAGAAAACCTGCAGCAGAAGAGGCTGCAACAGTTCCCACACAACCTGCATTGGATGAAAATACCGCAACAGAAGAAGGACAAGAAAATGTAGAGCTCACAGTTAATGATTTGGCTGCTCTCAAGCAGATTATTGACATTGCCAGCTCACGTGGTTCATTCCGCCCAAATGAAATGGTTGCTATTGGAACAACTTATGCTCGTCTAGAAAACTTTTTGACTGTTGTATCCCAACAGCAGCAAGCTAACGGACAGCAGGCTCAATAATGCTAAAGCACATTGGGAGACTCAAACATAATCAACGAAAGGTTGTTGTGGCATACAAAACACTGCCTGATGACCCCAATCATTGTGTTTGTGTTTCTACAGAGAACTTGGAAGCAGCAGATCACGACTTTCTTATGCAGCTAGTCGAATCTAACTCTGGCCAATCTACTGACGAGTTCGCCGAAGCAATGGCTAGATCCACATTGTCAGATGGTAGTAATATGCTGCATGCTTTCCACCACACTGGAAAAATGGCACGCTATGCTACTACTGACATTGAGATGTTACCTAACTCTCACACAACCATTCCTCTAGACGAGCTAAACAGAATGATTGCTGAGCAGAAAGGTATTACAGTCGAGGAGCTGGCTCTTAAAGATCCGTCGCAAAAAAAGAAAGCTCAAGCTGCAAAAGCCCCGTCAGAACCCGTTACACCCACGCCAGTAGCAGAGGCACCCGTAGAACCTCTACAAGCCCCTGAGGACGGTGTACTAACTGACGAGCAGATTGCTGCTAATTATCGTTCACAGGCAGATCGATTATTTAAAGAAGCAAAACTGCTTCGTGAGCAAGCCGAAGCACTCGTTCCTACTAAAAAACGACGGGGAAACGAAAAGAAGAGTGCGGAAGAAGCATAACCAGCTTCTTCCCGAAGATGTTGTTGAACATTGGCCAGAAGTTTTCAAAGATGTTAAACTTGAAGTAATACCTGTAAAGTATTTAGATTCTGTACAGGTACAATTTAACGATGGAAAAATTTGGGATATAGACTTAACAGAAAAGGATCTCAAAGAGAATGCTGATGAAGTCGAAGAATCATTAACAAAACTTTTTGAGGAATACGAAACTGATATTAAGCACATAAATTTTAAACTTAACTCTGAGAAAATAAAACTAGATGTTCAAAGGCGCACGTCTATATTCTTAAAGAAAAAAAAGTAGTATTTTTGTATTTATGATAAATATATGAAAATACTACTTTAGGAGAAAAAATGGCTTTACGAATTAGACGTGGGCTTGACATTGAACGACAGTCCATTATTCCAGCTGAAGGCGAACCCTTATATTGTACTGACACTGGTATGCTATATATTGGTGATGGTTCGTCTGTAGGAGGACAACTTGTAACTGGAATTAAATCACTTCTTAATGATCCTGCCCCGGCACTTGCAGCACCTTTAGATCTAAACAGTCATGCTATTGTAGGCATGGGAGACATCAATATTGTTGGAGATCTAACAGTCTCTGGTAACCTAAATATCGATGCTGTTGTATCTGACTATCGAGGTTCATTATACGGCAATGACTCTACACTAATAATCGATGGCAATAATCACTTAGTATATGCCTCTGTTGCTGGTTTAGCAGGAGGCATACTAGTTGATGTTAATACCGGAGTAATAAATCTCGAATATAGCAAGCTTCAGTCTTTAAAAGATGTTGATTCTACATTGCCTATGGTTGGATCTACTCTAACCTGGGATGGAGCACAATGGGTCCCATCAGTATTTGGATCAAATTCCGGACATGTACCTAACCAAGGAGCAATACTACAATATGATACAACAGCAGGTTGGAGGGAATCTAGTTTTGTCTCTGCTGACGATAGTACTCCAATGTTTAATTTACAAACTGGTGAATTCTTTTTAGGGCAAACTAACCTTGAGAGTGTTGGCAATGTTTTTATTGATCCAAACAGTATAGAACCAAATCATGTTCTAACTTGGGATGGAATAAACTGGACTCATAAAGAAATTACTATAGATAATGTTCAATTTCTAGGGATAGACTTAGATTCTCTCACCGATGTATATACCCCAAATCCAGATATTAATGATTTATTATCTTGGGATGGAAATATGTGGGTAAATTCTACCCTTAGCATAGAACAATTGAATAAGGTAAACATTGACTATGCAGATGTGAATACAAACGATGTACTGTCATGGGATGGATTTAACTGGGTTTCTCAATCTATGGCTACTACAATAAACCAGATTACCTTAGGTGACTTGCGTTCAGTAATAGTTGAACCAACATTGGAAATAGGCGATATACTGGCATGGGATGGAACTAACTGGGCTTCTAAATCTATAGCTGAAGCAGCAGACTTAGATCAGCTTACCTTAGGTGACTTGCGTTCAGTAATAATTGAACCAACATTGGAAATAGACGATATACTGGCATGGGATGGAACTAACTGGGTTTCTCAACCATTTGAAGAAATGATTGGTTCAGGAAGTGTTATAGGTGATGTACTAGGATGGAATGGAACTAAATGGATTCCTCAATCAATGACAGGAAGTTTGACTCCTGGAAATAATGTTGACGATATACTAGTTTGGGATGGGTCTGATTGGAATCCTAAACCTCGTCAAATAATACCTACGAGTATATTTGATCTAGATGATGTTACTTCAGTTGGTACTAACAAGTGGGAGATACTACAATGGAATGGAACTAACTGGCAGAATGCACCATTAGAAATTGGTAAAGCACTCGATGTTAACTTACTACCAAATCTAGCAATAGGTGATTCGTTAGTATGGGATGGGGTACAATGGACTAATGAAAGACTTGATGATATATATCTATATCTAAACCAAGACCAAGATTATCGAGGAAATTTTCAAGGTAATATTTATGCTGAAGATAGTTCATTAATTATAAATGGATCAACAAGCAATATTTTTGGAAATAAGGCAATACTAAAGGATCTAGAAACAGAGCTAGTTAAAACTAACTTTATCAATAGTAGTCACTTAGAAGTCAAGTACGAGTCTGATATAGTAGGACATACTCCACCTGTCCATCTATCAGTAGAAGCAACTGAGAATTATTCTGTCTTACAGTTATTTAGATCATCTGAAAATGATATTAGTGCCGATAATCATCGATATGGACAAATTAGATTTGGTAGAGATGATATAAATGGAAGAGTTACAAGTGCAATGATTTCATCTAACAGAGATTTTATTTGGCTTGGACACAGAAGTGATGGGGCAATTCAAGACGCAGATATTCTGTTTATGTCAAATGGCGACTTGGGTCTTGGTACAATTGCGCCAGAAGCTAAAATGGATATTAATGGATCAACAATAACAAGAGGTAACTCAACTATTAACGGTTTCGTACAGTTTGGTTCTCTCACTACCGCAGAAAGAGATGCTTTAGTTGCTGCTAACGGTATGGTAATTTATAACACAACTGCGAATAAATTTCAAGGTTATCAAAATGGAGGTTGGATTAATTTAGATGATGGAACCATTACCTAAATCTAAAAAATATAATTTATATAATATATTTTATGAATGTGGTAGCGGAGGTGAATTCCTTGTATTCCTATTAGGAATGCATCATCAAATATCTTCTAGGAATTTTAGAGTAGATGATAATAACAAATGGATTATAGTAGACGGCTTTCAGAAAATGGCTGGAAGAGGTTTAGAATCTAGATTTGATAACTGGGAATTCACTAATGAACATGTAAATTACATAGCTAGAGATCATGCAAACTTATTATATCCTACAGAAAACTGGAAGGATAATCTAAATCGAACATTAGAAGATGGTATAAAAGATTTTAATGATTTATATGTACATCGTTGGGGAGAATCAAAAACAATATGGCTAAACATAGATAATATAGCAGATTTAAAATTTATTGATGAACTAAGTGCCTTTAAAAACTTTCCTGGAAACCATAAGCATTATACAAAAGTCGAATATGAAAAAAGATTTACTGATGTTAAATCTAGGTTAGCTATAAAAAGGCAACGATTTCTAGGCAATTATATCACAATCAATATTAGAAATCTATGGTTAGATAAAACTAAAAACGAGTTAGAAAAAATTACTAATTTTTTAGAAATAGATAATTGTTATTTAGATCTATGGCAACATATGATTTCTTATTGGAATCATAAAAATTCTGAATTACTTCGCATATCAAAAAGAAAATGTAATACAGAATACTGTGTTCCAATAGAATTATAACTTTTTCCATACACTGTAAATTCTATTGCCTGTATCCCATTTACATTCTTCTACATTGCAATTAAACTGGTTAGCCCAAGAAAAATTATCTTCAAATGTCCAAGGAAAAAACTTTATCTCTTCAACACCTTTCCACGGATGATCGCCAATTCCAGGATTTTGTCTCCAAATAATTATACCATCTTTTTTACAAAGACTAACCGCTTTTTCAACCTGTGCTTCTACTACTTCTTTAGTTCCAAAGTTTAAACTGCCTAAACATAATACTACATCCCACTGATTCCCTGCGCTATTGAAATCTTCAATACTTATAACTTCGTCTGCTTTGTCATTCGCAGGATCTATACCGTATAAATTTTCAAAGTGTTCTTTAAACAAATTATATCCACATCCTATGTCTAATACAGCCACATCTTTAGGTATCAAATTTAATAATGCCCAACCGCTATATTTAAACTTATCATAATCTGGTTTCCAATTGTTTTCAAAATAATTCAACATAATTTTATCCATTTATTTTTTCCTAAAAATATATTTTTTGTCTTCTCAGTTATTGTACCTGTAATTTGTATTAAGCATCTAGGTTCCCATCCTGCATTAGCACTTGCGTGTGGAATATTTTTCCAATCAAAATGCACTAAGTCACCTTTACGCCATTGTATAAAACTAGTACCCATTTGTAAAAAATGTCCTGGTTTCCAGTCTTCTAAAAAGATAAAAAACCTTGCAACTTGTGTAGCATCACTGTTCATTTCATACTGTTTATCTATATGTAAATTTAACATCTCGCCAGGATACTGTATATGGAATGCTTGTTTAGTGTTTTCTAATCCTAAACTATCAATTACAAATTTCCAAATACCTTCAAATTCAAAGTGTTTTCTAAATATTACAGTATCTTTATCCATACCTGCATTTAACAAATCATTTTCTTCTGCTTCTAATTGAGGATGATTAGGATGATATTTTTTACTTCTGGTTGCCCAAGTTTTAGGTTCAGCAGATTTTTTTATAATTTCTAATTCTTGTTCCCAATCGCAGTCAAATCTTGCTAACCATTTATAATCAAATCCAGCAATTTCTTGCCTTTGCCAATCAAAATGATAATTGCTTTGATTTATTCCTGCTTGCCAGTTACTGTTTATGATTTTTTGCACGCCTTTTGTACTTCTAAGTCTAATGGTTGTTCACTAACTGCTTTAATATATTTTGCGTTAGCGTTATCATAGATAGGCTGAATTTGAATAGGAAAATCTAACTGTTTGCTTATTCCTTGCAAATAATGATTTCCGTATAACTGATATAGTTCTTGACTAATAAAGATAGGATTATATTCTAATAAAACATCAATATGCTGTATAAAATATTCTACTGTACTCGTACCCCTTACACGCTCTTGCTGATATTTTAGTATTGTGGGATCTCTGCCAATTATTGCAATTTTAACTTCAGCATATTTTTTTGCTTCTTCGATAAACTTTTTATAATTTGGTATTTGTGGATTGTTATCTTTAATATATGGACAACTTATACTAGTAAAAATGTATTGGTGATTCTGCCATGGAAACTGATCTAAAAGGGTAGGATGTCGCCAATAATTACTAAAAGGTTCTTCATGGTGCCCTTCCCAATAAGATTTCATCTTCCAGCCATATACGTCTGGATGTACAGATAAAATTTTACTAAAAAGGTGATTACCGGACCCTTGAGGCCCGGTAATAATTAGTAGCTTAGGCTGTTGCAACTTCTGGTTCTCTTTTGCTCAATAATAAAGTAAATAATGGAGCACCAAATATCGCAGTCATAGTACCTACAAATGTTACAGTACTACCACCATCAAACAATCTGCCATAAACGTAAAGTGATTCACCTGGAATAACCGCTAATAAGATACCCCAAAACATACCTGCTTCAGTAATCCAATGAGGTCTTAATAATGCTATCATACTAGGTAACCATACTGCTGCTCGCAATATTGCAAAGAATATAAACAAATAAACCATGCTCATTCCAGGTAAATTTGCAACAATTAATGCTGTTACAACCAGTGCTATCATGCCATATCTTGCATAATTTATAGCACCTTGATCTGATGAATCAGATTTAAATTTATTATAAACATCATGCCCAGTCATATTTGCAACACTAGCAAATTGGCTGTCGAGAATACTTACTAATCCAGCAAAAATCATAAATGCGAAAACAATAGCCGCCCATGCTGGAAGGAACGTGCCTATAACTATTGCGTTGGTATTTCCTACTAAATTTCCTGGAATATCAAGATTTGAACCTGCTGCTACAAACCCTAATAGTCCCATCATAATAGGAACAACAATAAACACAAAACTGGCAATTACAAAACTTGGTATAACACTAGATGCTTCAATACTGAAACTTCTTTGATAAAAACTGTTGTCTCCCCAAGGTCCACCTAGATGCCCTAAGAAAGCCGCTGCGCCAAATCCTGTAAAAACTCCCCAAGCAAATGGAGTGCCAAAAATACTAGCACCTTCACCTGTAGCACCTCCCAATCCTGCAACTACAACATCCCAACCTCCTGCAGAAGTAATTGCCCATGGTACTAAGATTATAACTCCTATCCATACTACACAAATTTTGATAATTTCAGTAACCACAGTAGCTTTGAGTCCAGTCCTAAAACTATAAAGAATTGCTATTCCTGCCATTAAAACTGTAGCTAAGGTATAGTCAATGCCAGTTAGAGTTGCAACTGTTGTTGATCCTGCGATAAGGTTAATAGCAAATGCACATACGGCTAATATCATCATTTCAGTAACAAAGAGCCACTGTACACGGGAACTTAGTCTATCTTTTAAATAACTGCTAAATGTAAATCCGTTAGGTTCTCTATCTCTTATAAGTTTTGCAAAATAAGCAAATGCCATTAATGTTAAGAAATTTCCTAAACAAAACCAAAACAGTCCAACTAGCCCATTTACATAGGCTTGTTGAGCACTAATAAAAAGTCCAGGCGCCCACAGCCATGCAGCTGCCACACTCACACTACCTTGAAAAGTTTTAAGCTCTCTTCTCGCAACAAGAAAACTAGTTTTATTATCATTGTACCCTCTACTAAACCAATACGTCATTGCAAAGGCAAATAATCCATAGGTTAATAAAATGTAAAAGCCAGTGCTAGGTTCAAATAGAGGAAATAGTTCTTTTATCATATACTCCTTTATCTATGTAGTTTATATTTATCTTGGTAATATACCATGTGAAAATTTTGAATCTTTGAATAATTTGTGGGATAATAAATTTTTAAATCCTAAACCTATTAAATAATCATTAATTTTTTTATATTCTTTTTCGTCTAAATTTTTTATGTATCCTCGATGAAATGCAATAATCTTTATTTTTTCTGGATTGGTAATAATAAATTCATTATCAGATCTCCAAAATCCAAGGTGTCTAATAGTTCCTTTAGTACGAGGTTTTTCCTCTAGTTCATCAATTATTAAAAAACTATAGAACAATGGCTCTAGAACCATCCACGGCATATCTGCTAGCCATTGTACAGTCTTTAATAAGTTTGGTATTTGTTCTAAAACAGATCTTTTAAATAAAAACGGCATTTGATCATGACATATAAAATTTGGATGTCGCCCAAAAAAATGTTCTTTGTAATACTCAAATGTAGGTTTACGTTTTTCTTCAAGATTAGAATAATGTGAAAAATAATTACAGCCTATATAATGTGAAAAATCTTTTGAATTTGTTCTTTGAACAAAAAGATGTTTGCAATCTAATCCTAAGTAGTCATCTTTTATATCCTTATAAGCAAGTATTTTTAAAATAGCGTGTCTATGCCATCCAATATGGGTTTCTCCACCCGGCCATTTAGGAAGATATGATGAAGTATCATATGTCAATAATTTTAATTCGTTTTTCAAATAATACGGGCTTAAAAAGTTTTCCCATTCATTTATATTAGGATTATCTTCGTTAATAACAATATAATGTGTGCATTCATCTATAAATAAACTAACACTTTCTGCCAATATTAGCAATTGTTCTTTATCTCTTTCACACGCAATGGTTAATAAATTCATAATTTACCTCGCAATTTAAAATATTTTTTATCGTTATTATCATATTGATATAGCTTTTTATCAGATTTATCATGCAGAGGCGTTACATTATAATTTAAATTAGTATAATTATTTAAGATATCTACAATTTGATCAATTTTAGTCGCATTAGTTTTATCATACATAAACTTCACAGTCAATGATTTTGACGTGTTATCTCTCAAAGATAGAAATTTTTCTATCTTTAAAATAAATTTATTGTTCATATAAGCAAGATGTACACTAAATGTTATATCGCTTAACTGATTAAGTTTATATAATTTGTCTTCACTACCTGTTAGATTAGTTAACGTCCGTATTTCACTATCGAATCTATCATCGCTTTTTATATGCTCTAGAAACTTTAAGTAATTTGGTATAAGTGTAGGCTCACCACCGCCAAATATATAACTTACTATTTTTCTATTTTTTTCATTGGCTATAATTGTACTTGTGAGATAGTTGTAATAATCAACAAGTTTTTCTAAACTTGGATAGGGGCTATGGTTATCATGAATGGTAGGAGAGCAATAATCACAATCAAAATTACATCTCTTACCTAAAAACCAATCTACATGAACCATACGATTTTTTAGAAAATCGCTTAGTCCAAATGCTAAAATTGTTTCGTTATTATACCAAGGAATTAAACTAATATTATCAATTTTATTAAATTCTTGTTTTAGATTTAAAATATGTTCTATAGTTTTTCCCTTAGGGATACCTATATCCATCCCACAATAGCAATTTTCTTTTGGGCATATTGCATATTCTCTGTTAAAACTAGGAGTAGTTCTTATGTCAACAATAGGATAGTCATCAATTGCTCTGCAAATTGTATTACTAACAAAACTCTTATCATCCATTATTAAATTGTAAACATAATTTCTAGTATTACAAGCCCAGCCTTTTACAGAGGTATGAAATTTTAAATCAGCTAATAATATCTGCCTAATGCCTTTATCTGTTAATAATACCCACATTATTTTTTACCACATATCATTTTACATACTAAAGGTTGACTTTTATTCCAATATGGCTCTAAATACTCTAAAAACTTTCCACAATTTTCAAGAGCGTTTTCTAAACCTAAATTTATTGCGTTAAACTTATCATTTCCAAAATTATTTATTGCTTCTTGAACAACCTCATCTCTGTTAACATCTTCAGCATTTCTTATATTGGTATATAATCTTATCCCATAATGACAACACGGCAAAACATTTCCTTCAAAATCTATAAAGATACTTTGAGTTTTATTTGCAAGACAATCAATCTTTGCGTTAGCTTCAACCAGTTCTTCAAAATCAATAGTCTTTCTATCATTAAACTTTTTATCAACTTCATATGAAGGTTTTTCTAAGTATCTAGTTTCGCCATTAACGACATGTTTAAATTTTCCGTTTATAAATTGTCTATTACTGCTATAACTTCTAAAATTAACACAACCTATTTCTTTGCTTATTTTTTCTGCTAATTCAACCTCATGTTCATTATGTTTAAAAACTATAAATCTCCATTCAACAATTCCTCCATATTCAATAAATGTCTTTAGATTTTTTATAATTTTTTCATAGTTGGTATTTACCCTATATAATCCTTGAGTAGATTGACTAGCGCCATCTACACTTGCTATAAGAGTAAATTTTTTATCATTTGTTAATTGAGCAAATATTTTCCACCAACTAATATCTCTTAGACTACAATTACTGTGAACTTTAACACTGAGCTTAGGATTTTGTTCCCATACATAATCAAGTATAACTAAAAGATCTCGTGCAACAATTGGATCACCATAATTCCCACAGAAGTAAATGTAATCTAATTGTTTTAGAAACCAAGGAGGTGATATTTGTTTAAAATCTTCCAATAAGAGTTCTGTCTTTTGGATATATTTGTGTGCCCTACCTGTGGAAGGATCTGTTCGAACACACTGCGGGCATGCAGCATTGCACATGTTAGTAATATCGTAATGAACTTCTTTTACTTTAAACATTTATCTAGCAGCATCTAAAACTAAATGTATTCTATCAAAATCAGCATTACAGTTTACATGGGTATGAGGTTCTTTTACATGAACTCGATAAGCATACCCATCTACTGGAATATGTTTTATACGTTGTTGATTTTTAAACACAAAAAATGCGTCTTCATTACTAATAACAGCAAAGTGATATCTGTATGTATCGCCATCTATGTGCATAGTATAACATTTTTTTGCAGGGACCCGCATCAATCTCATTCTACATACAGGTAACGGAAATTCTCTATATATTTTTCCTAGTATAGTATCTTCATAATCAGGATGAAAAACTTTAAAATCTCCTTCTTTATAACCAAAGGCTGGATATCCTGGCTCCTTTACATGCCCAATACCTTGATAAGGATCGCCGGGTGTCCAGTCTTCAGTATTTAAAAGACAGAGTTGATTTGATTTATCCCAATGATAACGATATAAAAAATCAACAACAGTTTCTTGTAGTTCTTCTACATCTATATGATAATTAGTTTTTTCTATTGGTAAATCATGATTCATTTGTTATATCTTTCATATGATATATTAACTGTTCGACGAATATTCTTTTCTCTAGGCAATACACCATGCCAAGCTATTGGTCCAGTTAAAGTACAAACAGCATTATTTCTGCCATATGGTATTCTTTCTACAATTTCAAAACATTCTGGATCTGCATATTTTATTCGGTTATCATTTTTAATATACTTAACATCTTTAATAGGCTTTAGTAAAACAAAATCTCCAGTGTCATCATTATCATCTGCTTTTTTGAAGTAGTGCACCATACTAATAATCGCCCACTGACTATCTATATGCGGATACAAACACCAATCATTACCTGAAGGTTGTCTTATGGCAACAAAACTTTCTGTAACGTAGTCTGTTTTATCTCTTTTACGCAACCCAACATTTTTATGAATGGGTATGCCAAAAACATCTAATATCTGTTTGTGGAATTCTATTCCAGTAACATATTCTACATATTCTGCGTAAAGTTTAGATTCGTTTTGGATAATCTTAAATGCATAATTAAAAGGATCATGTTCAGGCATAGTATTACACAATTCTTCAAAAATATCATCATCTAAAAACTTATCCCAAACTATATATGGGAAAGGATCAGTTTTAATTGTTGCGTTTAAGAATAAGTTTGAAACTTTCATCTTCTCTATTCTCTAATTTGTCTAACAGTTCAAAATTATCAAATTCATAATTTAACTCTGTCCAAACATCAACTATTAACAATCCATTTGGTTTTAATATTCTTAAAACTGTTTCATAATAAGTTTCTTTAGGATAATGCCAACACCAACTCATATGACTATGTATCATATCAAAGTAATTACTAGGAAATTCTAAAGTCTCAGTAATGCTAAAATCTGGGTTCAAAGCCTTTGCTATATCTAAGTTGTTATAAAAGCAATAATCTTTATGAAATCCATAAAAGGTTGAATCCAATTTGTTAGCTTCAACTGTTTTGTCGTATAGCCAAATTTCATCATACATATCTCTTAAAAAGACATTTACAAGACCCAATCCAGAACCAATATCAAGACAACGTGTACCTTTGAGTAGATACGGTTTAAACTGATGAGCAATAAAGTGAAATAACAAATAAGAATACCACTCAACATCTTTGTGTGGTAACCGTTTAGTAATAACACGCTGATGATTCAAATATTGCACTGCTTCTTTGGTTAAAGGTATTCTAAGCATTATTCCCAAGGCTCTAAATCTATTGTTTCTTTGAATACATACTGTGTTCTGTTATCTTTGTTTGACATCTTGTTTCCAAGCGAACAATGTTTTCTACAACTTTTTAGTATTTTAATAGTATAGATCATATCTTTTTTATACCATTCGTTGTTGAGTATTTCTTCTATACTATAATAATTTACATTAAAAATTTTAGGATCATATCCTTCCATTATTTTTTGAAACTCATTTGATCCACTTTTGCTATCTGGATTAAATCTGTTACCATGCCAACAACACGGTAACACATAGCCTTGAAAATCTATAAAAATCATTTTGCGAGCATTGTACTTACATTTTATAGGAAATAATGTAGGAGTTAATTGTTGCATTTCGCCCATAATTTGTCTTTCTTGACGTTTTACTCCTTCATGAACGTAATTTCTGCTAGGTTTTAGCCTATGATGTTCACCATTATTAATTGGACTAAATCTAGGATTCTTTTTTAGGATAAATTCTGAAAATCCTAATCTTTTAGACATTTGAATAGCCCTATGAACTTGATGATCATTATGTGCAAACGGCAACCATTCCCACACGGCTGTGCCACCAGCATCTATAAAAGTTTTTGCATTGCTAATAATTTTTTGAAAATCACTATTTACTCTATATAAATGATTAGTGTCATCTAATCCATCTATACTAAACACTATCTGACCTTTATTATTTGATAATTTTGCGGCAAGCTCTTCCCAAAATTCTTTGGGTCTAGCACTGCCATTAGTATAGATTTTAATAAATTTTACACCCTTATCTTGTATAATGTCAATTGCTTCTAGTGCGTGAGGATAAGCGACTATATCCCCATAGTTTCCACACAAATGGACATATTCTATCTTATTCTCTAATTCATTAAAGATTTTTTCTACGGTTTCCAGAGGCATGTTTTCTAAAGGAAGAGCAGGATTTACTTTTCCATCTTTAACTCTAGCACATTGAGGACAAAGTAAATTACATCTGCTAGTAAATTCTATATGCACACCATATAATGAATCATAATTATACATCAATAGGTTTCCTTAACATTGAAGCTTTCTCTTGCTAATATAACATCTATCTCATCTAACTTTCTTCTGTAATCACAATACTGGTTAAAGTTTTCTCTAAGAACTAAGTTTTCGTTGTTAAGTAAATGTAACTCTACATCTTTCCATTCTGCTTCAGTTAGTTCTGCCCTAAATAAATTTATAAATCGATAAAAATAAACATTTTCGTTTTTTTCCAAATTAGAAAAAAACCATTTTTCCATAATATCATTAATAAGATGTTTTAATTTTATTTTAGGTTCCATAGGAGTATAGACAATCTTTACAGTATATCCATCATAAACACTGTTTTTAAAATCTATTTTTCCTAAGTCGCCAGTTGATCTATAGAGAGACATAGCCTCTTTAATAAATTTAACTTTTGCATCTTCCTTAATATGGGATAATTTTTTTGGGAGTGTTTTGTGTAAAGTTTGTATATCTAATGGCTCAAGAAATTGAGTCATATCCACCTTTTGTAACTATTTCATGAAGGCTGTTAACTGTCACTACTTGACTTTTAATTACATACCCTAAATCTTCGCATAATCTTCCTGCTTTCATACGACGTTTTACTCTTTCATGATACGTTAAAGTTGGATTATCTTTACTTATCCAGTTACCAGTGTCATCATATGCAATACTCCAATGAGAAGCATTATCTGCAATTGGAGTATTTGGTAAAACAACCATTGTTTTACCTAGAACAATCCCCCAAATAATTCCACTATCACTATATTTTTTGTAATCTCTAATCATAGCCAATGTGGCTTCAAAATCTTCTTCTGTTTCTGTAGGATATCCTATCAACATTAATAAATTTATTCTAATGCCATATTTTTGTAGCATTTCCATCATAAAATCATGATCTTCCCTGGTAGTGCCTTTACGCATATCTGCTAATACTTTATCACTTCCAGATTCCATACCTACACTTATATTATAAACTCCTGCCTGTTGCATTTTTGCATAATACTCTTCAGGAAATCTATCTTCTGATCTTGCTATAAATTGTCCGCCAAACATTACATCATCAGACAATAAACCTTGTTGTTTATGATCAATCATAGCATCTAATAATACCATAAACTCTTTCATATTTCCGTTTATTAGGCTATCAGTAAAATAAAAATCAGTAGTCCCATACTTCCTGTATCCATTAAGTATTTCTTGAGCCATGCTTCCGCCAGTTCTGTATCTAAATTTTTTCCACAAACTCCTAATATCACAAAATGTGCAAGCTCTAACACACCCTCTACTTCCTGTGATATATACCATGTTTTCTTTTCCAGGATACAATGAAAAATCAAAATCAGTATAATCAGGAAAAGGTAACGAATCTAAATCATCTAATTGCGGTGTAATCTTTGACTCTTTACCATATTTTATCAAATCAATAATTGCTTTTTCGCCCTCGCCACTAATATATGTTGTGATTAGTCCTTCGTTTATTAAAAATTCTCCAAAATTGCTATTTCCCCCTAACCCAAAACTACTAAGACCCATACCTCCAGCGACAACCTTTTGATTGGGATTTAACTTTTTTAAGACTGTAAGAAAATTAACTGTACTAATAACACTGTTAACACTGAATACACTCAACCCAATCCATTCAGGATTATCTTTTAAAATATTATTAATTTCTACTTCTAAAAATGATTGATATTCTTGATAACAGTTAAGTTCTTCTTTTCTTTTTTGTACAATAGTAATAAAATTAATTTCACGACTACCTGCACCTTTTAGACTTGTTCCGGTATATCTTAAATCTGTTTGAAAATATCCATCTAGTTCTAGCCAAGTATCAAACGTTACAGAATGATATAATTTAATATTTAAGTCAATACATTTTGCTATATACCCAGCTGATTCAACACAACTTTTAATAGTTGCTATCCCCATTGGTGGCGCATCAATATTTAATCTAGGTATTGCTACCAAAGCAAGATCAATATTTTTTGACAAAAATGTACTCCTCAATCAAACTTATTTAATTAACCTTTTAGGTATTTTACTATCGGCGCTACTAACACAACTATCAGTCATACAAATCATAGGTTTATCAAAAAGTTTAAACCCAGTTTCTATATTTCCTAAAGGATTATCATGACAACTATAGCTACGCTTAATGCTACCGTCAGGTTCACGAATAATGATGCCTTGATAACCTGCGTTACACATCCAACCTTTGAATTTATTAAAGTTAAATGCGTTAAATCTTTCTGCTTGATCCATGTACCATTTATTTCCTGTAGAATCTATAAATTCTACAGCCATATATGCCGGTACAGTTTTATCATCATCGCCATCCGTATTTATTGGAATTTCAAATGCAGGTTTGGGACGACTTGCCCACTCACGTTTAGCTTCTGTGAAGGCACGCTGTGGCATTCCATTGTATAGTGTATTTAGTTGTTCTTGTGTGTAGCCATCTACTACACGGGAGGCTGTAGGATCTGACTGCGGTTTTAGCGTGACATTGATGCCGCGGTTGTGTAGGTATAGAGCGTTCTCCCAGTCCCTGTCAAACCATTCAGGCACCATCACCATATTCACTGTTACTTGTACATCATAGGACTGGCAGAATTCTAGCTTCGTCGCAAAGGCGTCTAAATCGCCCGTAGTAGCGACATGCTCTGTATGTAAGCTAGCAGTTATAGATGCTCTATGAAACGGCTTAGCGTACTCTACATAGGTTCTAAACCAGTCTAAAGGGCGAGAGCAGTTGCTCGTCATATGGATAGAGGTATAGTTTGTATTTCCTACGTCATCAGCTAGATATTTAAGTATATCTAAATAGCCTGGATGAAATGTAGGCTCTCCGCCTGAGAGAGAAAAGTGAAATGAATTAAATCCGTTAGCTCTCGCCTGACGTTTTATTTCGTCTATTGTTTTTAGACAAAGCTCTGTTGGGCGATGATCTTTTGTATTGGATCTTGCATAGGGCCAACAATAAGAACAGCGATAATTACAGTATCTTCCTAACAACCAAGATATTGTAAATAAATCTCTGTATAATAAAGTTCGTTGTCCTACTGAAACTAAATCATCGAATGGTATTTTTGAAAAGTCGTAATTACTCCATTTTAAATCAGTTTGCATTATAAGATAGTGGTTTTAGGTGGTATATTTGGTTCATTTGATTCATTTGATGTGGGTTTATCAAAAAAAGGATTAGGTTTACCATTTGGATATATTTGTTCATTATCAATTATATCAGATATAACTGTTTGAGTATATAAAGGATATTCAGGGTGAGGTTTTCCTATTCCTAAAAATACAACAATCTCACCTTTTATACCATATTTTTCTAAATAATTAGCTGTATCTTTATAACATTGGCAAAATCCTGTTTTATAACCTAATTTATGTGCATACATGGCAGTTAATGCTGAACTCATTCCAATATGCCCATAACAAAATATATTTTGGTATGCACCTGCTGAATAAGCGCCAGTGGCTAAAGTTTTTTCTTTCATCTCTTCATCTATACACCACGCAAACAATACAGGTGCTCTTGTTTGTCCTTGTCGAACAGCTTTAAAGACCCCTGTTTGTTTATCTTCATCATCCATAAAAACCTCAGGATCAGTTGCTGCAGCAAACTCATTAATAACTTCTCTAGACTTAAGAACCAATAAAGAATAAAATCTTATAGAATTTTTTCTTGGTGCAGAATGTGCAACTTCAATTAATTGTTCTATATGATTATCTGGTACTGGTGATAATAAATCCCAATTTCGTTGACATTTTTTCATTCCATCCAAATACTCTGTAAACTGTTCCATATAACTATCCTTTATAGGGTTTCTTTAATAAAAATATCTCTTTTTTTCTGTTTGCATACCTGCTTACAACGAGGAATAGGATTATCCGTATTCCAAGTACCCATTATTCCATTCCACATATCACTATTTATTGCATCATCAATTGATGTTGTTTTCAAATTAATTGTATTAAAATAATCATGCTTCTCTAATAATTTTTCAAAATCATCTTTTATTTTTTCAGTAACACTATATTCCATCATTTTAGCATTTAAATGACAACATGGAATAACATTACCCATATGATTTACAAATATTCTTTTTTGATTACCATATTTACAACTAATCTCAATTTCTTGAATAACATTATCAATTTCTTTTTGTTTAGGTTTTACATCTTTTGTGTCTTTTCTATGACTAATAATAGTAACAAACTTTTTAAATCCTTCATCTTTAGCCATTTGTTTTGCTATTTCCATTTGATGTTCATTATGTTCAAAAACAATAAACTGCCAAATTGCTTGTCCACCTGCTTTGATAAATGCTTTATAATTTTGCTCTACTTTCTTAAAATTAGATCCTTCTCTATATATTTCTGATGTTTCATCACTGCCATCTATCCCCCAGGTAACTTTATGAGATTCTGGTAATTTTTTAGCTAATTCTTCCCACCATTTAGTGGTGCGAGAACTGCCATTAGTAGCAACGTTTACATGACAATTCCATTCTGCAAAATGCTCTATTATTTCAAAAAACTGAGGATGAGTAGTAGGCTCATCAACACTTCCGCAAAAATTTATAATTTTAATATTAGGAAACATTTCCTTCTTAAATCTAGTCTTGATAGTATCTAAATCAATATAACTTTTATTCAAAATTTTATCTGCTTGATCAGATAGCACTCTAAAACAACCTTTGCATCGTATATTACAAAAACTAGTAAGTTCAATATCAATCCATTCTATGGTATCTGTTGTCCACATTATAACTATCCTGTAAATATGTCTTTCATTTCTAGAAACGTTTCATAAAAATTCGTATTCCGTTGTGTATCACATAACTCTAAGTATTCTTTTAGCTCTGGCAATCTTATGGACCAGTCCTCTGCCTCCATAAATGTTATCATTCCTTTTAATCTTTTCAATCCATAATTTGCGTTCGCCCAATCTTCATACGATACTTTATTCGTATGCCAACTTGGAATTCCTAAATGATAATTTTCTTTCCACCATGGATAAAACTCTTCATACTTTTTTCTACACTCTTCTTTGAACCATTTTGGCAATATTTTTACATTTAGATGTGGAGGGTGATAAACAAAATGATAATTTATAGCTCCAGCACCAAAGGGCCACATATTTATTTTCCTAAACCCTTGTGTCAATTTCCATTTTATAAAATCTGGTATATAATAAATGTTTAGAGCATTCACAGCACAAGCTATTGTAATTTCTACATTATCACTTGTTTCATTATCTAAAATATGGAATACCTCTTCAGTTCTTTCCCATGTACTTGGATAACGAATATACTCATTCATTTCATATATTGAATCAACAGAATAATGAAATCTAACTAGTTTAAATTCTTTCCATAAATCAAATAGATCTTCTCGCCATTCTACACCATTTGAATTATATCTGAGTTCCAAATTTTTTGCGTGTCCATTCTTTACCGCATACTCTAATATTTCATAATGTTCATCAATAATAAGACTCTCGCCCCCAGCAAAATAAACCTGCTGCATTGTTGGCATTTCATCATAAAATTGACCCCAAAATATTGAATTTTCTTTATGCCAATTATAACTACTGCCATTATAACTACCTTTATCCTGCCACTGCATTGTCTCTTTTAGAGATTCATTTTGAACCTTTGGGTGTATAGCTCCCCAGTCTTTAATCCATCCTGAAGAATCGTGTGGAGAACACATAACACAAGCTAACTGACATTTTGTCCCAAATCTTAAATCTATGTATGTAAGATGAGCAGGTGAGTAACCATCTTCTTCTGTGTTAGCTATGATCTTATCTACATCAACTCGTTGTCTCCAATAATCTGTTTCCCATTGTCGTTTGGATCTGTGTCCTGCTGCTTCTTCTTTATAACACTTTATACAAGAAGGAGGTTGCTCTCCATTTAGCATCTGTTTACGAACATTACGCATATACTTTGAGTTCCAAGCAGTTTGAAAATCAGTTACATTTAGATTGTTAGGTTTTCCATCATCTGTTTTTAATATTCCTACTTGCCCGCCATGTTCTTTATCATTTGTTGCCCCTACTGAGGAAGCATTTGCTGTACAGCAAACTCGCATACTGCCGTCTGGTCGAGTACTTAAATGAACCCATGGTAACAAGCAAAAAGTATCAGATGGGTATTTTATTTGTTCAGTCATTATAATTTTTGGTTGTAAATTCAGTTTTTAATTTTCCGCCATCGCCACAAGATTTAACACATCTGAATAATACGTTATCTGTCCAAAATGATTGTAAATCTTTATACCAGCTAGAGTCTAATATATCTTGAAAACTATGAAAATTCAAATTGTTCCAATTAGGATCGTCAGGCATGTATTTATACATATTTTGTTTTTGAACGTGCTCATCCCATAGCATACAACAGGGCCATAATGTATTATTACTTGCAATAAATACAGATTTTTGCTCTAAATGCATACAAGAAACTGTATGAGCATATTGTGTTGCCAAGTCAACTTTTTCTTTTTTAGATGTTACCTTTGCATTCAATGGATGATCAACTTGAGAATGTGTATTATTGGATGCTCTTAGCCCTTCTGTTTTATTCCGTACACCTTTTCTTATAACCATTTTCAATCCATAAGCCGTCGCTATACGCTCAACTTCTTCTATTTGGTGTTCATTATGGGGAAAACTTATAAAATGCCACTCACCAGCGCCACCAGCATCCAAATATGCATTAAGGTTATTCCAAACTTTATTCCACTTTACGCCTATTCTATATATATGATTTGTATCTTCCAGTCCATCAATTGCCCAATTTATTACAAATCGACGATAGTCAGCTTTCGTATTAATATAATGACTTAGTCTTCCTAAGTTTCTCCAAAATTTTTCACTCTGCATACCTCCATTAGTATGCATTTTAATTTGAGTTGTTTTAGCAAATGTTGAAAAGTATGCTACTATTTCATATAGTTCAGGATGAACACCAGCATCACCTAAATTGCCACTAAATTTAATCTTCCTTACCTTTGTTGTGTTAGGAAGCCATTGTTTTATATCAGAAAGCCTTATGGTATTTAGCTCTAATGCTTCAACGCCTCTATTATTTAGTATTACTGTCCGAGGACAATTTGGACATCCAGCATTACACCGACTAGTAAGTTCAAACTCTATTTGCTCAATTTCATTTACTTGCATATGTTTTATCTAAATTATTTTCATATTTACGAACTTTTTCTCCACAAAACTTGCTACACCTTACAATTCTTGGATTTACTTCATGCTCAGTGCTATTATTAAAACTATCTTGCAAATCATTTGTAAAAAATTCATGACTCAGAATGTTTGATAATGTATTGTAATTTACATTATTCCAGTTTTTAGCGTACCTTGATTCGTATACATCAAGTTTTTCATATCTTCTTGTTTCATCATTATAATCATAAGTATTCACATACGGAATATTTGCAGGGAGCATGTAATGATGATAAAAATTACTAAAGTAACAACACTGCCAAACTCTCCCCGTATAATCAATACTAATTTGATTTTTCTTTTTCCATTCGCATTCGATACTAGTTTCGTTTACATATGGATCTATATTCTTAGTTCTTTCAAACCATCTCTTAGGCTTTTCATGTACTATATTTGTATCCTTATGTCGCAATCTTGATCTTCTAATTTTAAATTGTTTGAAACCATATTCCTTTGATAATTTCTCTGCCTCTTCAACTTGGTGTGCGTTATGATCAAACATAATAAAACTCCATCTACAGCCAACACCTTTACTAATCAATATTTGTGCATGTCTAATAACTGAATCAAAATCAACACCTCGTCTATACATTTGATGTGTCTCATTGTCAATCCCATCTATACCAAATATTACTCTAGACTGTTTTGGGTTATAATTGTTAATAATAGTATCACCTAAAGTATTCCACCAATCATCATTTCTTATACCGCCATTTGTTTCTGCTAAAAATGTCATTGGCTCGTTATTATATTGCCTACGACGTGTTCCAATCAATTCAATAATATCAATAGCTTTAGGATGCAATGTAAAATCACCATAAGTTCCTGTTAGATTCACATAGCGAGCAATTTTACAAATATCTTCGTCAAATATATTTTCTATTGCGTCTAATGATATATTACCTTTAGACCCAGTATCTACATACGGATTTATTTTAGATGTCCCAATGACATACCTACCGCAATCTAAACATTTGCTATTACAATTGCTTGTGAGTTCTATATGAATTCCTAAACCTTCAGACATAAACTACACCATTTACATGATTGCCAATAAGATTTTTGAATACAGTTTTATCTGTTGCTTTTGTGGCACACAATCCGCATCCGCATTTTTTATTAGGGCATTGGATTGTTTCCATTTTTCCTGTTTCAAGCATCGTCTTTACATGATTGTTAAATGTCTGCCACTCACTAATTTTGCCAACTGCTCCTCTGCCTTTACCAAATTGTGCTTGGCATGTTTGATGATGAAAAATCTGATCTGTTTGGCTTTCTAAATGTAAAAAGAACCAATTTATCCCACAATACCATTCAGGAAATCGAGTATCACTAACGTAAGTTAAATTTTGCGTATCACCGCAAGTAAATCCGCAACTAAGATCGTGGTTGATACAACAATGCCTGCCATGAATAATATTTCTTTTTGTTGTGTCTTTTTTTAATTCCTTAAAAGTTTTTTCTACATCTTTTTTCATTTGACGATGCAATTCTTTTTCTTTTAGTGGTGGTTCTTTTGCAACTTCTTCGACTTTGATCTCTGTCTTCGATTTGTTTTTTCTTTGCCAGTAATTTTTTAAAAAATCACTTTGCTCAGAACTATATTCTAATCCGTTAATAATTCTTGGAACATATCTTACGTCCTTATCATCCATTGCATCAATTAAATCCAAACACTCTTGCCAATAACTATCATACGGATGCATCATTAGATTTACTTTAAAACTTGGCATGACTTCCTTCAAAGTAAAAATATTATCTCTAACTTTTTCTTTTATTATGTCATGACTATCACAATGATAGCTGAGAGTTATACTTCTAAAGTCTTGCACAAGTTGTGGAATATTTTGTTCAGGAAAGCTACCATTAGTTGTCAAAGTCGTGAATACTTCATATTCATAATCTGCAAAAGAATCTTTTAGATATGAACTTAATCTCATGAAGCTTGGATTTGCTGTTGGTTCGCCACCTGTTAAACTTATATTGGCAGATTTTTCATTTCTATACGGCAATATAGTCCGTAAATATCCTTTTATAAAATCTACACCTTTCGTAAGCTCGTCAAACTCTGGAAACTTACTCACAAGATCATGTCTATCACTTCCACAATAGCTACAATCAAAATTACATCTACGTCCCGTGTCCCAAGTAATGATAAATTGATGCGTTTTTATAGGATCAATACTATTGTAAGTTTCATTCATAAATACTTTTTATATCTTTGGTTTAAACTCGTAAGATCTGTCTTTCTAAGTTTGTCTTGCATTAGCGTATAGTCTTTCATAAGTTTTAGAGCAGTCTTTTTATGTATTTTTCTATTTATATCAAAGTTATTTACAATTTCTCTTATTACCTGTGTATATTCTTTGTTAGGGTACTCTTCGTCAAATTCATTTATTTGATCGTTTACAAAATTTCTATCTTCGTCTGTTAACATCAGTGTGCTTAAATGATCTTGTTCAATAGTGCTAAAAAAGATAGGCATATCCCAAATTTTATATTGTTTATTTTCCCATTCAGCGCAAAAAGTTAATATTTCTTTAATACTAAAGATATTATAAAACTGTATAACAAAACTAAACCCTAATCCAATTTGGTCGGGAGTAAATCCATGTGTATTGATATTTATACAATTATCTAAAACTTGTTTCCAATTACCGTTTGTTCTAACATATTCATATACGTCACCTACTCCGTCTAAACTAACTCGTAATAAAAATTTCTTATACTGTCCTACTAAATTTATAAATCTTTCTGGAAAATTCGTTGCGTTTGTTGTAAAACTAATTAGAACATCTTTAGCATGAGGAAATTTTTTAATTTTTTCTAAAGCAATATAGACATCTTCCTGCATTAGAGGTTCGCCGCCTAAAATTTTCATTCTACGAATATTTTCTAAAGGCAATGTTTCTATAAATTTATTTGGTTCTTTATTATCTTTATATAATCCATATTTCGCATCACCAAAACCAAAAGATTCATATTTATTCTGATGCTTAATTATCTCTTTTGCTATTTCAGAACTACTACCAGGATGACACATTCTACATTTTAGATTACAAAGATTGCTTCCACGATAATCTATAGCAAGTGGTGTATCATACTGAGTGCCTGTTTCTACACTGTATTCTAATTTGTTGTCAATAAGTTTTTCTAATTTGCCAACTATATTGTTATAATGCTTTCTTGCACTAAAGCCGCCGTTAGTTTCAACATCAATACATCGTGTGCAAATATCATGTTTCTTACCATCTAACATAGATTGTCGAACATCTTTTAGAAAATCACTGCGCCAATACTCCTCAAAAGATTGTCTAGGCATATCTGGCATTCTTGATTCACAGCACGGTAGCATTCTAGACTTAAATCTACTACCTTTGTAATAATAATGAAAGAACGGAGCAGTACAAAATATTTTAGACTGTTGGTTTTGGTTTTCCGCCAAATTGTGCTGCTGGACGTCCTGTTTTATCTCCATGTGTTATATTCTCCGGGTTATAATTATCAAAATATCGTTGTAGCATAGGTTCAATAGATAATGTATCTGTTCCTCTAATTTTATTGAGAGCAAGCTCTGCTCGCACAAAATCATTTGCGTACCGTGCAGCACGTTCTCCTTGATTTTTATCTAATTCACTATGTGCTAAATCAAACCATTTTATTTCTTTAGGTGTCATTTCAAACTCAGTGATGCATTCTTGAATTTGTTCTCTTACATAATCTTTATGATCATCATCAAGCCAACTAACACTAAGATACCAAGGATCTACAACAGGATTAAATGTTACGCCACCATGAAGATGTTCATACTTTCGATGCCCTTCCAAAAACCATTTTACGTTTCTCTTTACTTGAAAAGCACTTACAGGTTGAAAGACATGCATTATACCTGCCCATTTTAAATTAGGTAATTCAAAAATTTGGTGAAATACTGTTTCTTTTCTATTCCATCGTGTTCCATGCCGTAAAAACTCATCTGTTTTTTCTACTCCATCTACACTAATATTAAAAGTTAATGATTTGAACTGTTTTAGTTGATCGTAAATTCTACTAGGCATACTAGTACAATTTACAATTAAATGTAGATGCATTTTCTTTGAGTATCCTGCTGCAGTAACTTTATCAATAATATTAAAAACTCTCGGATCAACTAAAGTTTCACCACCGCTCATATTAAGGCGTATCACGTTCTCAAAATCAAGATTACTTACAACATCAAAAGCAGGATCGTCATAATCAATTTGTTGTGCCTTACGCATAGCATTCTTACTCTGTGTCACCATATCCCAATGGCTCCATCCTTGTATTTCAGGATTGTCTAATACTTCTTGCTCAATTTGATTGGACCATAAACTATTACAACTTCTACATTTTAAATTACATAATTTGCTTGGGCGTAAATCAATATCAATAGGTTTCTTAAACTCCTCAGTACCGTGCTTTGCACTCCATTGTATATTTTCAAAATCATCCTTAAATTCACGATGGTATCTTTTAATAAAATCCAACCTATCACTTTTATGATAAATTCCTTCTTTTTCCCAACGCCCGCACCACCATTCACAAGAGTCAGGCATTTTACCATCTAAAAATGACTGTCGTAAATTTTGCATTGTTTCACTTTGCCAAAACTCTTCATGTTGTTCTTTGAGACTTGACTCTGTGTCCCAGCGTCCAACAATATGACTCATGCAGCAGAGTTTATATCCTCTGTTATTTGCGTTGATATAGGCATGCATAAATGGTGCAGGGCAAAACTTTTTTGTAGGAACTTTACCTTCAAGTTCTTCAGCTTCTTCTTTATTAGAAATCATTTATATTATCCAAATAATTTTTTATTTCAGGCCCTAATGATTGATACGATTGATTTCGTTGTTCATCAAGGGTTGTTGTAATATATTTACACTGCTTTTGCTTTTTTATCTTATTAGCCAAATCTATATTTTTTGACATTGACACATATTTTTCTATTTCTTTTACTTGTCTACAATCTGTAAGTTTCCATCTTTCTAAGCCTTCTTCTAAGATAGTATCAGGAAGCCATTTAGCAGCTAGTTCAGAATCAGCAGGGCGTAAATTAAGATTGAAATCAATTCGAGGAATATAGTTTATATCTTTAAGCCAAGGATACTCTAAAGAATAATTTTTTAGTATAGTATATAACTCAGGACAATTAAGCCAATTATAAGAAGTTACAATGGTACTAGTTCTAATTCTGAAATCTTTAACTTTATATAATTCACTATTATCACAAAAATCTATAAATTCTCTAAATCGCTCACTCCATTTATTCCATGTGAAAGGATAACGAATATATTCATAAGTTTCATTACAACCATCAACACTTATATTCATATCTAATGCTCTAAAATATGTTAGTCTATCTAAAACAGACTTAACAAATTTAGTTCCATTAGTAGTAATAAGCAATCTAATATTTTTTGCGTAATCTTTTTCTATAGCATAATCAAGAACTTCTAAAAAATCTTTACTAATAAAAGGTTCTCCTCCTGTAACTTTAAGTTCTCGAACATTAGGTAATATCTCTATAACATACTGTTTGCGTTTGTTACTAATTAAACTATTATCTTTTTGTTTAATCTTATTAAATTTTTTCCAGTGATTAGGAAGATCCAAATTTTGTTCTTGATACCATTCAATAGTACTTTCCAAAAGATTGCTGCTACTTGGATCGCACATTCTACAAGCAAGGTTGCATGTATTATCAAATCGCAAATCTAAATATCTTACTTTCTCGTCTTCAATTGGATCTACAAAGTTTTTAAATTTATCAACAGTATACGTATGGCGGAAACTTAGACTATCATTACGTTCTCTTGAGTAACACACTTCGCATGCAGGGTGTTCCTTTCCTTCTGCCATATATTGCCTAACTTCATCCATTTCAGAAGATTCAAATGCTTGTTTGATACTAACATTATCATCATCAAAACTAAAATAGATTTCACTGTTACAACAAGGGCGATATTTACCTCCAACGCTACCATTTATATGCACCCAAGGTAAAACGCAAAAAGTAGGACTATTAATTGGTTGTTTCATCTATTATTCTCTAGCCAATTTTTATATACTAACATCTTTGAGTGTGATTCTGTATCCATGTAATCAATATGAGTTTCTAGATAAGTTATTATCTTTTCATTGTTTAAAGAATAATGCTCATCTAATAATTCTATATATTTTAGTTTTTCTTCTCTTGGAAGTACTCTAATATCTAAATACTTAGGTTCTATCAACATAACATATCTTGATTCAATTCTAGCTGAGTACGATACACCTGCTTCTATATTCTTTTTACGATGAATAATTCTGCTCCATCTTTCAAACTCTGGTATATTATGAATATTAAAATTATGTACTACAAAATGAAAATTCATTTCTAGGTCATATATTTTTGACCACTCTACCCACCAATTGACTGTTTTCTCTACCTTCTCCCAATTAGTGCCATATCTAACAAACTCTGCTGTTTCGCCAACTCCGTCTATACTTATAGTTAATACCAAATGCTTTAATTTTCTTAATACCTCTTGCCAATCTTCATTAGGAATAACACTTCCGTTTGTAACCATAATAAGAATTAGGTTATCTAAATCAAGATTGTTTAAAAAGTCTAAATTTCTTGGCTCCATTAATGGTTCACCACCTAATAATTTAACTTCTTTTACATCTTTTAAATCATCTTTGGTAAAAAAGTTATCTGTATATACTACCTTCGTGGGTGGTTTATCTTTTTTCATTCCCAAAGCATTGACAGCATCAATATCCTTCCACCAAGTCGTACTATATGCTGCGTCACAAGTAACACAAGCAAAATTACAAGAATTACTTAGCCCAATTTCTATATACTTAATTTTAGGGGCATTTACATCAAAATCTGATTGAAATTTATGATTATAAATTTGCCTATAACTTCCTTTTGGGTCATTTTTTTCATCTTCGTAACATTTAGTGCATCCTTCAATATATTCTCCAGCTATCATTTTTTTGCGTAACTTATTTAATTTGTCAGATATAAAATACTCTTTAGGATCTATCTTATCATAATAGTCATTGTCAGTAAATCTACAACAAGGTTTATTTCTACCACCTACATTTGTGCAACTATGAATAAATGGGAGGACACAAAATCGTTCATTCATTAAGGAACTCCCATAACTGTTTTCCATACACTTTTTCAAAACTTTGATTTTTTATTTCATCCATTCGTTGTGTATAATGCAATAATGCTTCTCGATCTTTTTCAACAAATGAATATTTATTCACAAATTCTATAGTTAGTTCTATCATTTTCCTAATACTTTTATTCATTTCCCTTGACATACTCTTATCTAGTATTTCAATTGAAGATTCTATTTCCTCTAAAACTTTAGCTTTATTAGGCAAAACACTAGGAGATAGATATGACGGGTATTGTACATGACTATGATGTAGCCAATCGGCTCCTATCTGTGACATATCTGTAATAGTATTTTTAAAATCAAGAAGTTGATAAATTGATATTGTATTAGTTGCTTCGATTGCTGTTTTTGTATTTTTCTTTCTAAATGTTGCAATATTTTTTGAAATATTATCATATATGCCGCTTCTAAAATATTTGTAAATTTTATTACCGCCATCAACACTTATTCGAATACATGATTTTTTAAAGGGCATCAAAAGTTCTGATAGTCTTTCATAATCAACCTCAGTATTAAAATTTGAAATCATTACTATATCTGTATTAGCAATGTTGGGATGATGAACAATCCCTTCTAAAAATCGCCAAAATTGTTTTTGATATAAAGGTTCACCACCTGAAATATCAATTCTGTTTAAATTAGGAAAATTTGTTATTAAATCTTCTAAAAGATAATCTACCTCTTTTAAAGTCCATGATTGATTATTGCTTTTGTCTAATAAATTTTGAATCTTATATTTTTTATCATCCTCAGTTGGCTCATGATCTAATAAAATGCTTTGCCATTTACTACTATAAGATGGGGTACAATGGAGACAAGAAAGATTACAAGCATTACTAAATCTCAACTCAATATGTTCTATGTTTGATAACTCAATACTACCAGTTTTTGGGTTTAACCCATTTAGCATATCATCACGCCATCTCTCTTCCTCTTTTTGTCTATAAGATCGTAAATTTTTACTTTCAAAATCACGACAACTTGCACATTGCCAGGGCCATTCTCCTTTTAATAAAGTTTTTCTAAATTCTTTAAATCCTTCAGAATTGATATATTGAGATGGAATTTTATTTTTAGATAAATCATGCATTGTGCCATGATTTCTTGGACAGGAAGTAACTCTTTTATCATTCTTCATATTTATTGCTGATAACGCCCAAAAACATTTAATCATTTATATTGCTCTCCAAATGGGTCAAACTCCACACCACATTTTGTGGCACAAACTTTTAATTTACCGTTAGAACAAGATGGCTTATTCCAGCTTGCTTCAATGTTATCAAATATTCCTGTCTCAAATACTTTTTGCAATCCGTTACGAGCATCTAACGCCTGCTTATCTGGTATGAAGTCCCATATTTGTTCTACCTTTGGGTCTTCATGCCACCATTTATACATTCTACCGGCAGTCCAACAACAGGGCAGGGCTAGTCCTTCGGCTGTAATAAACAGATTACCTTCATCTTTTACTTTGCATTGGATTGGAACTTTATCATAGTATTTATCCATGCTTCCGTACTTGTCAATAATAGTAGGGAGCTTTTTTACAGCAGCATTTTGATATTCCTCTTTTGGCTTTTTGAGCTCTACTGTTTTCTCACCTTTGCGATTTACTGCTTGATGTTTTTCTTTGCTTTTTTTATTTGACGCTATGAACCGTCCTGTTTTCTTAGCTACAAATCGCTCACAGCCCCACGCTTCAGACAGTGCCCTAGCTTCTTCTACTTGATGCTGATTATG
>Ga0181580_10000422_pt1 | contig 31137 bp, 28 predicted proteins | sample 071ome_23_FD_132413 | JGI IMG/M metagenome (GOLD analysis project Ga0181580, IMG submission 132413) | Coastal salt marsh microbial communities from the Groves Creek Marsh, Skidaway Island, Georgia - 071403BT metaG (megahit assembly) | ecosystem: Environmental > Aquatic > Marine > Intertidal... | reverse complement strand
TTATTTTTAATAATTTTCGGGTATTTATTTTGGAATTATATAGATAACAAAGATAATAAAGAAGCTGCGAAATCTGTATCAGATAAAATATGTATGTCAGTAGATGAATTTAATAAGTTGAAGGCGGCAACTATTCCACAAACCAAAAGCGAAGCTGATACGATAGCGCGTGATAGAAAAGTATTAGAAGATGATTTATATCCACCTCTTAACCGCGGTGATACACGTTCTCATACAAATTTAACTAATAATATTAATAGACGTCGCATGTATGTTAATACACAAGAAACAGGTGATACATTTAGATTAGTTGCATATGTTACGAGCACATCTGATGAAAAAGATTCAGGTAACAATAATTGGAAATTATTTGCAAGACAAAAAGATAGACATTTATCTGAATTTTATATGATTCCTACTGATAATACAAATGATATAAAAATAAGTGTTAATAACGACAATGTCATAGGTAACAGATTACGCGATGTTTATGATATACCACAACAAATAACATTTAATTCACCACTTCTTAATAAAGAACCTTATGATGTTGTTGAAGTTCCTAAGGCTGATTTAAGTCGCTCAGCTGATTATATATAAATATATATCAAGTTATAATATTGTATAAAATCGTGCAAATAAGCAATGAATTTTCATAACATGAGCGTTGCTAATCAATATGATATTATATATAAAGCATTTGATACTTCGCGCGTTAGAATATGGAATAATGTAAAAGTCTTTTTAAATAATGGTAATTATAATGAAACACTATTAGACTGCGGATGTGGTAATGGAAAAAATATGATATATGCATCAGAATTAGGATATGTATGTGAAGGTTTTGATATATCTCATAAATTACTTGATATATGTTATAATAAAAAGCTAAATGTTTTTTATAATGATGTTTTAAACATAAATACTGATAAAAAATATGATAAAATTATTTCTATTGCCGTTTTACATCATCTAGAAACTGCAAATGAACAAATACTTGCTATTAACAAATTATTAGAGTGCTTAAATAGTGGTGGCAAATTGCTAGTATCTTTTTGGTCAAAAGAAAAACATTTTAATAATAAGAACAATAATAAAAGCGATAGTAGGGATTTTATTACTGGACCTAACTATGTTGATTGGAAATTAAGCAAAGATAATGTAATAAAAAGATTTTATTATATACATGATTATGAAAGTATAAAAAATTTAGCTAATAAAATAAAAACAGATTATGATATTAAGTGGGAAATGCAAAATTGGTTTATTACATTTTATAAAAAATGATATATAAAAATTATAGTATTAATTACTTATGGCTTATATAACACAAGTAAACGATACAAGCGATGATATTAAATCCAATTCATCAAGTAATTCACTATATATGGAACCTGTACCATTTCACATTAGAGGACGTACAGAGTGGTGGGAATTAAAACATAATGAAATTTTATTATATGAAAAAATAGCCGAAGGTAGCAATGGTATTATAAATAGAGCTTCATGGAGAGGTTTAAAATGTATTGTTAAATGTTTAAAACATAATAATAATGATGATGAATATCAAGATTTGATAAATGAAATCTCTGTAATATCACATTTAAGACATCCAAATTTAGTTTTATTTCTTGGGGCATGTACTATGACAGACCCTTTGTTATTATTATATGAATATATGAAAAATGGATCATTAGATGTATATTATTTAAATAAATCTAATGAAAAAAATAAATTATGGAAACCTAAAACACAATTAGCATATAAATGGATATATGAACTAACACAAGCAATATATTTTCTTCATCATTGCTATTATCCTATTATGCATCGCGATTTAAAACCATCTAATATATTACTAAATGAAGATTTACATATTAAATTAACAGATTTTGGTTTATCACGAACTATAAAGAAAAAACATGAAAAATATATAATGAGTGGATGTACCGGTACATTAAGATATATGGCACCAGAAGTAATATTTAATAATGGAGAAGACTATGATCTAAAAATAGATATCTATTCATTAGCTCTCAATTTCTGGTTTATATTTAGTGGAAAAGTACCATATTCTGAATTAGATATAAATCCACATGTAATACATCTTATTCAATTAGATTATAGACCTGATATAAATGAAATTCAAATAATTAAATTGCAAGATCTTATTAAACAAATGTGGAGTACAAATCCTGATAACAGACCAGATATTGAACATATATTAAAAATGATAGAAGAAATCAAAATTATAGAAAAAAAAAATAAGTGTTGTGTATGTTAATAATCTTTTAATACACTATAACAAATAATAGCAACTTTATCACCATCAAACTTATTATTTAATTTATATAGTATATTTTTATTAATACATTTATCTGAATATTCTTCGAGTATATTTTTTTTATAATCTTCTTTTAATTCTGCAACACTCTTAATGATATAATCATATTGTGTTATATTATCATTATCCAAATTTTTTTTATTAAAATTATAATTGGAATTAATATTATTGCATAATTCTTTTAGTAATATAGTATTATCAATGTTGATATTACTTGATAGCATTAAAATGCTTTTTATATTATTTAAGAGTTAAGTTTTTATATGAATATTTTATATATGCCTATAATAATAAAAAAATATATATATAATTAATGTTTGAATATATTTTTACTATTGGGTGTTTTGATAAGTTTCATAAAGGTCATATAAAATTATTAGAAAGTATGCAAAAAGAAGGTAAAAAAATCATAATTGGATTACATGATAATAATAGTATAAAACAACTTAAAAATATTACTGATATTGATACTTATGATAATCGTAAAAGTAATTTAGAAAAATACGCTTACGATATTTTTATGATAGATGATGTAGATCCAACAAAAGCTATAAAAGAATATATATCAAAAAATTTCAATGAAGATATAATACCAATAAATATTGGTTCCTCATCGTCAAATAGTAAGGTAATAAAAAGTAATTATTTAGGTGAATTATTTTTTATACATGACTATAAAGATAGATTTGAATATATTTTTAAAGATAATAATATAAAAATAACTAGAATTGATAATAAAAATGGATGGGGGCAAAAGTTAATTGGATATAAAAAAAATTGGTGTTATATGAGAGCTGATGATAATCGTAAGTTTCCATCAATAAATTATGTTAAAAGCATTATGCCAATAAAATTTTTACCATATTCAAAAGATATATCTGCTACAAAAATAAGAGATTATAAAAACGATAAAGTTGGTTTAATGAATTATATTTTGCAAAAAGTTGTTGATATATTAGATGAACATGATATACCTTATTATTTAGATTGTGGGACATTATTAGGTTGTATAAGAAATAATGAATTAATGAAAAAAGATACAGATGTTGATGTTACAATACATTTGTCATATTGGGATAAATTGAACTCCATAGATTTTAATAAGTACGAGTTAAAAAGAACTAGAACACTAAATGGTTACCCGAAAAATATTGATGGTAACATGATTAGTGTTAAAACTAAATATAGTAATTTATATTGTGATATCTATACAAATCCTGCATTTCCATTATTAGATAATAAAACTTTAAATGGAAAAAAATATAATATACCATTTAATAGCGAATTATATTTAACACAATTATATGGTGATTGGAAAGTTCCTTCAAATACTCATGCATCAACAAAATATCATAGAGGAAATGGATTAGTCAATTCTGCATATTCTGAATATTGGGATAAAAATTATGAGATTTTCAAATGTAAATCATAATTATATCATATGATTTTAATCAACATCTACGCGCGTTAGCTTAGGTTTGACTACTTGGGTTTCATTTTTTTCAATGGCGTAGATATATTCAAACATATCTAGGAAGGTATACATTATTTTTTTTATACTATTATATATGTAATATTATTTTATATAAAAATTGATAGAAATTATTAGTACCCTTTATTACAGGTATTATGGATAACTGCAAAATTGTTTTAAATAAATATAGAAAGTTGCAGAAAAAACATAATAAGTATTATATAATTTATAGTTCTTATGAACATAAAGGTCTTTGTTGTGAAGATGCCATGTGTAATATTGATATAAATGAAAAAATTAAAGTAAAAAAAAATAGGTCAGACGAATATTATAGTAATATGACAAAACACATTAAAAGATGTATTTATCTTATTAAAAATAGAATTAAATACTTAAAGTGTGCCATTTCGCGTTCCTATTAAATTATACATTTTTTATATAAAAAATGATATACATATAATAGTAAAGTGGATTATGGATTATGATTATAGTTTTATAAATGCTAAACCGCAGGATTTTATTAAAACAAATAAAAAAAAAGATATCATAAATATTCTTAAAGAAGCAGATAATGCTTTCTTTAACATTGGGCAACCTAAATTAACTGACGATATTTATGATATTATAAAAGATTATATTCGTAAAAAATATCCAAAAGATCCTTATCTACAAAGAGTTGGTGCTGATGTTGACAATAAGGTTGAATTGCCTTATTACATGGGATCTCAAAACAAAATCAAAGATAGCGAAAGTGAAATAACAAAATACAAGAAAAAATATCCAGGTCCTTATTTAATTAGTGACAAACTAGATGGTGTCAGTGGTATGATAGTTTATAATGGTGATAATATAAAATTATATACACGTGGTAATGGTCGCGAAGGACAAGATATATCTCATTTATATAAATATATTAGTGGATTTCCTAAAATACAAGATAATTTAGCTGTGCGTGGTGAATTTATTATATCAAAAGAAAATTGGGAAATATTAAAGAAACAAGATGAAACCTTATCAAATCCTCGTAATACTGTTTGTGGTGCTATTAATTCTAAAATTTTAAATAAAGATTTATTGAAAATGATAGATTTCGTAGCATATACTATGGTTTATCCTAATTTATCTAATGGACTTCCCGAGTTAGTCAAGATGAAGTTCAATGTTGTAAATAATATTGTCATGGATGATATCAATCTAGATATTTTATCTAAGAACTTAGAAGATTCTAGAAAAAATAATTATGTCATAGATGGTATTGTAATTTCTGATATAAGTAAGGTATATGAAATAGCACTTGGAAAAAATCCTGAACATTCATTTGCATTCAAATCAATACATACATTAGATCAAGTTGAAGTTATTGTAAAAGAAGTTGAATGGAATATATCTAAGGATAAATATATGAAACCAATTGTTAAGTTTGATGAAATCTTATTAGATGATGTTAAAATCAAACAGGCTACTGGTTTCAATGCAGGATACATTGAAAAGCATAATATTGGCCCCGGTTCAAGAATTGTTATTATACGTTCTGGAAATGTTATTCCACATATACAATCTGTACTAACAGCATCTGCAAATGGGAAACCTAGTATGCCAGGTGAATTAAATAAGGATTATAAATGGAATGATACGCATGTAGATATTATTAAAATTGGCGAGGGTACAAATGCGGATTTTGATATCAAAAATATAGTGTATTTTATGAAAACAGCAGACGTTGATAATATGGGGCCAGGTAATATTACCAAGATATATAATGCAGGATTTCATGATATCAAAAGTATATTGAAAATCAAAAAAGAGGATTTGTTAAAAATAGAGGGCTTCAAAGATAAAAGTGCAGATAATATCTTGAAATCTCTTGAAAAAGTTAAAGAGTTAGATTGTCTTGTTTTAATGGATGCGTCAAATATGTTAGGAAGGGGATTTAGTTATAAAAAGATTAAAATGATAACAGATGTATATCCTAGTATATTAATAGATAATGCTGAAAATCGCGAGAAAAGCCTTAAAATATCTGTTGAAGACCTTATGAAAGTAGAGGGAATTGCAGAAATAAGTGCCAAATTATTTATAGAAAATCTACCAAGATTTTATGAGTTCTATGATAGTCTTGGTGTTAAATGCAAGAGTATTGAAGAAAAGGTTGATAAATCTGTTGAAAAGACTGAAAAGGCTAATATCAAAGATAAAAAGTTTATATTCTCTGGATTTAGAAATAAAGAATATGAAAAAATAATAGTAGAAAATGGTGGTAAAGTAGTTACAACAATATCTAAATCAACTGATTATTTAATAGTTAAAAATAAGACGGAGAAGTCAAGTAAAATAGATAAAGCGACAGAATTAGGTGTAAAAATCTTAGATATTCCAGAGTTTGAAATGCTAATAAAATAAATACATATAATAGAAGATATAAAAAAGTAGTAAACCCAAAAAAGTCAAAAAAACCAAGTCTAAAAAATGAGTACATAATTAATTAAAAAGTTAAAATTATAAAAAGTTTATAAAATCTCTAAGAAAATAAAATTATGTACTCATTTTTTTTATGAGCATTTTAGAAATATCAATACTTTCTATATAATAATTGAATATATCTATGATAAAGTAGTTATTAATATATAACATTGAAATTATAATCATCAGATTAATGAGGCGATTGTTATTTATCATTGGTATAAATTATATACTCCATTTTATTTATCAATTTTTATAACTAATAAAACATATAAAGACTAAGTTAATATAATACATACGGAAGGTAAATTACTTCCACAAGCTCTCATAGCTCAGTCGGTAGAGCGCATGGCTTTTAACCATGTGGTCGTGGGTTCGAGCCCCACTGAGAGTAAACCAATTTATTTTTATAAATTATATGTAACAATATACACATCTAGTTTGCTGAAATCCGTTAAAATTAGTTGCTTCTGCTATTGTATAAGCACCAAAAATTTCAATATATACCCATTCCCCGATAGCCATATTAGGTAATAAGCAACTATTTGATATAACATCAATTGAATCACATGTAGGTTCAAATACAATAGAATTATAAATAATAAAGTTATTGGTATTATATTAACTAATGAAAAATGTTTTAATTATATTAAAAATATTAATAATAATTAGTGGAATATTATGAAATATATATTTATAGATATTCGTAAGAGTGACGAGGTATATAATAAGCATTTTGCTCCATCAAGATATTATGGATATTATAATATACCAATGGATATGATTCGTTTCAATGAACATACTATACGTAAACATCTAGAATATGCCAATGAAATCTATATAGTATGTAGATCAGCAAGCCGTTCTCAATATATAAAAGATAAATATTTTGCTGATGATGCAAATATAAAAATAAGTAAAGATTTGCAATTTAATAATTTAAATTATGAAGATAATCTAATTAAAATTAATAATGATACACTTCGCATAAAAGTAGAAGGGACGCCGGGAATTAATTTTTATAGCATAATGCGTATAGTTCAAACATTCTTAGGACTATTAATACTAATACTTGGCGGTTTAACATATATGGAAATGAATAAGTATAAGAATGCTAATGTTATACCATTAGTTGTTTTAATGATATTTGGATTAATGGCTCTAATAAATGGCCTAACATCAACCTGTACTTTATCTTTAATATTACAAGATTACTTAAATTAATAATTTAAGTATGAGTACATAATTTTAATTTTCTATAAACTTTTATAAAAATTTAAAATTTAAAAGATTTTCAAAATTATGTACTCAAAATTAATGCTATTAAGTATTATTTTATAATATTATCTCATACGATCTCTAACAGCTACTAAATCTAAATCTTTTACCCTATAATATTCTTTTTTTTTATTTGGTAAATCTCTTTCAATTATAAAAGGTAATCTCCCCTGCTTTAATTCTTCAAGTGCAACTTGTCTCAACTCCATATTACTAGATACATTTTTAACACCATTTATAAAAGGTGTAGCACCTGATGATAATTGTTGAGTTCGCATTCCAATGATTTTATCAAATTCATAAACAGTCATAATTGGTTTAGATATTTTATTTTTACTAAGTGACTCGTTTGTTTTAGAAACATCTTCAATATGATTTGCTTTATAAGATAAAGACATTAGTTAATATAATTCTAATATATTAATATCATTTTTTTTATTTTTATATAAAAATAAATTAACAATATTAAAAAATGAATACAAGAATCCTAGAAGGAACAACATTTTTAAGTAATGGAACTAAGGTATCAAAAAATAATATAATTATTAAATTTTTTGGAGAACTTGATGAGCTCAGTGCAGAAATAGGATACATTAATACATTAGTATATAAATATATTATTAAAGATAATTTATATCCAAATTTAATACCAAAATATTATGAAATACTATATGAATTTCAAAAAGATATTAATGCTATTGAAAGTAATATATTATTTAAAGATAGTTATAAAGAATTAAGTACTAAAAAAATAAAGGATTATCTTAATGAAATTAATGAAAAATTACCAACACAGCATAATTTCGTTTTATCAGGTGGTAATATAACAATAGCATCTATTTTTAAAGCAAGAGCAAAATGTAGAACAGCTGAAAGAAGACTTGTATCTATGAATTATTATTATTTTAATTCTATATTATTATCACAAAGTGACGTGAATAGTATTCAAAAATGTCTTGAATATATTAATATACTTTCAGACTATTTCTATATGTTAGCTAGATATACTTATAATATATTTAATATTGAAGAAATTATAATTTAATAAAAAAATTATAATTATTTTTAATATCACCTTTTAAGTTTTTATAAATTTTAATAGTTATATATAATATAAAAAATAGCTGTATAAAACTAAAAATGATAATACTATGACTATTAATTAAGATTCCCCATACAATCCATAAGAAAAATATTATAGATAATAATACAAACGTAAAAAAATCTAAATCTTCTGTTTTATCTGTAATAAATATTTTATAAGCTTGTGGTATAAAAGCCATAGTAGATAATATACCTGCTATTGTAGCAATTATTTCTGCATAAATATTATTTTCCATTTTCTACACTAATAATGACATATTAATTATCCTTTAAAACTATCTTCAATGATTTTTTTTGTATTTCTATTAAATGGACACCCTAATGGAATAGTACAATTATATGGGATTTCTCTATTGACATTAATTCTTTCTTTACATATTTCACAAACCTTGGTATCTCTGGTATCTGACAATACCATCTTCCTAGGTTTTAAATCTAAATATGAATCAGCAAATAAAGGATTTTTTTTTATATTATAAGATTTATCTGCTATTGACATAGATAATATATAACAATTTATATTAATAATACTATTTATAATAATAGCTAGCTTAATAAAACATTGTTTCATTTTAATTTGTTAAACAAAATAATATAAACTTAAATCAATTTTTAATTTTGTTTCCAAGTTTCTCCACAAGTTTCACAAACATATAAATATTTCATATTCTTTGAATCATATTTAATATAAATTACTTGATTGTTTTCTGGTGTAGCTGTGCATTCAGTATTGGGACAAGCAATATGAGGATCCTTGATTCTTCTTAAAGTAGGATCAAAACGCAGATATTTATTTACATTTTGATTATATAATAAATCGTCTTCGCTATATATTGTTTGCGATATTCTAATAGCAGAATTAGTAGTTTCTATTTTTTCAAATTCACAATGCTTACAATACTTAACTAACTGTTTATTTTCATTTGTTTTTACATATAGCATATTGTCACACACTTCACAGAATTCCATTTTATATTAGTTATAAGAAAATTATAAATTTTATATAATCATTTTTTTATAAAAAATGACATAATATATATTTAATTAATATTAAAATGTTTGATTTCAAAGAACTAATTAACGATCTATTTAATAATGATTCATGCTATTCATGCTATTCTTGTTGTAATAATACGAATGAAAAAAATACTATAATTATTCCTGCAAAAGACAATTATATAATTAAACCTATTACTGCGAAAAAAAATAAATATAGTGATAAAGATGTTAAAAACGAATTGGAAAGTCTTATGATTTTTAATCAATCATCTTCATCTTCGTCATCAAGGCGATATCCAATACCACGCCAACCTTTAACATCATAAGGAGTAGCAAGTATTTTCTCGAAATATGCTTTAAGCTGATTTCTATCTGGGCATTTTTTACCTTTTATTACATTTGATACAGTCCAGATTCTAAAATCATTATAAAGTTTAGCAATAGTAACCCGTGGTTCTTTAATTTCAGGGTCAATGATAATCTTTTCATTGATAAATTGACCAATAATATCATTATTTTGTTTATAACTTTCAGTTGCGATTCTAACTTCACTTGGTTCAACAATAGCAGATGGATTAATAGTTTTATGTCTTTCAATAAGCATGCTAATAAATACTTCTTTCCAACGATCAAACTTATCGGTTAATTCTAAATCCATATGAAATTCATTTTTTTCTGGATTAGGATTTTCACAGAAACGACTTGAAAAGTTACATACTTTAATACGACGCCATGTACCACCATCATCGCTAGGTACTTCTGGCAATTCATTACAAGTTAATATCATTTTAAATTGTGGTTTAAATTCATAAGGCTCTTTATAAAGTGCTCTTACTAAAATTCTGTCTTGACCAGATAATTCCTTCATGAGCCCAATATTTAGCTTTTCATTTTCACTAGGTTCTTGCATTACAGCAAATCTCTTACCTTTTGTTCTTTCGAGTTCACTCTGTGCAGCATTACTTGCAGCACGTTTTTGTGTCAAAAGTGCAACAGGTAATATACAATAATATTCACCAATGGCTTTTTGGATAAGATCTAATAAACGTGACTTACCATTACTACCATGCCCTGTGAATATGTAAAATCTTTCTTGTGCAATACTGCCGTCAATAATACAAGCTAAAACATCCATTACATAAGTTCTTAGATTTTTGTTTGTAAATATTTTAGCAAAGAAATCATTTATTTCACTAATTTCAGGACATTCAGGATTATAGTTTGTATAATTGATTTTTGTAGATAAATAGATATAATCATCGGGCATACCATCGCGAAATATATGCATTTTAAGATCATAAACACCATTATCAAAGCCGATTAAATGCGAACGACTATCAAGTAATTCTTCAAATTTCTCATCAATAAATAATGTGCGGCATTCCTTCATAATTGAATCTTTAAAGCTAGAATTTTTTAGTTGTGTTGCAATCTTTAAACATTTCTTGCTTTTTTCTTCATTAATAGCGCGTTGTATAGGGTCATCGCAATATTCATTATAATAGTTGCTACGTTCCATAAACTTCTTGCAAATATCAATACTTAAAATCTTTCTTAATTCTAAGCCCTCGCGCCCTTTTACCCATCTATGACGTTGTTTATCATATTTATACCATACATCCTTAGAAATTGCTTTAAATTCATCTTTGAAAATAGCATGAACAACACATGCGATATCAAAATGAGAGCCGTCACTATTTAGAGCAATATCTATTAGCTTAATAATAGCAGTATTAATTACATTTACATATTTTATAGGATTATCTTGTTTAGCCCACCATCTTAAAGTACCTAGACCCATATTATCTTTTCGCATTTTGTCCCATAATAGTTGACATTCTCCTTCAATATATGCACTGCTAATTTTAGAGAATTCAATCCAAGTTTCTAGCAATCTGTAATCAATATTACGCAATACCCATCCAAGATTAATCCAGTCAGTATAATTATCTGCTCTACTAGGTGCAAGACATTCTGTTACTAATCTTTTAATAAATACTAATTCGTCATCTGATACATAAGCTCTATTAACATTAAGAGATTTACCAAAGATATTATTTTGAACCTTGCTTTTAAGCTTTTGATCAATTGCTGGTAAAATATGTTTACTATATTGACTAATTTCTGTTTTAAATTCTTCTTTTACAATATCCGGATAATTATTACCACGTTTAATCATAGAGAATAATTTGATATATTCTATTTCATCACTGGCATTTGATTCGTATTTGACGCGATTAGTTGTGTTATTTTTAAAATTATAAATACTTGAAACACGATATACATCACAATCAGGTTTACGACTACCATACATCTGCCAACAATTAACATCAATAATAGCTTTATCTACTATTGATTCATAATCATTGCATATTGGCAAATTTTTAAAAATATCTGGTGCCATATCAAGTATTTTTCTTCTAATAAAATGTTGTGTATTGTTTTCAATAATAATATGTGGAAATACTATATGTATTCCATCTTTAAGCTTATTTCTAAATTCAACTGGGTTTGGCTTTTCCATAACATAAGCAACTGCATTTTTTTCTTTTACATCTAAAAAACTACTGATTATTTTAAAGTAAGCATCAAGTATTCTAAAGATATTCTCACTAGTATATACTCTATCATATACTCGCTTATCATTTAAAGATGAGTTGGAATTATGGGAACTATAAATACCTGATTTATCATCGGGTATAGTAAAGCGGAAATCAAGATCAACGCGCAATGGACTCGGTTCAGTAGGTTTTTCTGTAAAATGTAATGCCATACCACTGGTAAGAGCAAGACTATATAAATTTATAAATTTTTCATAGGATTCTTCGGGAATATAAAGACTTACTTTTGGAGATCCTATGCTTGTATTGGTGTAGGGTTTTCCCTTTTCAACTTTATGTTTATTAATGAATGAACGTAAATCTTCATTTATACCCATTATTTTAAATTTAAATTTGCTTTATATATATATCAATTTTTATTTTTATACATATTTAATTACAGGTTAAAAATATTATTTATGTTTATATATGGTAGGAATATTTATTAAAATATATAAATTATGCTTACAAAAAAAGAAAATTATAATAGCCCAAAAAACGCAAAGAACCCAACTCTATTTAAAAAAGCTTCACTTATTAAATTAATTGATGCGTGGAATAGCTGTCGTGATAATAAAATTAAATACAATAAAACATATAGTGCTAAAAAATTATCCGAATTATTGAATGAGCGCATTAAATCTATTTGTGATGATAAAGAATATTGGTGTTGGCCCGGTGTTATTGGACGCCTAACAAAAAATCCAAAAATGCAGCAAAATATTAAACTTATAGAAAAAACCGAGTTACGTCCAGAAATGCCGGCGCAATGGTATAAAAATCCAATAGAATGGTTATCTAATTATGATATAGACGATGTTATGGTACAATATAATAATGAAAAGAAATATTGCTATTCATTTTTAGGAGTTTTTCCAATAGATTTTTCAGAGGAAGATAAGTTTGGTAGATGTTTATATAGTCACATTTGTTCATTGGATTTAAAAAAATATATAAGTAAAGGTATCAAATATTTGGGTTTAATAACAAATTTAGACAAGCATGATGAAAGTGGTTCCCATTGGACATCTACATTTATTATAATAGACCCAAAAAATAAATCATATGGTGCCCATTATTATGATAGTAATGCAATATCAATGCCATATTATGTTAAAAAATTCATATTAAATATAAAAAAACAATTATCAGAAAGATATCCTAATGTACCTTTTGCAATAACATCAAATACTAAACGCCATCAAATGAAAAATACAGAATGTGGTATGTTCTCAATGGCTTATCAAATTAGATGGATAAACGCTCTTTTAAAATATAAACAATTAAAGCTAAAATCTCCATATGAATATTCTAATTTTAGATTATATATTGTAAATGATAATAATATAAATGATAAAAAAATGGAAGAAAACAGAAAATATCTTTATCGCCCCAACTTAAAAATGCATCTTAAAAAAAGAAATGTTATATTATAATAGTATAAATTGTGTTATTTTTATCATCTATTTTCTATTACTATTTATTAAAGTTGTAATGGGTGTAATAGATGATTTTAAATCAGAAAAAAACATTAATTTAATATTTACTGCTGCTAACAAAATGATAAAAGATAAATATAGTAATGTTGAAACGACAGATAGTGAGTTACTTAATATTATAAATAATATTATATTAACTATATGTTCTGACGCGGTTTTAATAAAAAAAATTGTAAGACTTATGGAACTAAATAAAATATCATTATCAAAAGTTAAAGAACATTATGATAATTTAATAAATAAAACAAAAGAAAAAGAACCTGATATTATAGAAAAAGAAGAAGATGATGAACAAATAAATAATGTTAAATATGATAGTGAACAATTATTGCTAAAAGTTTTAGAACTCGAAGAAAAGCGCAATGCCGTAAATTCATTTGCATTTTTACAAAAAGAAACACAAGAAAAGAGACCTGAACCAATTATTGTATCACAACCTAGTAATACAGATATCAATCTTAAAATTATTGAAAAAATAGAATTATTATCCAAAGAAAAAACAAAAATAAATAGTAAAAGTATTGTAATAAATAGCTATAATCGCGATTGGATTAATAAGAAAAATAGAAATAAATTATCATTTACTATTAATATTGATTTACAAAAACATAATATAAAAATAGATAAGCTTCTATTACCAAAATTTATTAAAAATAAAACACCTTACATAACAATGTCTATTAGCGACAATAAGTTTACACAAAAGCTTATATTTATATTAAAAAATAGTAATAATGAAAATATATGGGATACTTGGGAAAATTCTAATACGGATAATGACAATTTATTATTAATTAATACAAAAAATTGGCATATAAGTTTTACAGACTTTATTAATAACGAATTAAATATGGGTGCTGATGGTATAAATATAATTGAAGTTAATAAATATAACGATAATGATAATATATTTGATTTAACAATTGATAATGGAAATAAAAAGCAATATTATGATTTTGGTACATGTTATATATATGATAATTTACTAATTAAAACAAATAATGGTGATAATATTCAAGGTAATATATTAAATGTTCAAGATAATGTCTTAACAGTTTATATAGAAAATATAGAGAAAAAAGAGTTGATGAATGCCTCATTATTAAATTATAAAGGGCAGTATAGTATTATAATGTCTTATCATCAAAAATTATAATATTAATACTAAGAATGCTGAGAATATAAATATTATCATTGAAATAATATCAATTCTATATAATAATTTTAATTTTTCATTTTGTGTTAGATTTATATCAGAATCTTCATTGAGAGACTCATTGAATTTATAAATATTATTATATATATTTGTGAAATCAAATATGTCCCCAAAGTATTTTAAGAAATCATCAGATTTTACTAGAATGTAAACTAAAATAATAAATATTATAAATAATACATTTTGCAATATAAGATTTGATGAATTAATATGAAAATTTAAATAATTAAATAAAATACGTAATTTGTATGAATCATAATTTACTAATATTACTAGTAATGAAATTATAAATAAATACATAAATCCATAAAGCATTATGGTATATTGTAATGATTTAATAAGATTATATTCAATTAAAAATTCTAATGCAATAATATTAATGGTTCTTATTAAAAACATTAAAAATATATATATTGCTTTATCGCGAAAGGTAAGTTTTAATACTATTTCAGGATCTAAGTTATTTTGTATAACACGATCATGTACCTTTTCTCCCTCAGTTAAATATAACAAATAATTTTTCCATTTTTCTTCTTTATTATCTTTTTTATTAACAGCTAAATTATAATCATGCCATATATCTTCATAAATACCTCTATCGCGACCAATATCTTGTAACTTAGTTGAATTTTGATTAGCATCATCATTATTTTCTAAATATTCAACATCTTTTTTTAATTCACGCATAAATTTATCTAAATTATAAGTTGAAGATTCATTATCACTTTTTTGTATTAATTTATTAAAATTAAGATATAATTTATCTTTTAAATAAGTATTATCTAATTCTAAATCTTTTTTATAATCTTCATCTGTAATATCACCACTACCACCTTTTTTAGTTTCGCTATCTTTTTTAGTTTCGCTATGATATGCTCTATCAATTAAAATTGGTGCTTGATTATTTTTAGTTGCTTTTTTAATTGCATTTTCATCTTCTATTGCTTTCTTTGCCTCTTCACGTTTACTTTTTATTTTTTTTAGTTGTTCTTCTCTTTTTATTTTTTCATTATTTAATGCTTTAATGATAGGATGTTTATCTTTATCCTTTTCAAAAAATTCTATTTTATGAACTTTTAATATATTTAATATATGATCTTCATATTCTGTTGCTTGTGGTAAACCTTTCATACTTTTTATAATTTTATACAATTTCTCTAATTCCCTTGGTAATTTTTGAATTAATTCTTCTAATAATTTAATTCTATTTTCAATTAATTGAATTTTTGCATTTAATTCATTTAGTTTATTTTCATTATCACCTGAACTTTTTACAGTATCATTAAATATTTTTGTTAATTTTTCTAATATATTTTGACATCTAGATTCAATAATACTATCATTAGTAGGGTCATAACATTTTTCTATTAAATTTAGTGATTTATCTAAAAAATTAAAATATTTATATATTTTTAGATTAGTACCATATGGATGCCATCTAATTATTTGTTCTTTATGTTTATGTAGATTATTATTAATTTCATTTTTTAATATTAACGTATTTTTTTCATTCGGTTTTTGATAATCATCCATTAAATGTTTTTTTAATTTTTTTGTAATACTTCCATCAGCATCATTAACAAATAATTTATCATTCGGTTGTAAATTATTTATTTTATCTAGTATAAAATTATATGCTTCTTTTAATTTTTCTTTTGTTCCACTTTTAGATTGATCTGATTCTGAAATAATAGGATTATTTAAATAGTCATACACATATAAAAAATTATAATGCTTTTCTTCTTCACCTACTTCGTCTACTAATTTATAATATTGATTAACAATTTCAATATAAATATCTTTTAATTTTTTATAATAATCAAATGGTGTATTTTCTGATACTTCTTGTTCACCATCATCTTTTTTTAATTTTTGTACAGCAAATATAGGTGCAGCACCACCTATTTTTTTATTTTTTTTATTAAGCATATTTAAATAATTATTTAAATTTTTTAATTTTTTTATATATGTACCACTATTATTATTAACGATGGTCTCAAAATTTATATCATCTACAAAATTACCACTGGCTTCTTCTTCTAACATTTTTTCGATGTCATCTATATCCTTGTTAACCTTATCAACAAAACTCTTTTTCAATTTTTTATATTTATCAACTGCTTCCAAAACAAATTCGCCCAACGCATCTTTTTTCTTTATAACATATTCACTAGCTTCTTTTTCTTGTTCTTTTAATAAAGTATCTCTATTACTACTTAATAACGAATCATGAATATTAATTAATTCTTCAATACTCTTCTTATAAATGCTTTTTTCATTTAGAACATCTGATAGTTCTTTTAATGTTTTTATATTTAATACATCATCAATTTCATCGGTGCTTTTATCTTTAAGATTAGATACAATATGAAAAAACTTATCTGCTTCTGAAAATTCTTCGGCTTTTTGTTTATTTGATCTTTCTCTTTTTTTTACTTTCTCAACAACATATTTACCTACGTTACTAGGAATATCAGTTAATTTATCTACTGCTTTTGCAGCCGCTCTTACGCCTTTATATGTACCAACAGCTGTTTTACCGGCGGCTTCGGTAGCACTTTTTAAAGCACCAATACCAACATTAATTGCTGATTCAACAGGTACAGCTACTACAGGTGCAAATTTTTTTACTAAATGTTTTCCTACTTTATTTACCATATTATCATCTGATTTTGCTTCAAGACTATCATATAACTTTTTTGAAATTCCAAGTGCCCCACCTACAAGTTCATCATTCACATCCGTATAATCACCACCACCAATAGACAAATTATTATTTTTTCTAATTTTTTCTTTAATATATTTTTCTTTTATCTCCTTTTTATCTGTTTCTTTATTTTTAAAATAATATTCTTTAATATCATACAATGCAAATAATTTTTTATATAAATCATCAATAATATCTTCTCTTATATCTGGGTCATTTTTCCTAAGATAATCTTTGGTATCTGATAATTTTTTAGTAATTTCATTATAAAAATCTAATATTACCATATCATCAAATGATTTAAATTGTTTTTCTCTAAAAATCTTATCAAGCTCTTTTTTATCATTTAAAATAGCGGCAATTTCTTTTGAGTCTTTATTTAGTTCAATATATGGAACACAATAAGCAGCTTTTTCATTTTTTTCTTCGCCATCAAATACTATTGCTTTTTTATTTCTCAATTCAACAATTGTATTGAAAGATATTGGTATATCTGGAACCATATCAATAACAAAATATTTTTCCAATTCTTTTAATTCTTTTTGAACCCTTTTATATTTATCTGTATCTGTCTTATTATCATTTATTAGTTCTTTTATCTTATAAATTTTTTCTTTTTTTTTATTATTATTTTCATCAAATTTATTTTTAAGTTCTGTTATAAATTTTTTATCGCTTTTATCTTCTTTTATAACATCATAAGCTGCTGATAGTGGTGGTTTATCTCCATCTTGATTCTTATTAGGATCTGGTTTAGGATCTGTTATCACTCTCCATTTAGTTTTATTAACTTTATATTTTTCACGTAATTCAAGCTCCATTAACTTTTTTAAATCTTTTAAAACATCTTTTCCAATGGTAGTACTATCAGAAAGAGTGACATATTCCTTACCAATTGATGTTAAACTATTTAATGCAACAGCTCTTTTGTCTTCTTCTTTCATATATTATATGCTCTCTAAACTAAATAGATATATCTTTTATTAAAATTTAGTAGCGATGATACTTGTTAATATCCATATATATATTGTGAATAATGATAATGATTTTATGAGTTTCTTTCTTTCTTCATAATTTAATATGTTACTAGTATTTTCCTCATCTTCATCAAAGTCATTTTTCTTTCTAATGTTTAATATAACTGGTATCATTAAAAGTATTACTATTAAAGCTGAATGTATAAATAATCTTGTTATACCATTTGTTCCCATATAGTAATAGTAAAATACCGAGCGAATACTATTCATAAAATCATCAAAATTCATATAATCAACTTGTGTTGAATTATCAATATTTACAAATAATACAATAAACCAAAAAATAGTTAAATATATAGCAGCATAGTAATAAAATCCTTCTTCAAATGTTTTAATAATATTTATATCTATTGACCATTTAACCAATACTAATGTAATATATCTTATAAAAAAAGTTGAAAATATAAAAACTAATCTATCATCAAATGTTATTTCAAGCTCTTTCAATGGATTATCTGGATCATTCTCAAATCTTTTTATATCTGATTTAATAATAGTTTTATCTAAATCGCCATCATTGAACATATCAATTCTTTCACCAATATCAACTAATTTGTTTTGAGTTTTATAGCGTTTTTCCATATCTTCATTTCTTCCTTTTTCATCACCTATTGCATCTGGCGGCACATAGATCGGCTGTCTTAAATTATCAAGATTTGTAATACCATAATCTCTTTTTAAAACATTTCTAAATTTAGATTCCTTATAGTTTTCACCTTCACCTTTTCCTTTTTTATCAACTTCTCCTTCTCCTTTTCCTTTTTTTCCATCTTCTTCTCTTTTTTTATCAACTTCTCCTTCTCCTTCTCCGCCAATTTTTTTTTCTCCGCTACCTCCTTTTGCTTTCGTTTGCATAATATTTTTATCAACTTCTTCTATCATTTTATTAAAAAGTTTATTTGCTATATCTCCAACTTTACTTTGTTCATTTCCTTCACCTAAAAGTTCTTGAAACTCTCTTATATTCAATCCATCGTTGCCTTCACCGTAGTAAGAAAGTTTATTAAGGTATTTTTTTTCTTTTTCTTTAATATCTTGAAAACGATAATATTTTTTAAGAATATTATATAATAACTGCGGGCGTTTATTGAAAATAGCAATTAAATCTTTATAATAATTAAAACGTTCAGGTGCCATTTTTTTTAAATTAATATCATCAATTAAATAATCTGCAAATGAATTAGTAGATATATTATCATCAATCTGTTTTTCATATTGTAATTTGTTAAATAATGTAATGAATTTCATTATATCATCTTTTTTAACCATGATTAAAAATTTAATACTTCCTTATTCGTATTATAGATAAAAATAATTATTAATTTTGTAACGTGTATATCATTTTCCATATAATAGAACCTACCAATAATATTGTTAATATTAAAGCGAGAATGTAGTTAAATAATTCTGCATAATAATATAATGATATATACATAATCATAAATATTACTATTGTCCATAATATTATCAAATTAATAATAAGTGGTAAATAATTAAAATTATGTAGCGAATGTTCGCTTTCAAAATTAACTAAATACTTTTTTAGTTCTTCTTTTATAAGATTTTTATCATTCATGTTAAATTTATCATCAAATATTTCTTTATAATTAGATTCAGGGAATTTATCATTTTTACTTAATCTATTAAAATTTCTTACATGATTTTTATAATTAAGAGGAATATAAGCAGAAGGTAATAAATCACAAGGTAACATGCCAAAAAAATGTAAATATTCAGGGTCTCTTTCATTATAAGGTGTAAATAATAAATTGCTCAATAATCTATAACGATATTCTTCATCTTCATTATATTTATCATTTTTTTTTAGTCTATATAAATAAGGTTTTTGAAACTCTTTTAATTTATTATCTATAATATTTTTAGATTCAGACATTATATTATAAAAGTCTCTTTACTATTTTATAATATTTTTAATTATATATTATTACCAATATTATACATGATAATAATAATTATAATATTAGTAATATAATTAATAAATAAACTTTCTGATACAACATTATTTGCCTTATGTAATATAGTATCAACAGGTTTAGCTAAGTCACTTTTACTAATATTTAATTTATATTTGTCATTACTACTATCATTTATAAAATTAATATCTTCATTATTAATTTCTTTGTATATTGTTTTAATAACATTTTTCAAGTAATTATTTGTAACATTCATTGTATTTGAATTATAACTATTTAACATATTATAATTATATTTAAATGTTTGATATATTACATCAATTTCTGGATTTAAATCTTTTGCATCACTATCATCTTTATGTAAAGGATAAGTTGGTCTAAATGTATCATTAATTCTAATAATTTTTTCATCAATTTTATATAAAGATTCTTTTAATAATCCAAATAATCTCTTATTCTCATAGTTATGTAATTTATTTATTTTTTCTTTAAATGTGTCTTCATCATTAACATTTTTGTAAACATTAGTTAAATCTGTTCTAATAGCAAATTTATCAATATATTCTTTTATAATTTCATAATTGTATTTCATGTGAGAATTAATTAATAAGAAATTATCCACAATAGTAGCTATATTAGTTTCTTTGATATCATTGCATTGAATATATTTTTCCTGATCACTAGTACTAAGTTTTAAATATTCTAAATTATCAAAAATACAAGCTCTATTTTCGATTTTATCACTTATTTTGAAAATATCCTTATATTTTAAAAATTCATTATATTTAGGCTTTGTATTTAAATTCAATAAGAATTTATATGGTAAAGCTTCCATTTTATTTTCAGTTAATTCAAAACTAAAAAAGGACATTAATTTGTTTTCATGACCATCATTAATATTATCATTATATGTAGCAATCTTCTTTTTAAAGTTATTAGGATCAAATATATGCTTACAAATATATATTATATCAATTATAGCATCTCTATAATTATAAATAACTTCTTTTATGTAATCGTTAATTGAACTAGCTGTAACACCATTTTTATTTAATATATTATTTATTTTATCTGCTTTAATATTCTTCACCAAATTATATATGTAATATGAATCGGTATTATTGTTATATTCCTTGTTATCTTCTTCAAAATAATAATATGTATTATCAAATAATTTCCTATAATAACTATCAAATTCTACCTTATTACTTGTATCTACTTCATTATATAATTTATATTGTATTTTTCTATTGGATATATTAGCATAATCTTCAAAATTATCTTTAATTTTTAGTGGATCATTATTTACTGATATAGTGAGATTATCTTTATATAAAATTAAATTACCATTAATTATCGATGTAAATATATTCGTTATAATATAATGGTCTAAGTAATCGGTTGATAAATCACCGGCATTTTTATCATGTAAACTAATAAATGGTATAATTTTATTATTTAAATGAGTTAAATCTCTTTTATAAGAGCTATCAAAAATACCATTGATAAAGTATAAATTATATTTTGTACTATAATTAATGAATATATATATAAATAGTATGAATATAAATAGTATAAATAATGGTGATATTACTTCTGATGTAAAAATATTATAAGAATCAAATGTTATTGTTGATGTTGTAATATTATAAACAATTAATAATAATACAAGACTAATAACAATAAACATAATTATGTATGATAGTAGCCCCTCCATATTTTTAATTTGATAATTACCAATATTGTATTCTAATTGTATATTTTCACCATTTGATATTTTAAAATAATTTTCATAATACTTATTTTTACTATTATATGATATATCTACTGTATAACTATCTTCTCTTTCACTAGGATTTTTAAATATTGAATATTCTTGTAAATACAATAAGTTATTAGTTAGTTCATCATCCTTTTCTAATAATTCTATGTAATTTGTTAATAATGCTTTATATTTATCAACAAAACCTTTGGCTATTCCATCTGATAATTCTTTTATATTACTATATTCTTTTTTCATATGGGCAATATCATTAAACAAATTTATTTTTTGTTTTTGTTTTAAATAGTCTTCATATAATTCTTTAAATTTATTTACATCACTTTTATTAATATTATATTCGTTATATAAATCTTTATTTAATACATTTACAAGGTTCTTATAAATAAGAAAATTTGTCAAATTACATATCATCACTATTCTATTTAAGTTATTGAAGTAATCGTCTTTTTTTACTATATCTCTTAATTTTACTAACATTTCAGTAGATATATAATTCGTTACACTTCCTTTTTCTAATATATCAAGTTCGTCATTTAATAATGTTGTAAAATCACCGTCTATTGTTTTCTCTTTTATGGTAAAACGTTCGGGATGCCTTGCTTCGTAAAATTTAATAGCAGCTTCATCAAGACCACTATCAGCCAAATCTCTTACTTTATTTGCGTTTTCTTTAAAAAAATCATCAATAGTAGTTATAGCACTTCCAGTAGATTCTTTTACTCTATTTGCGTTATTTTTAAAAAAATTATCAATATCAGTAATTCCAATGCCAATATCAGGAAATGCAATATCAGGAGATGCAATATTAGGAAATGTAATATTAATATTACCTTTAAATTTTGCAAAATTTATTTCAAAATAATTTGCAATTTCTCTAAAAGCACTATCACTTATTTTTATTTTTCTTATATTTTTATTAAAAAAATCAATAATATCAATATATTCAATATCATATCGCATTTGATCATCGCTTAACACATTTAATTCTTTTACTTCTGATTTTAATATCTCTGGTATATTTATGTATTCTAGATTAGGCTTATCATTATCAGTAAATGTCATTATAATATTAATAATATTAACCATCATGTAAAAGCATAATAACACTATAAATATATACGCCATCGCAAAGTAAAAGTAATTAATTCCGTCTATTTTTGATACATATGGTATAGATGGTATAGCTGAAAAAAAACCGCAAATTATATATAATACCACAAATACCACAATAATATTTTTAGATTGTTCTAATATTACATTAATATTAAAACTATCAATTTCGTCTGGTATAATATCATTATCTGTATTAAAATAAGCTTTGTAACCTTTGCTAGATGTTGGTGCATATCTTCTTATTATCATAATAGTAAGTATAAATACTATTAAGAATGATAATATAAATGGAAATGCTTTTAAATAGGTGATAAAGTACTCTCCATCAACATTACTTAAATATGGTACGAATCTATCATTATATTTCCAAAATTTATAAAATAAGTCTATGAAAAGTAATACAACTATAAATAAAATTGTATAGTAATATGTTTTTGTATTAAAATTATCATTTGGAAGCAATAAGTCAAAACTATTTTTAGCTAAACTAAATCTACCTGTTTCAGCTTCACAATATATATTATTACAATGTTTTTGTAAATTGATATCTGCGACATCTTTTAGATAATTAATTTTCAAAAATGATAATGTTAAATTTTTTAGTTCATTTAAAAATATTATAATCATTATAATAAACATTATAAATATCCATATGCGCATTATAAAAGTTTATAAATTACTTTAACCCTTATAAAGAAAAAAAGATTAATTTATTCTACTGTCTTTTTATTTATTGCAAAATATTATTAATATTATATACTGTAACAGAAAACGAGAATATAATAATGAAACCAATTATATAATATATGTAGCTTTCTTTTAATACTTGTGATAATATTATAATAGGAGCAATCAATAATATAATATAAGCATACATAAATCTAGTTACATCATTTATCTCATCAAATATCCTATCTATTGTATTTTTACTATTATATAAATAAATTTTATCAATATTTTCTAATGTGATTTTATAGTTATTGCTATTAGAAATATATGTTCCATTTTCATCATTTTTATTTTTAATTTCTGTTAATCTACTTATAATTTCATCTGTTAATACAATATCTTCAATCCCTTTAACATTGCTATCATCAGATTTCAGAATTTTAATAATTTCAGTGTTTTCGGGATTTTCTTCTTTTATTATAATATCCAATTCTTTTAATATCATAATATATTCATAGCATTTTGTATCTGCATATATTTCGGTTATCTTTTTTAATATTATAGAAAAGAAAATAGTATATATTGCAACATAAATAAATATAAATATAGTTGAATTAAAGATATAAACACTTTTGTTATAATCGGAACCAGCAAAATATTTTATGTATACTAAATGAATTATAAAATATATCCAAATAAATATAAAAAGTGGCAAACTGTAATGCAAATATGTATTATATACTTTCATTATATTAAATTTACCATCCACGATACTTAAATCTCTGTTTAAATTATCAATATCTTTATACTTATCCTTATATTTATCAAGCTCACCTACTTTTTTAAAATTTTGTTTTATTTGATTAAAGTCAAATAGATAGTTTGAAATATTCCACATAAAAGTCCTCTTTAATTCAACACTATGAATATCTAGAATACTGTTATTATACAAACAATATTTATTCATATTTTGTATTGTATCATTTAAATCTAGATGATATTTCAATTCAACAAGAGTTATTAAACTCATAGTAATTAAAATAATAATAATCATCAATAATATTAATACTTCTATATTATCTGGCATTTGTCTTGATGAATATATCAAATCTATTATATTAATATTTTTTATTTTAACTTACCAATATCAACAATATTTGGTGTATATATTGGTTTTGAATTAATAGAACCAGCTGGATATATCGGTTCATTAGTTGCTAAAAAACATTGTATAAATAATCTATTATCCGGTATTAGTTTACTATTATATTCATCAGATGGCATTGATGAATGTATTAATTTTCTATTATTCCAAATAACTAAATCATTTTTATCCCATTCATGATAAAATATATTTTCATTATTTAGTACATATTTTTTCATAATATGTCTAAACAATTCATTACTATCATAAAAATTAAGTTTATCAAATGTTAAAAATCTTGTAGGATTAAGTAACAGAGATTTTCTATATTTGGTATTATCAGAATATATTACCAATGGGTCTTCTGTAAATATGTTATCATCACTATATATAATCTGTTTATCCTTTCTAACATAACCCGAATAATCATAAGTACTATTTGTTCTACGTTCAAACGAATCACTATGAATAGTATTATAACTATTTAATTCTTTTTTTAATACCATATCCATCATATCATATGCATCTTCAAGACTTGAATAATACGTTTTTATTTTTTCTTTTTTTGGTGTAATTAATTTATACATACTACTAACAACAGGTGTGATGTGTTTTTGATGCCCTAATAAATCTTGATGCCATACGTAGTTATATCTAAAATGATTACCTATATATTTTTTTTCTCCTACAAATTTATTTTTAACACCATAATAATCTTTAACATACATATTACCTCTAATTGAAACCTGTGGAACATTTGGTATTCCCGTATACCACGGATATAAAATATCGTCCTTATGTTTTTCATCAAATAGTTTAACGAACTCGTAATATTCACTTGGATTAATTTTTTGATTTTTAAATACCAATAGTGGTACAATATTAAATAAATGTTTTAACTCTTTTTTATCTTCTGTTGTTAATTTATTAACTTTAATATTACTTATTACTGCTTTATTTTTCCTCAATGTTGGAAAACTCACACTAAATGCATTTGCAATGTTTATAATATATAATAGCAATAATATTTTCATCTCTTTTAATAAAAAAATACTTTTAAGTTTTATATAATAAAAAAAATTCAATCAATGTTATAATATTCTGATTTTGTATAAATAATATTATTATGTTTTTTGATATTTTCAACAGTATCCTTCATATGTTCAATATCACTAAGAAGTTTATCAAATTTATTATTGATGTACTTTGTTTCTCTGCTAATGTCTGTAAATAAAGCGTCTTCATCAAATAAATCTTCAATATCGCTATCAATATTATTAACAATTTCTTTTTGTTTTTGAGTATATTCAATTGGGAGTTCCCAATTTTTTTGACTATCTGGTATATATCCTATGGGAGGTTCCCATTTTTTTTGTTTATTATTGTGAATAGATGCTCTTAGTAATGATACAGCATTATAAACAACTTTTTTAGAAGAGCATATATTAGAGTTTGGTATATTTATTTTATTCAATACATTTGTTGAAGGAATAAAAGCATTTGCATAACAAATGTACAAAAGCATTAGATTAACAATCTTCATTTATTTAACAATATATATATATAATATTAATCTTTTTATATATTTTTAACAGGTAAATTGATTTTATTTTCGTATGCGGGTGGTGAAACAATTTTTTCACGTTCTTCATATTTACCATAGCCGTAAATAGATGAATTAAAATTCCTGTATAATCCATTTCCAAAAGTATATGGTGACATTGAACCACCAGCTGCTAATCTAGCTAAACTAATATAACTTTCTTTATCACGATAACCTGGATATTGATTACTTATAATACTATTTAAATCTGAAAAACTCATAACTGGTATACCATTTATATCATTTACACCCAAATCTCCACGAAACATATTTAATAATATAATATATTATTTTTTTTGTCCTCGCAATACTTTATACATCTCGGTATCAATGTCATCATATATTTCTCTAATTTCTTGCCATTTCTTTTCATTTTCTGTTTTTTGTACATTTTTAACAGGTATTTTCCATAATTCTGTTAATGTATCTAATACATTCTTATTATTTCTTAAATAAATACTTTCAATTTCTTCTTTACTAATATTATCAGGTGCTTGTTTAAGTAATTCGTCCATATACTCTGTATTAATTATAAATATAAATATTATATGTTTTTATACTTAGTATCTTTATAGTAATTATTGGCAATTTCATATGCATATTTTTCATAAGGATGTTCAAGTGAAAAATTTTTCATAATTACATCATTGATGCTATTTGGTTTACTATTTCTGTAAAGACATACCATTATATTATCCGTTTTATTATCTACATATATATCACTATTTGTATCTGGATTAGATCTTATAAATTTATTGTTATAATCTATTTTTTTATATCCATCTGCATATATTAATTTAGTAAAAACATCCTTATTATATCTTTGATAAATATGAATTTTTTCATGTATCATGGTATTAGTTAAATCAGTTTCACTATAATTTAATACACTTTTAGATATAAATATTATATTTTCTCTTGTATGTGGCAATCCCTCTTCATATTGTAGATTTTGATTTTTATATGTACATGCAACTACCCATTTGATGTTAAATAAATCTTTATAATTAATATAATTACTATATAAATTGCAATTTTCTAAATAATTATCTGCATTTCTGCAACATTTTGTTAATAAATCCTTCTCTTTATCTGAGATGTCACAGACACATTTAACAATATTGTCAATATATTCACTCTTACTTTTAACTTTTCTTGCATGTAAATCCATATCAGACATGTTTTTTACATAGTTATCTTTGTCTTTTCGCAAAAATTCGCTAGCTTCATATTTCGTCATAAAATACACATCATTATTTAAATTATTTACATATTTTTCAGTATTTGTTAAAAATAAATAGTAATAAATTACAGCAAATATTATAATTGATATAATAGTTAAAATAATCATACTTATTATTTATCTATTTTATTTTTTTAAAGCAATATTTGGTATTATCTTCTGATGTCACAACATTATTTTTTATATTTTTTTTTTGAATTCTAATATGTTTGCACGTTTCTTCTTTATCATTTTTTATACTTTTTAATTTATATTTAGATAGTTTCTTTTTTATTTCTGATTTTTTTCTAAATTCTACATTATTATATGTTACATAACCATCACAACCATTATTCATTTCCATAATATATATATATTTATTGCCATCGCTACTCATATCAGAATCATCTACTAAAAATACTTGTTTATATATTATATCAATTTTATTTCCAGAAATACTTATTGTACTATAACCATATGAATTTAGTAAAAAGTATTCAATATTGTACCCATGATAAATAATATTATTTTTTTTATCATAAAACTCTATATTTTTATCAGGATCAGCACCACCTGTACCAGATGTAATTTGTATTACTTTCTTTCCCGAATTTTCTATTTCCATAATACTAAAATAATGAGCATCGGCACAAAGATAAATATAATTAAAATCACTTAATAATTTAAATAAATTATCTCTTTTTCCAAATAATTCATCTTTATTCTTTATACTATCTTTTTTTATTGCAAATAATGGTACATGTCCCATTACAAACACTTGTTCATCATATTGTTTATTATGTTTTACATATTTGAATATATTATATATATATTTAAGATAATATGTGTATTTTAATTTATTAGTATTTATAATAATAACAATATAATTTTTATTATTAACTATACCAATTCTATCAACATATATATTCATTATATTATCACGAATATTATCACGAATATCTAAATTTTGCATTTTACTTAATTCATATAATGTAGGTTTGAAACCAAGCTGATCAGTTTCAACAAATATATCATAACTATTTAAATCATTATGTGATGACATATCATAACTTTTACTTACACTACTATCAGTACTGCTTATTACACTACTATTATTTTCCTTATCCTTTTTATCCTTTTCATTTAATTCATCAATATATTTTTTTTGAGTTTTAATCATACATCTTTTTTTTAAAGGGGCTATATCATCGTCATCACCGTCATCGTCCTCATCGTGATTACCAACAGCTATATGAATAGTTTTATTTAATTGATATAATTTATAATATCCAGTTCTAAGAATACTTAATAGATAATAATTTATAAAATTAGTAGTACCTTCATTAACCTCTGGTACTTTTGTAGAATACCAATTATCACCAGCAACGAAAAATGTTGATATTTTTTTCTCATTTTTATTAATATAATTTAATACCAAATCGCGATAAATATATTCTTTTTCACAGTTGACATTATTCCAACATCCATAAAATAAAAACTTGGACATTTCCTAACTATATACTATAAATATAAATGATGCATATTTTTATCATATTCACTATTATTATTATATTTACAGTATTTATCATAAAAGTCTATTGTTACAACATATGGTAAAGTTATTTTTACCGAATCTGTTGGTACATAACGCATCATATTTACCCAAGAAATTATATTATTGATAGCTCTTTTTAAATTTCTGACACCATCTTCTTTTTGAACATTGCCAATTATATGTTTTAATAATTCACTATTGAATACTATATCACCAATCTCTAAATTATATTGTTTTAAAATTTCAGGTACTATATAATCTTGTGCTAAAACTAATTTTTCTTCATTGGAATATCCTGGAACATTAATAACAATCATTCTATCTTTTAAAATAGGGTTAATAAGTTCTTCATCATTGTAGGTAAATATAATCATTGAACGTGAAATATCAAAATCTATTTCTTCAAAGTATCTGTCATTATATTTATCATTTTGCACTGGGTCTGTTATATGAATTAATGTATTTATAATTTCTTGTCCCCTATATGTATTAGAAACTTTATCAAGTTCGTCAAATAAAAATAGAGGATTCATTATACCAGTTTTCATAAGTGATTCGCATATTTTTCCATATGTAGCACCTTCATAAGTGTATGAATGACCTCTTAAAAATGATGAATCATCTGTGCCTCCAAGTGATATAAAAGCATTTGGATAATTGAGAGCATTACATATACCTTCTTTAATTAGCTTAGTTTTACCTACACCAGCACTACCTTGTATTCCAATAATATATCCATTTGCTTTTGGGAATGATACTAGTTGAGCTAAAACTCTTATAATTTGTTCTTTTGCATCTTTATGTCCATATACAGTATCTTCCATTTTTTGTCTAATACCATTTAAAAATTCGCATATTTTATCATTACCATCACTTATTTTAATAGGTATTTCATAGTAATTATTAAAAGGGATATTATTTAAAGAATGTAACCAATTATTTAGTTTATTATATTCACTTGAACATGGTGACATATTATTAAAACTGTCTAATTTTGCTATTATATTCTTTTTTGTTCTTTCATTAATATTTAAATTGAGAATTTTAAACCTCATTGGCATATTAGATATTAATTCATCATTTATAGAATCCTCTATTAATTTAATTTTATCCTTATCTTCATCAGATAAATTATCGAAATATTTTTTTTCAATTATATTATACTTATGATAAAAATCATATTTTTTCTTTTGTATTTTTTTTTTAGCTGTTTTTTTTGGAGGATTTAATATTAAAAAAAACTTTTGTTTTTTATTATAATTTTCTTCTTCATCATGCTTATTAAAAAAACCACCAGTAGGTATGCTTGTATTTTGTATTATTTCATCTTCGTCGTCATCTTCGTCGTCATCTTCGTCGTCATCTTCGTCGTCATCTTCGTCGTCATCTTCGTCGT
>Ga0181580_10000415_pt1 | contig 31239 bp, 28 predicted proteins | sample 071ome_23_FD_132413 | JGI IMG/M metagenome (GOLD analysis project Ga0181580, IMG submission 132413) | Coastal salt marsh microbial communities from the Groves Creek Marsh, Skidaway Island, Georgia - 071403BT metaG (megahit assembly) | ecosystem: Environmental > Aquatic > Marine > Intertidal... | reverse complement strand
TCTGGAAGAAGAATAGAAATGGGCCAGGTAGTTCAGAATAAGTTTTATAACTGTGCAATTAGTGATTGGAATAAAAAATATTTTCAAATTGAATCATTAATTTTTCAAAACAATCAATTCTTAAACTTTTACAATGACCCTTATAGAGATGTATCTATTTTTTTTAAGAAGCCATAAGCTAATCATTTATTATTTTTCTAACGGCTTTATGTATTAAACTATTCGTTATGGCGTTTATATCATCTAAAGAATTTTACAAAAGACATATAAATGAAATTAAAAAACATGTTTATCAAGATAGAAAAACACTAGTTATATCAAATGTAAATTCTGACTTTTTTTTTGATGAAAATCAAAATTTAAAGTTAATGTTTATCGATATTAAGAAAGATTTTGAAGATCAATTGTCTAAAGATGACAACAAATACGATTTAATTGTTTTATCAGATGTATTTGAACTTAGTGATGATATGTTCAGCATTCTAGATACGTTAAAAAAGAAAACTAGTGAAGATGGAAGAATACTTATTTCCTCAATAAATCCATTGTGGAATTGGTTTTTTATACTTTTAGAAACTTTAAACATAAAGAAAAAGTCTGAAAACAGATCTTACATACACCTTAATAAGTTTGAAAGAATCCTCTCGGGTACAGAATTAGAAATAGCAAGTAAAAAATCTAGGCAATATTTTCCATTTAAACTTTTTCTATTAGGTGACATATTAAATAAAATCTTTGAAATTTTATTTTATTTTTTAAATTTTGGAATTAGAACATACATAATAGTTAGAAAAACAAATTTTCAAATTAATAAAACTTCATTGAGTAAAACAATAATTATTCCTGCAAAGAATGAAGAAGGAAATCTAAATGATTTAATAAGTAGAATTCCAAATCTTGGTAGTGATACTGAAGTAGTTATAAGCTGTGGTATATCTCATGATAAAACTTTGGAGGTTGCTAGATCCTTAAGATCAGATCATTTAAATATTAAAGTTATAGAACAGTCAAAAAACGGTAAAGCTAATGCTGTATGGGAGGCAATTGAACAATCTCAAAACGAAGTAATTGCAATTCTAGATGCAGATATAAGTGTAGATCCAGAAAGTCTATCAGATTTTTTTGAACTTATAGAAACAAAAAAAGCAGATTTTGTAAATGGAACAAGACTTGTTTATGCAATGGAAAAAGGTTCAATGAGATTTATCAACAATTTAGGAAATAGAATTTTCCAATTTATAATAGCATTAATTATAAGACTTCCGTTAACAGATTCACTTTGTGGAACAAAAGTATTTAAGAGAGATTTATATGAAAAAATATTACAGTGGCAGTCTACTGTAAAAGCTGTTGATCCATTTTGTGATTTTGACTTGCTGTTTTCGTCTGCATTTGTTGGAGAAAAAATTTTAGAAGTTCCAATACACTATAGAGCTAGAACTTATGGAAAGACCCAAATAAAAAGATTTAAGGATGGTTTTAAGTTAATAAATTACCTTTTAAGATCTTTTTATAAATTTAATTCTTCAGTATGAATAAAAATTTAAAATTTGGAAAATTAGATTCATCATTTCTTTATTTATTAATTTTTTGTTTAAGCAGTATATTAACCTTTATCATTAGTGAGTTGTACTTTTACACACCAAATGGTGTAGATTATGGAAAATATATAAAATATATTGAGTATTTTGAAAAAAAATCTGAAATCACCCATACTGGACAAGGTATAATTTATTATTACTTAATTTCTCTCATCACTTTTATAAGAAGAGATAATATTTCTAACTTAAATATCCAAAATGCAATGAATTCAAATATACAATTTGGAAATTTTTTGATTTACCTAATTGGACTATATGGTTTTTATTTATTATTAAAAAGGTACAAATATTCAAACTCTACAATCTTTATTAGTTTTACAGCTTTAAATTTTATAATGCCAATATTCATAATGAGAGCAATACTTAAACCTGAAATTTTAGCATTTTCATTAATTCCATGGATATTACTTGGGCTTGAAAGATATTTTGAATCCCCAAATTATAAAAACTTTTTTTTAACGATTTTCCCTTTAGTTATATCTTTAAATATCAAAGGATCAATCACAGCAATGGTTGGGTTGATTTTACTCTTTAAATACATAAAAAATTTAAAGTTCTACTTTAAAAAACATTTGATTTGTTTCTTAATTTTACTATTTACATTTTCAATTATGTTTATTGAAAATCAAAATATTAATTCATATAACGTTTTTGAACACAATCTGACTGGTGAAGAAAACTATAATAACAAAGCCCCTTTAAGTTTTTATACAAATATCAATAAATGGGATTTTTATTATTTCCCAATATTTCCATATCACAATAATTCAGCAATTGGAATTACGTTACTTGATACATATGGAGATTATTTCAATATATTCATTGATTATGACGAGCATCTTTTTTATTATGAAAGACCTAATTTATCATTCATGAATTTAGAAGATTCAGATGGATTTAAATTCGGAACATATGTTGTAAACTATTCATCTATAATTTTTTCTATCTTTTTGTATGGTTTTGGTTTGTATTATTCGATCAAAAATAAAACAAAAATTGTTTTTTATCTCAGCCCAATAATTGGAATATTTATTGTATTTCTTAGCGCTTTTGGAATACCATTCAACCATTTTGATCCATTAGTAGGTGATACACTTAAAACAAATTACTACAGTTTTTTAATTGGTGTTTCAGTAATATTTCTCACCTCAGCAATATTTAAAAAAATAAACTTTAGAAAATTAATCTTATTAACATTTCTTCCAATTTTATTTTTCACAGCCCTTGGTTTTCCAAAAACCAATCAAGATAAAATTGATTTTTATCTTGAAGAAAAAATTCAAATATCTCCGTTCTGTTCGGTAATCTCAATTTTTAGTGAAGATATCGCTACTTCAGACTGTTTTGATAAAACTAAAAAGTTTTGTGATTACAACATTGCTTCTAACGATGCACATATTATGGCGCAAAATAATTTAGTTGAAGAAAATTTGAGCATTACGAATCCAATTAATTTAGTCGATCTTGAATTGAAAGAGTATAAAGCTACTTCAAAAGAAGAATGCCGAGATTTATTAAATAAAGGTTATAAAGTAGACAATCCTTTATTTAAAGAAATTAGATTATTACCAATTTTTAACTTTTTATTTCTTATTTGTTCAATTATTTCGATTATTTATCTTTCATTTAGGGAAAATAAATCAGACAAATAAAACATTAGTAAAACCACCAGATGTTCCATACTTCTTATAAAGGTTTAATAAACTGGTTGTATTTAGGTCATAAGACTTTGGTATTTTTTCGCTAAGATCATAAAATTTTTTATAATTCCCATCAATTAACTGGCTTATAAACTTTTCAATGTCATATTTGTTTTTATTTAACAAATAGTTTGAAACTGGTATCGAAAAAGGTGTGTTAGATTTTATAACTTTTTTTGAAGATGAAATAATATTTATATCATCACCCTGGCAATAAGACCAAATAAAAGTATTATCTAATGTTTTCTCTAATAAAATATCATCTAGTTTTTTTTGTTCAACTATAATTTTTTTTGAGTTTTTCAAGTTATATGTCTTCGAATATTTTTCTAAAAAATTTGGATCGTCAACTTTTAGTGAGGCAGCTGGATTGTTATTAAAAGTATAAATTTCTGTTTTGTCATCACCATCACCATCACTAATGAAAAGATTGAGGATTCTTATTTTTTCAGTAACATCATTTATATTTATATTTTTTTCAAGAATATCGAAATTCTCACTCACTGGTTCAATTGCGACTGCTCGATCAAATAACTCTTTTTTAACCGCAGGTACAGAAATATTTCCATAATGTGCGCCTATGTCAACTAATGTTTCTGTTTTAAAGTTGATACTCTCTAATAATTGATAAGCTCTTAAAAATTCATCAAATTGGGGAAATTTTAAATTCGAATAAATTTTTCTTGAATTTACTTTATCACTTGAATTTATATAAAATTTTATATTATCGAAGCTTATATAAAAAATTAAATTATCTTTTAAACAAAAGAAATAAATCATTCGAAGAAACTTTGATTTAGGAGTAGTTATATTCTCTAGTTTTATTGCTGATGTTATTACATAAATAAAGTTCAAAAAATATTTATGAATTTTTCTTAAAATTAAATAATTCCTAAACCTGTTTCCCATAATTTTTAAGTTTAATTAAAAAATGAATTACAACCTCTAAAAATTAATTTACTACTATAAATACTATGATTACATTAATTGTTTTAGCTTTTAATGAAGAAAATAATATAAAAACAACAATTGATTCATATATTGATGAATTTCAACAAATTATTTTGGTAAATGATGGAAGCACAGACGATACATCAGAGATAGTTAATTCTTTTAATTATGAAAATTTAAAAATTTTAGAACATAAATCTAATAAAGGTGCTGGAAAGGCTTTTGAAACAGGTATTAATGAATTTCTAAAATCGGATTCGAATTATTTAATAAAAATTGACGGTGATAATCAGTTTAAAAAAGATGATGTAATCAGTATAAAAAAAATTCTAGAGGGTAAGCATTTTGACTATATAAAGTGTGATAGATTTTGGAATGGTGGTATTGTTGGGAAAATACCATTCATAAGATATTTTGGCAATGCTTTAGCATCTTTATTAATCAAAATTTGTTCAGGAAATTGGAGCTTGAATGATCCTCTAAACGGACTTATTGCTATGTCAAAAGAAGCAACATTAATGATTAAATTTCCAAAAAAGTTTTACAAATATGGATATCCTTTCTACGTAGCAAACAAATTGTGCCAACTAAACAATATCAATCAGTTCAAAATAGGTCAGTTCAAAAATGTTGTTACCTATGGAAATGAGAAAAGCTATTTAAAGCCAATCAATATGTTTATAAAACTAATTAGCTTTACAATAATAAATTATTTTTCCAAAATTAAAATTAAAATGAAGTTTTCAGAATATCAATTTTCTTCAATTTTAGATATATCAGCAACAATATTTTTAATTATAAGCTTTTTCTCCCTTAATAAATTTTTCTCAATTAGATATTTTGAAGTAGATGGGCCACAAAGCAGTTGGTTTATTTTATTTATAATTTTCTTTTTACTGTTCAATTTTCTCGCAACTATTTCTCAAAGAATAGAAAACAAAATTTCAAAAATATTTTTTCAGGACATTAATTGACTAACAATAGATTATTATTATTATTTGGAATTTTCATCATGCTACTTGTCGCATTAAAAATTGACTATAGATTCATAGATGAAATTAATTGTTGTGGTGATGACCATGATTATTTCATGCATGCAGACACACTAGCTAACGACTTTGATTTCGACTACAAAAATCAAATGAAAGGAATCGAGAATAAGCGATTTAATCAATATGGAAAAATTGCTCCAACTGGATTTTTAGGTTCAGGTTTACTAGCTTCTCCCTTTCTATTCATAGGTGTCCAGATAAATAATTTGCTTTCAGAATTTAATGATTTTGAAAATTTATATAATTTTGAAATTCTTTTTTATTCTTTTTCAACTATCTTTTATTTATTTATATCAATTCTTTTGCTTTGTAAAACATTGGAGAACAAAAATAATATATTAATAATAATTGCAGTCTTTGGATCTGGGATCACATATTACGCTTTTGAAAGATATTCAATGACTCATATTTATGAACTATTTACAATTTCATTAGTTTTATATACCAGTAAAAAATTCTATAATACAAATAATCAAATATTTGCATTTTTAATACCTATATCGTTAATGCTAAGTTTTTTAGTAAGATGGGTAAATTATTTTATATTATTTATACCTTTTATTATTTCATATTATGAAAATCAATCTAAATTTAAACTTCTAAGATCTAAGCATTTCATAGTATCGAGTATTTTAAGTTCTGGTCTATTTTTGTGGTTTTCGAAGCAAGTTTATGGGATATATACAATTAATCCTCAAAAAATTTATGGCAATATTGGAATAGAAAATACAATTTCAACCATTAATTTTGAAGAATTAATTGTCTATTTATTTTACTTTTTAAAAATTAATTTCTCTCAGGAGTTTGGTATTTTTTGGTTTAATCCCCCAGTTTTTTTTGCTGTTTGCTATTTGATTTATGATTTGAGTAAAAATATAGAAAATAAAAGATTGATTAACCTGGTATCGTTAATTTCATTTTTAAGTATTTATGGAATCATAATTTTATGGGGATCAACAGCATCATCATATGGTTTCAGATATATTTATGCGACTTTACCTCTTGCAATATATTTGATATTTAAAAATGACATACTCAAAAATATTTTAATCAAAAGAGTTTTTATAGTGCTTTGTCTATTTTCATTTATATCAACAATATTTTTTGAGACAACAGCCCTTACACAATTGTCATTAGTTGAGAATGAAAATATATTTGGAAATAATGTTAGATTTACACAACCAAAATATTTGAGTGGTTTTATTTTATCAATTGCTAATTTAGAAAGTTATTTAAAAATTGTTTCTACTAGTTTTCTCGGAGCAATATTTTTCAAATGTGTAATATCCCTTTTTGGAAAAATATCATTTATTAATTTTCTAGAAAACTTAAATTTACCAGTAACTAATGAGGATTTTCTTGTGCTATTGGATAATTTAGAAAAAATGTCACATATAAAAATTAATTTATCAATAATATTTATAATTTTATTTTTATACTTCTTAAATTCAAAAATTATAACAAAGAATTGATTTTTTTATATATAAAATATCCTAAATAAGAAAACAAATCCATGAACACGGTTAATATTCTTAAACTTATTATTAGTTCAAGAACAAAGTTTTGATCGAAATTATTTGAAAATAAAAGTACTGCTATATATTCTCTAATACCAATACCAGCAGGTGCGCCAATAAACACCAAAGATATTGATGCTGATAATATGTACCCAAAGACTAGGGTTAAGTTTGCTTCTTGATAAGTTAAATTAATAAAGAAATAAATTCCAACAACAATAAATATTTGTGATAAGAGAGTATTTGATAAAAATAAAAACCTGTCAGTTTTTGTAGTTTTTAGACTTATCAAGCTAAAAGTAAAAATAACTAAAATTAATATAAACTGAAATTGTTCATTCTCAATGAAATAAATTGATCCAACCATTAAAGCCATTAAAAGGATGGTGATCTGTTCTAATACCAGATCACGAAGAATCTTTGAACTACTATAAGATCTTATATTTTGCTTTATATTTCCAAACCTCAGTAGGGGGATGCCTATTTTAAAAGGTATATACTTGCCCAACATAGATGCAAACCATGAAGCTCTTATTGTATCTCGATGCTTTTCAAGAGATAGTTTTGATATACCATTTGCGATTAAATAATTTGATACTAAAAATAAAGGAAATACATAAACCATATTTATGAAACTAGAAATATCTATCTCAATCTTTGCTTCAAGAATTAAGTTGAGTAAATAGACTATTGCAACAAATGATAAAGTAATATTTATAAATTTAAAAAATTTATTATTAATAAGTTTATTTAAAAATTTAATTTCATTCATCATGAAGATTATAGGTTTCAGCAAATATTTTTTCCCATATAAATGTTTTCTCTAATAAATCTAATCTTTCTTCAATTATCATTTGTTTTTCATTATTTTTTATTTTAAGTATTTTTTCTAACTCAAGAATCCATGATTTTTTATCAGAGGGTTCTGCAAGAAATCCTAGTTTTCCATTTAGTAAAGAGTCTGTTAAGCCTTGATAATTTGAAGCTAAAACTATTGACCTTGATGCAACAGACTCAATTGTTACAAAACAAAATGCTTCAAAGTCGGGATTTTTTATGTCTTTTGTATTAGGGATAATTACTACTAATGAGTTATACCTTAAGCTTACTAGTTCTTCCTCGCTGACTACACCCATATACTCGACTTGGTTAGATGAAATAATTTTATCGAATTCTTTCTTATCAACAATTGGGCCTGAAAATTTTAATTTTAGATGTGGAAATTCACAGAGAACATTTTCTACAAACCAAGATAAACCTTTTCTTGGAGTAATTCTTCCAGAAAAAAATATATATTCTTCATTATTGTTTCTTTTTAGCGGCACATCATATGAATTTGTACCTAGAGGAATATAAAACAATTTATCTTCATTAAAACCGTTTTTAATCGCTAATTCTTTAGATGCAAGACTGGAAATCATAAATTTGAATGAGTCTTGCTTTACTATAAAATTAATTGGCAAAAAAAAGTTATACATACTTGGCAAAAGGCCTTTTTTACCTGAGTAAACAAGCTCTAAACCCCACAGGTTTAAAATTACTTTTGTTTCTCTATTAAATAAGGAATAAAAGTACCCAATAAACCATAAATTAAAATTGGTTAAATGAATTGTTTTATACTTTTTTTTACTAATTTTAAAAATAGTTTTTATTATAAAAATCATAAAGCTCATTGCTCTAAAAATGCCCGTAACTGGTTTTTGAGTTTCATTAAAAATAAAGTCATATTCGTTTGAATAATTCTTTTTAAAAAAAGATATAAGTTCAAACGCGTAAGTTTCTATACCTCCCACAACTGGAGGATAATTATATGAAATTATTATTGATTTTTTCATATTTTTAACAGTATATAATGGTTTATAAAGTTTAGATTATGATAAAACTTTACGAACCCAAATTATACAAAGAAGATATCGAATTAGTAAATAAGACTCTTAATGAAGGTTGGATTTCAGGAAATTCTCCAATTGTTGAAAAATTTGAAAATAAGTTAAAAAATTTTTGTCAAACCAAATACTGTACTGTTACATCAAGTGGTACTACCGCCTTACATTTATCACTTTTGTCATCAGGCATTAAAAAAGGTGATGAAGTAATTATTCCATCTTTAACTTATATCGCTACAGCTAATGCAGTGAATTATATAGGTGCAAAGCCTGTATTTTGTGATGTTAATTTAGATGACTTTCAAATTGATGCTTCGAAAATTGAAAAAAATATTACAAAAAAAACAAAGGCGATTCTACCAGTTCACTTATATGGAGGAGTTCCTGACCTTAACCAAATAAAAAATATAGGAAACAAACACAATCTGAAAGTTATCCATGATGCAGCTGAAGCTCTTGGGTCTGAGTTTAATAAAAAACATTCTGTAAGTTATAAAGATGTTGGAATATTAAGTTTTTTTCCAAACAAAATAATTACTACTGGAGAAGGTGGAGCCATTCTTACAAACAATATGAAAATTTACGAACTTAGCAGAAAGTTACGAGCTCAGGGCTTAAAAAAAGGAACCGACTATACACACGATATTGTTGGGTATAACTATAGAATTACAGCTATGTCAGCTGCATTAGGGCTAAATCAAATAGATAAAATAAAAAGGCATAGAAAATTAAAAACAAAAATTTTCAATAACTATAAAAATAGTTTGGCAAAATTTGGAGTAAACTTTCAGGAGACTAAAGAAAATGTTTTACATTCATATTGGCTTACAGTTTGTATTTTTAATAACAATATAGATGTTTCAAAACTCCAAAAATACTTATACAAAAATAAAATTGAAACAAGAAGGGTTTTTTTACCATTACCGATGCAAAAACCATATCTCAGTAATAAGAAAAATACTTACAGAAATGCCTTGGAAATTTATCAGTCAGGCTTATGTCTACCAAGCTATCCAGGATTAGAGATAAATGATCAAGATTTAATAATTGAAAAGATAATTAATTTTATTAAGTAAATTTAGAAATTGCTTCAACAACCAAATTAGCAATCTTTTTTTGTAAATTTTTCGATACATGTTTTCCCATTGGTATATAAAAACCATTGTTTCCGATATACTCTGATTTGCTTAAATCGAAATTTGACTTAAATTTTTCAGGGAGAGCTGGCTGTAAATGAAGAGGGTGAAAAAAAGGTCTTGTTTCAATATTGTTTTCAAATAATTCATTTGTTACTTTTTCTCTGATTCCTTCTTTTTTTAAAACTAAACCATACACCCAGTAATGATTTTGAATATTTTTATGCTTAATTTTTGGTAAAAAAAATAGTTCATCAAAATTTTTGAATATATTTGAATAATAATTGCCTTGATTAATTTTAAAATCTATTGTTGATCCTAAGTTACCTAGCTGAGATATACCTAGTGATGCCTGTAAACCTCCCAAACGATAATTCCAAAATAAACTTTCATGCCAAAACCTTTTATTACTATCAAAATCTAAATTTCTTATTTTTTTTTCCTGTTTTGATAATTCTTCAGAGTCTGTAAGAATCATTCCTCCTTCACCATTTGTTACATGTTTGTTTGCATAAAAACTAAATGTTGAAACATCTCCAAAAGAGCCACATTTTTTACCATCAATTGTAACTCCATGTGCTTCAGCAGTATCTTCTATGAGAAAAAGGTTTTGCTCTTTACAGAAATCACTTATTTCACTAATTTCAGAAGGTAATCCGTATGTATGTACCGCCAATACAGCTTTTGTTTTTTTCGAGTAGACCCTCTTTACATCTTCCAATGTCATATTCCAAGTATCAAAATCGACATCACAAAATACAGGAGTAGCACCTGATCTTATTACTGCAGACAAACAAGAGATGATTGTAAAGGAAGGCAAAATGACTTCGTCCCCTTCTTTAAAGTTAAATAACTTAAATGCAACATCTAATGCTACACTTCCATTACTAAGGGAAACTCCATAATCTCTATTAAAATAATCTGAAAAATTATGCTCAAATTGATCTACTACTGGGCTAGTTCCTGAAATATTATTTTTAAGCATATTTTTAACCACAAAAAAAATATCTTTTTTTGTAATTGTAGGCGTAAATACTGGAATCATTTAATTTCTAAAATCTAACTTTATCAATTTTATCAATATATGGCCCTTGCTTTACTTCAATAAATTTACAATTTTCATTTATTTTTACTCCGTGACCCCCTGATATCATGTTTACCATATCGCCCTTTTCAAGAGCCAATGATTTTACAAGTTCTTTTTTATCTGAATATATATCAATCGTCAAACTTCCTTCTTGTACGATTAAAACCTCTGATGTTCCTTTAATCTCTCTTTTTTGATCAGGGTGATAATGTCTCAATATTTCGGTATTTTTATCTAAGTTAAATGTTGCTACTTGAAATTCAAATTCGTTATCGGTAACAAAATTTTTTTCATTAGACAATGAATCAAATTTTACATATATTGCAAGTAGTTTATTGTTCTCATCGTAAATTCTCAATTTTGAACCTTTCTACAATTATTTGCAGCTTTAATATATGGTATACCTCTATTTATTAACTGCAATATGTTTGAAGATGTTTTAGAAACTCCATACATTCTTGTTTCGCACACATAACCATATTCGATAATATCTACATTATTCAAATATAAATCGTTCATTAAGTAAATAAAATATTCACCATATTCTGATTTTTCAAAAATCTTTTTGGTAAAGTATTCTTTGTTTCCAACAATAAACCCACTTGTTATATCTTTAACATTTACATTTAAAATATATCTTAAAAATTGATTAAATAACGTAGAAAAGATCATACCAGGAACTGAATCATTGGAATTATATACATTTTTAATTGCAGAATAAATTGAGGTTTTTCCAAGTTCCTTTATTCCTTTATAGCCTCCACCATCAACAAATCTTGATCCAATAATCACTGAATCGTTTTTTTCTATTAATTTTATGACTAATTCTTTAAGAATATCTCCTGACATTGATCCATCAGCATCTAGCCAAGCAACATTCTGATATTTTGCATTTTCAATTCCTTCATATATTGACATAGGCAATGAGGGAGGTTTCGTTCTTTGAACAAAATTTATTAAATTTTCAGAATTCAATTTGTTGAGAATTTCAGCTGTATCATCTGTAGAGCCATCGTCTACAACAATTATCTCAAACGTAAAATTACTTAAAGACTTAAAATTACGTATTATTGATGGTATTAAAAATTCTAAATTCTTTCCCTCATTTAATGTTGGTAAAATTACCGATAAGGATGTTGATTCCATTACTTTATATTAATTAGTTAGAAAAATCTAAACCATAAAGAATTATTTTTTTAGTTCAACTTTAAACATGAAACCAAAGAAATCGTTAAATATTCTGCCAACCAAAGAGAGTAAAGTTTCTGCAACTTTCAAACTAAACAAAGAAGAAAAAATACCAAAATTCATAAATTTTGTAATCTCTGAATCATTGAAAGAAGACTGAGATAATAATTTTTTTAATCTATTTTTATTAAATCTATTAATGTGCTGATTTTTGTAGTCTGTTTTGCCTAATAAATTTATGAGCTTTTCTAAAATAATCATACCGCCCCCATAATTTGGTGTTGTTAATATTAATTTTCCACCTGGCTTCAAACAAGTGAATAATTTATCAAGCAAATCAATTATTTCATTATCAACTATGAATTCAATCAATCCAAGAATTGTTATTACATCAAATTTATTTTGATATGAATTGAAATTAAATTCTTCAAGATAAAGAAATGTTCCTTTTGTTGAATACTTGTCTTTAGCGTAATTTATTTGATTTTTAGATATATCAGTACCAATTGAATTTCCATTACCAAATAGTCCAATAAATGTTCCTGGGCCACAAGCAAAATCTAGATGTTTATCATTATTATCTATATACTTTGCAATTTCCTTAAACGTTTGGATATGCCAATTTGTTTGAATACCTCGATTCTTTAAAAGACCATCTTTTACAATTTTGTCATAATAACCAGTTTGGATTTTATTTTCCCAAAATTCACTCATTTCGCTGATAATAATACGAGCTTCAATCTAATTTAAATTTAATATTTATAATTTGCCGATGACTATTTAATAACTGTATTAACAATCTTATTATCATCACGCGAGCTAAGAGTATCAACATAAGGCAACTATCCTCCACCCTACCCAAAAGTAGCCTATGGAGTAGTTGTATTAGTTAATCTATAATTTCTATCTCTAAAAGTTGCATCTCGACTAGCTGCTATAAAAAAGTTCTATTTTCTGCAGTTTCTACTTTTCTAAGAGCTACAAGAAAGTTATCAGACTCTGATTGTTGTTTGTGCTTCTAGCTTTCCTGTAGAGATATCCTTTTTGCTATATCTAAAGCTATTAAGTATGTTTTTAACCCTCGCAGAGCATAATTATTGTACTTGAGTAAGTGTTAGCCTAGTAGTAGATTCAAGCTTAGAAATCCCTAACTGCCGCCCAATACCATCTAAAGTTGCATTAAATAAGAGTTTAAAAGCACCTACAATTCTTATTTTTGGAGAGGCATCGTAGCCCTGTCCTGTGTATTGCACAGTAAAGCTCTCAACAAAGCCATTGAAATAAATCATAATTTGTAGAATCATGCTCAGCCCTTACTCTAAGCCATTTAAGAGGCTGTATTTTAGTTCTGGCATTATTTGCATCATAATAATGTGTTGTCTGATTAGGGCTAAATATATTATCTCTGTTATCTAAGGTAACAACTGCTGTTCCTGTCTGAAATTGTGATAAGTTGCTAATTCTTCCTCTATTAGTATCAAAACTTCTATGATAAGCTGAAATATCTATCCGAATTTGTAAACTATCAAGTGGATTACTAGCATGTGGGTATTATTCTAATATAAAGATGAATGAAAAATTTATCAGTCCAAATAATTTATCTTCACTGTCTGACGTTATTTTTTCAGAGGACACAAGCATTGAATATTTAAACTCATTAGACAAAAACAATATACATTTGATTAAAACCACAAAAAATGAACTATATAATTCCATTACTTATAAGGTAAAAAGTTTCACACTTAAAGAAAATGACTTAATTTATTGTCATCGTGATTTTGTTATTGAGCTATTTAACATTTTAAAAAAAGTAAAAAAATTCAAAAATTTAAAATTAATTACACATCAATCTGATAAACCATTAACAAATAAAATAATAAAAATGAGGCCATCTTGTATATCCCAATGGTATTCTTTGAACCTTGATGAAGAAAATTTATTGGTAAAGTCTATACCTTTTGGTCTATCAAATAAAATGTCAAAAAAGAATTTAACGTTTGTGAAAGAAATTCCTAAAAATTTAAAAATAGATAATAAAGATTTAAAATTATATTTAAACTTTCGCAAAAGTACAAACAGGGAAGAAAGAGGTATGCTTTATGAATATTTTAAAGATTTTGACTGGGTTGTTGCAAAAAATCCTGCGCTAAGTCTTGAGGAGTATGAAAAAGATTTGAAAGAAAATCTTTTTGTACTTTGTCCGTGGGGAAATGGTGTTGATACTCATAGGTTATGGGAAACTTTATACTCCGGATCAATACCAATTACTAAAAAACACGATACTTTCCGTGAATTTAACGACTTACCAATAGTTCAGGTTGATTCATATAAAGATATAAATTATCAATTGCTCAAAGATTGTTTAAACGAAATTAAAAATAAAGAATTTAATTTTAATAAATTGAACGCACTCTGGTGGATTGAAGAGATAAAGAAAACTAAAGTTAATTCAGAAATTGAGGAAATAACGATCCTACAAAGTTGTCTTGTTTCAAATTTCTGGAAATATAAATATAAGACAATAATTTTTCTTGAGAGTAAATTAAAAAAAATAAAATACTTCTTATTTAGAATTAATAAGACTATTAAAAAGGTGACTTGATGAAACTTGATGAAATTAGAGCAACTAAAAATATTTTTGAAAATGGTATTTGGTATCATGCTGTCGATTTTGAAGATGTAACTAGTGAAGGCACTTTTGACTACCGCAATTTAATTAATAAATTAAACATACCAGATATGAAAAACCAGTCGGTATTAGATATTGGATGTTCTGATGGTTTTTTTACGTATCATTTTTTAAATAAACTTGAAGCAAAAAATGTTACGGGAGTAGACATTAATAAATATGATGGGGGTGTTGCATTTGATGTTTTGGAAAATCATAAAAGTGATTATGAAAAAAAATATAATGAGCAAAATGATTTCGATAGACTCAGATCAGATTATGAAGTATTAAAACTTACGAATGCAAATAAATACTTACTCTTAAAGAAAATTTTTGATCTTAATTGTAACTTTGAGTACGGCTCAATATATAAGCTAAATGAATTTGATAATCACGATATTACCTTTTGTGGTTCATTACTAGAACATTTAAGAGATCCTATTACAGCGATTGAACAAATGTATTTTAAAACTAATAATTTTTGCCTCATTGATGTATCAAATAGCTTCAATACTGGACTATTTTCATCAAGAAAAAATTATTTAAAATACACAGGTGCTGGTGGAAATTTTTATCATTATTCATGGAAAGCAATAAAATCTATGATGGAAAATTCTGGTTTTAGAAATGTCAGTTTATTAAATGATTACAAGATAACAATAGAAAAGTATAATTATAAAATTCCACATATTTTAGTTGTTGGTTATAAATAGTTTCAAGGTTTAAGTGGATTCCATTTAAAATTTTCAAACTCAATAATCTCAAGAATCATTGATAGAGCCCAAACCAAAAGTGTAGTTCAATGAATGTCAGGTGTATTTAGTCCTTTTGAAATTTTTACACCATAATAATGAGTTTGGGATTTGTTAAGAAAATATGAAAAGCCATAAAAATTTGGGAAAAAATGTAAATAAATAATTGAAATGAGGTCATTCAAATAGTTAACAATATCACTTTTCCTGTAGTTTGTCTGCTTTTGGCACATATAAAGAACGTAGACTATATCAACTAAATCACACCCTTCTGATGATGGATTTGTTTCTAAACAATAATCTATAAGTTTTTCTGGATAGTGTATTTGTGAATCTATCCAATCAAATCCGGTAATCATTTTCATGGTTCCATTTATAAACTCTTGTGAGTTTGGTTTATCACCAAAATAGTATCCGCCTGTTTCTTTATTAACTAATTTATTTGAAAACTCTTCCAATGCTTTTATTGAACTCTTATTATTGGGTAGTTGGGTCTTATTAAAAACACATAAGTTAGCAAATTGTGCTCCTGATGACCAGGGTTTACTCCAATTTAATGAATTTAAATATATATTAATTTTCTCATAATCACTTGGAAATTCTTTATACTTTTTTTGATTTATGCAGTCTACTTGATACAAAGTAGAAATTGCTTGTTTTGATTCAGCTCTTATTGAATTCATAAGAATTTGATTCTTTGTTAAATAATTCATATTTGGTAATAGATTTAATAATTTTTTTGTTGAATTCTTTATAAATTGTTTGTTTTTTTCTAAATTGAAATTCTTAAGATATTCATTGTCAATAAATGAGTTTTCTGGAAATTTATTTTGATTTTTTTGAAATGAATTTATATAGTTTGTCCACTCATTTTTATTTTTATCATCAAATCTATCCCAAACTCCAGTAATAAAAAAAATTTTTAATGCGTAGCAAGAAAAACCCAATTTTAATTTTTCACCACTTTTTTCAACGCCATCTAAACAAGGTTTGAAGTTGAATTTATCATCACAATGTTTAAGGGTAGATAAAAACTGTTCAATGTTTTCATTTAGGTCTGATAACCAAGAAATATTTTTCATTTTATAATTTCTTTATTTTTGTATAAACCAATCATTCTAAAGTCGCTAAATTTAACAAGTTCAAATTTATTTGAATACAAAAAAGAATTTGTATCTACAATTGTTAAATTTTGTTCCGTACCTCTTTCAGGACTAAAATCAACTGTTATGTACTCAATATTATTTAATATATTTTGAGCTCCTTCCAATACTTCAGGCTCAAATCCCTCAGCATCAATTTTTAACAGCTTTATCCTTTTTTGAAAATCAAAACTATCAAGCCTTTTTGTGTTTATAGATATTTGATGGTTTGAACCAAAGTCAAGGAGGGAGGAATTGCCACCAAAACCATCTAAATAAAGAACATCTTCTTTATCTTCATTTGATAAACCAATATTATATAAGTTGCTAACCGACTCAGGATTATTTATTTTTAAACAATTGTATGTCACAGGATCTGGTTCAAATCCAATGTATTCAACGAATAAATCTTTTTCTTTTAATGCTACATTAATTTCTCCAACATTTGCTCCACAATCAACAAGTAGATCTCCATCTTTAAGTTGAACGTCATTAATGCAATAAGTGTCAAGTATTTTTGATAAATGATATTTGTGATTATTTACAACTCTGAGAATTCTCTTATTCGGATAAACAATTTTGTTTTTTTCAAGATTCTTTAAATAAAGGTTATTGTTGAAAGAAATTTTATTATTTTTCCCATAAAACAAATTTATTAACAAACAAAATGACTTCCCATTAAAGTTATTAATTATAAGTGAAAGTATTTTGCCTTTGATAAGAAATATTATCTTCTTAATTAGTCCATAACTTTCAACATCTAACCCATTAAACATAAATGGGGGTAGGTTTAATAAGTACGGTAATGAGTTCTTCACTTAAATAATTATAAAATTAATTATTTTCTATTGCTTATTTATCCATTAATTACATATAATTTCATTACTATTAATAAAAAGATTGGGTATGGATAAAAGAATTCTAATTCTAGGAAGCAAAGGCCTCGTTGGTACCTCTGTTTATAAAAACTTATCGTCTTCAGAAAATATTGGAGAGGTTATAAGCTCAACTAGAGAAGATACAAATCTTTTTGATTTCAATGAGACTAAGAATTTAATATTATCTACAAAGCCGAACGTTATAATTAATGCAGCTGCAAAGGTGGGTGGTATCTATGCAAACAACACAAAAAGAACTGAATTTATTCTTGAAAACTTAAAAATTAACCTTAATCTTTTAGAAAGTTGCATACCTTTTCCAGAAATAAAGATTATTAATTTAGGTAGTAGTTGTATTTATCCTCTTGATGCAAATAATCCAATTAAAGAAGACTATTTTATGAGTGGAAAATTAGAACCTACTAATTCTCCATATGCAATGGCAAAGTTGACGGCAATAGAAATGTCTGATGCAATGACAAAACAGTATGGACATGAAATTATTAATCTAATGCCTACAAACCTTTACGGACCAAACGATAATTTTTCACTTACAGAAAGTCATGTAATTCCAGGTCTTATTCATAGAATGCATATTGCAAAAGAAAAAAAGGAAAATGAGTTTTTGATCTGGGGATCAGGAAAACCCCTCAGAGAGTTTTTGTATGTAGACGATTTAGCAGATTGTATTAATTTTTTAATCAATAAAAAAGTAGAAAATAGTTTAATTAATGTTGGGAGTGGTGAGGAAATATCAATTTTAGAACTTGCGACATTGATAAAAAAGATTATTGCGTTTGAGGGTGACCTTAAATTTGATAATTCTAAACCGGATGGAAATCCAAGAAAACTGATTGATAGCACATTAATTAATTCCCTAGGTTGGAAATCAAAAACTAAATTGAAAGATGGCATTGAATTAACTTACAAATGGTTTCTAAATAATTTAACTGAAAAAAGAGTTACTTAGCTGAACTTGGATGTTCCCAAGTAGGTTTAAGTAAATTTTCTTTTATTAAGACTTGTTCCTGTTTTGCTAAATTTAAGTCGCTTTCAATCATTAAATCAACCAGTTTATCAATTGATGTTTTTGGTTCCCATTTAAGATGTTTTTTTGCTTTAGAATAATCACCTAAAAGAAACTCAACCTCATTCGGTCTAAAATACCTTTCTGACGTTTTGACATAATCTTCCCAATTAAGATCAAGTTTTTTAAAAGCTAATTCGGCAAATTCTTTAACAGTAATTGACTTTCCTGTCGCAAGAACCCAGTCATCTGGTTTACTATGTTGCATCATTAAATACATGCCTTCGACATAATCACCAGCGAACCCCCAGTCTCTTGATGCATCTAAATTTCCGAGAGTTATTTTTGTTTGAATTCCTAACTTAATTCTTGTTGCAGCTCTTGTAATTTTTCTTGTAACAAATGTTTCCCCTCTGAGCGGTGACTCATGATTAAATAAAATTCCATTTACACAAAATAAATCATATGATTCTCTGTAGACTTTTGTCATATTGTGCGCAAACACTTTTGAGGCAGCATAAGGACTTTTTGGATAAAAAAGTGAATCTTCATTTAAAAGTTCTTCATTAACTCCACCATACATTTCTGAAGAAGATGCTTGATAAAATTTTATTTCTTTTTCTGCATGTCTTATTGCTTCAAGTAAAGATACTGAACCTAATGTACCTGTTTGGGTAGTAAATATAGGATTTTTAAAAGAAACTGAAACATGGGATTGAGCTGCTAAATTGTAAACTTCATCAGGCTTGATACTGGCTATAAGATTGTTTAAAGACGCTGAGTCGAGTAAGTCAGAATAGTGAAGATTTAACTGCCCAGACTTTGAATATTCCGAAATCAAATCATCGATTCGAGATGTGTTGATTGATGAGGATCTTCTAACTGTGCCATGAACTTCGTAATCTTTCTCTAATAAAAGTTTACTGAGATAGTAACCGTCTTGACCAGTAATCCCCGTTATAAATGCAACACTCATATTAATAAATTTCTTCTCTTCCCATGAAATATTAGTCTATTCCCACTTTTAAGAAGTAACCATAAAAAGTATAAAATACTATTGGGAAATTAACACCTTCCATTACTGCGTCAACTAAAGCAATAAACATAAGCGGAACAATAAAACTTAGTATGCGATTATCTCCATGTCTCTTCTTATATTGAGAAAATAGGAAAAACTGAAAAAATAATATAATTAGTAACTGGGGCAGGCCTCCTCTAGCAAGAACGTTTACAAAATAATTGTGAACATTTTCATTAAGCCCATCCCATCCAAGTCTTCCAGGTGCAGTTGGGTCTGTCATAACAGGAATTATTTCATTATATCCATAACCTTTCATTATTAAATTTTTTGCTCTCAAATCTTTCACAACATCCTGCCAAATATCTAAACGCCAGTGTGTAGTTGGGTCACTTGATAACAAGGTGCCATCAATAATATAGAAGGATAAGAAGACTCGAGACGTTTCTTTTTTTGTTATTACTTCCCCAACAGTTTGGACAATTTCTTGGGGCTGGTTCTCAGGAAGTTTTACAAAGTCAAAGTTTCCGTAAACACGTAGAGAAGATAGAAAAAATAATGGTATACAAAAAATAATTATTGAAATTGAAAAAATAAGATTTTTATAAATGAATTTTCTTTTATAAAATAATTCTATTATCAAGAAAATAAAGCCTCCTAAAAATGCACCTCTGCTATTGAAAACTAGAGCTGGAAAAAATAAAGATCCAAAAAATATTAATAGGCCAAACTTTAATCGTTCATTATTAAAAAGCTTATAACTTAGTAAAGTAATCGAAACATAGGCAATTGCCATTTCAGACCCTTTAATGAACTGAAACTTATCGGATATTCTGTAAAATAAATCAATCAAAAAGTTTGGATAATTACCTGTAGAAAATAAATACACAAGAACTAGAAGGGGTAGTCCGAGTCTCAAAATTCTTTTATCAACTTTATCCAAAATATTTGCACCAACAAAAAGAAAACTTATCGTCCAAATATATGAACTTGTTTTGAATGCATATGGTAAAAAAATATTTGTTTGGGTTACAAATACAGTAATAAAAAAATAAGCAATTAATAATTTAAAACTAAATACCAGATATTTTCTATTGAAAATGCTTGAATCTTTGTCATGGAAAATTAGCACAGAGAAAGAAATTACTAATGATATGCCAACCAATATTTCACCAATTCGTAATCCAAATAAATAAATACCTGCAAAAGATCTTGTAAATAAAATACATGAACTAAGAAAAATTAAAGTACCAGCATATATAGCTTGTTTAATACCATTAGGGAGTTTATTTATCATAAACGTAAGCACTTCTTGTCTTCTTTCTATAAACAAACTATAAATACCACTCATTTAATTCCTTCATTCTTAATATTTTATCTTTTCCAAGTATGTAATTAAAGTAGACTATATAATTATCGCTTTCATTTTCTAAAAGATTGTATTTTCATTAACTTTAATGTTAAATTATTTTTTTTATTGAAAGAATTAAATTATACGAGAGATCAATATAGCCTGAGCTAGTAAAAGAAATTGTCTTAAAATTATTATCTACAATTTCAACTATTTTAACAAAAGAAGGAAAGTTTAAATTATTTGAATATATTAATAATTATTTGTAATAGATTGTAATTATGGAAGATAAGAAAATAAGATATGTTTTCTCCTCAGGAAGAAAAGAAAAGTTTAATAATCCTAGCTACGCAAAAGAATTTTTTTATGGATATAGTTTTTTCGAAGATCGAGTCAAAGATGTCAATTTTATAGAATACAAAACAAATAAAAATCTTCTATTAAATGTAATAGATAAAATTCTGCGAAAAATTTCTAATCTTCCTTTTTATTTTGAAGTATCACATACTAAATCAAATAAAAGTGAATTAAAAAATTCAGACTTAATTGTTTTCACTAATGAAAGACTTGCTCTTGGTTCATTATTTATGCTAAAAAAAATTAAAAAAAAATACGAAACAAAATCTGTGATGATTTGTATGGGTTTATTTGGAAAAAAAACTAAAAATATGTTTTCTTTGAATTTACAAAAGTTATTTATCAACAAATTAATTCGAGAAATTGATGTTGTTGTTTTTTTAAGTACAGCGGAAAAAGAAATAGCATTAAAAAGATTTCCCAAATTTGATTACAAGTATTTTTATATTCCATTTTGTGTTGACTCTGAATTTTGGGTTAATGAAATATCAAGTACCAAGAAAAATAATATCCTATTTATTGGGAATGATGGCAAGAGGGATTATGAAAAAGTAATTAAACTTGCAAAAGAATTGGAAGATTATAATTTTACTTTTATAACATCTAAGATATCGGAGAAGGATATTTTAAGTCCAAATGTAGAGTTGATTAATGGGCATTGGAATCTGTCTGAGTTGACTGATTTAGAAATGAAGAAATATTATAGTTCAGCTCAACTTTCTATAATACCGCTTATAGATAATCTTCAACCATCAGGTCAAAGTGTAGCTTTACAATCAATGTCCATGAAAATACCAGTATTAATTTCTAAAACTAAAGGTTTTTGGGATTTTCAAAATTTTCAAAATAATAAGCATTTGATTTTTATAGAAAACAACTCCATAGAAAGCTGGGTTAAAGAAATTAAATCAATATTACAAGATGATGAAAAACGTGAAAAAATAAAAAATAACTCTAGGACTTTAATTGAAGAAAAATTTAATCTGTCCATATTTAATAATGAACTAAACCAGCTAATCAATTAGTTGAATTAAAATTTCTCTTTTTTAAATACAAATATTTTGAAATGTAGTTTTTATTGTCAAATATTGGGTTAGGCTCAAATTCATCCTTGCCTTCATTAATTTTGTTGATTATACGTAAATATTCGCTACACATATTATCTGAATTGTTTGGGTAATCTTGTACTTTAATTAAGTAATCATCATAATTAGATATCATGTTGTTGAGTTGATAAACAAAGGTTTCATTTGTGTAACCTAACCCATAATTTTTGCAATATTCGGTTGTTCCTCCACTTTCTAAAAATAATATTGGAAGTCCGCATTGAAGTCCCTCAATATGATGATTCCCTGATGGTTCATTTATCGAAGCTGTTAAATATAAATGATTAGTTTTTATAGAGTCAGCCAAATCCTTCCCTGACATTGGTTCTATATGATTTGAATTTTTAAATGTAAAATTTTTAGGTAGATTTCCTATGTAATTAAATTCAATTCTATCTTTGTATTCAGCTGAACCCAACATATTATCAAGTTTGGAGTAAATATCAAAACCTTTATTCCAATTTGCTCCCCAATGGTGAGTTACTATCTTTAACTTAGATTTATGATCCCATGGGAGAAATCCATCAGGATTGAACACATTGCTATCTGCTCCAGCGTAAACAACATAGTTTACTCTAGATTTTAAACCCTGATCTAAAAATAATTTCTTTAACCATTCACTTACAAAAATAGTCACATCCGCAACTCTATTTGCTTGAATTAAATATTTATTGACATAATTTGTGTTTTTCCTTTCATCGCATTCATTTATTCTATGAACAACTAAACAGTCTTTATTAACATATTTTTTATATTTCAAAACATCTAGATCGGTGAATGCTGAGGATTCTGAAGTTTTCCTTGGCTCAGTTAAGATAATTATATTTATATCGTCATCGAATAAATCATTAATTACTTCGAATCCAAAATTTTGTAAATAGTTTTTAAGATTTATTGCGAATAGATTACCTCCTCCCCATGGTCCATCTTTTATGTTTGTACCGATACTAATTTTCATAAACTTCTTTTAAAACTTGATTAAATATATTAAATCCTTGAGGAATAATAAATTGTTTAGAATTTTTATATGCAATTTCAATATTTGGTTTTGCTTTTTTAAAATTACTCATGTTAAAAATTGATTCAGATCCAAGTATTTCTTCAGCTATTCCTACATTTGTAGAAATTATTGGTGTTTTAGTAATCCCACATTCTAAAATAGACTGAGGACCTCCTTCAAATCTTGAAGATACAATATACAAATCCAATAAATTGTAAAGTTCGTTTATCTCTTTAAAAGAAACCATTTCAAAATATTTGAAGTTTATTTTGTTTTTGCGCAATTCTGAAATGATATAATTTCTCCTCTTACCAGTTAGTAATACTAATAAATTATCGTGTTTTTCATTTAAATGTAAAATAATCTTTATAAATTGATCAGGTCCTTTAGAAAGTTTTGGAGATATTAAATCTTTTCCCTCAGTGTCACGTTGGAATGATCCAACTAAATAAGCATCATTGTTAATGTGAAATTTTTTTCTTAATGATTTTTTATTTTCAATTGAAAACCATATGTTCTGATTCACCCAAAAAGGTATTTTGTAAATAGGTTTTGATGTTATTTTCTTAACTTGATCAAAAGTCTTGTTAGAGATAACGTGATAAGCATTAACATACGTATCTCTTTCTTGAAAATCTTTACTTTCAGTTTCTGTAAATTTATCTTCATCTATATGGTGTATGGTGCATAGAACTTTATTTTTAGTTAGATACGTCAATGGTATCTTGCGCCAAGTCCAAGGGGCAATCAACCAAATTAGTTTGTTTCCAAAAAAATAAGACTTAGACTGCTTGAAGTTATAATTGTTCCATTCCTCTATAAATCTATCGACAACCCAGTCTTCTTTCGCTGAATTAATATATACTTTCATAACTTAGGAATTATTTTTTTTCTTACACATTCAGCGTAATAGTTTTGTTCCTCTAGTTTTTTTGTTGATATATTATTTTTTGTATTTAATTCATAGAGAGGTTTATTAATAATAGAATATTTAAAATTTTGATTCAAAAGATCACTCATAAGCTTGTAGTCTTGAGCATAGTAAAAATTTTCATCATAATTACCAACAGCATGAAGGACATCTTTTTTAATAAGTAATGTTCCGTGGATAAATGGATTCTTATACTTTATTGTAAATTTTTGAGGTAAGAAAAAAGAAAAGCCAGGTATTTTTCTGTTTGAACCTTTAATTATTGCTCTCGATGAACAAAAATCTAATTTGTTTTTTTCAATTTCTAAAGCTTGTATGCTTATTCTCTCGGGGTGACTTATATCATCTGAATCCTGTCTTGCTATTAAATCTCCAGAGGATTTAGTAATTAATTTATTTAGAGATTTAGTTAATCCCTGATTTGTTTCATTTTTAAAGAGTTTTACATTTTTATGATTTTCTTTTATTTTTTTTAGAATCTTCGGAGTACTATCTTCCGAGCAGTCATCCATAATAAGTAACTCAATATTTTTATAAGTTTGATCCAAAATGCTTTTTACAGAATCTTCTAATGTTTTTTCTGAATTAAACGTACTTAGAATTACAGAAATTAATTTTTCTTTATTCATTTAAAATCTTTTTAAACTTATTTGTAAGACTATTTCTATCAAGATAAGTGTCTATAAATGATTTGTTGTTTTCACCAATATTCAATCTTAGCTTTTCATCACTTAATAATTTAATTTTATTTTTTAAATCTTCATAATTAAATTGCTCGAAAGATAATTCATAATTATCTGGAAAAAATTCACCTATACCTCCTGTCCTAGGAAATATTGACGGTATACCAAGCTTCGAAGCTTCACATAGTATAGTTGGCTGACCTTCATAAAGTTTTGTTGCTGAAACAACACAAATGGAAGAAGAAATTAACGACAGAACTTCAGTATTTTCTAATTCCCCAAGAAACTCAATATTATCAAATTTATAACTCTTTTTTAGTTCCTTAAGCTGAGGGCCATCACCAATAATTTTTAATTTCAAATTTTTATCATTTATATCTCTAAAAGTTTTGATTAATTCTTTTACTCCTTTTTCTGATGATATTCTTCCAGCATAAACAATAAATTTTTCTGCTGATTGGTTCGTTCTGTTAGCTAAATCAGTTTTAAGATAATTTTGAAAAACGTTAACAGTCTGCCTGTTAGTAAGATTTTTTAAAAATTCTTGATGAAATTTTGTTAGAACTAAAATTTTAATTTTTTCATTTTTTAAGATTTTAAAATATTTTTTACCATATCTAATTACAAATAATGACTTTAAAATAGAATCTTGAAAATATTTATTAAAATTTTTAAAATTCTTTTGATCAGCACCACAAGCTTGACATATATTTTTATCAATAAAATGATTTTTTGATAAAAATGATCGTGTACAAAAATATCTAAAATTATGTATTTTTAAAATTATCGGTACTTTTTCTTTATCTAATGTCCTAAATATTCCTAATGATGCTTTGAACCATGTATTATGCACATACGCATAATCAGGATTAAATTCTTTTATTTTTTTTCTAAGAATTTTTTGACTATTTCGGTTCAAATTAAATATAAATGAAAGTAATAGATTAAGTAAATTTTTAAGATTGTTATCAAAATAAATCACTTCAACTTTAAAGTTTTGTTCTAAAAGAGCCACTTCATTTTTAACAGCTACATCTTCACCGCCTTGATGTTTATATCTGTTATGAATAAGTAATATTTTTTTCATTTTTTTTTAAACTATAATAGATTAATTCAAAAATGAGAGTGTGAAATAGATAATGAATGTAATTTTATTTTTCACATATGGCATATCTCTTGAAGATTGGGATAATTCCGGTTTGATATCAAGAGAAATAAAACTGTATAAAGAATTATCAGAAAAATACAAAATTAATTTTACATTTGTTACATATGGTAATTCTGATGATTTAAAATTTGTAAATTTGATTGATAATTTAGAAATTATCCCAATTTACAATATTATTAAATATTCGAACAATAAATTTATAAGGATTCTTAAAAGTTTTATAATACCATTTTATTTAAAACGAGAAATAGGAAATAATCCACAAATAATTAAGACAAATCAATTATATGGAGCATGGGTTCCAATATTGTATAAAATAATTACAAATTCAGGCTTGTATATAAGAACTGGTTATGATCTTTACACATTCAGTAAATATGACAATAAGAACAAAATAAAACAATACTTTTATTTATTTTTAACATTTTTTGCATTAAAAGTCTCTGATGCATATTCAGTAACTTCAAAAGTCGATTTCGATTTTCTAAAATCAAAGTTTTCAATAAAGAAAAATAAATTAACCTTAATTCCTAACTGGGTTGACATAAATGAAAATATTAGAAATATTGATGAAAGAAAAAATAATATATTGACTGTTGGGAGACTAGAAAAACAAAAAAATTATAAATTCATCATTGAGTCAATTAAAGATTCAGAATTTGAACTTGTAATTTATGGAGATGGTTCAGAAAAAAAAGATCTTCTTAAATTTTCAAAAAATTTAAGCAATATACATTTGAAAGGCACAATTCAAAATTCAGAACTCCTGGAAGAATATCAAAATTATAAATACTTTCTGTCTCTTTCAAAATACGAGGGCAACTCTAAGGCAATTTTAGAAGCAATGTCTTCAGGGTGCATAGTAATTGCATCAAAAATAAGAAACAATATTGAACTAATTGATCAATTAGAGAATGGAGTTTTATTCGATATGGAATCAGATAATTTACTTAAAGTAATCAAAAAATTAGATGGAGATATTGATTTACAAGAAAAAATTTTTAAAAATGCAATCAAAAAAGTTAAACTAAGAAACTCACTTAACGTCATTGCCTCTAAAGAATACAATATACTTGAAATACTTAATAAATGTTGATTGACCTTTCATTTCCATTGACTGAAATTCTAAATTCTAAATCGTAGACAAAGTCTTCTTTAGTATGAGTCGAATTTATTATTGTTATTTTTTTATCTCTCAAAATATCAAAAATGAGTACTTTTGAATTTTCGTCTAAGTTAGAGGTAGCTTCATCAAGCAAAAGTATGTCTGAATTATTTAATAAAGATCTCATAAAAGATACTTTTTGCATTTGGCCAGAAGATAATGATGTATTGTTGATTACTGTATCTAAACTCATTGATTTATTTTCAGGAGTAAAAGAAAATTTTTCAAGTATTTCTAATAACTCTTCATCTTTTACTTCTAAATCGTTTCCATACAAAAGATTATCTTTTATAGTCCCATCAATGATCAAGGGTGTAACACCAATATAACCAACTTTGTTTGAGGATATACTTACTTTCCCAGACTGAGGAATATAGAGGCCTGAAATTAATCCTAAAATTGTACTTTTTCCTGAACCATTTGGACCAGTTAGAATTGTATGAGTTCCTTTTTCAAAATTAATACTTAAGTCAGTAAAAAGATTTTTATCAGAATTAAAATATTTAAAGCTAACTTTATCAACTTTTACTGCTTGTTCTAAGTTTTCATTTATCACATAATTGTTTAACTCGACACTGGGGCTTTGTTTATTTAATTTATAAAGCTCTTCAACGTGAACGCTTGAGTTAATAACTAAGTTTAATCCATTATTAAATGAACTCAACGATTGAAAAAGTCTTAATAAAACACCAATAAATTCTATTGATATTGTTTTTACAAAAGAGGTAGTTGTAAATAAAAAAGAAAGTATAAAAAGCGTCGCAAATGTGGGAAGGATGCTATTTAAGGCTCCAAAAGTTACGTTACTTGTTTGACTTGAAGTATAATTATTTAATAATATTCCAAAATTATCAAATTCCTTTTTCATTGTTTTTAATATTTTTATTAGGAAAACATTGTCAATGATCCTTTGAATATATGAATTTACATTTTTTGCCTCAATGAAAGATATATGTTGGTAATATTTCCCACGCTTTATTAAATATCTTGTTGGAATTATCAATATAACTGCGCCAATAAAAAATACTGAGAAGATACTTATATCTGTATAAATTAAAAATAAAGAATACCCAACGATTTGGAGACTACTATTTAAAAATGTTGCAAAGGATCTATAAAATGATGAGATATGAACACTTACTTGGGTTATAAAATAATATGCATCGCTTGTCGATAGATTTCCTTTAGTGAATGTCTCTTTCATAACATAAAATCTCAAATTTTCAGCTACTCCCAGACTTAGACTTTCGATGTTTAATTTTTCAATTAATAAAAAAAGAAATCTGAAGATTACTAATAAGGGAAGAGTAAGTAAGCTATTCGATAAAAAAGTAATTAAGTCAACAATTATTTCGTTTGAATATGTAAGTTCATCAGTCAAAAGTGTAGAGAATGTAACAATAATTAAAATATCGAGAGCTACTGCTGCATTTGATAAAATTACTGATAGAAATATTCTAAGCTTTTTATTTCCTACAGATGTCAGTCGAGATACATAAATTGTTTTTCTGTACAGATCCACTAATTTTTTAAACAAAACTTGTCCAATTTTTTCCCATAAAAGATTATATTATCAATAATTGTTTAAAAATTTATTTTTATTATTTCAAACTTAAAAAAGAAATATAACAATATCCAAACTCATTAAGTAATTCTTTTTCAGGAACATCTTTTAAAATCTTATTAATTTTTGGTATGTCTTCCATATTTTTAAATAGGGGTTTTGATAAAATTTCATAATTTCCCGACCATTCTTTATTAAAATGATTAATTTTACTTACATAAATGGGTGGAATTTCAAAGTACTCATTAAGATTTAAACCTAAAGCTACTTTGTCTATCTTGTTTGGTTTTCTTAATATGCTTTGCCTCCAATAGTTTCTTAACAAAACTTTTTCTTCAATATATCTGACTAATTTCCCTCTTAAAGTGCTTTGTTGAAAACCATCAGAAAGTTGTATTCTTTCGTGCCCTGTCTCATCAAGTGCTTGTTTTATCGAATATGAATCTCCTTCACCTGTTGGAAAATTGTCTTCAAATATAGCAGATTTAAATCCCCACCATTTCATTTCCAATAATCGAGAGTAAGCATTTTGATGATCATCAAAAATACATAGTGAATTGTTTATATTAAATTTTGTCCAATCTATTCCAACAAAATCATCTTCAAAATAAATTCCATTTTTTGCCTTATAAACAATATTGTGAGGTTTTGGATCGATGCAAACAATTTCTGTATCAATAGTATTTTCAATTAGCCATGTTGAATGCCCTTTGTCTACCCCGCTTTCAATAACCAATTCGGGTTTTTTAGTTTTTAAAATATAGAAGATTCCAAATGAATGATTAAACCTCATTCCATTGCTATTAACCTTAAAAGGTCTTTTAGAGTATAAATCTATGAATTCTTCTATGTAATCGTGATATTGATTTTTATCGATCATTACGAGTCATGTTACCATTTCTTATAAAACAAATTACTATATTTATACTTAACTTATTTGGTTCCATTATGTAATAATTAATATCAATGAATTTGATTATCACTCATGCAACCCTGTTAATTAAATATATTCTTTTATTTGGTTACTTTTATTTTTTAGGAAGATCTTTTCTTGAATTTGTAAGAAGATATTTTTTAAATAATAAGAAAATTTTGCAAACACTACATGTTAAAAAAACAATAATTTATCCCTTAGTTGGAATAGTTTTTATTGGTAATTTATTGATAATTGTTCATTTTATTTTTCCTTTAAAAAGTATTTTTGTACTGGCTATTTTGATTATTGCCTTAAGTGGAAATCTTTTTAATTTAGAACCGATTTATAAAATCTCTTTTGATTCTTTTAATTTATTATATTATGTTGTAATTCCTTCTATATTAATTTTTAGTGCTTATGATACTTCTTGGCACTATGACGCTGGCTTTTATCATCTAAATCATCAAAATTGGCTTCGTGAATCAAATATGATATTTGGTACAGTAAATATATCTTGGACATTTGGTATGTCATCTGTATATGAATATATCTCGAGTGTTCTATGGATTGATAAATCTTTTATATTAATTCACTTCTTTACATTAATTTTTATTCAAACCTTTTACATTTATTTGATAGAAAACATAAGGAATCCTTTGAATATTATCGTCAAAAATATTTCGATACTTTTAATTCTTTACTCTCTACTTGATAATTTTGGATTAAATGGTGGTAGAAACGGATTTTTGTATATTCAAGGGGTTGCAAAGCAGGATATGGCTGTAGCAATAATCGTTCTAATCATTTCGATAAGTTCCGTTATGATAATTAAAAGTCGCAAAGTAGATAATTTAGATATATTACTTCTCAGTATCTTGGTTCTTTTTGCGATTCAAATAAAAATAAGTTCAGCTATGATTCTTTATCCTGCTCTTTTGAGTGTTTTAATTTTATTGAAGAAAAATATTTTAAAACCCAGAAATTTGTTTTTTTCGTTAATCCCTTCTACGATATTTTTTCTCACTTGGATTCTAAAAAACTACATGACTACAGGCTGCTTTATCTTTCCAGTATCATTTACATGTATCAATAATTTTGATTGGTATATTCCTGAATCCACAAAAGATTATGAAAGTATTTCAACTACAGCAAGTTATTCTCTTATAGATTATCTATATGATAATAAGTCCTTGAAAAACTGGTTTAGTGACTTTATTAGTATTGAAATAAATAGAATTGTAACAATTAATTTTTTAATATCATTTGTAATATTATTTTTAGTAAAATTTATTTTTACGAATAAAGAAAAAATAGATTCGACCACTAATTTTTCTATCTACAGTTACTTAGTTTTATATACTTTTTATCTTTTATTGTTTGGGCCAATACCTAGAT
>Ga0181580_10000396_pt1 | contig 31782 bp, 32 predicted proteins | sample 071ome_23_FD_132413 | JGI IMG/M metagenome (GOLD analysis project Ga0181580, IMG submission 132413) | Coastal salt marsh microbial communities from the Groves Creek Marsh, Skidaway Island, Georgia - 071403BT metaG (megahit assembly) | ecosystem: Environmental > Aquatic > Marine > Intertidal... | reverse complement strand
ATGTTATTTTAAAAGGAAACAAAATGAAAATTGGAATTGTACCGATGTCAGCTAAACCTTTTCACGCTGGACATGATTCTTTAATAAAATTTGCTGCTGGAATAGAGCTTCTAGATTCTTTGGAAAAGCAAGGTTTTGTTAAACAAGAAAATGACATTGTTAATGTTTATGTTTCTTATTCTAGCAGAGATGTTAAAAAAAGAACAAGAACGACGACAAGAGATGGAATAAAACAAAAAGAAAAATATGAAGAAGCAATTCCAGGAAAAGCGCCTGTATTTGGAGCAGATATGGAATATATCTGGGAAAATATATTAACAAAAGATAATTTAGGTTATAGTGGAACAAATGTTGAAATAATTTCTCCTAAACAAAGTGGAACAAACTCTCCGGTAACTGCAGGATTTGATTTAGCTGACTTATTTAAAGAAGCCTATAATAATAAAAATTCTCACTGGACTGATCCTGTTTCTGGTATTACGTTTGAAACTCTTAAAACATTTATTTGTTTTTATTGTGGAATAGATGATATGAATAGATACAGCGATGATACAATGCTTAATTTATATGGCGATCTTTGGTTAGACAAAAGAATTAGTGTGATGCCTATTCCAAGAGTTGTTTCTATTAGCGGAACACAAATGAGAGAATATTTATGCTCAGGTGACATAGAGTCTATTAAAGCAATGTTTCCAGCAGCGTTAAAAGACAATCATAAAGAAAAAATTGCTAATATCTTAATAAATAGTGTTAGTTGTAGTTATCCTTCAACAAGAAATCTTGTTAACAAAATAAAAAATGAAAGCTTATTAAGAAAATATATTAATCTTAAATTATTGAAGTGATATTGTGATGTATTGTTTAAGTTCTTGCTCAGACATATTTTGATCTAGAACCTTTTTCATAATTTTTGAAGTCAAGTATTTATTAACAGACGATAATTCATTGCTGCTTTTTGCTATTTTATAATGACACCATTGAGGCAAGTCATCTGAGTCATCTAGAATTTTATATAAATTATATAAATCTCTAGCCATAGTTAATAATTCTTTTTTCATTGTATCTCCTTCATGCGAAGAAGATTTTGTTTTACCATAATCTAAATTTCTACCGCTCATTTTATTCTCCGCAAGGTTGTATTATACATTCACTATTTGGTAAATTTGATTGTAATGCTTCATCACAAGAATTACCAACGCTAAGATCAGGAGCCCAGCTCCAAGTATTCATCATAATAAAGCCAGCATGAGTTGCATAACCATCTAAATCATAAGAAATAATTTCTGATAATTTTACATATCTTGAAGTTTGTCTATGAAACACGCCAAATCTTCCACGGGGTATATAACCACTATAACTAAATGTTGTTGAACTACTATTTGATGTAACAATTGTTTGTGCTAAACTTTCACTATTGCCATCTGTAACAACTTTACCGCTATTAATACTTTCAGACATTCCCCAAACACGCCCAGAAGATAACGAGGTTGATTCAGAAAGTGAGTTTGATGTTGAGCTTGATAAAACATATGAACCACTCAAAGAATAACTTCTGGAATCATTCTGTACACTCCCAAAAGATCTACTCTCTTGTGATGATCCGCTAGTAGTATATCCTCTATTTGTTGAATTAGTATTGCTTTCTGAGTTTGTTTCTGAATTTCCCCATCCTCTTTGAACTCCCGCACTTACTTCTACTTTTCCGCTAGCTTTTGCTAGAAAAGGTAAAGATCCTTCTCCACTTACACCAGTTGTTATTGAACCATTTACACTTGTATTTGTATTATCTGTATTTGAAGTACCATTTGTTTGAGACTCAGACTCACCTAAAGACCAAGACCAAGATTCTCCATCAGACGTATTATATTGTATATTATTACTTTCGCCTGTTGTATTAGTATCTGAAAAGCTTTCTGAATTTGTTTCTGAATTACTTAATGAAGAAGAGTAAATTGTAGAATCTGTTGATGCAACTGATATTCCTTCATTTGTAGTGATCGATTCATTTATTGAATGACTATTTGTCCATGAAGAATTTAATGTAATCGAAACACTATTTTGTCTAGTTTCAGATGTAGACTCAGAGTATTGAACATTATTACCAACAGACCCAGGTATACAACCAGTTACTGGAACAGGTTCATAAATTTCTGCTAATTCATGTTTTCCAAAATGTTTTATTTCAATAGGTCTTACTATCTTTACAGGAATTTCTGTGTAAGCATAATCATTATTAATATCGTAAGCTTTAATTTTAAAGAGTGCAATATAAAAAGATATATCATCTGGAATAGGATCTATAGAAATATTTTCTAGCCAGTCATTTTCTACTGGGCTATTAAAATTATTTTCAAAACTATAACTATTATAAGGAGTTAAAATATCGTATGTAAATCTAACAGGTAAAATCTTAAATGCTTTTACATTTATTTTAAATTTACTGTTATTTAAAATATTTCCTGACATTCCCAAACAATTTTCTGAAGAACATAAGTCTGTTATTATAATTGATTTATCTATATTAATATCAAAAAAAACGTTTTTTATATCTTCGTTGTTTACAAAGCTCATCATTACTCTGTAATTATCATAGCTATTAATTACGTCACTTTTTATAATTCTATTTATAGAATATTGAGTTCCAAATTTTTGACTTGAATATGTTTCTAAAACAGAATTATTATTATTTATTAAACTTGCGTATACTTTTTGATAAACATTTTCTGCGTTATAGTTTATTAATAATCTTTCACCTGCTGTTATATTAGATTTGTTAGTTTCTAATACTATATCATTTTTAATTTCTGTTGTTGAACATGCTGTTAACAGCATAATAAACAGCAAAAAAAATTTTTTCATTTTATTCTCTTCTATCAGGTCCTATCTGGACACTTGGATTATAAATCTTAGACCAGTCTCTAGGTTTTCTATCTCTAACTTTAAAAGGCATATCTTTAGGATCAGCGTTAAAGTCTTGCATATGAAAACTTTTATTCTTTAATTCACTGTCAATATCTATTGCAGCTGATATTGACAAAATTTTATTAGCTACTTGCTTATATTTTTGTATTAAATCATTACACCAATTAATTATAATTTCTTCAATTACATCACATGTATCTAGATTTTCTTGACTTCTTTTAGCTTTAACTATATTATCGCCTGCTGTTGTAAATTCAAAATACCTATCACATAGCCTTTGAATATCTTGTCTAATTGTTTCTGGTAAAGAAAATTCTGATTGCATATTACTTGCTATATCACTTGCTAATATCGTATCCATTTTAAGGATCATTGAAACAGCAATTTCAGGATTGTTAAGAAAGTTATAAGACTCATTTGTAAAGCTTTGATTTTTTATTGATCTCCACTTATCTAATTCTAATTTAATAAATTCTAAAAATGCTATTGTTTCATTTATCTTTTTCTTTGTACTTTTAACTGCTGTTAAAGCATTTGTTGTAGGATTTTCTAATGTATTATCTAATTTTTCTGGATCTGTTAACGCAGCCAAAGTATTTTCTGCATATCTTAAAAATAATAAAATTCGAGAATCTTTTGTAAGATTACCTAAATTTTGCTTAAAATCTTGTAAAATTTTATTACTATCAATACTAGCATTCTTCTTTTTTCCTCTAAAGAAGTTTTTTATTTTAGATGATATATTTTTAAATATATTTTCTCTAATTAAATTAGCTCGTATGTTTTGCCTTATTTGTTGCTCAGATATTTTTTTCATTTGTTTCCTCACAAAAGTCTTTTTTGTTAATATTTCTTGTTGATATAACGCACCAATTAATTACTTTATTTGCCTGAATGTCGTTTAGTCCATAATCATCAATAAGTTGTAAGTGAGTCAAACTTTTACACATCTTGCATTCTTGTGATGTGAGATATTGCCTAGCAAATGATTTAGCAATAATCAGTATAATATCGTCTTTTTTTGCCATAATAAGAATTACCTTTATAATTTATATAATAAATATCTTTCCGTTTATAAAGATTAAAACTATTATTAGACTTTGAGCAACTTTCTACTTTTTTTCTTTTATCTATACTGTAGATACAAAACCTTTCGCAAGGATATAATTCATTCATCTGAATCTGTTTTGTTATTGAAATTTTTTTCATTTTTTTTTTCTTTTTTTGCTTTTTATTTTAATTTCTTCTATTACTGGTTCTTCATCTATTACATTTTTTTGTTCTTCGATTACATCATTATCTGTAATAGATATCGTTTCTTTAATATCTTGAAATTCTTTATTTTCTTTTTTAGACTTTGTCTTTAAGTCAAAATCAATTTTTACTTTCTTATAATAATCTTCTCCCGGGCTTTCAACATTTCTCGAATGCAAAAAGCTTACAAAATCTTTATAAGTTAAATTATGATTTTTATAAAACAAACTTAAAGGATTAAAATTTTTTCTACTTTTAAACAAACTATATTTAATAAAACCTGACTTCATTTTAGTTACCTTTCATTATTGAAATTATTGCATTTTGAAATTCTGGAGACTTTGCTATGTCTTTTATTTTTTTATCATCATATTTTTCCCCATAACTCTCGGCTATGTTTTTAACTATTTTACAAAAGCCTCTTAATACAATATTTCTTGCAGTTGAATGATTCATTTTACAGCCATCTTTAGTCATCCTATCAGCTATATCATAATATCCCATACCTTCAAATTTATTTGCTGTAACATATTTTTTATCTAACATTTTATAGATACTCCATCATTTCATCTGTAATTGGGAAATTTTCAAAATTATTTTTATCTTCTGTGATACCGAATCTAAGTCTTATTATTTTTTCTTCTTTAGGAGAAAGCAAGCGTAAACTTTCACGTATTATAAAGTTCAATTCTTTTCTTTCTAGACTTTTTTCTGGATTAACATAAAAACTATGATCTTCAACTTTATTAAGAAGACTATTATTAGAATTGTCTTCGTCTAAAGAGCTTTCTAAAGAAGCAGTTCTTTTATTTGCTTTTAAAGTATATTTAATCTTTTTAGGAGACTCTTCAACAATAGCTGAAAGCTCTTGAATAGTAGGTTGTCTTCCTTCTTCTTTTTCAAAATCTTTCATTACATTTATAATTTTTGAATTTAAAAGCCTTGAGTGTACAGGTACTTTTATGTTTGTTGCATTTTCATTTATATACTGCAATGCTGACTGTTTTATCCACCAACACGCGTAAGTGCTAAATTTATGTCCTAAGTCTGGATCAAATTTATCTACAGCTTTAATTAAGCCTATACTTGACTCTTGAACTAAATCTTCAAAGTTAAATTCATCTCTATGATATTTTTTAGCAATTGATAATACTAGCCTATAATTTGATTCAATTAATTTCTTTCTAGCATTCAAATCTCCTTGTTGCATTTTTTTAGCAAGTTCAAATTCTTGCCTTTTGGTTAAGAGTGGATTTTTCTTTATTGTTTCTGCTAATTGTACGCTTATCAATTTTATTCCTTAATTGTATTTTTTTATAATATAATTATAAATCAATTATTATTACACGTTGGGGTTCTTTTTCTTTCTCTTTATCTATTTTTTTTATTTCATAATCATTATAAGGCATTGGTATTTCTAGCTGAATCCTGTTATCAGTTTGAATTTCTTGCTGCCTTTTTAATATATCATTATAAACAATCAAATCAATGTCAGTCATAGCAACTCCTTTAATGTATATTAATACATATCATCAGAAAGCTGAACTAATTGTACTCCTTGATGTTGATAATCATTGTTTAAAACAACACAGCCTACAGAAAGCAAAGAATTACAAACACTTACAGCATTTTTTAAAGCTGTCGCTGTAACTTTTTGTGGATCAATAATTCCTTCTTTAATCATATCACAATATTTTTCTTCTCGAACATTAAAGCCATATGTAAAGTCAGGTGAAGATTTTATCATTTCTATAATATAGTCTACAGAAAGATCAGCATTACTTAAGATTTGTCTAATAGGCGATAAACAAGCATCATAAACTATTTTTCTTACAGTACTAGAAAGAAGAGTTTCATCTGAACTACTGTCTTCTAAAAGCTTAAAGCTAGATTTTGCCAAAGCAATTCCTCCACCTGGCAAAAATCCGCTTTCAATTGCAGCTTTTGTTGCATGCAAAGCGTCATCAATTCTATCAACTAATTCCAAAAGCTCTGATTCTGTATGAGCACCAATTGATAATACAGCAACAACTCCTTTATTAATAATAAGTCTTTGCTTGTAAAATGCTTCTTCTTCTTTAGATATATTTTTATCTTCAAGATTTTTTTCTATTTCTCTTGAAATCTCTTCAGAGTTTTCTATATTTTTCGATTCAACAAAAATAGTCTCGTTATGTGTTGTTTCAATTTTTTTACAAGTCCCTAAATCTGATAGTAAAATATTGTTTATAACTTTTTCGTCAAACTCATAGAAAACTTTTGTATCTAAAGACTTAGCTAGATCATTTAGAATTTGATTTCTCTTTTCACCATAAAAAGGTGACCTAACTGCACAAATTTGTAAAAGACCTTTTGAAACATTTGCTAACAAAGCTTGAATTGCTTCTTGATCATAATCATTTGCAATTATAAATAAAGGTTTATTTGACTGATGACACTTTTCTAATATTGGCAATATCTCTGATAATGAATTTAACTTACAAGACAAAATTAAAATAAGAGGATCCTCTAAAGATACTTTTTGTTTTTCGCTATCATTTACAAAATATGGCGAAATATAACCTCGATCAATCTTAACACCTCTTACAAGCTTTAATTCTGTATTTGTTGTCTTAGACTTTTCAACCGTAACTAATCCAGAAGTACCAACTTCAGACATTGCATTTGAAATCAGATTACCAATATATTCATCGCCATTTGCACTGATAGTAGCTACTTGTTTAATCTCGTCATTTGAAGAAACTTTTGTTGATTTATCCTCTAAAATTTGTATTAAACTTTCAACGTGCTTGTTTAGCAACAAACTTATTTCTGACGGTGACCCTATTCCAGTATGCAATGCTTGTGAGGCTCTAAAATAAAGTTCTTTAGCTAAAACAGTTGAAGTAGTACTTCCATCACCTGCTACGCTAGCAGTATTTTCGCTAGCCTGTTTTAATAAACTAGCACCTAAATTTTCTACTCTATCTTCTAGCACAATTGATTTAGCTACTGTTGCGCCATCTTTAGTTAAATGAGGAGGTTCGTTATTTTTTTCAATAAGAACTAATTTTCCTCGAGGACCCATTGTAATTGATACTGCGTCACAAAGCTTTTTAACGCCTAGTTTTAAAGAATTTTGTGCAATTGCATCAAAAAATATAGAGTTTGACATTAAATTTTACCCTTTTAATAAAGTTTTTCCGTGACTTGCAATAGATTCATTTTTATTTAAATTGTTAATTGTGCTTGATTCAAGCATTCTTTTTTCATTAGTTAAAACATTTTTAGCATAAAAAAGATCACCTGAATTAATTGCGACTTCTTGCTGGCTAATAATATTTTTTGCTCTCAACTCTTGTATTATACTGTTATCTAATAAATTTTCAACTGACATTTCTTAAATTCCTTTCAAGATTATTAAATGTATTTATATATTTTTCCCACGTAGAATCTTTACCTACTAATGAATTAAATTCATAATTAGAAAATATTTCTTTTAAACTATTCCAATTTGAAATTTCTTTTGGTATTGTAAATTCAATATTGTCTTGATCTTTAGTTATATCATGAAACTTAATCATGAATTGATTATGCTCAAATTTATTTAAATTTTCTTTATTACTTAAGAGCTCTTTAAGCTTTTCGCTATTTTCGAGTAAAGCCTGCGCTCTTTTGTCACCAATACCACTAAAACCTTCAATATTATCTGATTTATCTCCTACTAAAGCTTTCCATTGAACATAATCGTATTTAGGAGCTTCGATAAAACTTTTACGAATAGGACTATAAAGTTTTGTATTTTCATTTATACTTTGAATAAAGTCTGTATCTGTAGATATAATTACTGCATCATCATTATGATGTTTATCATTTGCTAAATAATTAACAATATCATCGCATTCATAGTCACTATGTCTTGCAACAATAAAAGGATAATAATTTTTAATTAATTGAATTATTTCTTTGCGTTGTCTTCGAAAGTCATCTTTATCTGTATAAACTCTTTGTCCTTTATAATTAGGGTCTGCTTGAATTCTTGCTTTTGGCATGCCTTCTAAAACAAAATATGTAATATCAGGACTAAATTTTTCTATTAAAGGTCTAATACTTCTAAAAAAGTTAAAAATTGTAGAATTTTCTCCTTTTTTCATTGCTGTGTGACGTGCTCGATAAATTAAATTATAACCATCTAAAATTAGTATTTTATTCATGTTTTTTTTTGTGTGTTTTCTTGATCTAATAATTGCTCAATATTTTCTGCGCTAATATTAGCAACAGTGCCATCGCCTAAATCAATTTTAAATTTATTAATTTCATTATTACACGTCGAATTATCTTCTAAAATTTTATCTTCATCTAACTTTTTTGTTTTTTCACTAAAGAATTCATCTTCTAAAGTAATTGAGTCTAAAAGCATTTGTTCTATCGCTTTTTTAGCTTTTCCTAAGAGAAAGTCTTCTATTTCTTTTATGTCCTTGAAAAGATTAGAAAACTTTTTAGAATCGATTTTTTGTAAATTTTTATTAGGTAATATCATTTTATAATTAGTTTTTTCACCTTCTAAAGATTTTACAGTTACTTGTTCAATTACTTTTACAGGAAGTACTATTTGTTTATTTTCAATTACTGTATATAAAACTTGGCCTACTTCGTACATGAGAACTCACTTTTATTTTTATTATATACAATAAAATAATTTTTTATAATTTTATTTTTTAGAAATTGCTTCTTTGATCGGCGCCAATCCTAAACATTTTCTTACTTTATTATACTCATCTTCACTTAAAGAATTTTTTAAAACTTCACTATTAACATACATCTGCATTGTAATTTCGCAAACTTCGTCTTCGTTTTCTTGTTCTTTATTTTTGTTTTCAAAATTAGAAACAGCAGCTATAAATAAAGCGCCAGGAATTGTTTCTTCATTTTCAATTCTCATAAAAGGCATACCGTTAGTTAAACCTTCATGTGTTTCTTCATAAAAAAATTCAGGTTGTTTAAATTGTTTCATATTTTAATCTTTTCTAAGACTTTTCAATTTGTGTTGGTGTTTTCTCATTATTAATAATAGCTACATCTGTATAAGGGTTTGTAGCTGTAAAATATTTTAAATCTTCTATAGACGATTCATTTTCAGTATTGTTATTTTGATTAATTTGTAAAATAACTTCAAGCTCTTTTTCTTTTTCTTTTAAAATTGCATCAACACTTTGTGTATCAAATAATTTCATAAACTCGTCAATACTATTTGTTGCTTGCTCTGATTGTTTAAAATCTTTTACAATTTGAATACACTTCGAAGAATTAACATTACTTTCTAATGTTTTAAAAGAATCTACAAATTTATCTTTTTCTAATATCTCATTTATTAAAGGTGAAATAGATGAATAAGTAGATGTAATATTAGTTATAGCAGCTTTTTGTTCTTCAATTCCGCCTGTAACTTCACTATTATCAGGATCTGATAATCCTTTAAAGAATGCGGAAACCATCAATATCTTATAGACATTATTTAAATCACTGTCTTTCAAGTCATATTTTTCTTTATAATCTTTACCAGACATATTCATTTGCTTTGCAAAAGCATCTAATAAATTATCGCCAAGCGTTTTATCGTCAGGATTTATAGAATTATTTAGTTGGTCTAAGATTTGTTTTTCATTTATACCTTCTTTTATTAATTCATCTTCTAACTTAAACAAAGGTGTGCTTTTTCCTACTAGTTTTTCTACTTTATCTAAAGTTTTAAAATATCCTTTGATTAATTTTAGTGTTGCAATTAGACCATCAAACTCTGTAATAACACTTTGTACATTTGAATCTATGGAAACAGTGTAATTTTTATTTTTAACATTTTCTCCATAGTTTTTGTACATTAAATACACAGCTGATGATTGTAATAGAAATAACTTAAATACTATAACTTGTCTTGTGTACATTAAAAAGTTAATATGATCTAAATAATACATTCCACTTTTTTTGTACATCGCCAAATATTCTTTTTCTTGTTTAGACTTTGCTTTCTTTTCTTTTTTGTCTTCATTTTTTTCTAAGATAATGTCTAATTTATTATTTGATATTGTTAAGACTTTTTTTGCGCTAAAATTTAAAGACTCTTTTTTTGTTTCTTTGTTACTGCTTTCTTCACTACTATTTGAATTAGAAGATTTAAAATCATTAAAATCATTTTCAATATTTTTAATTTTTCTAATTAGTTCTGTTATTTCTTTTATAATATAAACTAAATTATTAGAAAGCATATCTTTTGAAGCTTTATTGACAGAACGGCCAGATGTTGAAATTAATTTAAAAAAGTCAACTAAATATTTTCTTTTTGTTTCATTAGTATTATCTTCAAACCATTTTTTAATATTTCCTTTTGACGTAGTTATTTTTGTTGAATTCATAAACCTAACATAAATATATTTACAAAAAAGCTTATAATCACTATTCTTTTCTGAAATAGCATTAGATTCTGAAATATATGATGCCAATGTTATATTTAATTTTTTAAGTTCTTCTCGACTATCAATTTCTTTCTGCTTTATAGGTTTTTTTAAAACTTTTTTACAAACAACAGCCACAAAATTTGCATATGCTATTTTAGCTAAAACGTCTTCTGAGTTTTCATATTCATCTTCATCAATAACAAGAGCAGCATTTGCTCTACCTGCTGTTGCATTCCAAGATCTAATGCTCCATTTTTTAAATTCTTTCTTAGTTTTTTCATCAAAATTATGCTCGTTCCATTTATCTAAAGCCAAAGCTGATGGGTTGCAAACTAGTGCGAAAGCATTAACAGTATCTTCTACGCCTGTAGATTGTATAATTTGCCTTTGCATTCTTTTAATTTCTTTATCTCTATCTTCCCATTCAGTCATTACGTCTCTAAGGCTTTTTCCTTTACTTAGAGCCCATGCTAATTTAACAGGCAACATAATACCAGTATTCCAGACACCTTTCATTGTTGCCCATGCACCTTCTAACGCTACTTTTGCTATTTTTGTCCAAGAGCCATCTGTAGCTTGAGAAGCAGCAACATCTGCCCAACCTTCTTTTAAAATATTATTTTCTTTTATATTAATATTATTATTTTTTATCTGAAGTGATTTCTTCTTTGTGTTTATCTTCATCATATAACCTTAATTTAATATTGTAATTTTCATAATAATACTTAATTATGTTTTTTTCATACAAATTAAGAGAATGCTTTTTTGTTTTGTGGTGTCTTGTTGTAAAATTTTTTCTAATCATAGGATTAAGATGTAAAACTAAAAATTTTTTTACAATTAACCAATTGTCTTCTTTGTAATACTCGTTAAGATCTTCTAAAAGTTCTTTAACAGACTCTTCTATATTTTCATTTTTCATTTTAAAAAGTTTTAAATAAATAACTTTCTTTTTCTAATGCTTTTACAATTTCAATTGTTTCTGTCTCATAATATAGTTTATAATGTATGTTATTATTTAAATCTGTTAAACATAAACCTTTTTTAAAAGGATAATATAAATTTAAATAATTTACAAATTTAATATGAAGTAAATATAAAAAAATATTTGCCTTAAATTTATCAAAATCTTTTTTATCTACTTTTATATTATCTTTTATAATCTTACGATTAAAACCTTTATTTAGCTTATAATTTAAATTAAATACATCTTTCCAAACAAAAGTTTCTTCAATGCCAGATATATTTAATTTAAAATCTTTTTGTAAACTTAAAAAAAAGTTATTATATATTTCTATAAAATTTTCTGTTTTATTTTTTTTGTAAGATTTGAAGTTAGTATTTAAAATAAATTCATTAATAATCCTGTCAGAATTGTCGATTATTATTGATTTAAATTTATTTGAATATAATCCAGATCTTTTTCTTGTTTGACATCTATTATATAAACCTAAAGGTTCAAATAAGCATTCATCTTTTACATATCTATAAGCAAAAAATTTACTTTCGTTTTTATGCATATTATATTTTGATATAATTTGATATGAAAGTGATTCTATATTTTTAAGGATATTACTGATTGGATTAATTAAATAGTCTTGTTTTTCTTCTTTGAAAAATTTATTTATATTATTTAAGTCTATTCCTTCTATATCGCGATAAAGATCAGTGCATCTATCAACAACTAAATGATTTTTTTTAATTGACCATCTTATAGGTATAATTGGACCATCATTATATTCGTGAAAACAAAATTTTTCAGATAAACGTAATATATTTTTTATAATAACTAAATAGTCTTTGATATATGTAATACCATTAATAGAATAAGGATGTTTATAATCTATTAGATTAGACATTACTTATTGTTTTTAACAATATTTAAAAGTTCTCTTTTGTTTTGCTTTGATTCACCAATTTTAATAGGAGTATCTCCAGAAGATTTTTTTGCATCTATTTTATTTTTCATAGACTTTTTCTTCTCGCTGCTAACAACGCCTGTTTTTTTAATATTAAACATCAAGTCTGATGGCGCATATGCAGTTTTTCCTGGCACATTAAGCATTGTAATTTGTATTAGACCTTTTATAAAAACATATAATACTTTCTTTTCATCAGCTGTAAGTTTATTAAAATAATCACTTAATCCACTATACACTTTTTTATTCTTTAAAGAAGGTGAACCTCTAAATTGATTAAAACAATCAATATGATTTTCTAAATTTAAAGCTTCAGCTAAATTTATTGTTGAAGGAGATTCATCAGGCGTTTCAACTCTTTCGTCTTCTGGCTCTTTCGATTCTTCTGGCTCCTCTTTCTCAAGATCTTTCTTTGAAAGACTGTTTAAGTCTTCTTCGCTTTTATTATCCTGATCTTCTTTATTACTCTTTTTTTTGCTAGCATGAAGATCACCTTTGGATATTTCCTTTTTTAAAGTATCTGAATGACTTTCTACACTTTTACTTGCTGAAGTTTCTTCAGGACTTTGATTGTTCTCTTTTAAAAGAGTTTGGATTTGGTTAAGTAAATCTTTCATTATCTTTCCCACTTGATTCTATTTTGCCATCTTTCATGGTATTGTTCAGCTCTAAGTCTACGCAGTCTATCTTGTTCAGCGATTTCTTCGTTTATTTTTTTTTGCTCTTTAATATGACTTTCTCTTTTTTCTAAGTCACTAACAAATTTATCAAAATCAAATTCCACAATTATTCTCGCTTTCTTTAGCTATTTTTAATTTTAAAACACATTTATTTTTATATAAATATACTTTATACGACAATAAACTTTTTTCTAAATCAATAACGTCTTCGTTAGAAATACGTAGTTTACAAAAATTTCTTAATTTAAAGCACGTTAAATCTTTATTCAAAGTTTCAATAACTACTTTAATTTTTTTTCTATTTTCTTCTAGCTTTAAAATACTGCCACTAATTGTTTTATTTTTTAAGTCTAAAAAGCAATTATCAACAATGCTTGTATTATTAGATAAAATATTTTCTAGACCTTCACTCATAAAAATATTATTTTTGTTTTTATTCAATTCAGAAATTAATTCAGGTTGCATAATAATACATTACATCTTTCTTAATTTTATCAATATCTTTTGATGCTTCAATTTCAATTTCAGAAATATCTGACGATAATGCATGTATTATAATTCCTACAGAAAATTCTTTAAATCTTGTTTCAATGATTGCATCTGTTTCTCGATTATATTTAATTATTTCTATAACAAACTGTTCTAAAAATTTTATCTCTTCAAATTCAAAAGACTTTGTAATTCTTTTTTCTTCAAAATTCCAAGTTTTATTTTTAGGTTTTATAGGTTTAAAAGAATTTTGAATTTCAAAATTTTCTTTATTTTCATTTAGATAATTTGACATAATGTTTTGTAAATACATGTTTTTTTCTCACTGGAATGATTTCCCGCCTGGATTAGAAGAACCTTTAGACTTAATATCTATAGGTTCATATCCATAATAATCGTCAAGATATTCAATAAAGTCTTTTGATAATAAATTACCTTTGTGCTTCTTTTTATAGTCTTCTAATGCTTTTTTAGTATCTTTACCAATTGCTTCAATAGGAATAGTTAACATAGGATCTGTATCCGTTCGTCTATAAAAGTCGCTTAAAGACATTCCTAAAACTATTGCCTGATCGAGTTTGGCTTCAGGATAATCACCAATCCAAGTAATAATGTCATTTGCACTTACTTTATTTAATCTTTTTAATTGTCCTCCAACCTTGCCGATAATTCCATTTGTTTCATCAAACATATCATCAAGTAGAGATTTTGTATCTGATTTATCAAAAGGTTGGCCGTTTTTTCTTGTTAACAAAGGAATATTCGTACCACGTTCAGCATTTATTTTTCGCAAGTAATTATTATAATTTTGTACAGCAGAAGCAAAATCGCCTCTTGGATCTGCTTGTCCTAAGAAATATGCTTCTTGCTCTGCTCTACTATCACCTACTTGAGGAACTCTACTACCTGTAGAACTTATTCCTGTTCTTTGCATAACAAGATAAATTATTTTATTAAATAATTCTTTACCCTCTTCTTTTTTAACCATGTCAGAACCTAAACCTGCTGGCAAGCTTTTTCCAATAACACCATTATAATTTTTTGCAAAATAATCCCTTACAGCTTGTGCTAAAGAAATTTCTGTACCTGGCCAAACAATTTGATTATAATATTCTTTTAACATTCCTGTTGCAAAAATTCTAAAACCTGAATTTCCTGTAAACATTGTATTCATAATTGCATAAGCAGCTGTGTCGCTATCTTCTTCAGCCAATCGTTTCAGAAGCATATCGTATTCTTCTTCAGTATCAGCATATTGCATTAAGCTTTGGATTTTTTCTTGAACTCCTTGCTCTAAAGAATCATCTCTTTTTTCGTCAAAATACCTTTTAACATATTTTGGACTTGTATATTGAGAAATTAATTCTAGTGTATCTGATATTGCATTAAGCTTGTCACTTCTTTTGTATTTGCCTTTATCTTCTAAATCACGTAAAACTTTACCTGGAATAACTTTAGTATCATCAGGATTAACAGACTTTGAAGGCATTTCTACAAAAGATTTGTCATCAATCAAGTCTAATTGTTTTAATCTATCATACCATCTTTCAGCTAAATAAGAATAAATTTGTGCTTTATCGTCTGAAGAAAATGAATAAAATGTTCCTTTAAGCCATGCTTTAACACCGTATTGCCTTGAAGCATTTGCTTTAGAAAAATTTCCGTAAGAACTTCTAGCAACATCTTCCCAAGAAACAGGTTTATCAACATTGTCTAATTTAAAGCTTTTCATAAATGAAATAAACTCGTCTACAGAAACTGATTTATTAACTAACTCGTCATAAATCTCTCCACGTTGATCGTAGTTCATTACAGTAATTCTATCCTTTTCAGCAATCTTTGCAATAATCTCTTCCATTTCTTGCTTCTCTTCAGGCGTTAAACCTTCAGCTGATATTATGTCAGGTATTTGTTTAATATCGGGCAAAATCTGGCCTTTTGCATCAGTTTCAAAAGGCAAAAATATATCAGTATTTACATAAGATTGCGTCTTTTTCTCTAGCTCTCCTAATCTTTCTAGATCTTTTTTGAGCTCTTCCATGTATGTATTAAAATCAGCAACAGTCATTCTTCTTGGCGAAGAACTAATAATATCTTTTATCGCTTCTTCTTTTTTAATAACTTTTTCATCATCGACAACATCGACTTCAATACTATCTTCTTCATTATACTTTTTATCGAATTCAATGTTTTGCCTTTCCAATTCAGATCTTTCTTCATCTGACATCATAGGAACTTTATCGAAGTCAGCTCTTGTATCTTGTAAAGGGTACATTATATTTAAATCGTTTTCAAACTGTTGAGCTTTTTCTGGTCTAGATGCTGAAGATTGTTTTAAAATGTTCATTAGATTATGCTCTGTTATGCGTTTGTCATTTAGATCATAATCACCTTTTAATAATTCTGCGTGTGTATCTGCAATTAAGTCTCTAATTTCTGTATCATTTAAGTTTTTAGATCCTCTTCTTTTACTAGTAACTACACTTTTTATTGCTTGTGTTTGTTCATTGTCTAGCGCAAGTCTAGACTTTTCTTGATCTGTAAGGCCTAAGAAATAATTAGATTGTTTTTCTAACATTAAACAACACTCAATAGACTTAATAATCCACCATTTTCTTTTAGCAACAATAGACATTCCTGTATTTCTTCCGTTAGGATCCATCTTTTTTGTTACATCTTTCTCAAGTTTATCCCATCCTGTAAGTACTGCGTGTTTTTGTCCTGGTTTATATTTACCATTTCCTGAATAACCTAGCTTAGAAGCTAATTCTGTTTTAGACATTTTTATGGGGTCTTTACCTACAACTGGTCCAAATATTTGGATAATTTTATCTATTGTTTTACCTGATGAAGATGTATGAACGATATTATCATCAGGTAATGAAAATTCATCCTCCTCATCAGCAATTTGAGAAAGTTCTTCTTCTGTTGGCCCTTTAACATCATCAAACATTGAAGTTAAATCAACAACATTTTTTGTATACGATTCTCCAAATAAATGTCCTGCATTGTCATTAATTAAGATATTTTTATTTTTATATATTGATTCTATTAATGTATTTAAAAGTTTTTTGTCGATTTTCTTGTCTAAGCTTGTTTTTATAATGCTTAATTCTTCGTTTATCAAGCTTTCAATATTAGAAGATTTATAATTTAAATTTATATATTTTTCTGTATTCTCTTTTTTAATTTGAATATTTTTAAATTTTATTCCAGAATATGCTAAGACTTTATTTTGCATTTCATATAAAAAATCTTCTGTAGGATATTTGCCGTTTGTTGCATTTAAAGTCTCACATAAAGAATAAATCTCAGACATAATTCTTTCATTATTTTTTATTTTTGAGTTTGCAAAAGTAGAAAGAATAAAAAATTTTCTTTTATACTCATTACTTTTTGTTTCTAATAATTTGTTAACTCTATTTTTTAAGATAATATTTTTCATTGATCACACACTTTACTTAATATGTTTTTAAAATTAGACCATACTTTCTCTATTTTTTTCTTATTTTCTAGATCATCATACATATCAATAAGAGATAGAGCAGCACTTCTTAGTTCTTTTTTATTATGAGGAGAATATTGTTTATCAATAACATCATGATTTACTCTTAATAAGCTAGGATCAGTCATAATATCTGAAGGTAGAATTGGCATATCTTGTTCTATATCAAAATTTTTTTCATATTGTTGATCGCCTGTAATTTGTGGAACATGCTTATCTTTATTGTAAGCTATGTTCTCAACGCTATCTGTTTGAAATATTTCGCTCAGCTGATTATTAAATAATTCATTTCTTATTACTTCTCGCAAATAAGTCTCGTTAATTTTTTTCATTGAAGCTTACCCTCTGTTAATAAACTAACTATTAAGCTTTATCATATAATTTTTAGTGAAATGTATCATTTTTCTTGTTTTTTTTTAATAACATGTTTGAGATAAAATCATTATCACCTAAATCTGCTTCTATAAATAGATAAATGTCTTTAACAGCTGAAATTATTATTTGCAAGTCTTTTGATAGCTTTTCTTTTTCTTTTTCTTGATATTCTAGTCTTTTAAGCAACATGCTGTTTAAAGTATTTTGTGTTTTAATTTGCTCTTCAAAATAATTAAGTTTTTTTTCCAAATACTCTATTTTTTTATCTTTATCAAGACTTTCTAAAATTTCACTTTCAACTATAGTTGAAACTTTATTAATCACGTTATTTTTTAAATGGTGAATTTTCTTCAATAGCATCATATAAATCTTTCTCATCTATGTTTCTTAAATTATTAAGTTTGTTTTCTTTAATGTCATTAACACGTTCATCTATTAATTTGTTTATATAGACATCATCAAGTACAAACTTTTCAGAAATCATTTTAAAAAATTCTTGCATAGATATTTCTTTTAAAAATAACTTTGCTCTCAGTTTTCTATGAACAAGTCCAGGAAGATTAATATGAACTGACTTGCTATTTATTATTTTTTGTACTTGTTTTTTTTGACTCATTAACCTTGTTTTAAAGCACCAGCTGCTGTCTTGTGGGGTTTTGTAATAAGAGCATGCTCTTCATATTCAATCCCAAACTGCTTGTGAAGTTCTTCATGGAACAACTCCTCAAACTCAACAATGTTTTCTTCTGCTTTAGCTCCTGCGTTTAATACTATTAAATTTATTGTTGCTTGTTTAATAATACTTTCCTTTGAAAACAAAGAATCAAAGTTTCTATAAGCATTAATCGAAGCCTCAACATACCTAGGTATATTTAATTCTTTGCCTTTTTTAAATTGGTCAATTAGCGAAGAACCCTTATCAATTATATTGTTTACAGCTTCAATATCTTTTTCAACTTCTTCAGCATCAACTTCTTCATTAAGAAAATACGCTATACTATTTTTTCTATTAAGATTATATCCTTTTTTAACACGACTTTCGTTTTTGCTTTCATTGTCGTCGGACTTAAGATCTTCACTTGAAACATAACTATTTATATAGTCTGTTATACTTTGTAATCCCATAGGCTCAGATTTTTCACTTTGACCAAACTTTCCATAAAAGTTTTGTATTTTCTCAAGTCCATCTTGAACGCCTGAAAGCTCTGTTCCTATTTGTTCTTTTGAAATGCCTGCTTCATCTCCAGCAGGGACTTCAGTATCTAATGATCCACCTCCATCTCCACCTTCAGGCGCATCATCTTCGTCATCCATTTGTTCATCGCCAAAATCATCATCCTCCAAGAGCAATCTAAGTGAAACAGACTTTTTGTGCTCAAGAAGCCTATTTATTTGATTTGAAAAATTTTTATACTTCATAACTATACCTTTTTAGATTTTGCAAATGTTTCTGCAACTTTAACTCTATTATCTATAACAGACCAGTTGAGCTCTTTCATCATGCCAAAAACATAAGACTTTCTATCTTTTAGATAATCTCTATAATAACTATGTTCCCAACAATCAATTACAATAATTGGAATCATTCCAATCATTACGTTTTGGCTATGTAAATCAATTACAGTATTCATATATCTATTTAAAAAAGTATTATAAAATGTTACGCCCCAGCCATTTCTCGCTGATAAACAGCAAGCAATCATATCTTCCTGCCAAGCATCAAATGTCCCAAAGTCTTTGGCTAACTTCATATATGATAAATTATCTACAGCTATTGAACTATTTATATCACTTATATTTTCAAAATACAAGCCATGCAAAAAAGCAGCGTTATGATTATAAGCCTCATCAATCTTTAAGCTTCTAAATTCTGAGTTATTTAAATTAGCATTGCTTTTATCACTACCATCTAATTTAATAGAAACTTCATTTAACTTTTTAACATATCCTTCCATTAATTCTTGATGACTTTTTTTAGTCTTAGATGATAAAAGTTCTGTGTGTAAATTAAACTTTCCTGCTTCTATGACATACGATTCATTTAAAGGTTCTAGATTATCGCCTGTTAAGACTTTATTTTTTTCTTGTTGTTTTAATCCACTTTCATTTAATGTGTTTTCTATCGCATTTTTAATAATATCTTCAATATTCATTATAAACTATACTCTTTCTCAAAGTCTGATATTTTTACATATACTAATCCATCTCTAACATCGCTATTTTTTAAAGAATCATATGACGCATCAAAATCTTTAAATGTTCTTTTATAATCCATTTTGTTATTTTTCTTTCTTAAATCACGATGTATACCCGGCAAATTATCATCTTCAGCTTCTTTAATTGTTTCGAATTTATATTGTTCATTACTTATTTCGACGTCTTCAACTCCTGCCCTGCCAATTTCAGGTGGACGTAAAACAACATATTCGATATTATCTATAATAACAAAATCTTCAATTGTTAATTCTAAACCTTGCTGATTTCTTACTTTAAGCCCTTTAGCATCTTCAATTAAATTAACATTTCTTTTTTTATCTTTGATTTCTATTTCGCCAAGATAATATGATACTCTCTTGTCGTATTCTTCTTTCATTAACTTAAGCATTAAATCTTTACCTAATTTCATTTGAGTCTCCTATTTTTTATATATCCCAAATTTTAAGCCATTCTTGTCTTAAGTTAACTTCTTTGTTTTGAACTGGCTTTCTTTTTCTTCTTACACTATTTTCATATAATTTTTCTTCAAATAATAATCCAGATAATTTTTGATTATAAAAGTTTTCTTTAAATAAATAATTATCTTTAACTTTTCTATTCACAGTTCCTTCTTTGACTAAGCTCTTTTTAAAGAAATCTCTTATTTTTTCTAGAAACGCAGAAGTGTCTGGAGAAATATTATGGGTCGTAAGGTTAGTTAAAGAAAAGGTATTAGACTTTAATACAATACTATCTGTATTAATTTCACTTATGTCAGTTATAAACGTGTTTCTAGGATCTCCAATAAGCTTAAGATAATAAGCGCCATATATACATCCTGTTCTAGACGCTGTATTACCCGTTTTACCTTTAAGTATTACTGTACTTGTAGCTAAGTCTAACCTAATAGCTGGATTAGTTATAGGAAATAAATTATCAAATATTTCAATCATTTCGACAACAACATCTTCAGAATTAGGGTCAGCAGCCTCGCTTTCTACAATTGCAAATCTTCTTTTAACAAGATTAACAAATTTTACTGCATCTACTTTATCACCTTTTCTAAACTCTTTATTGATATCAAATTCACTAAGATTACTTATTAAGTTTGCATTAATTCTCTTATACAAAGTCTTTAAACTAGACTTTCCAATTCGCGTCTTTGAACCATTAGCTTCTTCTAACGCTTTTTCAATAGCATCAGCAAATCCTTCCATACCTTCTTCTTCTGAAATTCTGCTTGCTGCATCTCCAATAGTTATTTTTCCGCCATTGAGTTGCTGCATTAGTTGCATCATATCAAATCCTCCGCCTCTTTGTCCAGACATCATCATCATCATAAACATCATCATCATGTTACCACCAGACATATTTGCCAGTTGCATCATATCGTTCATGTTACCTTTTGAATCCATGCTTGGTGGAGAAGATCCATCATTTGCTTGAGCAATTTCCTTAGAAGCTGGCTCTCCTGCAGGAGCTTCTTTATCAACAACAGACTCAGCAACTGCTTCATTAAAGTCTGTTGCTAAATATTTGTTAGCTCCTGTTACTTCAATACCAAAGAATCTTTCCATAATATTACATACAGTTGTTATTGTATGATTAACAGCTCTTTTATATTGTGGTGTACCTTCGTCTAAGTCACCATTAAATGCCATAATCCCAGCAGTCTGCATTCTTCTTAAAACTTTGCCAACATCAATTGTATTATTAGCACTTTGGCTGCCAGACAAATCTTCATTTATCAAAGACACAAGATTAAACTTGTTATGCACATAGCTATGATTAATCAAGTTTTTATTCTTTATACCAAGAGACTCTTCTATGTTTTTAATCTCTTTTGTAAGCGCAATTAAAACATCAGCCAATTCAGATGCTTCTTTTGCTGCCATTTTATTTAGTTGTGCATCAACTTTTGCATCTGCTTCACCTTCTGATGCATATATCTGATCAACACCTTCTTCTGCTTTATTATACGCTTTAATGCCTCCATATGCAGAAACACCTGCTATAGCCCAACCAACAGGATTGCTTGCTAGTAATGCTGCTGAGGCTATTCCTAAAGCAACTCCACCTAAGCCCCAGCCTTTTCCTTTGTTAACAGCACTTCTTCTTGCACTAACATCAGCACCAAGCTCTGCTCTTTTTTTAATGTCTTCAATCTTTTCTTTGTTATACTTTTTGTTGTAAACAATAATTGACTGCAACAAGCTTTTTTCGACAATATCTTTTATCTTCTTGTCATTTACCTTGTTCTTTTTAATACCACTTAAATCAGGACTTCCCCACATTGATTTTGATAATATCTCAGACTTTTGCTTAACAGGACTCTTTTCAATGTTAGCTCTTCTTCCACTTCCACTAAAGTTACTTAACACATCATCGGGAAGATCTCCAGAAATTGTAATACCTCTTTCAGATAGTTCATTCTTTAAACCATTAAGAGTATTTAAAATACTTACAAGAATCATTTTTGCTGGAATTTCGTGCCAAGCTATAGAATTAAGCTTAGTTAAAGTTTCATTAAGGTGCAATGTATCGTCAAATAATGCTAAAGACATAAACACAGCACCATCTATCATCCATATCGTTGAAAACAATGATTGACATGAATTCATAATAGTCATAGCATTACCTTGTGTAAATATCTTTGACCATAAAGATCCACTTGCCAAAACAGGATCAAAGCCACCCATTGGAGAGCCATCTGTTGCAGTCATACCACCTGATGCAGTTGGTCCTTGTACTCCAGTTGTATATGTAGATTTAAGATTACCTAAATTATAAGAATTTGTAACATCAGTAGCTCCAGATGGAGGGGTATAAGAACCAACTCCACCTTTAAGTTGTTGTACGCTCCAAGTTTTACCGCCGTCTGTTGAGAACCATTTTGAAGCACCTCTACTACTATCAGATACACCAATAATGTCAATGTTTTTACCATTTTGCCATATCTTGTTGATTATGTCAGCTTCATTTAGTATTGTTAGTCTTCCAGATTTTAATCCTTCTAAAATTAAATCGCCTTTAGTAAATTGTGACTCTTTTAATTTAATACCTTGACTCTTAAAAACTTTTTCCAATTGATCATATCGAAGACCAGTACCTTCAGAAATAGCTTCAATTAAATATTGATAACCTGTTTTGCCATTAATTGTATCAGAAAGTTTTTGACCTGCTCTCTTAAAGAATCTAAGTAAATCTATGCCATCTCTTTTCATTAAAGGCTTTAGCTTGTTAGCAATATCATTGCTGATTCTTTCGTCATAGTTTAAATCTGTCTTAAAATATTTCTTTAAATATTCGACAAGCTCTGAATAAATTTTATTCATTGATAGATTTAATTTTTCAGATGTTTGATCTCCACCATCAGCTTCTAAAAGTAAGTTTAATCCTTTTTTGTAAATATATGACTCACCCATAGAATTTTTCTTAGCAGACGACATCGAGCCGTGCAAGAATATAGGGCTTAAAGGACTTTCTTTACCAAAAAGCAAGTCATCAACAAGATCATCTATTGTTGATTTGTCAAGATATTTTCCTAAGCCTTCTGTTGGTAAATAATTTTTTGCTTGGTAAACAATATCAATTACTTGATTATGAAGCTCATCACCAACATCTGTAAGACTATTTTTAATTTGACCAATTTGCTTCTTATTTTGAATCATGCTGTTTATGTCTTTAAACTGAGGAGTATCAAGACCTGATAATTTTATGCCTACTGTTTTAAGTTGATCTTCTAAAGCGCATAAAACTTCAATATAAGAATAAGCAGCCTTAACTTGCGCTGCTTTTTGAATCATAGGTGTAATTGATTTAATATAGTCTTTGTCATCCCAAGGTTCCCAATTTGCTCCTGTGACTTTGTCTTTAATCATTTTTGCAAATTTCTTTAGATCATCCCATAAGAAATAAACAGCAGCTGCTGCCAAAATAATGCTTAAGAAAGCACCAGCCCAAAAAGCTGCTATTGCTGCTGTGCCTTTAAGCGCAAGGCCAGAAGTTACTGCAGAAGTTGCTGTTGACCAAGCTGTTGCTGAACCTGCATAAGTTGTAGCAGCGCCAACAGCTGTCATAGCGCCATATGCTATTTTCTTTAAAAATCCAGCTTCAGTTAATAGACTGTTTTTGTTTTGAATAAAAATAGGATGTTGTGTAGATTCAAAAAGATTAGATTTGTCAACACAATAGTCCATAGATTTTGCAAGAGCTGCGGCAATTTCTTTATTAAATTCTTTTACGTATTTATCTTGCTCGCTTTTATTAAATACTCCTTTTATAAAATCTACACCGTTATACTTTTCTAAGAAGAATTTCTTTGCAGCTCCAGCTGTAATGCCTGCTGCCTTTGACTTCATAATGCTAACTATGTTATTAACGTCAACTCTATCTTTTGAAAAATGTTTGTCGATATTAGTAACAATATTATTTAAATTAATTTGCTTTGCAACTTTTTCTCCAGGCTTAGAATTTTGTAAAGTTCCTAAAATGATTTGTAATGGATCTTTATCAAAAGATGGAGTATCTTTAAATAAATTTGTTAAAGAGTTTAACTTCGCATTTCTATACGTATCTATAAGTTCAATAACATTCTCTTTTGTATTAATTAGACTAGCAGCATTTTTTCTAACAAAAGTTACATCATTTTTATTGCGATATCCTGTAAGTGCATTTGAAACAATTGCAATAAACTTATCACCTGTATAAGTTTCTTGAATATTTTCTATTTTACCGCTATTTAAAAGACGCAAGTCTTCTTGAAATTCTTCATACAAGTTTTTAAGAGCTTCTATTGTATATCCTTTAATGTCAACTCTTGGTACTGAAGAAGAAAAATTATTAAATCTTGAGTTATTTCTAAACCAGTCAGTTGCTGCACTACCTGCTGCATTTACGACTCTGCCATGTCGCTTATTGCCCATAAAAATATCAAAAGAATCATAAAAACTATTAATAGCAGTTCTAAAAGTATTAATATTAGTTACTTGATCGAAATTTTCTTTAACTGAAGGTTCGTCAGCACCAAAACCCATGTCGCCTTTTAGAGTAAAAAACTCTGTAATAAGATTAACTTCATTTTGCGTTGGCTGTTGTAGCGAAGACATTAAGCTTGAAGATGTTGGATCTGTTATTCCTAAAAGATTTGCTATTTGCTCGACCTGTTTGTTTGCTGCTGCTGCAATAACATACACTTTTAAAATATCTTCAATAGGCTTATCAAGTATTGTATTGTCAACTTCGTCTGGGCGAGTCATATATTCTAATATTCTGTAAGAAATATACAAACCTGCGATAGAAGCTATCGCAGGTCCCCAAAATCCTGTTGTTAAAACAGCCTTAATACCCCCTTTAATAGCAGCTCCTCCTACTGCCGATGTTAATTTACTTTTTGTAGATGTCATAGCAGCTTTCATTGCTGCTTGATGACCGGCTCCAGCCCATATTTTAGCCCAATAGACTTTCATGCCGGACCATGCACTACCTGCTGTTGCTCCAGGTGAAGTTAAAGCTGCTTTTGCTGCAGCAGCTTTAGCAGCGGGGACTCCTACTCCAGTAATTCCTGATGTTATTGATTTCCAAAAGCCTATAGCCTTTCCACTAGCATCTACCATTCCGCCTGTAAAAGGATAAGAAAAAAATTGAACAATTGCATTTAAAATAGGATCAGTCATTGCTAAAGATCCTGCACTTGCTGTACCATATACTGATGTTATAGCAGCATATTGACCAATAACAGCTGTATAAGCAGCAGCAGCAGTTGCACCAGCGCTAGATGCTAATGTAGCCAAAGACATAGAACCACCAGCTGTTGTAGTAATACCTAAATACCCAGCAACTTTTGTTAAGAAACCTCCAATTGATGCAACAATTGTATTAAACTGTGGCAAAAATCCAAATGTTGCTGATAAGATCTTTAAACTTCCATATCCTAAGGCTACAGCAAAACCGCTTGCAATTAGTTTAGCTGTGTTTAAAGCTGTCCATTTAATTCCTTTCCAGATTCCAGAAGCTGTTCCTCTTATTACATTTTTTGTTGCGTTTTTTGCTCTTTTGAGTCGTCCTGTATTTTTATTAATAAATCTAGAAAGAGTAGGACTATTTGAAAGAGAATTAGACATATCTCCTGCAGAAGAAAACTCTTCTGTAAAGTACATGTGAATAAGTTCTGTAACTGTTTCTTTATCAGCGTCTTTAAAGTTTTTAACACCCGTTAAAGCCAAAATATCTGATTTAATTTGATTCTTGATATTTTTAAATGCTGTACTTTTATCTATATTTTTGTAAAGACTATCTAAAACAACTTTGTTAATTGCACCATCGTGCCCTACTAAAATTTTTCCTGATATGTTAATGATATTAGGATTTGACATTCTAGTAGTTGTTGTTTCGTTTAAGAGCTTATTTGTTTCTCTATTAATAATAGATTCTAATGTAACTTCTTGATTTTCTTTGAGATTAAGCATCTTTTTTGCATCATCAGCGCTTACACCAAATTTTGCAAGTGAGTTTTGCACTCTCATAAGTGCATTTAACTCTGACATTTTTCTATTTACTTCGTCTTCTTTTTTCTCAGCTGACCTTCTAGCAGACTTTTTATCCTCTTTCGCTTCATCGTCATCATCATCTTTAAGATTCTCAATATCATTGGCAGCTTTTAGACTTTCTTGTACTAGATTAAAATAGTCTGTATAAGCTTCAAAGTTTTTATCATAGTTTTCTTTATCAGCTAATTCTTCAAAAGCAGCTTGTAGAGAATAACATGTCTTACTGAACTCTACAACACTCGCAGTTAGCAAAAGCAAACTAACACGTTGAGCGTCTGGGTCACTCAAGTCTATACTAACATTATTTAAAGTAGTTAATTCATCTTTTAAGTCAGAAATTGATTTTGATATAACGTTTGATTGTATGCTTGCTTCTTCAAAAGATTTAGATAAGTTATCACATGCCTTATTAAACTTTTCTTGAAATTTAGATAAGCTGTCGTTTGCTAATTGCTTCAGCTCACTGTCAGCACCATCAAAACTTTGCAACAAATCATTTTTAACACTGTCAGAACTAGACTTAGCATTATCAGTTTTCTGCTTGTAATCATTCATTTGATTGCTAAGATTATCAACATATTGTACTAAATTGTCTTTAGAAATACCGTCACCTTCAAATAAAGATTTTAACGATTTGTAGTTTTCTGGTATATTAGACTTAATTTTAGAAATAGCTTCTTTGACGTCTTTCTGAATCTCACCGCGCTTATTAGATTTAACTTTACCATTTTTGTCAAAGTATGTTTTAAAGCCTTTAACTCCAGCTTTTTTCTCAGCTTCAGACTTTTTAATAACATCTTTAGTTGTTGCAACATCTTTTAAGTCTTCTTCTTCAGATGTGTCTAGTTTAATTACTACTGAGTCTACAAACTCTGAATTTATCGCGTCATAATCAGAGACATCGCTAGTGTCTGAAACTTTATTTGCTTCATCAGCAATAAATCTCTTTAAACCACTCTCGTTATTTGATGCTGCTAGTTCATTAAATTTTTTAGCATTCATTACTTTTTGATAGAAGTTCGTAAAAGTCTGGAGGTTGTCTTTATTTGAACTTCTATCGTAAAATGCATTTAATACAGCATCAATATTATCAACCACAGCTGTTGGAAACATATCTTTTCTAGACAAGTGAGCTATTATACTATCAACTGTTTTCTTTTTATCTTTTTGAATTTTTTTTAGCTTTGCTTTATCTCTTCCAGCTTTTGTAATTGAAAATTTACCGATAAATTCATTTAAAGCTTCTTCTTCTAAGAGTAAAGCTTCATCTAAAATTTCTTTTTGTTTTTTTGAGAGACGACTTTTTTTTTCAAACAAAAGCATAGAAATATTTTGCTTATGAAGTTTATTTTTTATTGCACTTTCATAAACAGTCTCGCCAATTTTTTCTTCTACAGCAGGCGTTTCAGAAGCAGGCGTTGCTGGAGTAGATTGTGTCTCATCAGAGTCAGAGTTTTTAGGCTTTTCTATATCAGTAACTTTAATTCTTTTTGCATTTTTTAATATTGTAGGTATTTTGCTAATAGTTCCAGATGTAACTTCATTTTGAATTATTTGTAATTGCTCAAATGTTAAAGGAAAGTGTGGAATCTCTTTAATACTGTAATGAACAAGTTTATCACCTTGAGCAATTTCTTCTTTGATTTCAAATATTTCTTTGTGTAATGCAATAACCTTTTGATCTGTTATTTCTTCTCCCATAGCAGGCACAAAAAAAACTTCATTATAAGTTTCTCCGCCTTTGCCTCCTTCGACAGGCTCTCCTGACTTTTTATCTTTTATAATAATAGGATACATTTTAATAGTATCGAATTTGTTTATATCTAGCGGCGTTGGCGCTTCTTGCTTACCTGTAATTTCTCCTGGGTTTTTACTCTTTTTTGATGCAATAAAGTCTGCGCTAAATCCTGCTAAATTTGCTTGTGCAAACTTTTTAAGACTCGATACATCAAAAACTCCATCTTCTAAGTCTTTCATTTGACTTTCAAGATCTGGAAGCTGAGCTTTAATTTGTCTTGCTATTGTTTTACCTATTGCTTTAAGTTTTGTTTCTGGTACTTTCGCTTCTGGTATTAAATTATTTTCAAATACTTTATGAATTTTTTTAGAACTGTTTTCTTCAAATAAAAGTTCACTAATTTTTGCGCTCATATTTTATACCTAATACAATCTATTTCTTGTTATTGTCTGTATTAAGTATTATGTAGATTGCAAAATTTATAAAACAATATTTATTCATTAAAACAAATTATTTGTATACCTGCTTTTTTTAAAATGTTAATACCAGTTTCATTTCTATATTTGTTTTTATATATTACTTTTTTAATTCCACTATTAATTATTGCCATTGAACAATTTTCACACGGACTTAATGTTAAATACATAACTTTATCTTTAGGATTATTATAGTCCAATTTAAGTAATGCATTAATTTCAGCATGAAGTAAGCCACTACATCCAGGTTCTTCAGATTGCGGCACGTTTGACATACCCGCAGCGTTACCATTATAACCTAAAGAAAGCACTTGCGTGTTATCTGATGTTACTATAAGAGCTCCTACTTTAAAAGTTGAATGGTGACTCCTTTGAGCTAATGTTTCTGCCATTGTCATCCAAACTTTATCCCATGAAGGCCTATTTATATCTACCATTTTAAAATCTCCGAGGTTTTATGAATTATTTATTGTTAGAAAATTATATAAAAGAATTGCTAAAAGAAAACAAAGAACTAATTAACAGAATTAATATGTTCGACTTTGACATGACACTTTTCAAATCAACTTCAGCGCCTAAAAGTTGGGATACGCGCGCATCTGGATTTTGGTATAATTCTGAAGCATCATTAAATCAATTATATTATGACGATAAATTAAATACTTTATGGATAGAAGATATAGTAAAAGAAGTTAAAAAATCAATGAATGATCCTACATGTCTTACAGTAATGTGTACAGCAAGATCTGATGCAGATGAAATTATATATGTTACAAACGAACTTTTAAGGCTTAAGGGATTAGAATTTGATTACAATTGTTTATTTTATAAGCCTCAAAAATTTAAAGGAAGTACTGCTCAATATAAAGCTAATGTTGCTAAAACTTTATTAAATAGTTATAGTTTTTGTAATGAGTTACATTTTTGGGAAGACAATTTAGATAATTTAGCTGCTGTTAAAAAATTAATTGACAATAATAATATGCTAAATCCTAACAGACAAATTTTATTTTTCGATCATGTTGTAAAAGTTTAATTCTTTTTTCCAAGACAATATCTTTTTTTCTAATTTTAAACTTTTGTTTTCTTCCTTTGCTTCTTCTAAAGTCATTCTATTCCAAGGATATAAATAACCTGTATTTGATGATGTTAACTTTGTATCTAATCCTTTAACTGAATAAAGATATATTGCACTATCTTCTATTATAACATTTCTTTTAAATCTTAATAATTGTGGAGGTCTTCCTAATTTAGACATTTCTTCATCTTTAAATAATAATTCATTACTACTCCACGGAATCGCAAATTTAATTGCGTCTTCTTTGTAAGGTGTAACGTATGAATTCTTTTTTAAGGTATTAAATCTTAGTTGACTTCCATGATAAAAAATTCTTTTTGATAACTCAGGAATATAATACTGCGGTTTTACTTTAAAAGGTATAAAAACTTGAATATCTTTTTTTTCGTTATCATCTGCATTCCAAAGCTTTAAGGCATCTGCTAATCCTTGAATACCTTTTAAATAAAAGGTATCACTTTCTGAATTGTATAAAAACAAACACTTTTCAATCTCTTCAGGCACCATTTTAAAATAATATGTATATTCTTTTCTCTCCAAAATCTGATCAATCCTTGAAAGATTTGTTGCGTGATACATTGATGCTCGCAAAAATGAAGTATCTTTTTCATGATATGGAAAATATGCTCTTATTTTTTTTTCTAACTCTTGAAGATAGTTTCCTCTTTCAATGTTTTTATATCTTTTAGGACGAAGCACTTTTTTAAAACTTTTGTCTACAAAAGTAAACCATATATCAGAAGTTAAAAATTTTGTGCCTAAATCTTTTATTTCTATTGGAACATTTATTTTTTTCAATTATCATTCTCTTTAAAAGTTGAATAATGTTTTGCGCATCTTGGTTCATACATTCCAGTAGAACCAACTCTTTCTTCTGGCGTTGCATTATTAATATCAAACATCGCTTCAGTAAAATAAGCATCTTGATCACAATCAGTACACACTGCTGGACATATTTCAATTTTTGTTGCCCATGGCATTATATTTTTTATATTCTCAAAAGGTATTTCGTTTGCGTCTAATTGAATTGATGACACAATTATATTAATACCTTTGCGATATAAAGAAATTAAAACAGAATCAATCTGGTGAATCATAAAAGCTTCATCGACAGCTACTACTGTATTCGAATTAATCATATTATCAGTTAAATATGAATAAATCTCCTCAGCATGTTCAATACAAAATGCTGGATAAGATGCTCCTGTATGAGTGCTAATTGACTCTTGCGTATAACGATTATCTCTTTTTGCTTTAAACGCAACTACTTTACGACCTTTATATAAAGATCGATCGATATCTGACATTAATTTTGTTGTTTTTGATCCAAACATTGGGCCCGTATAAATTGTAAAATAAGGATTCACACTTAACTCCTAAGGTACGATATGTGCTGACCTTATGTTTACTATTAAATTAATATCACAATTTTTAGGCAAAGACATTTCATCAGCAATCTTTACGCTAAGTATCTTTAAAAATTCAAAGTCTGCCCATAAAGTTGTTGATACATTAGATGATCTTAAGATTGCTGATACATTTAAAGAATTCTGTCTCCATAAAGTATGAATCATCGATATACAACTATTATCTGTATAAATAAATCTTCTACTATCATGCTTTTGTGGTTTATTATATTGATTTAATCCTGTAAACTCTTTAAAGATAGTATTAGTAATTTCTTTTTCTATTCTTTCATAATACTCTTTTTCCTGAGGAAAGTTTAAAACAGAATAGTCTAAGTTTTTTCTATTCACTTTTTCTTTACATTGCACATCAATTAGCTCGTTTCTTCCGCTATTAAGAACTAAAGACTTTATCAATTCTTGTCCAGGCATATCATTCAAAGAATTGATAAATTCAATAGTTTTTTTAATATTATTTTCTAAATTTTCTTCTTCTAAAACAAGAACATTAGGAAAAGAGCCAAAACCCATTTTAGCAATATTTCTAAAATAATTTCTTACTTTAATAATACTTTTTTCATCTTGTAAATCGTCACCTCTTTCAGACAATCTTTGTAAAACAAAATCTTCAGAAGGCAATAAAACTACATACAAAGTATCAAGTCGTTTAAGATCATCAATTATTTTATTGAACCAAACAGATGCATCATTTCTTTTATACAGCTTTGCATATACAAACATTGACATACAACTTCTATCTTGTAT
>Ga0181580_10000392_pt1 | contig 31963 bp, 11 predicted proteins | sample 071ome_23_FD_132413 | JGI IMG/M metagenome (GOLD analysis project Ga0181580, IMG submission 132413) | Coastal salt marsh microbial communities from the Groves Creek Marsh, Skidaway Island, Georgia - 071403BT metaG (megahit assembly) | ecosystem: Environmental > Aquatic > Marine > Intertidal... | reverse complement strand
CGGCGGCACCAAGTGCCCCGCCGGCAGCGTCCACGCGCGCACCGAGTACCGCGTCGATAAAATCGCCCCCGTCAGCGCCCTCGTCGCCTCCCACGACGTGAAATCCACCGCGGGACGTCCTCTCCCGTCTCTCTTCACGAACGCCGCGAATCGTTCGTCCGCGCGCGCGAGCGCATCGAAATCCACGCGCGCGTCGTCGCCGACGACGAACGCGTCGTCAACCGTCACGCATTCGTCCTCCTCGTCACCCCGCCCGCGCCGTCGTCCTCGCCGTCCCGGAACGTTCCACCGCCGCCGTTTCGACGACGACGACGACGGCGCGGCATCACCGGCGGCATCACCGTCGGCGTCGCCGTCGCCGTTCCTCCCTCGACGCATGACGCGCGATGGATGGATGGATGGATGACGCGCGCGCCGAAATGTAAAAAGAAATGAATCCACGCGAGACCGAGACCGAGACCCCGACTCGAGCCGACCCGAGACCGATTTGTTGGTTTTGAAGGTTCACGACTCGTCGATGTGCAAACGAAGAACGCGTTTCGATTTGAATGAAATCCATCATCGTCGCGGGATGTGTGTGTTCAACCGAAACGAACGAAACGAAATCAAAAATGGTTTTAAAAAATGAAACGCGCGCGCGGCCGGCGTCGAGAAAGAATAAACGCCCCCGCGCGCGTTTCGGACGTTTCGGAAAACATTCGACGCGCGAACGAACGCCCGAGGAACGCATGCATCGGACGGGTCGATTGAAAATGCATTGAAGAATGCAAAATTTTGCACACTTTTGAAATGACCCGAATCGACGAGTCATGACTCTAGAAAGACCCCATGTTAGGGTTGAGACTACGCTTTGAACGAACGTTTCGGACGACGACGACGACGCGGGAGTCCGCGACGCGCGACGACGACGACGACGATGCCGACGCTCAACAGCTCGAGCGATGACGACGAGGTACCTCTCGCGCAACGCGCCGCCGCGGTGGGCGTCGCGAGTAAACCGCCGTCGCACGCGCACGAACGACCGATGACGACGGGAGAGGAGGGATCGGGCGCCCCGTCAGCGCAACGACCGACGACGACGACGACGACCGGTCCGCCGGTCTCGGCGGGTCTGGCGGGGAAACCGGTGGGAACGGCGAACGGGAGACCGAGGGATGATGATTCGAGCGATGATGACGACGTACCGCTGGCGCAACGGGCGAAGATGGCGACGGGTGGGGCGAACGCGGGCGGGGCGACGACGCCGAGGGCGAACTCGGTGGTTCCGGCGAGACCGACGCCGCCGCCGGCGGCGGTGAGACCGACGGGGATGCAGGCGCCGGCGGTGAGACCGCCGATGGTGGTTGCGAGACCGCCGATCGTGACGCCGAAACCGCCGATCGGGGGGTTTAAGATGAGTAAAAGACCGGTGGCGATGCCGGCGAAACAGAGCTCGAGATTGGACTCTTCGAGCGACGACGAGGCGGCGCCGCCGCCGAGACCGACGGGTGTGTCGTCGTCGTCGCGCGAGTTGGATGAAAGGGCGCGGATGAAGATGAAGTTGAAGAAACTCAAGGAGGAGAAGCGCATGAAGGAATACAAGATGCTCAAGGAGAAGAAGAGATCGAGACCGGATGGCGAACGCGCGCCGGCGCCGAAACCGAAAAAGAAGCCGTTGCGCAGCGAGCAACCGTACACGATGAAGAAGGGCGCCGTGGTGATGTGGAAGACTCTTGAACACAATGGTGTCGTATTTCCTCCGGATTACGAACCGCACGGCGTGCCGTTGACGTATGATGGCCAAGACGTCAAGCTCTTGCCTCACGAGGAGGAGATTGCCGGTTTCTTCGCCGTGATGAAGGATACGGATTACGCGCTCAAACCTGTCTTTGTGAAAAACTTCATGGACGGGTTCCGCGCGGCGTTGCGCAACGGTCCGCATGCCTTTATCACTGATTTCAAAAAGTGCGACTTTACGAAGATGTACAACCACTTTGCGAAGATTCGCGAAGAGAAGAAGGCGATGACAACGGAGGAAAAGAAGGCTATCAAGGCTGCCAAGGACAAGGCGGAAGAAAAGTACACTTGGGCTGTGATTGACGGTAGGAAAGAAAAGGTGGGTAACTTCCGCATCGAGCCTCCGGGCTTATTCCGCGGGCGCGGTGAGCACCCGAAGATGGGCAAGATTAAGCGCCGAGTCATGCCGGAGGATATTACGATTAATATAGGACGAGACGCCCAGGTGCCGCCGCCACCGGCTGGACACCAGTGGAAGGCGGTGATTCACAACGATACCGCGACGTGGCTCGCCGGTTGGAACGACGTCATCAACGTCAAGGATTGGAAATACGTGCAGTTCGGCGCCACCTCGTCCATCAAGGCGGAGAGCGACCAGAAAAAGTACGAAAAGGCGCGTTCCTTGCACAAGTACATTGATAGGATTCGTTCTGATTACAAGAGAAACATGGCGAGCGATTCCAAGGAAATGGCGCAGTTGGCTGTCACGACTTATCTCGTGGACAAGCTCGCGCTTCGTGCCGGTGGCGAGAAGGATGAAGATCTCGCCGACACGGTTGGCGTGTGTACTCTGCGTGCCGGTCACATCAAGTTTATGGATGACAACGTCATCGAGTTTGACTTCCTCGGTAAAGATTCCATCCAGTACCTTCAGCAACACAAGATTGATGAGACGGCTTACAAGTGCTTGCAGCGTTTCGTTCGCGGTAAGGGCCCAGATGTCGATATTTTCGATGAGATCAACCCACAAAAGGTTAACGCTCATCTCCAGACGCTCATGGCTGGCCTTACCATCAAAGTTTTCCGTACGTACAACGCATCCATTACTCTCGATCGCTTGCTCCAAGACACCAATGACAAGAATACGACTCTGCAAAAGAAGGCGACGTACGACGCCGCCAACAAGGAGGTTGCGATTCTCTGTAATCACCAAAAGGGTGTGAGCAAGGCGCACGACACGCAAATGGAAAAACTAGCCGCAAAGAAGAAGGATCTTGCCAAGCAAATCACCGCCATGAAAAAGAGCGATGATAAGAACAAGAAGAAGAAACTCGCGGCTCTCAAGGAACGTCAAGCCAAGTTAGAAATCCAGATGAACATGAAGGAAGAACTCAAAACGGTGTCTCTCGGGACGTCAAAGATCAACTACCTCGACCCGAGAATCACAATCTCCTGGTGCAAGCGTCACGAGGTTCCTCCGCCCACCGTGTTCACCAAGGCGCTCATCGAGAAGTTCCACTGGGCCATGGATTGCGAAATGGATTTCCGTTTTTGCAACATGGATGACGTCAAAACTGAAATTTAGGCGTCGCGTGAACGCGACGCCCGAAAGAAAAAACGAGTCGAAGTTGTTATATAAAATAAAAAAATGATTGTTAAAACAAAAATCATAACGCATCAACGCGTAGCCTGAGCGTAAAGAGAGAATTGGTGAATCAAATCTAAACCAGCGCACGCTTTCGGTTTGATTGTCACGCGGTACCATTTCTTCTCTTCTATGAAGAACGACTATGCGGTGGCTTGATTGTACACGAGCGGTTGTTCAACCACTGTATCCGGAATGCCCAAAACGTCAGCGAATGCGCTTTCAGGCGCGCCTTTGCCCGTCTTTTCAATTTCCCGGAACAACTTGACGAGCTCGGACGAGTGCACGGCGCCGGACAAGATGTGTTGCGCACCGACGATGAAATTTGGAATGGAATGAATGCCCATGCGTCTCAAAATGTGCAGCGCTCCTTCAATCTCCATTTCACCTTCGCCGGAAGCCAGGAAGGCTTCAGCTTTTTGTGCATCCACACCCGCCGCTGACGCCGCTTCGACAAGCATTTTCTGATCGTTAAGCTTTTGCCCGAGTTCGAAATGCCGCTTGTTCAAGTCGTTGTACAAAATCTCGCTCACCGTGCATCCGTAGTTCTTCGTCACCCACTGAACCAATCTATGACTCTGCATCGTGCTCGAAGCGAGGCGATCAAGGTTGAAATGTTTAATTCCAACATCCATCCCCCGTTCCTTGAGTCGATGCCTCGTCTTTTGCTCCGCAAACTCCCTCTTACCGCCCCACTTGCGTTCCAACCTCGTCCTGTTTGTCTCGTGCCAGTTTTCATCCCGCGGGTAATCCGGCTCGAGGAAAAACGGAACACGAATAACCGTGAACCGCAACGGATTGTTTGGATCGAGAGGCGCCTTTTGCACCGCTTGCATCGCGCGTTGCAACTGACGCTTCCCGATGTACCCGTTGGGTCACATGGTATCCGAAACCAACTCAACCGTCACGAGTTGGTGCTTTCCTCTCACCGACAACCGCGTCATCGCCCCGGACGCCGCCGCCATCGCCCGCTTTCCAGCCTCCTTCGCAAACATCTTCTTCTTCTTCTTCTTCTTCTCTCTCTGTTTCTTTTACTTTTTTACCGGATCGTTCACGTTTTCGTGCGTGTGTCCCGGCGGCAACGCGAACCCGTCCACGGCTTCGCTAAAGCGCACGACAACCTTATCCGGGGTAATTTCCGCGCTCTTCACGTTCACCAAAGCCTTGATGACCGCGTTCGCAACCTCTTTACGTACTTCCGGAGTGCGGCACGCTTTCGGCAGCCTGCGTTTTCGCGACGACGAAACGAGACGACGCGTCGTCGTCGTCGATTCGTTCCGTTCACATCGTCAGTCTTTCCACCAGCTCTCTTCGCTCGCTCTCTTCTTCGTCGTCACCCGTCGCGCGTCGATCCATCCATCCATCCATCCGATCGCCGTCCTCTCCACGATTTCGTCGTCCTCCTCGTCGTCGTCTTCGTCGTCTTCGCGGTCGCGACGCACCAGGCAATGTGCACGAACGGCATCGACGCGCGCGCGAGTGTGAAGCGACGCGCACCCAAACAGAGGGAGCCGCCGGGAGAGACCGACGCACGCACGGACGGACGGACGGAACGCGAACGCGAACGCGAACGCGCGGACGCCAACCCGACGACGAAGGAGAGGCTTCGGGGCGACGCCGACGACGACGCGCCCCGCGAGCGCGCGACGCGACGCGAGCGACGAAGGACGAAGCGAAGAGGACGCGGCCGCCGCCACTCGCGCTGAATCGGTACTTCGACTGAATACGACGAGAGATACGACGAAGGACGAGAGATACGACGAGGGAGGGAGATGAAGATTAAAACAATCTCGCGCGTCGAGGAGGATTACACGCGAGAGCGGAAATCGGACCACTACAAGGTGCACAGAAACCTGGACCCAGAGTTGCGACCGATGCAACGCGCGGTCGAGTACAAGCGAGCGCTCAACGCCGTCAAGCTTGACAAGGTGTTCGCCAAGCCGCTCGTCGGACAGATGGGTGGACACGCGGACGGGGTGCTGTGCATGGCGAAATCGCCGGTGACGCTGACGGAGTTGGTGAGCGGGGCGGCGGATGGGGAGATTCGGGTGTGGGACGTGCCGTCGAGGAAAACCATGCGTACGCTGGAGGGACATAAAGGCGCGGTGCGAGGCGTGACGGTGTCGAACGACGGGAAACACGTCGTTTCGTGCGGTGACGACGCGACGATTCGAGTGTGGGAACTCGCGCGAGCGGGCATGGGGGAGATGAGAAACCCCAACGCGCGGGCTCCGGTTGTCGAGGCGAAGGAGGTGTTTGCGTGCGACAACGGTTTTAGAGACTGCGACGCGCACTGGGCCAAGGAAGAATTCGCCACATGCGGGGCGAACGTGCAGGTTTGGAATATGCACAGGAATTATCCGTTGCATGAGTTTGAATGGGGTACCGATACGGTGCTCTCGGTGCGTTATAACCCGGTTGAGAAGGATATCTTTGCTTCGTGCGGCACGGATCGATCCATTGCGTTGTACGACGTGCGCATGGAGACGCCGCTGAAAAAGCTCGTGATGCAGACCAAGTCGACGAAATTGTGCTGGAACCCGATGGAGGCATTTAATTTCACCGTGGCCAACGAAGATTGCAACCTGTACTCGTACGACATGCGCAAGTTGGACATTGCCACGTGCGTGCACAAGGATTTCGTGAGCGCCGTCATGGACATTGATTACTCGCCGACAGGTCGCGAGTTCGTCGCCGGTAGCTACGACAGAACCATCAGACTCTTTGATTACAACGCCGGTCACTCGAAGGAGTGCTACCACACCAAGCGCATGCAGCGCGTCTTTAGTGTTCGCTTCTCCATGGATGGCTCGTACGTTTTCAGCGGCTCTGACGACATGAATCTCAGATGTTGGAAGGCGGACGCGAGCGCGCAGATGGGCACTCTTTTACCCAGAGAGCAGCGCAAGCACGCGTATAACGCGTCTCTCAAGGACAGATTTAAGCACATGCCGGAGATTAGACGCATAGCCAATCACCATCACGTGCCGAAGGCGATTCACAAGCAAACCAAGCTCAGGCGGACGATGCAAGACGCCGAAACGCGCAAGGCGAGAAGACGCGTCGCACACGCAGCTCCGGGCGCCGAGAAGGACGAGTTCAAGCCGGCGCGGAAGAAGAAAATCATCGCGCAGGTGGAGTAGAGCCGGAGACGCAGCGAGTTTGGGTAAAATACGACTTTGTAAAACACAACAAGAATTTCCTAGCACTACTCGCAGCCCGCCCGTTACGCGCCGCGAAGCTTGTCGAGCCGAGCCTGAAGATCGTCATCCAGTCCACCATCACCCGATTCTGCCGCCGTGCCCTCAAGAACGGGCGTCGGGCCCGCGCTATCCTTCTCCACGGCGACGCCGACCCCCCCAGCGGGCGCAGAGACCATTTCTGCTCCGACGTTGCATCCCAATTCATCCAAAACGGCGTTGACGAGCTCCTCTGTCTCCTCCTCTTCATCCTCCTCCGCGAACGCGTCATCGATCGCATCTCCCATGACTTCCGTCGTCATGTCCATCTTTTCGTTCTGTCGCTCAAACTCCTTTAGAATATTTTGCAAGGATGGTAAACTCAACCGAGTATTCATAGACTTCATCGCCTTCGTCACCCCTCGCATCGCGTCCGCCATCGCCTGCGAGCTCTTAAGCGTCTGCATTCGAAGCGATACCCCTTGCAACTGCGATTTCAACGAGTAAAATTTTGTAATCGAGTGTCTCGTTCGCACGAGATCCTTCGCCATGACCTACGTTTTGAGATGAAAAACAAAAGTCAGTCAGTCAGTCGGTTTGGCTCGGCGCCCAGTCAGTCGGTTGCGCGCTCAATCACCGCTGCGTCTCCTTCGTCACCCACGAACATCGCACTCGACGACGAAAGCCGACGCGACGACGCACCTTGACCGCGCCCATCTGGTTCTGTTTCGCCATCTTTTTAATCTCCGCGATGAGTTTCTTCTCTTGCGACTGCATGTGCATTCGCTCTCGATCCAACTCACGAATGGATTTATCGAGCATGCGTTTGTTCTCGCGCAACATCTCGGTCGGGGTTTTCTTCTTCGCGAACAACCACATCTTTGGTTGGTTTTATTCAGTGATCGATCGGTGCGTCCGTCGTGAGACGCGCGGGGTGAAGTGCGGTGAGGTGCGGTGAGGTGAGGTGAGGTGAATGCGAAGTTAAAATAAACTTGGCAGGTGGAGCTTTCCGTACTCGAACGACGTATTCGATTTGTTTCATTGCAACGCTAATCGTGGAAAACAAACAAAAGGAGGGTTCACGGACGACCATTGATGAAGACGCGCGCGGCGATGGCGATGGCGCACGCGATGCCAAAGGCAACCGGACCGTATTGAGAGAGAATGTGGTTGGCGCCGGAGGATCCCTTGGTTTCGACGTGACGCTTGATGACATCCTTTAACGCTTCGTACGCCTTTTCAACGTCATCGTTGACGATGACGGCGTCAAAGAAACCGTCGACATCCTTCTTAGCCATCTCAATGCGCGCGTTTTCTAAGCGTTTTAACACGGCGTCCTCGGTTTCGGTGCCACGACCGCGAAGTCGGCGTTCGAGCTCGTCCATCGATGGCGGAGCGATGAAGACGTACGCGGCGTCCATGTTACTCCTCTTGACGCTCTCCGCTCCTTGCACGTCGATATCGAGGAGACATATACGACCTTGCGCCGTAACCTTTCTCACCGCCGCGAAAGAGGTGCCGTATATGTTTTGATGCACGTGCGCGTGTTCCAAAAACTTTCCCGCCGCGATGTCCTTCTCCATCGTAGTCTTGTCGACAAAGTTATAGTGCGTCCCGTTCACTTCACCCGGTCTCGGCGCCCGCGTCGTGTGCGAGACGGAGAACCCAAACTTGTCCGGAAACTCTTTTTGTAACATCGCGATGAGCGTACCCTTACCCACACCGGACGGACCGACGACGACCAACGGACGAGTCATACTTTTTGGCGGGCGTTTCGCGCGTCGCTCGCTCACTGTTGTCTATCCAACCCGAGCCTCCTCGCCCGTTCGCGGTCCCGGTTCACCCGATCTCGCTCCGCGCGTTCCGACGGCGATTCCTCCGCGTTGTTCGCCCCCGCGCTTCCGAGCTCGCGCGCGTTTAAATAGTCCCGACGGAGTTGTTCAAACTGTAGAATCGTTTTCAAAAACAAAAATCATCATCATCATCAGTCTCAAAAACTTTAAAGCCGCGCGTTCGCGTCCGTCGCGAGAGAAGCTTTTTACGGTCCATTCGTTCGCTCGTACCTCGTCTTTGTCCTCCGCCTTGAGTTCGATGCGCGTCGGTGGTCGACGTAACATGCACCGCGACGTTTTATGAAGGATTACTCTTCAAAGACAGACCTTTTCGACAGAGACTCGAATCAAACCACGATTGCGTCATGGATCGCGGCACGAAATCAAATCTATGCGCTCACGATTTAAACATTAAAAACGATACACTACATTTTTTCAGGGTGAACGGAACCGAGACCGCGGGCGCGGACCGTTTGATTGGTTTGACTGACGCGCGCGCTCGGCGGCTTGACTCGACTGCACGCGTCCTCGTCAACGACCTTGGTCGATGAGTTCGCGCGTCTTCGCAATGTTCCCCTCAACAACCTCGAGTCTCGACCTCGGCAACGGCGCCAACCCGTTGAACGCATAGTGCCCCGCGAGTTGATTGAGCGCGTTGTAAAAAGCGCGACCCGATGCCGTTTTACTGCTCCCGCCCGGGGCGTACTTTCCGCTCCAGTCGTTGGATTTCTTCTGAAACACCGCGATTGCCTTCTCGCGCTTTGGATCGTACACATCCATCGCTAAGAGCTCCTCCACCTCGGTCACGAACGCCAACGTATCCACTTGATACGTCGACAGGTTCGGGTTCGTCTGCGTCGCCGCCGCTTTAAACTTAGACTTGGAGTTATCGTACGCGGCGTCCGCGTCCACGGCATCCTTGGACAGAATAGCCGCGCGACACTCGGCGCCGTTCTCCGTGGGATCGCACACCTCGTTGAACGATCTGCTCGAGTCCATCGCCGCGCGCGCCGACGGCGACATCATCATCAGCGTCGTCGTCGCCGCCATCATCAACGCGTCGCGTCGCGACGTCGTCGTCGTCGTCGCGGTTTCAGCCGCGGTGTCTCGCCCGCGCACCGCGCGCATGGTGGACGTCGGCGTCGACGCGCGTCGTCCACGTCGCGTCGTCGGTTTACCGCGCGCGGTGGCGGGGGTGTTCAAAACACTCCTAGTCGTCGTCGTCGTCGCGTGCATGTTTCGCGTCCTCGGGGGCGGCGGCGGCGGCGTGTGACGTCAGAACGGAACGGATTACGACGCGCAACCGCTTTTCCCTTTTTGATGACGTCGACACGTAATGTTTAGGGTTTAGGGTTTAGGGTAGATGGGACGGTAAAAAGTGATGCAATTGTTCACAACGCGCGCGCGCCTACTTTGTGACCACCGCTAGAGCCAGGCGGCCCAACCGGCGTACATGCGACAGAGCCGAGCGGGATCGCGGGCATCGTGAATGAGCTGTTGCACCTGACCGTGAATGCTGCGAAGCTCACCGACTTCGTAACCTTCGAGCTTTTGCTTGACGCGCATTAAAGCGCGCTCGGCGTCGAGGTTGCCGTCGGAGAGGTGCTGCCGCGGTTCGGCGGAATGGTGCGCGTTCGCCGCGGGATGGTTCGACCCGGGATCGATTTGGCGGTGTTTCTCGGCGACGGCCCACTTGAGAATGGGGTCGTGAACGAGGACGGCGATGATTGTCGTGAGAGCTTCGCGGTTGGAGCGAAGGACTTGCATGGTTTCTTCGCAGCAGCGTCGCATGATGCCCTCGACGCCGCAGGCGCCCATGCCGTCGACAATGTCGCGGGTGAGGCGGAATGGAACGCGTTCTGGGGTGCGAAGGGTTAATCCTTGCTCGAAAGTGATGCCAAAGTCGATGTGGACAAACTCTGCGGTGCCCTTGTCGATGAGAATATTACTGCTGTGGCGGTCGCCGAGACCGATGATGTAGCCAACGATGGAGTTGACGGCGCACGATCTCGTGTACGCGACCCTCTTTTCGTACCAGTTGCCCGGTTCGTGGTAGTGCTCGAGAAAGAAATTGTGCATCACTGGGTGGAAATTTTCGCACACCTCCTTGTAGAGTTGATCGAGATTCGACGCGGGCGCGTCTTTCAACATTACCGAAATATCGGCTGATTTCATGTCGTGAGGGCGATACCGTTCGTGCGCTCCTTGCTTTCCTACAAGATAGGTGGACAGGAGCACTGTGCCATCGACCCACTCGAGAAGTCCAGCCTCTGGTGAAAACGGAATCACCTTGTACGTCCGAATGTTCAAGTTTCTGACGTTGGTGCTCTGGCACTGTTTCAGCAATGTGTTGACAAATCCAAAGAGTTGTTGTATGACGGCGTCCTGACGCAAATCGTCGTTACCACTCTTGGCGAGCTGTTTGTAGATGCGACCGTCCGATCCGACGCATCGAAGCAGTTTCGGTTCATTTATACCACCCACGAGCGATATTTTCTCTTCAAAGTGTGAAAAGTATGGAAACGAACCCGGCGGATATTTGCACTTTGGGTCAACTGGAAGCGGCGCCGTCAGAACTGGAATTTGCGTGAGATCGCTCAAGGTGCGTTTTTTCAAGTTGTTCGGTAATTGGTGGGCGACTTCGGTGCGAGCCGGCAACTTGTGAGCGGCAACGTAAATGTAAGCCTCAATCATCCGTTCCATCTGCGACAGGAACTTTTGGACATGTGCAGATTGCGCCGCGTACTTGGTCAACAGTCTCTTCGCCGCGGCGATTTTCTCATTTGGGGCTTCAAATCCCCCAGCTACGGTGACGCGACCGCTTCTGGTCAAGGCTTGGATCTGATAAAGAACGTGGTGTGGATGATCTTGCATCAACCGAAATACCAAAGTCTCCAGAATATCGATAAAGTCGTTTCCATCGATGCGCTTGGTTCCGAGGCGACTGACAATCTGGTGAGATAACTCCAGGTATATGGAACTTGGAATCGCCTTTCTATCGATGAGCTTTTTCACCTCATCATTCACTGAGGTGATCATTTTCGTTGTGCCCAAGATTTTCGCCCCGCCGCAGTGCTTGAACCACAGCGCCACTGTCCTGAAAATGGTTGCCTGACTGTTCCAAATGCCCGCTTCGAGGGATCTACGATAAGCTTGTAAAGCTGTGACAAGAGAAGTCGAATGCTCGTTATAGACTCTAGCAGATTCTTCGCGATCGTTCAACACCTGTCTTTCGAGAGGCACACAACGCGCGTTCAAAGCACAATATTCTTGATATAATTCGTTGTAAATCTTCGAACCTTTCTTTCTCTTTTGGAGATCGGCAGCCTTGGCTCCTCGCTCACTTTTCAGACGACTGAGCTCGTATTCATTGTTTCTGCGTAACTTCTCAGATCGAGCCCATTCAGGAGAGTGAATTCGTTCTTCTAGTTGTTCGTACAAGGAATCACTGAACTGTGCTAGACGGTGATGAGATCGGCTGAGAAGTCGAAGCACTGTCACTGGATGGACACCGTCCTTCGTGTAAAGCACTCGATTACGACGAGAGCCATCTGCAAGTCGTTTCTTTTTCGATTGTTCATATCCGTTTTCCAAATCGCCGACGTACGTTTGCGTCATTCCGTTGACACTATTGCAGAGCCTATCTAAAATAGTCTTGCTTGACTCTGTACGTGAAATCGCTTGCCATTTTGAAAGCAGACAAAGTAGCTCGTAGTATCGCGCATCCGGATGGAACATTGAAGCTCCTTCCGGCTGCTCAAGCTTCATTAGACGCAGCATAGAATCTACGGTAGCGATCGCTAATTCGTTCTTACCTTCAGCCCAGAGTAATTTTGCCTCCTCAACGCGCCATGGAGCCGCTTTGTCGGTGATCAGACCTGGCAAGGATGATGAACGATCTGAGTGACTTGCAATCATTCGCATGTTCCGAATCGCTTGCACGCCCTCCGTGATATGACCGTCCTTACGAGCCAATATCGAAGTTCTCGTCAAATTTTGCGCGAGGTAGTCGTCCAGTTTTGCCATCTGTAGTATAATTCTCTGCAGCGCAAGCGAAGGCTCGACAAGTTTGAACGGCACATTCTCAAGAATTCGTGCGTTCCATCTATTCATCAGACTCAACTTTGCCTCCTCGTAAGAAGTGACATCCGTAGCGGCAAAATGTCGCCAAAGTCGAGCTGCATCTGAAACATCATCTAGCATTCGCATTCGCATGATGGTCATGTTCATAACATTTGCAGATTCGGCGCCCACGTTCACAGCTTTGTGAAGAAGCTCAGCACGCGATCGAGTGGTCTCGTACATGGCAAACTCTGAATCACCTCTGTCGAGCGCCCGAAGCGAAGAATACAAACTTTGATTGAACGTAAAAGATGTATCGTCGTGCGAATGTACAAGGGCAGAGGGCAGAGACCACTGCCCAGCTCGCCATGCAGCCTCAAACTGCAAGTCCTTAAACTGCGGAGAAGCCAATTCGTCATCCAAAAATGAGTTTGAATATGCGCGCAGAAGGTGCAAACAGCCGAGTTGCCGTAAAGACTTTAGTATGGGAAGACGATCAACCTTGGTTTCCATGTTGCCACTCAATAAATCGTAACCGGCGAGGGCTCTGTCCCATTGCCCTTCGTGCTCGCTCAGGTGCAATTGCAAATCAAGAGAATTTGAGCGCATCAAGCCGTAAATACCATCAGGCTCGGATAGCTTTGACTGCGCATCAAGCAGTAACGAAAGATAACGTGGAGTGTTGTCGGACATATGCTCGCGAGGATCAACCTGATGCAAGGCGACACTTCCACCTTTTTCCTCCAACCAGTACTCAATTAGAAGCATGGTCATCAGAGGTGCGTTTGATTCATTCGCAGCCTGTGCGACATCGAGATAGTCAACATCCACCCAGTACGCTTTTTTCCATCTATATTCCTTGGGATGAGCATTCTTGCACATGTTAACGTACTCCTGTCGAAGTTCTTCAAGAGCTTTTAACACAGTCTGCGCAGCTCTTCTGCTGGTCGGACCCGCAGAACGATTTGCGAGGCACATTGCGATACCACGACTCAGCTCGTTGTGTAGATTTGGTGACACTTCGCAAAGTTTTCGAGCCTTCGCAAGGAACAAAATAGTTGCCGGGAAAACCATATCCGCCAACATGACGTCACCACCACGTACCAGGGGCTGCATGATCTTCAAAAGGCCCATGTCGGAGATGCTCACCAAGTGATGTGTCAAGGTGCATATCCAGTCATCGTACGTTGAATTCGGTATCCATAGACGCGCATCATCAGTTGCAAATAAATCGCTCATCATTGGCGGTGACGCAGCTTTAGGAACCACTTTGGGAACCGCGCTGCCAGTCTTTGCGTTCAATAAGAAAGGTTTAAGATATGCCTGTTCAACGAAAGCGGGCAATGACTTGAGGCTTTTCTGCACGATTTCTACTGCCAATAAACATCGGATCATGTCCGCTGCGGCGCTGACAGTCGTGTAAGATGGCGAGCATAGCAGATCAATCAAGTGTGCCAAAACCTTGGGAACCAATGTCGTAACAACAGTCCCTGAGGTACCTTGTACGACAGGAGGAATAAAGGCGATCGAGTTCGGTCTTAGCGGACCAAGAGACGACAGAAGCTCCGCCGCCGTTGCAAAAAGCTCTTTGTCACCAAGCTGTGCCACAAGCCTCGCATATTGCCACACATGTTCTGGGATTGGCGATTTCACATCGCTCCGACACAATGCCACGAGAGTGCTTTTGTACTGTAAAGCTTCGAAGCCTCCAGAGCGAAGTGCAATTTTGCGGATATTTGCAGGCAGTGAAGATGCAGTAGTGATGAGCGCTTTGAAGCGCACATCTATTCCTGGACTCTGAAATCGAGACTGTAGAGCTTTCTTAACGGTTCCAAGCTGCGGCAAGTCTGGTAATGGGGGTAAAATACTCAGATCGTGCTGCATGCACGAAGGAGCTTGCTCAACAAACTGCTCGAGGATGGCCACAGCCTTTTGTCTTTGACTTGTTGATGTTGATTGCGACTCGATAACCGAGGTCAACGTCAACACAATTGGCATGATCATTTTCTTCACTGTCGACTGATACGCGCACATGTTGTCATTTGGCTCCTCCTTCAAAAGATGATATACACTTTGTATGATGTCTTCCAAGATTTCAAGACAATCCATGCCCACTGTTTTATCGCCAATGTATGGAAGCGTCATGAAGCACGCATATCGAATCGTTGATGCTACACGGACTATACCTCTCGCCCATTGAATAAGTATACGCAAAGACGAAAGAGCCTTCGGGCGATGTCTAGGTGAAACAAACTTATCAATCGAAGCGTGCACGTGCAGCATGCACTGAAAACATGCCTCAAGATCGACTCGTAAGAGTGCTTCTTTGCCTTGAAAGCACTCTGACAAAATTGTAGTCACGTCACCCGGAGTTCTGCACGGTGGTGGAACGTCCTGATGCTTCAACCCCGGAACGGCTACGAGTGAGAACATCTCCATCAGCGTTTTCAACCTAACTGCTTCACTATTCACTTCTTCGCGCCCTGCCGGTGTTAGTAACTCAAGTGCAAACGTACGGTGCGGAATGACTAATGTGAAGAAGTACGCTTCGATGAGATGCCAGTGCGAAACTAGGATGGTTTCTAGCGTCGAGTCGCATGTGGCTGCTAGTAATTTCAATTCATCCAGTTCCTTTTCGATAATAAGTGGTGGAATGAGGCAGCTCTTCATGTGATCTGCTACATCGCGCTTTGTCGATGCCGAAGATAGACCAAGTAACTCTGGAATCTTGAATAGCATAGTGAATGGCATGCGCGATTGAACCCACATATAACCAATCGATCGTTTATGGTAAGCGATGAATGAAGCGATTGAGTCGTGTCCGCAGGCCGTAGACATGTACTTCACGGCATTCATAGTACACTCGTAGACACTCACATCTTGTCTAGCACTATGATAGATGAGCATAAACAAGCACCAGGGCTCTAGGATTCGTGACGCAACTCCAAATGCCGCTATGGTGTGCAAACTAGAAAACTCAAGTTCCTTGTCCACTATATCATCCATTGGTGCTATTTCTATCTTTCTTGGCTCCACCCAACGAAACTTGATGACCAAGTTTGGAATGACGTTTTTCTCAAAAATATCAATGTGATCTGCTTCCTCAAAAAAGTCCAGAACCGATGCCATCGAGAACCCAGCGCAAATTCGCACCGAGTAGCTCGCATCGCTCATCAACTGCAACAAACAAGGCCCGAAACGCGGCTGGAAATAGTCCAGATTGAGCCTGCATAAGCTCAAAATACATTCTGCCAGACCAGCGCGAGCTCTAGAGCTCCTTAGCGCAAGTGGATAGCCAGCTTCATCGATACCCGCCGCATCGTACACTAGTCTTGCCACACATTCAAATGTGTTACTAGGTATGATCGCTTCCGATGGATCAGAAGTGAGTGAGCGCAAACCGTCTGACAAACAGTGTATTTGACGTATCAACCAAGATCGTGCAGACGACGTCAGCCCGGCGTGTTCATCCAGGTTTAATTGACCGCGTGCCACAGCCTCCAAGACTGGGAAAATATTTTCAAGCAAGAATTCAGTATCTGGTGCACCGAGAGAACGAATCACCGCTTCCGCGATATCTTGCGATATACCAATACCGCATTCCCCACGAGGAGGAGCGTCATCTGGCGGCACCGCGCTGAGCAATAGATTTGAAAGTGCTCTTGTCGATGTCTCTCGCATCAATGGCAAGAAAGACTCTAAACATCGTAAAATGACTCTAATTGTACGTTCGCCAGCTGCAATTGAGTTTTCAAGATCAGACCCTCCATATGAAGTGGTTGGTTGTTGGGACGAATGTGAACGTTCATTCACGTCTGGCATGTCAAAATCTAAATCCTCATCATCGAATTGATGCGATGCTCGGGAATTCGCTACTGGAGTCTTCGCTCGCATAGCATTTTCAATCAACTTGATAACGTTCTTGGCCAGTTTGCGAAGAGATGAGACTACTTCATGCGATACGTGTCCAATATTTGCATCGAAACCGCCTGCACTTTGAATCCGTTGAATTGCAGCCGCCATGAGCGTCAACGAGTCTAGTGACGTACTTTTTGCAGATATCAGTACATCGACGTCGTATTTCAGCACACCAAGGATAGCTGAGCAAATTTTACTCATCATCGAGCCACCCCCGCTACCCCAAAAGGCGTTCGGTGCAGATTTGGATGCTTGTCCAACCGCGAAGCTGGTTGCGATGACACCTAGGGCTACTGTGCACAGTCTAATTGTGTCATCGGGTTTCGTCGTCTCTGCTAACGCGCGCTCGATGCGAGCCGCTCCGATCCCATGAATATCGGGGTCGATACTAATCTGGTTCGCAAAGACTGTGGTCTTCTCGTCATCTGCTCGCTCAGCTAACTCATACCTATGCATAACTTTGTAACATGTGTAAGGCTTTGTCAACATACGAACCCGACTAGTATGGTACAAGAACTGTTCGCAGGGTTCGTCCAAGATCTCCAGCCAAATGCGATCTTGAGTCGCCTCGATCCAACACTGATGAGAGCCGGCCATAAGAGAGTTTTGAAACGCCGATTGAACCCGAGAAAGTGCTAAATCGCTAGAAGAAACTACATTTGCACGCCTTCCGTAGAAAGATATTTTCTCGTCGTGCTTGTATAAGAGACCTCTCAATACCCAGTCGAAATACTGTTCATAAGTGCGCCCTGAAAGAATTTGATCGCACATGCCAAGTGACGCTACTGTTCCAACAAGTTCTAACGCGGCGGATGTGGGCACATCCGCGAAATCAAATACATTTAGAGTCCAAAATGGTTGGCCCAGAGACGAGGCCGGAACTAGTCGCCGACTTATTAACACCGAACATAGCAAGAGGCACTCATCTACGATCCGCAAGTCTGAAACATGCGCTGGTAACCAGTAGAGCAAACAGTTCAGGACCTCTCCCCAGATGGGAGCGCCTCCCTGCACCCGATGCCCAATTTCTTGCAGCGCTCTTATCAACCATAACACATGGGCCTGCGTCTTGATATCCGCCACACTTCCTTGAGAAAACGAGTCTGACAGACTTTTATTGATTAGACTCACGTATTCGTTGAAATCAGACGTTGGTATGGCGTCACCGTGATTCTTCAAAAATATACACAACGCTGCCCCCCAACAGCCGCCGCCAGAGAGAAACTTTGACACTATACGTGAACATCGAGATTCCTCGCCGCGTGCACGTTTTGCCAAGTGCTCGTCATTACTAATATCATCTTCCATACCAGTGCGCAACTTGCTGACCACATCACCGTACAACTCAAAGAGGAATCTTTGAGGTAATTTAACTTCCAATCGCTCTGACGCACCGCCACTGATAAATCTATCGGAGCCCATCTCGCTGATCCTGCGCTCCAGCACGTCAGCAAGCACTTCAAATTGGGCTTTATTCACAGCATTCGCACTAATTTGCAACAAGCAGTATTTAATCAGCTCTTCGTGTAACTTTGAATCTCGAGCATTGCCTTTGAGTGCCCAAAGCAAGTATGGTTCGACGCTTTCATAAAGCTCAGTCATACGCGAACTGATATCTAGACCCACCCGGATAATAAAATTGTTCATGGCCGACATGATCATAGTAGACGTGCGCCCGTCTTCCTGCATGCCCCGAAAAATATTGCTAAAAACGTCCAAGAGCCCACTCACAGCATTTGAAGACAAATCAAATGGACAGTTTTGAATCAACAAGCAGAAAGCCGCCGCACTCCGATACTTCTCCTCTTTTTGCTCGCCGCTCAAGGTCTCAGTGCGCGAACGCGTCAACTGAGTTGCAAAAAACTCCATCAAATCTTCGAAGACGCTTTGCTTCGCTCTCGCGCAATACTCTGGAACGACGAGGAGGTTTGTACGCAGCACATGTACGTAGTCCACGGTGAAACTAGATTCTTCTTGCTGGAGTACAGAGAGTACGTGAGCGAATATTTTACCAGCACGTCGGATAAACGGTGTCGGATTTCCACTGAGCCTTCGACGTCCTTCCGCGACGGTGATACACTTTCTCAAGAGTGACGATGCGTTCTTGTCACACGAGCGATTTTCACCAAGCTCGAAAGAGACGCACGTCATGACAGAGCTAATCAATCCTGCCCATGTGTTCCTAACTTCACCCGTCCCTTTTGAATCGAACGATTTCGTCCCAGCGTCTAACTGATTGACAAAATCCGCGGATTGAAGATACAGCAGCAACTGTTTAATACCATCCTGTTGAAGACGCAAAAAAACAACTCAAACAACGCCGCGTTAGTTATCGGCCGTGCGCGAAAGGAAGAGCGTGAGCAGACTGAACGCGAGATTCGAACGACGCAAACGTTTACGTACCCGTCGTTTCCGCAGCTTATCACTTCTCAAGGACTCGTGAAGCGCCGTAAGGTCATCCATCGTGACGTGATGAAGATGTGCGACAGCTCAAATAACTCGGAACGCGACGCGCTACACGCGCCGAAGAAACCCGCCCGAACTCTCCCAGTCCCAACGTTCAAACGACGCTCAATGTGATCTAACGAAAAACTCATGCGCCAGCCAGACGTCGCGACTATCTCGCGGGCGGCGCGCTTTGAGGTATGTTGTTTTTCAGTCTCAGAGAGGAGCTATTTGATTTGAGCTATTGATTACAACCAAGGTCGCCAACCGCTCCATGAGACGGCCAAGACCTCGGGGTTTGTTGCCAATTCTAGTAAAGCTTCTACTTGTTCTTCTATGTCTCTACATTTCGTATCGTTCGTCTCAGAGCCGCCCAACACAGCACGCATGCTGTTCCAATACGGGCGGGATTTGTGTTTGGCCGAGCACTCCTGGAGTAAGATTGCCGTTGGATTGGCCAATTCTAATTTGCCGCAGGCGCGGGCTATCCTTTCTTCGGAGTGTGATGATGAAGATTTCTTACGAGTGCACAGCTCTTCTCGTTCCCAATCGATGAGTGGGTCACGCAGGAAAATGTCCATCACTCCTTTGAGCAACGTCGAGCCGTCATGCAAAGCCTTCATAGTCCTTGTCATGTCTGTTTCAAGCCAAGTTTTCGCATCCAACGGTTTCAAAGTATTGATTAGGATTGGAGTAGCTCTAAACGGCACTAATTCTGGAATAGGAAGCGCTGAAGCAGCGGTTCCGAACGCATAGCCAAAATCGATGTGCACCAACTCTCCCGACGACGTATCAAGTAGGATGTTCTCAAGGTGTCTGTCGCCGACCCCAGCAACGTAACCGCATATGCTTGAAGCTGCGAGAGAGACGGAAAATTGTTGTCGCATGATCACGAATGATTCAGCACTTCCTGAACAAGAGGAAAGCACATTACGCAGCGCATCGCGCGGCGCGGCATTTTGTCCAAGGCGACTCAGGATGGCCTGGCAGTCATCCTTTGAGGCTTTTCCCATTGCTTCGAGGTAATCAACGTAGCCGATATTATCGACTTGTTCGTCTCTCAAACGCTTACCCTTGTGTACTCCTAGAGCTTGTTCTTTGATCCACGTTTGATGCTGCGCGAATATATCTGCACCTTGACCACGCGCAGTCAATTTTAAAATGGTCGACGTGTTCGGAACAAATTCGAGAAGTCCTGAACGATTTGACAACGGCGCCACATGGAAAGTTCGAAGACGCAGTCGTCTTCCTCTCGACTCAGCGGATGAATTCAGTAGTCCATTCATAGCTCTATACAGCCTTTGTATCCTCTCATCCTGTCGAAGATCTTCACCGCCTTTTGCTATGAATTGATACTCACGCCCGTCGCTTCCGCGCAACGTTATTTTATTCGGACGTTGTTTGGAATCAAAGATTTGAACTTCGGGCGCGAAGCCAACCACCGAAACGTGTCGATCAACATCTGGCGGCGACATGAGAGCGTCGTATTGCCCAGGTATTTCTAACGTGACGTAATTTGTAGATAACGAATCAAAGTTTGTGAACCAAGTGGATAAATCACCGATGCGGAGTCTCGTCGCCTTTTCGAACTCTGCGCCAGCGCTCCCCCACGCGATGACGATTTCGTTCTCGGCACGCTTGATAATCTCTGCAACGCTTGTAGAATTTTCCGCCGAATCCAGATGTTTGTCGAGCAAGTTCGACGCAATATTTGTGAAATTCGCATTCAAAGGTCCGATCAACGGGTCTGTCGTGTTTGCGACATCCAACTTCATGGCTGCGATGAGCTTTGCGACGAGATGACTTTCTCTTTGGCGTTCGCGTAGCTCTATTTGCTGTCGCCACCATTTTAGACGATTCAGTGGCGAATCTAGAAGTTCGATCGCTCTGTTGAATCCCTCGTGTATCGAAGAATGAAGTGCGCGCTCCATGCGATGGCTCACTGCGTCGTCCATATCTTCTTTGGTGAGGTTGAAATGCGGACGCACGGCGCCTGGATACCTAGAGACCAATTTTTGGACGAGAGGCGCGACGACGCCACGCGAGACCTCGTCTGAAAGCATGGACAGAATTTGCGGTATCCAATCCAAAAAGAGCCATGTTGGGATTCTCAATATCGCTTGGCTGTATTTTTGTACGTCAGCGATTGATACACTCGTTCTGAGCAACACCAGAAGACGAGGCAAAAGTTGACGAGCAGACGAAGAATTCTGCGTCCCGGAAATTTCCAACGCCTTAATGGCGCTGCGCATGAAGACGTCTGTAAGACTCGACTCCTGTTCTGGGTCGGCTGTGAACCAGCTGTTTAGGGATTCGGCGCATTCTACTGAGACAGTTTTAATCGAGTTTTCACCTCTAAGCTGCTTTAGAGCCGTATCACAAAAATGAGCCAAGCGTAGCGAGGCATCCATTTCGTGCGCAGGGGCGTTGTTCAGGTTTGCTTCTCGTATAGCGTCCATGTAGCGGTTGACCGCTTGAATACCATAATTCGTACTGTCAGCTTGGTTTGCGTACGCGAGCTGCTCGCTCATCCGACCTTCGAGAATCATACAGCTCAAATTGTCGTCTCCTCGCCATTTCTGCTCTTCGCGTTGCGCTTGACACATTTCTAATGCCTTGCGAACGGCATTCTCAGATCCACTAGAAAGTTTTAATTTGAACAGAGCCTCGTAAAGTTTCCAAGAGTCGGCGTCGTTCGACTGACCTACCATTTCTATGTAGCTCCGTAACATTTTCTGAGAGAGTAAAACTTGACCAACCTGTCTGAGACCTTCCGCCGCATTCAAATACAAATTTGTGCGCATCGTTCTTATCCGCTCTGTGTGTAACTCGGGAATCTCGCCAGATATGACACTCAATAACTTCGATCTGAACGTCACGACGCGTTCCCAAACCTCTGATGTATCACACCTGGCAGATGGCCAACGTCGCGACCATTTATACTTGAGTCTCTCAACCATCTTGTCCACTTCGGCGACGCTCGCATGATTTGAAACTTGCACATTTTTCATCTCGGTGAGAATTTTCAAAGTTTCATCCACTTCAACTGCTGGTTGCAGCACTTGAATTAATTTTCGTCGTATTGCGATTGAAGACGGATGTGTTTGAACCCATTGCCCTATGAATTCATCAAACACGTGTGAGAGAAGACGCTTGGTTTCATCTCTTTTGTCTTCACAAATAGTGTGTAGAGCCAACTCAAGGTGCACGCTCTTCAACAATTTGCTTGACGAAGACTCGTGAGATATCAAATTCTCCAGCCAAGAGCTCCAATCAACGAGTGGTTGTCTAATGGCGACGCGCACCGCGGAGGATAACGCAGCTCCTCCGGAAGCTTCGCCTGGGATGATGCAATCAAAAATATCCAACATGTCAAGGTTCACGGGCTCAGTCCTCGTGCTGGCGAGTTCCTCTTCCAATGCGCCCCACTCGCCGAGTTTCTCGGCGCATGCAAAGTATTCCCGCTTCCAGAAATCTTGCTCCTGTTGGGATCGTTCGGTCTTGTCAGATAAAAGCGCCTTGTAACTAGAAAAGGCACTCTGCAGGTTACCAGACATCTCTTGGCGAATGGCTGTCAGAGTATCGTTCTGATACGGAAAAGCATGCACAAAAGCGAGGAGTGCTGCATCATCTTGACCAGTCGACTTACAAAGTCGTGCAAGCGCGCACCACTCATCAGTTGATTGCTCTCCGGAGTTTATCAACGCATCCATTGCAACAATTCCACTCGAAAGATTGTTGCTCGATAGAGACAATCGCACGACATGTTCCGCTGGAACTTTTGCCTCTGGGATCACCTCGCAGAGACCAAGTAAGAAACGAACAAGCGAACCGTCTCGACCTTCTATTTGCTTGGCAAATTGTTTGAATGGTTCAGCCAAGATTTTTGCAGTTTCCGACGTTGATTCTTCTGAGCGTTTTGCATCGCGTTGAAGAAAATCGAATTCCTCACGTGCCGATCGTGAAAGTTCCACTAGCAGGGCGCATGCGAAAGTTGAATCACCCTCTGCCACCAGTAGAAGCGGCGACATGAGTTCTCTTAGAGATAGTTTCACGTCCGGAAGATCCCCAGTACGATACAACCGAGTCAGTTTTATCGTCGCTTTCTGCTCATCCCTAATGAATTTTTCCAGCTTTTCCTGATTCAGCGGCGCACTCATTGCTTGCCCGATACCTTGTGTTGCGTTTGCATCTGAGTAAGGCTTGACACCAGCCTTGGACAATCTCAACGATGGCATTTGGTCGGATTGCCTCGCTACAATCAATGGGTCGACGAGATGCTGCGTTTTCTTAAGAATCAATGTACGTAACTCGAGTTCTCCTGCTTCATCAATGTTGTTCTCCCCTTGTACCGCTGAGAACAAGGGGAGCATTGTACGCGTCACACGTTTACGACGTGTATTGACATTGGCAGATGCAAACGTACACTCAGAGAGGTCGTTCTCAATCAACGGGGCACCATTCGCGGGGTTCATATCCTGTACTGCATACAGCAAGCGACAAGCGGCGGGGAGCCACAAGCCTTCCATGGACTTACTCGGCACGAGATGCAAAATGCCGTGAAATCGGTTTGCCAAGTTATCAGAAGCCAGGCGGCGATTCCAAAATCGTATGGCATTTTCCCGGTTCTGTTGACTGATTTGATCCGCTAGGCAACGCAGCAGTGGATTTCGTACACTTGGTTCATCCATGAGTTCTGGATAAATTTCACCTACGGCGATGCACATGTGAGCATGCGCGTCTCGCACGTTGACAACGCTTTCGCTGTCGACGCACTTGTCCGATTCGCGTAATGCCGCTTTCCAAAGCTGCACATCGTCCCTTTTCTTCTTACTCTTTTTGCTCGCCTCGAGGCCACGAGTCAATGCAGAAAAGACGAGCTCCATTGTCTGTGCATCCTTCTGTTTAATCAATAATGGAACAAAAGGAAGCATGCGTTCACAAGTTGACTTTGCGATATCGCTGCTATGTTCTTTTGTAAGGATTGTCAAAGCAACGTACTTTGGTTCACCATGGACCTTGTCTAGGAGTGAGTGCACCTGCGGGGCAAAGCCAGCCTCGTGGACAAACTTTGGACAGTGATGTGTGAGCCTATCTAAAACGTCCAAGAAAACGTCAAACGTGCCAGTTTTGAATAGAACCTTCAAATTTTCACATATGACATTCGGCGAGAAGGCGGCATGCCCTCTTGCCGTAGCCATGATTTTCCCAAGGAGCGACGCCGCAGCCGAGTTCAGCTTTCTACCACTCGTGGCGTTTGGACGCATCAAACAAGACATGATACCAGATACCAGAGGCACTGAAATTGGTGTCCCTAATGGGACGCCTTCGGTAGAAATGACTGCCACTGAGTCGTCCAAGATGGCAATCACTTTGTTCTGTAAGAGTGTACCGAGCAGCTGTATCATCGTCATCTGCTTATATTTTGCATCTTTCTCATGGCTCGTCAAATATGCATGAATACAATCAAACACGGTTTGAAATATATGCGACGATTTAGAGCCTGAGTAAACCATCCCTTCACGCAATCGAACGAAAAATTGCGACATCAACTTCACGTTTTCAATCATCACGGTTGCGCCGTCACTTGGTGCATTTTTCAAAGTCATTTCAAAAAGCTCAAGTAGGCATGGTTTTGCATCCTCGAAAGAAGAAGTCCATAGCTGGTCTGCACTGAAAGCCACCACTAGCGCTTCTCTTAGCGGCGTTGAGATGACTCTGTCGCTCGCCTTTGTGATATCAGTCAATGCAGTCAAAGTGGCAACCATTAATTCTGGATGCGCCACAAGAAGCGACGGAGATGTCGCGATAGATGTCATTTGCACGTCACCATCCGTCGCAGAGAAGACGTGATTCAGTCGAAGTATCGCTTTTACTATCAACAACTTGATTTTTGGCGATAGATCAGGAGACTGTAGCAAGATGCACACCGAATTCAGTATGTGTAACTGTGGAGAGCCGCTCTGAACCTCGCCTGTCAGACCATGCTCGATGGTGAACTTTAAAATTTTGAAGAGTGAATCGCACACTGGCGATGCCTCCAAACCGTCACGGGGAAGCGCCTTAGTTGATTTTTCATCACTGGTGATTCCATCAGATGCCGATATCGTCGGCTTCTCAGCGGCTTGGTCTGATGTACCAAGTGTTGCATGCAATGCCGCTATAGTAGACGACAACGTGAAAGAGACATTCTTTCGCTCTTTATCACTCGTGTTCGTTTGTAAATCTTGCGACGATGACGCGGACCGATCGAATTCTGGATCAAGTTTTTCCAGACGATTCGTCAGATTATTCCAGTGAGTTGGCGACATGTCGAAAATTCTCGCATAGAATTTTACGTCCGTCTGTGTACACACCAAGAGGGCGGCAAAAGTGGAGAACGCAAGCTGCAGGATGTGCACTGCAATCTTCTCTTCACCCAATCGAGCATGTTTCGCGACACCCAAACCAGCAAGTTCACTCATGACAGTCTTGGATATCGTAGCATTGAATTTTGGAATCGCAGACGTGACTGCAGAAACGCTGTCCTTGCTACATCGGGCGTACAACTCGCGAGTGAGCAGAAGATTTCTGATGCGAACGAGTAATTCTCCCTCATCGGGTGCACGCGTAAAATCTGCCAGAATGGCACTCGCGTTCTTTGCGTAAAAGGCAGCGATGTCCTCCGGACTCAATCGCGACAAGACTTCAGGTAGCACCGTTTCCACACTGAGAAGTCTTGTTTCAAATGGCTTCATGGCGTTTGCAGTCAAATCCCAAATGCACTGGGTCAGTGCTGAATCGATACGCGAGTCTTTATCGCGCAATAAGGAATGGACGTCTGCTACGTTGCAAAACGGAAGAGTTGTAGCCAAAATCGACGGCACTTGACATATTTTGAACGCTTGTCTGAACGCTTTGATTGTAGATGGAAACCGTTTGCTGAATTCAGCAGGCGTGCAGCGCTCCTGTGTCGGTAAATTTTTCAGCAAGTTTTCCAGAGTTTTTATCAGTCGCTCTCTCAAATGCAGAGGTATGTCACATCCTTTAAGTACTTCGGCAATCAAAGTGAGGGCGTCCAAATGCGAACTCAGTGCTATGTGATCGCCTCTAACACACATGATAAGACCAGCAAAGATGGCATCATCTTCGTCGGAGAACAATTCACTCTTCTGACTGAGTCCAGAATCAAGGGCGACCATCTTACTCACTAGGCCTAAAAACCTCTTGTGTGCAGCATCTTTGACATCGGAGGATGATCGTGATACGGAGCCGTCAAAGAGAAAGCGTAAGCTATCTGAGTTCTTCTTGGCCGTATTGAGTAGGATCTTCGCGCCACGATCATCTCCTTTGGGCACCTTTGAAATGACCAGATCGAGTACACCTGCGATTAGGTCACTTGCAATTACTCCACCAGACGTTTCCATATCTTTTCCGGCGACCGCAAACAATCGTTCGGCGTAATCTCCAAACTGGTATTTGCATGCGCGTAGAATGCAGTCTTTGTGATTCCGATAGAACTCCTCTCCGTGCTTGTCTTCGTACGCTAAAGAGTTTTGATCTATAAGAAGGTCCAGGAGTGACTCTGGTTTCATATTGAGGTGAAGACAAAGCTGTATCATCATTTTACTAACCAAGACTTGTGGTGGACTCGCACGGTGACTTTGACGGTAGACTGCATTAACCATGCGATGCGTCAAATTTTGTGCGGACAAATCGCCCTCTTTTGGCAGTATCTTCTTCAACATTGACACATTCGCCAGTTCGCGATACCCTTCGGCAAGTTTCTTCGACGCTAGACATCCCTCGGTGGTCTCAAGATCTGCTAAACCGAGATCAAAATCTTTTGAAATCGCCTCTTTCAGACAGTTTTTCGTGGTTTCAAAAACTCGAGACGTGAATGATGTGACGTTCTTGTCTGACAACGAGCGCAACAATTTTGCGCCAAATGACATTAGCGATTTTGATCTGGCATGTACAGAAACGCTTTCTCCCATGAGATGCGGCGCGAAAATAGCGAGCGTAACCAGTTTACCGACCATCAATTCATCGTCTTGATTGATAATCACAGTGAGCAAATCATCTTTTTCGCCGTCGCTAAGATTTGCGTTCAGGATGCTATCCATCAGGAGAAGGATCTCTTGCACCAACTCACTGCTCACGTTGCAATTGTCTGACTCTGCTGCGACGCGTAGTAAATATTCTCTCATGGCTTGGAAATGTGTCTTTCGCGAAGACTCAAACAACTTCGACCCTCCGTGTCCTGAGTTGACTATCCAGCGCGACCACTGCGTGACGGCGACAAATTTCTTCAACGCCACTTCACTGAGCGGATGAACGGCGCTCGGAACTGACGAGTCAATGTGACAAGCTACAAAAGTTGTATGGTGCATCATCCATTTACCAACGTCCGAAATAGCACCTGGGGCTATCGAGTTGAACGCAAGCTGCCCCTCACGCCTGACAAACTCATCAATACTCATGCTCGCCTGTAGTAGAGTCATGCACAAGTCTTCGATGACAGGTAGTGTTGACGTATCAGTGAGCGATTGCATGTGTTTATGAATGATTTCCATTACCTCCCTTATGAGAATCGCCATGGGAACGTCAGAACCTCGACCTGACGAGGGTGCCGATATTTCACGTTCGCTTGAACGCACCAAGCTACGAAACACCACTTGAGAAATCTCGAGAGCGTAGGCTTTCACAAGTTCACGGTTCTTCTCAACGTGTCCTAGACACTTGCGAACTGCGGCGATCGCTCCAAGTCTATGGGCTACTCTTGCATGACTCATCAATCCATAAAGTGTACGAAATATGTATTTATGATTCACACAATGATCGAAAGAGTGCCCGTCGGGAACGTATTTCAAACTCCATTCCAAAAGTTCCACGATGAGATTTGAGCACAAGTCACGAATCGCACCCGCTTTCGACGTGTTTGCCAATCCAGATATCATTGCATCAAATAAACAGAGAGTCGTATCCAACTCGCGCGCTTGACTCTTCGCATACCACCGAGTCATCTGAAAAGATAGAGAATGGAACAGTTGCTGAGCGACGGGTTCAACATCTACAGCCAACTCAAGAATGATTGGGAACAACCTTTCGAATACAGAACGGTACTTGGACTCCGTTCTGGTAAAATCACCGGCGTTTGATGCAGGTCCTTGAGCACTTTTGCCGATGAGGAATACAGTGATACCATATATTCCCTCACATGCACTAATCTTCAACACACGATCGCGAGAATGCAGCGCCAAATGAGACAAGCGAGGCAAGAGTTTATCCAGCCACAATTTTGAAGATGAACGCACTAGACCGAATGGGACAGAGATTTTTGACTCAAATGACCACGGTGTGTTTGCGTGTTCCTCGGACAAAGCGCTCTTCTCCGGAACTAAACCATGCACCGCGCCGCCCATCATACCTAATATTTTGACTATTCGCGTGTATGTACCATCTGTGAAGAATGATTCCTCTTGCGCACCATCTCTCTTTCGTTTCCGATTGCGCCACAACGCTGCTGTATTTTGTTCGGCATCCGATGAGATCTCGTTAGTGGAGAATATTGGCTTCGTAGCGTCAATACTCTCTAGATATACATTCAAATGATGTGCGATCGAGGGGAAATATGGAGAAAGTTCGTCGAGGTGTTCTTCTTCGAGCCAGCCTTCGAGCGTGTCCAGAGCCACTTCTGCAGTAGGAGGATGTTGCAAACCAACCTCCAAAGCTCTTTTCAATGGAGAGACGAGCTCTACGACCGACAAGATGACACTTGGCATGGAAAGTAACAAACGCAGTATTGCCGCGAGCAATTCTCCAGAAAATCTGCGCGTGTCTTGCAGTACCTCTGTCAAGAACGATCGGAATAAAAGGATCACTTGCTCCTTTTCGGCAGCTCCACGTTGTGTAAAGTAAGAAGCTCGATCGGCTACGCGAAGGACTGTTCCAATCAATTTATAAAATCCTGAAATCGAACTGTTTGTGTTCGTTGCATCCATCAATTCGCTACACATGGGATTAACCCACGGAATCAATCCTTCCGCTGGAGATTCATCTATCACTTTCTGCGCCCATTCAATGAGTTGTAGAAATGTTTGCATGTCACCCAGATTCTCTGCACTCGCTTCATCGCCTAAACTCACCGCTGCGGCGACGTCATCATGCATCTTCTCCTCTTTGTCATCCACTGACGTGTGAACGTTGAGATTCAAAGTCTTGCACAAATTCAAGAGCTGAGTGATGAAGCAACTGTAAAATTCTCCCGCAACGTTATTCACATCAACTTCGCTATACGAATAATATTTCGACTTGTCGACGGATCCACCATTTAGATGAGTCCAGATTACGACGTAACGCGGCCACATTGGTACAGGCGGAGCAGCGTGCAGCACCGCGTCGATTGGATCTGGTGGCGAAACGCGTAGAGTCAAAGCTAATAAACTGCTTCCAACGCGATCTAAAAACGTTTTCAGTGCGCAGCCATGCGATGATAAGGCTACGAAAAGTCCCATGATAGCATCTTCAATGAACGATTTTCTTTTCAGAGCTTCAAATGCGTACTGTTCCCAAGTCCATTCGACCAAGGTGGCCAAGGTCTCCATGAGCGTACTGTCAATGAACACTTTCGGCAGACGCAGCAAATCACTGTAGGCGGATATCAAGCCCACTTGCCTTTCAATGCTTTCAAAACGAGCCATGAATTCATTTGCGCCGTCTTTAAATTTGATGTATAGTGTCAGTCTGCTGAGTCTTCCCATGTATGAGCTCACGATTGCTTCTTTGTCAGGAAGCAACTGCAACGCCGGTTGAGTGAATTTTCCCAGAGCTCGAATGCATGCTGTTTTCGTTCTTTGCGGAGATTCCACGTCGTCTAATGTACTGATCACATCCTTCAGAATCAACTCGAGTGAATGTGCGCGAACCTCATCTTTTGAGAACGCATCGTTACCGAACGCGTCAGCCAAGGCTGGGAGCAAGCTATCGAACGCTTCACAAGCGCATCGAGACACATCCTTGTTTTTTTCGCCGCGCATGTTCAGTACTTTTTCGAACATCATCGCTGCGATTGTAACAAGCTCGTGTCTGAGAGTCTTTGCGTGCGCAGAAAGTAAGCTCAACGCCGCTTTCACAACGTCTATCCTCAGACGGGCGAGAGGTATCGAAAGAACGTGGCCCAGAATGCGCACCACTCGAGCGTGAATAGCTCGGTCTTCTTTCGCGTATACCCGCAGCGCAGATGAAATTGCGTCTATAGCGCTCGACATGAGGACTGCCTCTTTTCGAACGTCGTCCTCTTCGTCTAAAGCTGCATCTAAAATTCTGCACGCAGAAATCAACAGCCACGTAACCGTCGGAACGTCTGATATCGCTTCGTCATCCGCGAGCGCCAAACCTCTCGAGTGCAATCCGACGTGTATCGCACCGAGCAAACGAAGTATCAATCCCCGCACCGTTTTCGTGCTCCCCGTCGCGCGCTCGTAGTCCCTCCGAAGCATCTTCGCGTGCGCTCTGAGTTTATCCGATTCCAACTCTCTCGTTCCGTACGTCGTCGCAGCCATCATCAACCGCAGCGCCGAAGCCTTGACCGAGTTTGATCCATCTCTTCTAAAAGTAGCCGACGCCGTCTCGAAACAATCCAACACGCTATTCGCACCGACGCTATCCACGAACGCGTCTCCCATCCGCGTCACGCACTCCGCCGCGCACTCCAAAGCCTTGGTCCGTCCGCCCGCGTACTCTCGTCCGCGTCTCCCATCCGTGGTTCGCACGTACGCCAACAACCCCTTTTCGCGGTTAAACACAACCCTCCCTCGCGCGCAGAGTTCATCTTTCGTCATCGTCTCGCACGATTCCTATCACACGCCGCGTTCGTCGCGTCCCGTCGTTCGTCAGTCGCCACGGAAACGAAATCCAAATCAAAATCAAAATCAACAGGTCGTTACGCGCCGCGTTCCGTCGACGCACCCGTATCTCCGTCGCCGTCCCGGCGGCGTGCGACGCCAGCGCATCGCTCGACGCGTCGGAGAGCAAACGCGCGAGGAGCGCCGCGAGATCCGACCCGCGCTCCATCGGTGGTTCACGGCTCGAGCGTCGGCATCGGCATCGGCATCGGCGTCAGCCGTGAGTGCCAAGTTTTGAAGACTCGACGCGACAGACGACAGACGACGACTCGACGTTTCGATTTCGAACTCGCGCGCACCCGACGCGGGAGAAGGAAAATGTCAGACGCGCGAAGCGCCGCGGGGGAGACGAGCGGGAGCGCGCGCGACGCCACGGCGATCGCGCCGAACCAGCGGCGAGGAGGGTTTCGCTCGAACGCGAGGGCGCTGACGAACCGACGACGGTTGGGCGCGGATGGGACTGGAGCGACGGAGACGACGTTGCCGAGCGGTGGCGATGCGAATGCGAACTCTGGGGCGAAGACGAGCAAGGAGGACTTAGGACGGGCGACGTGGACGTTTTTACACACGTTCGCGGCGCAGTTTCCGGATGAACCGACCAAGAGGCAGGAGAGGGACGCGAGAGAGTTGATTATGATTCTCACGCGCATGTACCCGTGCGGCGAGTGCGCGCAACATTTCGCCGAGATTGTGAGGAATAATCCGCCGGATTGCTCTTCGGGGTTGGGTTTGCAGCGATGGATGTGTGCGGCGCACAATGAGGTGAACGAGTCTTTGGGTAAACCGCGGTTCGATTGCTCGAGGATCGACGAGAGGTGGAGCACGTTGGACTGCGAGGACGACGAAGGAGGCGCTTCGGGTTGCACTTTGGAGGGAAGGAGGAAAAAAGTGATGAGCATGCGATGAAGAGACGAAGAAGAAAATTAGATGCGTTGTTCTCGCGACCTTGTGATAGATCAATATGACTCAGCTATTTACAAAAGTTCCTACTCTCTTGGTTTGGCGCGCTTTGCGCGCGCGCGAATTTCTGGCAAGTACGCCGCGAGCGGCTTACCCATGAGATCGAGCTTCACCGTCGGATTCTTACCACTGGAGACAGACTTACATCCGAGCTGTCTCGTGTAGTTTGTCAACTCTTTCATGTCGATGCGCAGCTGTTCCTGCAGTTCCCCGAGTTGGATCTTCCACTCATTCACTCGAAGCGCGATGAGAATCACCTGCAATCTGATGAGATCCCTCTTGTGCTTAGGCATGACAAACTGGCGGTAATCTCCGGTGGCG
>Ga0181580_10000389_pt1 | contig 32083 bp, 31 predicted proteins | sample 071ome_23_FD_132413 | JGI IMG/M metagenome (GOLD analysis project Ga0181580, IMG submission 132413) | Coastal salt marsh microbial communities from the Groves Creek Marsh, Skidaway Island, Georgia - 071403BT metaG (megahit assembly) | ecosystem: Environmental > Aquatic > Marine > Intertidal... | reverse complement strand
GTTTTGATATTGAGAACCATTATCAATAAGGATTAGCTCCGCTATCTGTTACAAACCCGCTCGCACTTCGTGCTCGCTCGTTGTCACCAACCGTGATGGCACTGGATGATACTGTGCAAACATGATTGCAAGGGAGCGAGCGTTAGCGAGCGGGACTAATTATATTTATATTAGTAATACCCCCTATGGGGGATTAATTGTTAATTCTTATTAACAGAGAGGGTTCACAAATTTTTACCATTTTTTACGTGTTAACGCCCCACATAGCGTTATAGACCTGTGGAAACTGTACACCAATGATACCACGTATTTGATCAGCTATAGATTTATGCTCCAGTTGAGTCCCGTTAGCGCATCTTAGGTCAGTATAATGCAACCAAGACCGAAGAGTACCGTTCATATAGAGTTTAGTACGGCTAGCAAGGGGTAAAACATCTCTTGCACACTCTTTTGCTACACCAGCAAGCAACATTTCTTCATAAAGTGCTTCAGATAGTTCAAATAAGCTATTTACTTTAACATTAAAGTCTTTTATTGTAGCAATTGGCAGATCATCTGTACTATTCTGTCTATTTTTAGTATCTTGACGTCTAAGATGCGGTAAAGCGGCAGGTTCCGTCACTTTAGCGTACCTTTGACTAAATTCTTGAAAGGAGAATGAACGGTGTCGAAGGATTTGAGCAGCAACACTTCGGGTTGTGTCAATTTGAACACACATATTAACCATTTCAAAAGGAGACCAATGCTTATGATCAATAAGATACTTAATTAGCTTTTCATAGTTAGGGTTATCTTGATTAGATGGATTAGATACACGTGCCATGTATGCTATTAAGGATTCAGCATCAGGTGTTACATGAACTAACTCAACAGAATGGGTGGTATTCATAAGATGGAAGGGAGATTAGCGGGTGATACAGCCATGAATAGCTGCGGGATCGTGTTTATGAGACCAAGAAGGTTTATATACTTTGACAAAATTAGAACCTCTAACTTTATCTTCACCATGACGTTCAATCAGTTTAAGAGTAACTTCACGTTCTCTATCACCTTTAAGAACACGATGGACTTTGATTGGCTTGTGCGTATAGGTCCAACCTGAACCACCACACTGAGTCATATGTTGAGTAATACGGTCATTGACTTTACCATTCTTGGTGCGTCCTACATACCAACAATCATCTTCTAACTGAAGTATGTAGGTAATTTTAAAATTATAAGGATAATCAGGAATAATGTAATTCATGTGGGAATGGTGGTATTTATAAGATGAGTACAGTAGAATAAGATAGTAATAATAAAAATTTCACAAGATTCACGGACTCATCAGTAGAGAGTAAACTTTGTGTCGTTTGGCTTTAGCCCAGTCCTTACAGAGACATCATTCAGGGATGTCTAGTAAAAGGAGGAGTGAGAGCTTTGTCTCGAACTCCTCCCTTCCGGGGGTTGGGTCCACCCTTCCCTTCCCCCTTATACATGTGGGACCGTTCTAAACCCAGTTGGGGACTGAGTTTTTAGAGTTACCATTTGCTTGTTGTCTTTGGTCTAAATTCAGACCCAAAACCATGTGATTTGCTGATGCTTGAGGGTCATCAAAGAACTCTTGTAACATAGCATTCCACTCAGTTCGTTTACGTTCATTGATCGCTTCTTGGGCAGAGATACCCATAGCATCTGTAAAGTATTGAACGCCTTGAGCAAGACAATCAAGTCTGTCGTCATGTTTAACTGCACCTTTTTCACGACACATCCTACTCATTTGATAGAATAGCATATACATGAGTCGTTTTTCAGGTGCTTCATCTGGATTAGATCTAAAGTCCCATTCAATTACTGATTTATCGATGATGAGTCGATGTTGGTTGAGCACAGGTTCAAGACTGTCAATGATTCGATCTTCTTTTCTAACGGTTGCACGGACTTCATCAATGTCCATTTGCATTTTAGTTTGTTGTAGATGTTTTCGGAATAACTCACTAACAATACCATCACCAAAGTTAGTTTCAATAACGAGCTTAGTGGCACCATATTTTTTACAACCTTTTAAAATGTCCAAGAGTGTGTTATCACTGTATCCATCTCTGTAAGCACGCATTTCGTGCAAGTACAGAAAACCGTTTCGTTGGGAGATATAAGCTGCTGCTGTTTCATCCGTACCACGACCCGACGGATCAACGCTGCAGATTGTTTCGGAGTAGGAATCCCAGTCTCCTTGGAGCTGCATAGGAGAGTAGAAATAGTCTCCAGGGAGCCCAACAATGGGGAGTTCTTTGATAACGTTTTTGGGATCGGAGCACCAAACGACTCCTTCGGGAGCAGACTTAGGGTTAACACTGGTAACAACCAGATCAGAACATTTAAGCGGGAATTTGTCAGCATCGGATAAACTTGTGTCTAACATGAACTGCAACATAAAGTTGCTACGACCCATTGAAGCTTCACGTTCAATTAGATCTTCATTATCAAAACGATCATCTGTTGGATCCCATTTCTCTGCACCATTGTCGATGTCTTCGACCAGCTGAGGCGCTAGAAGGCCCTCGTAATTAGAAGCCTTCCTTGGGTACCTAGCAGGCCAAACAAAGGGCTTGTAGGCCCTCTCAGCTAGCCGTTTGTACACTGTAAAGGTAGTCTGTGGTGTACCCAAATACATAATACGGCTATCATTCTTTGGAGTAAGGATAGATTCAGCCTCTGTACAGAGTTGAAGTAGTTTTTCCCGCATCAATTCAGTCATTGAGTTACCAGGAACTTCAATGTCATCAAGGATCATAAGATCTGCACGACTACCGGTAAGCTGACCTGTAATACCCACTGATTTAACAGAAGGTGCTTGGTGAGGGGAACAATTAATATCAAACGATACCCTAGACCAACGAGAGTCATCTGATTTAGGGCGCATGTGAACCAGCCAAGGTGTTTCAATGATTAATTTTTGTAGAAAGATTGACATGTTATCTGCCCGTTCTTTAGAGGCAGAGATAATCATTATTTTTTTCTCAGCATCGTTAAACAAAGTCCAAAGCACAAAAGCACCAGTAATCCAGGATTTGCCAACACCTCGGAAGGCTTGGATTTGTAAACGTTTGGGACCGTGTTGTAAGTAATCAGCAATTGCATATTGTGCACGGGTTGGATTAGGCAGATCAAGCTGCGCCCACAGAGCCTGCAGGAACAGCTTGAAATCGTCTTTAAGTAGTTCTAGGGTGTTCATAAGTTAAAAGCCAAACAATATTGCACCACCTACAGTTTTAAGACCACCAAGGATTTGTTTACCAACGTATTCAAGTTCGTTCAAGGGATCTTCAATTTTAAACATAGGTTCAGGCTCTACAATTGGGGTACCTTGCCGATCAACACCAGGGCCTTGTTTGCCAAATTTTTGGGGAACACGTTGAGCTGCTTTTTGATAAAACGGATCACCCGATTCTAATTCTCTTATATTACGTTGTTGCTCAACAAAAGGATCAGTGGAACCTTTAATTTGAGACACAGCTGCAATTGGCGCAGCAGCTTGTAATGCCGGCGCGGCTGAACCAATAGCTGTAACCGCTTTTTGAGGTAAAAGTTTCATAAGATTTCTAGAAACTTCTTGACCAATACCACCTAAAACAACATCACGTGTCAAAGTAGACGTAATTTTGTTAATGTCTCCTGTTTCTACTGCTTTTTTCATTTCAGGATCCAACATAATAGAATATAAGCTGCCAATTGTTTCCCCTGCAGCATTTTTCTTAACAAAATCCTGTAATTGTTCATATGCTTGTGTTCCAAAACCTGAGCCTAATTCTATCTTTTGAATAGTTTCAAACGGATTTAATGGAGCTAAGCCTTTAGACAAACGTTCTGCCGTAGTTTTAGCGTACCAATTTTGTCCTTCAGCAGAAGACAAAAACTCAGTTAATGCTTGAACAGGGTCATATATTAAAGAACCAGCTCTAGCATAAATACTTGGTATTGGTGTCTTTCTTGTTGACCTTTCAATTTCTTGAATTTCTGGAAGACTGGCTCCAGCTAAATTTTGAAATTCCGGGAATAAACTAAAAGCTTTAAGTTGATTTTTGTATTGAGCGGAATCTAAAACTTGTTGATACCTTTCTTGTTGTTGTTGAATAGAAGGAAGCAAAAGTTCAGCTTGCTCTTTAGCTGTTGCTTGAACTATTTTAGGATCTTTGCCTAGTTTTTCAGCTAAATTTTGACCAGCTCTATGAAGGTAAGGAAAATCCTCAGGACGTATAAGACCCGCCTCCGCAAAAACAGTCCCTTTAGCTCCTAATCGACCTTGATGCCATAGTTCATCAAAAGCTCCAGCTGCGTTTAAATTAGCAGTACCATCGCCCGGTGTTGCCCCTGTTAAATCAAAAATACGTTTTTTTGTATCTTCCCAAATATCAATTGGGGTTCTAATTCCAAGATCACCACCAGTACGATCAGCAATAATATGATGTAAAGGGATGCCTTTAATGTACCCCCAACGTTTCATTAAATTTTCTTCACCATTCCTAAGTGTCCTAATTAACAATTTGTCGGACATAAAAGGTTCTTCAAGAACTTCTCTAAATACTGAAGGATCCCATGCAAAAGCAGCTCCAAATCGCCGCCATTTTTTTATACTATTTACATCGCTACTGGATAATTTTACTTTTGCTTTTTGAGCTGCTTCTAAACGATCTAAGTGTTCTATAATTCTAAGCTGAACAAGTTGATACGCTCGCTTTGTTTCTCTATCCATTTAAGTAATATACTCCATAATTAGTTTTTCACGGAGTCTATTAACTCCAAATGTTTGTCTCATAAAAGTGAGCCAGTTGTTACTTCCTTTGTTCTGATTACACATAAGGCAGGCTGGTACGACATTCTTAATGTCTGAGCCGCCACGACAGCGAGGGCGGACATGGTCCAAAGTGAGATTAGATAAGTCATAAGTTTTACCACAATAAACACAAGTGCAGTCAAAATGTTCCTTAATAGAGCGCCTCCACAGGCGCTTAGCTTCTGGTGAGGTCATGGCTATTAAGTTATAAAGGTAGTGATCAGGTGAAGGAAGTAATGGGGTCATGCTCGGCCTTTTCGTGCTCGGTTTTTAGATGCTTTTTCAAGGAATGTTGAACCATCCTTTTTATGGGAAACATCTTTACCGTCACCATTACCATAAGTACCCCGTTTACGATTTTCTTGGTTTAGTTTTGTACGTTTTTTGATCTGTAGTGAACTAGCATCATACTTTTTTTGGTATGATTTATAGTTACCGTTAGCGTATTTAGGACCGCTATGATTAGACTTTCGGGCCATAAAGTTTCCGTTGGACGAGTTCAGGGTCAACAGTTGGCATAATAGTTGCCAATTTATCTAGTGGGCTACCTTCAAAGGCGACACCACTGATATCATTAGTCTTTAGCCAGTCACAAGCTGCTTTTAGGTCTTGTGTAGAAGCCTCGCCCGACTTAATGCGGGCAAGGAACTCTTTAGTAACAAGATTATGTAGCTCGTTAAACTGGTCTTCAGTCGCTTTCTTTTTCGACATCTGTCGCTTCCGTTACTTTTTTAGTTCGGGTAGATTTGATTTCATACCGAGTCTCACCAGGCTCGTTATACATCCTACCAAGTGCTTTTTCAGCTTCAGCTTTTTTAGGGTAGTTGCTGAGAACTTTACCAGTATAGGTGTCTACAAGTTGATAAGCCATAATTAAGAATTTCTAAGTGCAATTTGATCAATTTTGTTTTCAATGCGGATCATGTGATCTTCCATTTTTTGAACGGCTGTTTCAAAGTCTTGCTTGGGTACGTAACTTGTAGCAACGCGCAGCTCAAAAGTATCTAGACGTTTATCTAAATCGGTTATTCGGTTGTGAATTTTATTAGTAAGAGCTGTACCTGCTGCAATAATAGCAACGACAGCTGAAACACCTGCTTCAATCATTATTTAGTGAGACTATTGGTACAATGTCATTGCACAATACTTCAACTCTTGATCCAGGTCTAAAGGTAAAACCAGTTTTCATAATTTCGGTACACTTAAGTGCACGAACTAACTCATAATCAAGACGCATCTTTTGTTCGTGTTTACGTGCAATAGACTTGCAAGTCTCGATCATTCCACCATCAAGTGGGACTGATACACTAACTTGTGCTCCCCAATTATTACTTTTAACGTAGCCTGAATTTTCAAAAGGCACAGTATCATTTCCCAAATAATACGGGGAAAACTGTAAAGTAGTACCGTTACAACTGTTATTACTGGCAAAATATTGCCGAGACGGTGCTCCATTATTTTGGAATTGCACCGCCTGATTAGTTACATTACCAGTAGCTGCTGCAACTGGATTTGATGTATTTTGTACTTTAGGATCTTCTCCAGCATAAACAGGAGATCCTACTGTGAGAAGACCGACAAAGAAGTAGTAGTAGAAAGTTGTTGCAATGTTTCGGTTACCAGCGATTCTTCGATCAAACCGGCAGCCCGTGTCACAATCTCCAGTTGAAATTGTTCCCCTGGATTGGTTAGTGAATAGGTTGTGGAGCTGCTTGAAATGTCTCCACTTGGTGTTACATTTGTTCCAGACCATGATGAATAAGCGCCACCGTAAATCTGAGTCTCAATCGTACGATCAATATCAATGGTGGTAGTAGTGGTTGATTGCATAGACCCCTGAGTAAAATTAGGGGTAATAGTTTGTGCAGCAGCAGGGCTAGCCAACATCAGCAACAAGATTAAACGTTTCATTCTTCTTTCTTTTTAGGGTCAGATGGTTTGTTGTTTGCAGTTTTATTACTATTAGATGTTGTCAAGCCAAACGTGGCTAATGCACCAGTAAAAACAGAGGCAACAAAAGTAATGTCACCACCGCTTTGACCTTTTTTGATCATTGGTAGATCAACATAGTTTAGAGTGATAATAAAACCACTCCAAACGACAACACCAAGCCTTACAAAAGTACCAAGAATTTGCAATTCATCCTCAGTATTTTCTTTAACTTTATCTAAGAAATTTCTGGGTTTTGATTTTGTTTGGTCAGTTTGTTCCATGCTTGTTTAAAAATAGGTTTAGATACCATTACAATATATTTAAACAATGAAGTAGCCGTTAATGTAGCAGCAACAGAGATAAAAGCTGTTGTTACAGCTGTCGTCATGATAATTGTTGACGGCATTGGTACTTCAAGATCTGTAAAAGGGATCTCTACTATTTGAGCTTCTGGTGGATTAGGGATTGGTGGAGTTACAGGTTTTGTTTCAGTTTTTGTTTCTTCCTCATCTTTTGGAGGTTCTTCCTCCATATTAATTCCTTGAACACCTGGAGGAGGTCTAAGTACACTAGGAGGAACTACCATCGGTTTATATGATGGTAATTCCCCCTTAGGCACGTCAAAAATTGGTGCAGGTAACTTAAGTGCTCCAGGTAGATCTAAAGAAGGAAGAACTGGTGGCCCTTCCCACTCCATTATTTATTAGGAAAGAGACCGTTTTTAATAAACTCAACTGCTTTATCATCTACATCATTATCAGTAGATTCAGCAAGTTTAGTCAACAAGTCAATAATAAGACGCTTGACTTGATTAGATTGAATAAAAGAAAAGAGAATTGGACGGATAAGGGTAATCATGGTTCTTCAGGCCAAGTAGTAGTAGGGTTGTCAATAAGTTCTTTGAGTGCCGCAACATCTGTGCAAGCATCAATTTCAGTTTGACGTGTGTTGCAAGCAGTACGGACTGCAGCACGATACGTAAGCCACTCAGTTTCAACACTGTATGCAGTTACTTCTGCGGATTTAACTACACGCCAATCAGACGGTGCAAGTAGTGATGCAGCAATATCGTTTTGCTTTTGTTTCCACAAAGTCTTAAGACCAGTAGTAGTGTTACCATCGTCGTCGGTAACATCATCAAGTTGTTTAGGGTTATCTACACCCCAGTAAAACCGTTGATCCCACGATGCCACAGGGACATCAAGGGTTTCAACAATTCCAATTGCTTCCTTTTCCGCAAGCGTCGTCAAACGAAGCCAGTTCTTAGGGTATTGAACACCATTGTGTGTAAATGCCTTGTCATATTGCAAGGTCTTTCCATCTAAAGTAAGCATAATTAATTAACGAGCGCGAGCGGTTTTGAATGGGTTTTCGGCAAAGGCGGCGTAGATATAGTCAGTGCCTGACTCATTGAGTCCAGTAGAGCTTGTCCGCCATTTGAAGCCATTAGATAAGATGTCGAGCTTCCCCGTAGAACCTTCAACATTACTTAAATTGGGGATAAGGTATTGAGTAGTTAAATTTTCTGGATTACGCTTTGTGTCCTGCACAAACCAGTTATAAGTATTTGGGCCGTCAGCACCTTTAACCAAAATCCACCGTGGCCTAAACCCTGTGTAAACAAACGGACCATCTGTGCTGCCGTTGCCTGTGTAGCTGCCGAAGGCGCTATAGCCCTCGACTGGGGCGAAGCAGTAGGCGATAATGTCTTCTCCTGTGTAATTAGTAGCAACTGCAGCACCTAATGAAACCACGCTAGATGTCGGATCTGTGTCGTTGAAATAACTTGAAACTGATTGCGCCGTATAGTTTCTGTTAAGTTTTAGATTCTGGGTTGCCCCAAGGGCTGCATGATAAACAGCCCAGTCAATAGCTCTATCTCTGTTTTTAATTACAATAAATTCAGGCGCAGCATTTAAGCCATGGCCTACAGTTGCGTTTGCGCTTGTTCCCGTATAACTAACAATCGAAAACCCAGTGGATGCATTGGCTCTTACATTTGCAGTAATACTGCCATCTGTGTTAGAGACTGTTGAAGTTCCGGCGTCCCAGTTCCAGGCGACAAGAGCCGAGCCGCTTGCATTAACTGCGTCTAAACCTCCTACAGAGAACCCATCTGAAGTAAACGCTGTGAGACTGTTGTTATTTGAAGATTCTTGGGCGGTACTATTAGTAACAATACGATTAGTTGCTCCTCTAATCGTATCATACAGACTATGAAGTTCGACTTGACTTCTGTCTTTAATCCAGGTAAAATCAGGTGAAAAGTTAAGCCCGCTAATTGTTTGCGAAGTTCCGTTACCCGTATAAGTAACAACATCCATCGCCGTCGAACCATCGGCAATCGTTGGATCGTCTAGATTTGCAGTACACAATGCCTTGAAGCCGCTGGGGGCGCTGTAGGCAAAGGCGCGTTGGCCGAAGTTTACAACTTGGGTATTTATAAAGGCGCCAACTACTGGAATATACGATCCAGTTAAACCAGTGAACGCTGTTCCTTGACTAGTTCCATTCTTGTAAAACGTTAACGTACCTGCATCCATATCAACAGCAACACCCATGACATCACCTGTTGTGCCAGTCGCCCCGTATGCGGTATAGGTATGATTAGGCCCTTCATACTTATAACCATTGGCAAAGTAATATACGTAAGAAATTGCCACAAGAGTAATAAAATTAGTAGGTGATGTAGGACCGGTAGCATCAGTTATTCCTGCGACAGTATTTTCGCCACCAGCTACAACTTCGTAATACCATTTACCGTAACTTGGTATTACCATCGTGCCAAATCCCATTACCCAGTTGCTGGAGCTTGTAATATCAAGTCCACCATTGCTAGCTTGGTAAGTAGCACTAATTGCGCTATTTAACGTGCAGTAATTCCCACTTACCTCACCGCCAGCACCTGTATCTGTCTGCGTGCCGTTGGTTGGAGAGTCGAAAAGGGAGTCGTTACCTGCACCTGCAGTTACAGAAATGTTTTGTGCTGACCAGTCATTACCGTTACCGCTTGAATCCTCAGCAATCGTTGTAGTGTTTGTTGCGTCCGAAAAATCTAGGTGAAAGCCATTGGTGCCATACGTTCCAGCGTATTCAATCGGTTGCCACACACCGTTATCGTCAAACTCACCGAAGTCAGACGCCTGCAGCGATTGCCCATCTACAAAATGAACATCAGCAAAATAACCATCGTGAGGTACAGGGCTGAAAATGTTGTAGTCACCTAAGTAATGCCCACCTGCCTTATTGACGTAGCCTTCATGGTTTAGTTGTGGATTAGTTCGAGCGGAAAAGGTTGTAATCTGCTCTCCGTTTATATAAAGACGTTGTCTGTCATCAGCAGTAGTGTTTGTCGTGTCATACGTAAAGACTATGTGATACCAAGCACTGTAGTCCCTAAATAAATTTGCTGTTTCTAAATTAGACTTGTAAGCGACATTGTAATCGTAAATCTCAAGCCCATCATTTATATGCTCTATAATAAAAAACTGATTGCTGAAGTTTGTTACTTGAGAGAAAAGAACTTTTCTTTCATTTGAAGAAAATTTGACCCATGCGCTCCAAGTCCACGTCTTTTGATTACCAGAAGATGAAAAAACTCTAGACAAACGAGCGGAATCATCATTGTTAAACCGCAAACTGCGTTCGATCTGGTAGCCACCGGCACCACCGGTTTGACCGGCGGCACCTGCTAAAATATTATTTAATACTGCCATAATTAACTATAGTTGAGGGTAGCAACAGCATGAATAGACGTAGAACTACGAACCACGTAATCAATGCGGTCAACTGCAGAGGCAGTTGTAGTAAGAGTTGGTGCCGTACCACCTGCAAAGTCCCAATAAGTACCCCACGCTGCTGTACGACTACCAGTTGCATCTTGTACAAGGAAGATAGAACCAGATTGACCAGCAGTAAGGTTAGTTGGGTTAGCAATGGTAAGGTTTTGATCCAACGTCAATGTATAATTATTAGAGTCTGCAAAGTCAGGAGTAACTGTTGCACCACTGGTAAGTGTAGTAATCGTACCACGTTGTGCTGCGGTAAAGGTTTGTGCAGCATCAGTCTTTGCAGTATCGACATCGTATGCTTGAACAGAAACACCAATATCAGCATCATTTAGAATAGTAGCATCATATGCTTGAACAGAGACACCAATATCAGCGTTATTTAAAATAGTTGCGTCATAACCTTGAACAGAGACGCCAATATCAGCACTATTTAAAATAGTAGCATCGTATGCCTGAACGGTTACACCAATATCAGCGTTATTTAAAATAGTGGCGTCATACGCCTGTACTGTAGACCCAATATCACTATCGACAACAACATTAGACCCACCGTTTTGAAGTGTGCCTGTAAAATTAGCAGTAGTGTCAGAGTATTTAGCAAAGCCAGCTGTATCTACATAGTTTTTAGTAGCAGCATCTTGTGCAGCAGTAGGATCACCAAGGTTAACAATTTTATTAGTTAGTGCGTCAAGTTGCCCACCAAGTTCAGGTGTGGTGTCAGTTACAACATCAAAAGCATATGAACCTGCACTAAAATTAATAAAACCAGAACGTTGATCTACTTCAAAGAAATCACCAATTTTAAACTTACCGTTTTGATCAGTAATAGCAGTCCAAACCTTACCACCATTAGACTCAACAATTTGTTTAGAGTCATCAGGAACACCACCATTTTCAGGCAGTGCTGTATAATCAGTACCACTACCAACATATTCCATCGTGTGACCACTTGAAGCAACCTGTGAACGAAGGAAGAACGATACAGCAGCGTCATCACTGACTGCACCATCAAGACCCAAGTTTTCACTACGTAAAGATGGATTAGGACGACTGATTGTTACAGTCCATCCAGCACCACCTTCAGAATCAGTATTAGCCGTAGCAGACAACACAGGATACGTCACACCATTAACAGTAACAAGCATGTTACCTTGTGGTCGTGTTGCAGTACCATGCCAACCTGCAGCAGCAGTAGGTTCATTGATGTTAAAGGTAGTATCAAGATCTGCAGCAGCACCATCTACATTAGAAGTAAAGATAGCACTAGTAGATTTACCATCAGCAACCAATGCTTCATCACCAAAGTCAGTAGTAGAAGCAGCAAGGTTTGCCTGACCACCATTCAAACACTTAATGTGATACTTATTGAAGAATGCATAGGAACTAGTACATTGTGCATAACCATTGTTAGTAACAAGAATACCAGGACCATTAAGTGCTACATGGGTGTAACTATCACACACCATAGAACGTAGTGGGCTATCATCATCTACAGCATCACCGTCAACCAAAAGACCACCACCAGTAGGTGCAGAGTCAATGTCACCAGCAGCACCACCTGCAGGGTTGTGTGCATTCAAATCGTTGTTGTTAATTTCACTATCTGAGAAATTAGTACAGTTTTGAATATAAGGTGACTTGATAATATAAGCACCGCTATAGAATGCAGCATTCCAACCTTGTGTAGTAGGCAAAGCAGGATCAAGAGTATTACCAGTACCAGTACCAGCTTTGATGCCAGTAAAGGTCATGCTGCTCAAATAACTACCACTGTTCAATTCAAACAGGTTGTTGGTTTCTGTAGCTGGAGTTGGGTGTACAATACAACTACGAAGTGCTTGACCAATGATCGAAACGTTACGACGTTTGATCTGAATAGGTGCAATCTCTTGGTACACACCAGCAGCAACAACAACGATCATTCCATCGCCATTACCAGTTACTTCTAGCTGGAACCCAGAACCACCACCACCACCAAGATCAGCATCATCAGCAGACAAAATGTCACCAATTCCGTAGTCTTGGAGAGTAGCTGCGCTAGTAACAGTAGCAACAGTGACAATACCACCAGCAACAGTGATGTTAGCACGCAAACCAGTGCCAGAAGAACCACCAGTTAGAGCTACGTTAGAGTAAGAACCATCAGTATACCCAGAACCAGCAGATAGAATAGTGGTATCAATATCTTCGTTGATATCCTTAATAGCTTCTTTAATAGTCAGTTTAGGTGCACTGATGCGGTGACCTGTATTAGCATCATCACCACCAGAAGCATCAACATAGATAACTTTAGGTTGTTCACGGAATGAACCACCAGAGCTAATAGCAGTCCAAGCAGAACCATTCCAAATAGAAACAGTCAAGTCATCATCATTTTGCAACCACGTCTTACCTACTTCCCAATCACTACCAGTTGGTGTGGCAAGTTGTACAAGTGTATCAAAACGACGTGCTGCAGCACTAGCGGTAAAGATATTGGTATCAGCAGGGGCAGGAGAACCTGCATCTTGTTCTGCATAAGTAATAATATCGCTATCTTTAATTCGATCTAAATCAACGCTATTAGAACCAATACCCAATGTAATAGTACCGTCACCGTCGTCAGTAAGCGTAAGACCGCTACTATCAACTGCAATATCGCCAGTAATAGCAGCATCAATCATATCATCGATTTTTGCTGTAGTAGCGATAGTGGTATCGTCGTTTGGGTTAGCTTCAGCAGATGTTACAATGTCAGAAGATTTAATCCTATCTAGATCAATAGAACCTACACCAAGACCAAATTCGGCACTAGAACCACTACTTTGATCAATAGTAATACCAGTACCATCACTGGTAAGAGCAGTGGTAACTGCAGTGTTAATCTGGCTAATGCTACGAGCATCAATTGCTTGAGTAGTAGCAATGTGATCATCATCGCTAACCCACGTTTCAGTGCTTTCAATGGTTTCAGTTGCTTCATCTTGGAAACGTTGATCCATTGCAGCGGTAGTAGCAATCTGATCGTCATTACTAACCCAAGTTTCGTTAGATTTAATAGTTTGTAGATCAGAGTCCCAAGTGTTGTTTTTAACTTCTTGGACTGCAAAATTATTTTGAGTAAAGTTATTATTCAGATCTTCTGCTTTAATGGCAGAACCTGCAAAGAAGGTTGCCTTAAGTGTGTCAAGATCTGTGTCGCGGTAAATACGAACTTCTGCCCCATCTGCAGGGGCAGTGTTGAAGCTAAGGGTGGTAGCGTTGGCAAAAGTGAAATCAGTTGTAGTTGAACCAGCGATATCAGCTTTGACATCGCTTTGTTCGATATATTCAAATGTGAATGAATAGTTCGTTGTAGAACCATCACCTGTAAATAAATTTTCTGTAGTAGCCATTACGCTTTAAAAATAAGTTAATAAGAGAACTGTTTCATGTAATCAAGGAAACGCTGTGCACCCTCTTGATCGCCCTGACGTAGATATTGTGCGGTAGTTTCTTGGATGTAAGAACGACGTGCAATTGAATCTTGATTGGGAGATGAAGCTTTAGCCATTCTCATGGCGTTACGTAGTTCACGGTCCAATTCAATATGCACCATTTCAAATGTACTAAGATCAGGATCAAGTCCATTAGCAACAGCTTCTTGGTAACGTTTACGGAAAGCTTTAGCTTCTTTTGTTTGCATTACCCGCCGAATAGCTGTTTTAAACAACTCATCACGTCCAATAATATTAGTAATGTTAGAACGTTCTTCAGCAGTCAATCTAACACCATTGCCATCAGTTGCAAGAGTAGGACGTGCATCATACTCAATATCCATTAGGAATTGTTTTTCTGGGCTGATCTTACCGTTAACTTTCCAAGGCATGTACGTGTTCCAGATGCGTGCAAAGTTGTTATCAGGCACACCTACCTCACCACCATCAATCCAATCGTATTTGACTGGTAGTGTTGACTTAAGACCAGGCATCCTGTTACGAACCAAATCAATCACATTCATCTCAACTTCCTTAAGACCAGGGTCCATTAGACGTGAGATCTCTGCAAGTTGACTAGATCCAGGTACAGCAGCACTAGTCAAGAAACTAGAAGACCACTTAGCAAGAGCATTAGGGTTACCATTAAGGATATCCATCAATGGCTCAAGACCTGCAAGTCCTGTCTTATCTGTAATAGCAGCACTAAGTACAAAACCCATCTTATGTAGGTTCTCGCCGATTTCATTTGGCGCCAAAGCACCAGCACTTTTTGCACCAGCTGCAGAAGATAAACCAAAATCTAAACCATTATCCATGATGTCAACAGTAGTAGACAACCAACTAGTAATAGGTCCAAGGTTATCGTAACTTACCCACTCACCACCAGGAAGACGGATAGAACGTGGTTTCCAATCAGCATTACGCCTTAGTGCTTGTTTTTGCTTATCATAAAGACCGTTACCAGTAATGCGGTCATTAAGGAACAACGAAACCGCACCAGTCACTGCTAAAGCACCAAAAGCTTTACGACCCTTCAAGTCAGCACGAATCTCATTATATTTAGCACGTGCAGTAATTGGGTTTACTTCAATACCACGTGATGCAAGTAGAGTTTCAACTTCCTCAAAAGGCATGTCGTCAAACTCACGTCTAAATGAACTAAAGTCTTTAACAAAAAGACCAAGTGGATTATAAGAAGCAGCAAGCTTCAGTTCGTTAATAGGTGTTTTGGTAAACAGAAGGAATGGTTTAAAAATAGGTGCATAACTAATCATATTAGACAACGCATTACTAGCTGCGTTATCCAAGTTCAATGAAATTTCACCACTAGTTGCTTTAACTGCTGAATCAGTAATAATACCATCAGCGTCAAACATCTTATCATATACCTTACGGTACAATTCATCACCTACTTTCTCATCAAATGGTAACTTACCACCTTTAGTTAGGTCATCAAATACCCTAGCCTTTGCTTCAGACATAGCGACCATAGACTGGGTAAACCCGTCCATAGCTTGCATAGCACGATTACCAAAACGCAACCAAGGGTGATTAGCAAGGTCATTCATGTTATTAGCAATTTCTGCCATAAACTGAGGACCATACTCACCTTGAGCTGCTTTAGCATCAGCAAATGCATTAATAAGTTCAAGTTGTCGTGAAGCTACCCCGTAGTCTTCCCGTGCTTCAATAATATTAGGATCCATACCAGAACGCTTGAACACTTGTTTCATGTATTCAAACGACTCTTGTAGTGATTCAGTAACACTACTATATTGATACCACCCACGTCGGACAGTCTTTAGGTCTCCATTAAGTAGACCACCTGCCATCACACGTAGTGGTTTTTCAATAAGTTGTACAGCGTTAGAAAGTCCAGCACGAATTGGTGTACCAAAAGCACTCAATGTAGAGTTATAAACATTAGAGTAAAATCCTTTGAGGATTGCAGAAGGGATCTCTGGTTGACCATCAATAAAAGCTTTGCTAAGAGTAGCTGTTGATTGCTTAAGATAATTGTTAAGTTTGGTAATAGTAGAGATATTACCGTCAGTCATCTCATACGCCATCATTAGCGGACGCAACATCTCAGGTTCTGTCTGACTGATCTCTCGTAGGTTATCAATAGTAAACCTAGCTTCTTCTTTTACTTTAGCCAATGCAGCAGCAGTTTGATCTGCTTCACCACGAATAGCCTGTTCAATACGTCTAGCTTCTTTAACGTCCAATGCCTCACCAGTAGTGAGTTTATTGAACAAGTTCATCATCTTGTTAGACTTATTTTTGGTGTAAGAAGCCATGTTCTTTTGAACCATTAAGAACTCCATCCTATCAAGGATTTGTTCTGTTGCACGTTCAATAGCTGGTGTACCTTCAGTAAGACGCATACCCTGAGCCATGTCAGAGATTTGTCCACCAAATGAAGTACCTACATAAGCTTGTGCCTTCATGTAATCCATGTTAGCAAAGTCATCCATGTACTTCTTCAAAGCACCGACAACACCTTTATAAGCATCATCAGATAGAACTGTAAGACCAGTTGGTTTAACATCAGACAAGTCAGGAAGTTGTGTACGTAGTGCTTGTACATCCATTTCATAGAATGTAGCAGCAAGACGTTCACCTGCATCTTTAATGTCAGCACTACTTAGATCAAGTCCAGAAGCAGAACGATAACCATAATCATCTGCTGCAGTCAATACATCAGCAAGACCTTTTTGTACAGTCAGTTGATTGTCAACATTCTCCAGGCTAAACTTAAGAGCACCTTCAGATACAGCATTACCAAGACGACCATAAATAGTATCTGAGTTGCTAGCGATGCGTGCTGCATCAATAGAAGCACCCACAATACCAAGATCATCTACAGAACGTACACCCATCTCCTGATAACCATAAAGATCATGGTAACCAAAAATAGGTTCAGAAGTATCGACATTACGTTGAATTGTAGTCAACCCACTTTCTGCTGCTATATCATCAAACCCTTTACGAGTAACCTCATCCATGTTATCCCATGCATCAGAATAAAGGACTCTAGCTTCTTCAGGTGGTATAGTTGTAGCACGGGCTGACATTGAGTCAATGTAATAATCCCTACCACTTATAGGTACTTCAGTTTCTACAACACGTTTAGATAGGTTATAGTTACCGATCTCATCCAAAGAATCAGAACGTGCAGCGGCTGCTGCTTCTACAACATCATCTACATCACCTTCAGGTTCAACATTACGACTGAAGTATTGACCTGCCTTTTCAGTTTCAGGAATTGCTGCACCCTTGGCAAAACCACCCCGACCACGGAATAGTTTATTAAGACCAAGTAGCATATCTGTACCAAGTCCTAAATACGCACCTTCAAGTACATTCTTTGCACGTTTAACTTCAGGGCTGTCTCCATCTAGTGTAGCTAGGTTTTCTGGCAACCAACCAAAGTAACGTGGATAAGTTTTACGAAGTGCACCAGCAAGGTTGTCATCCTCTTTGTTAAATTCAACTGTGTAATCAACAGCTGCACCAGCACCTGCACTGAATGCTACAGTACCAAGGCGCCTGACAAAGGGATCGTTTAGAAATTTACCGACCCTTGTTGTTGTACCTAGTTGACCTGCTGCACCTGTAAGAGCAGAGGTACCACCAGCACCTAGTGCTACAGTCGGGATAACAACAGACATGATCTCCCGAGAGCTTTGAGCTACTTCGTTTTCAAACTCAGGTACTTTTGGTAAGTTAACACCAGGAAGAAGATTAAGAGCAGCAAGCACAGTATCTGACACTCCGGCAAGACCCATCATGTCAAATTCAGCGCCTTCACGACGCATCTTCTCTAAATCAATGTCACCTGTTTCAGTCCTGTATGGACCTGTTTGTGGTTGTTCAGGAGGTGCCTGCTGACCTCCAGCCGTAGCTGTTGGTTGAGACACCTGTGGGGTTGCAGGCTCTTGGGTTTGTTCTGGCTCCAGATAAGTCTGCAGTTCAGCTTGTTCAGCCTCAAGTAATGCAATTTCTTCTGGTGTCAGCTCGGGCGTACCCTCCAAAAGCTGCTCATCATAATCGTTCATTAGTAATTAACCTAATTTACTGGTTTAAAAATCTATTATATTGAGCAAAAGATTGTTCTGCTGTTGTGTTAGTTTGTCCATAGTGACGTGTTAGTCCTGCCCAAATACGACCAGCTTTACGTATTTGGTCTGCGTTCATGTTTCCAAAATCAACACCACCTTGCCTAGCAAGATCTATGATCATACGGTCTTGTGTTTCAGGACTAAAAACAGTATCCCAACTGTAACCACCACGTTCGACCAAACCTCTTAATGTTTCAGGCATTAGCTGTAAAGCACCTGAAGCCGAGGAATTGTATTGATCTTTTTTGAATGGAATTTTACCGCCGCCAAGACGTTCAGGAATAGCATCAGTTCCACCAAGTTTAATTGCGTCATACAATTCACCAAGTGTAAATTGAGTTAGCTGTGGTACAACTGCTCCACCATATACTGTATTATAACCATTAGCTCCAAAAGTACCTTCAGCAGACCTTACTGTTTGGATAAAAGCAGCTTCATTTTTTGAAATTGATCCCCCAAAGCTGCTACGAACAGGAGCTGTAGCACCACTACCATCTCTCATTGTATTTGCCCGATAAGTCCTTTCTACAACTTCACGGTTTGTATTACGAAGGCGTTTACCTTTGTTTGATTCTGCACTTTGTCGGATAATTTTATCCCATTGTGCCACTAGTGGACCTTTTATAACATCATGTCTACCAGCTTTATCAAGTGTTTGTGCAAGCTCATAAGGGGACATATTAAGCTTGTTAGCTACATTATTAAACAAAGCACTTGTAGGTCTACCGCTCATTAAATTGTCTAAATCACTATAAACAACAGAAGCTCCCATAGCAGAAGCTAATTCTTTAAAATCTTTACGGGTTGTTGGTGTAGTTTTAATAACATCAATAGCGGCATTTAAAGCTGCAGCATCTACTTCACCTCTAGCTCTATCAGAAGCTAGCTCATTCATAATAGTAGTATAGTTGCCTTTTGAATCAAATGCTGCTGGGTCTGCTTGAATTTTTTGGATCTTATCAATAATAAGAGCAAGTGCTGCATCAGGATCTGTAGTCCTCAAAAGTCTTTTATACTCCTGAATCATCCGTGTTTGCATGATAGAAACAGTACCACTAGCTGAAGCACTACCAAGTGCTTGAATTTGAGGAGCTGCTTTTACTTGATCACGAATTGCTTTTTCATGCTCTTTAATTTGAGGTGCGATCTGGTTACGATCCTTAATAATTTTCAACCATTTACTACGAACACCAGCGTCAAGCTTAGTAAAGTTGTTAATCTCATCTATTGTAGGAAGTAAACCTGTTTTTTCATACCTATTTTGCCAATCGGAATCAACAGCACGTGAAGCTATTGTGTCAGCTTCATAGTTTAAAAATTTGTCAATAGAGGTTACATCCCCACCATTTTGAAGTAAATAATCACGCTCAGTCTCTAGATCTTCTTTTGTAACAAAACCTTGAGCAACTACTTTCTCGTTAAGTGTGTCGAAAGATTGAGCATTTACTTCTGCCTTTCGTAGAGCTTCTTGTTCTATAAAGTTAACGTTATTCTGCTTCCGCCTACTTTCAATAGCTTCGTGTAATTCAGTAACTTCAATAAACCCGTTGTACTGTTTAGCAACCGTAGTTTCATTGTTACCAACTTTAATCTTACCATTTAAAATAGCTCTCGCTTCATCAATAGTAATAGAATTAGAACGTAAACTTTGCACCGCCCAGCCAAGAATATCCTTACGATTGTCGGCACTAGGGTTAGCTTGTAATTCATTAATTATAGCATTTACGTCTCGATTTTCAAAAAACTTAGTGTTTAAAGTAGTGTACTTATCAATTTTAATTTGCTCTTTACGTTGCTCAGCAGATTGTATGCTATAAGAGTTGATTAAAGTGTTGCTGTTGTTACGAATTTTAGTGTAGACCCCAGAGCTTTCCAGGATCTCAGGACGTGCTCCAGCAAGGTTATTTTCAATGTACCTGACATTAAATGCCTCAACACTTGCTTTGATTTCTGCATCACTAGGTGTGGCACCATCTTTAAACAATGACTCAACATGAGTACGTAAAGCAACATCATGACCAAGTACAGAGTTTTGGTAGAGACCTTTCATCTCATACCATTGATTAGAACCACTACGTTTAAACACTTCATAAAGTGCACTAATTTGAGTGGAACTAGCTCCTTCTTTAATTTTTTGTTGGATGAAGGCAAGTTGGTTAAATTGTGCTCTATCCAATTTACCTTCAATACCACGCAAAGAAGCAAGATCTTGAAGATCTAAACCAGCATCCAAGGCGAGCTTATGTTTGACACTAAGCTCAGCCTTTTTAAGTGTTTGATCAATCTGACCATAAAGGTTAAATGCAGTCTGGGAAAATTCACTAAGATCTTTAAATGCCTGTTGCTGTGCTTTAGCAGCATTAGCATCGTTTTCAAGTTCAGTCCTGTAGTTCCGCTCTTGTGCGTCACGATAAGCACGACGGTACTCCGTCTCACTCTTAAAGTTTTGCTCTCGTATTTGTTCGTTAGTTGCTTGGGCTTCACGCATAGCTTGCCCAAGGATTTCCCGATTCTTTTCAGTAAAACGTTGCGCCCGCTCCATGCCCCTTAGTTGGCGCTCTGTTTCGCGGGCAATTTTATCTGATTGATCAGGTGCAGTCATTTGGAAGTCACTAAAACTTCCTTTAGATGCAAAGCTTTTATATTGTGCCATAAGGAAGAATTAGTTATTTAAAAAAAACTTTTATTTAAATCAAACATCGATGGATTTGATACAAGAGTCCCACCTGTAGGACTAAAAATCGATGAAAGGTTAAAATCAAAACCTGCTGGGCTAGCAATACCTAAATTAATATCAGGATTAAATGTAGATCCAATTTGACCTAAATCATACGAAGGCGTCATCTGTTGGGTTAGGAGATTCTGGAAGGGTTCAGACCCAATAACACTATTTGCAATACCAGCAACCTGTCCAAGTGTTGCATAAGGGTTACTAGAAGAATATCCTATCCCCTTCACAGGCTCAGGCGGTCTACCTGGCTTAAAGATTTCAGCATATTGAGGAATAGGAGGCTCAATAATTTCAGGAATTGGTGGAGTCTTCTGAGGCTCAAGTGGCATAACGTTGTTAAGATCAGCCTGAAGTCTTTGTGCTTTAATACGATCCCGAACAAGCTTATCGTTAGCCATAAGGTTATCACGGCTAGCGGACATTTTAGCTTGATCTAAATCAAGTTGAGCGTTTAAATTTATCAAGTCAAGATCAGCACTAGCTTCTGTAGTAAGTAGTTGGTTGACAATAGAACGTTGGTTATAGTACATTTCAGTCATAATTTGACGTTGCTGCTGTACTAATTGTTTAGACATCTGTGCCTTGGCAGCACCAAGTTCAGCTTTAATGCCTTGTTGCCCTTTACCAACCGACTTACCAACACTACCGATTGCAGCCATCTGCCCACTTGCTTTAAGTGCTTCGATGTTTGCTTGACGCTTACCAAATGCTGTTTTACTTCTAGCAACATCTAAAGCTTGATAAGAAGTATCACGAAGTTGACCTAATTGAATATCAGCAGTAGATCTAGCAGACTCTTTTTTCAACTCAAGACCAGCTGATGCAGCAGTAAAATTAAGAAGAGTTTGTGTTTCGTCAAACTCCATACCAACAAGGGTTTCATGCATATATTGGTTTTGTTGCCGCATAGCTTGGTCGAAAGCTATTTGATTAAAACCCCTTTGGTCAACAAAGCGTTGCATTTGTACATCAAACACACGCCTCTGCTGATCGTATTCAAAATCACGAATACCCATTTTGTAATCGCGATCTTGCCGTAGACTATCTAATCGATATTGCCTGTTAGCAGCATCATTATCTTTTTGAATTTGGAGACCTTCTACTTGATATTCATAGAAACGGTCTCTTTCGTTGTTTTCAAACTGAAATAAGTCTTGATTGTAGTTCCACTGTTTTTTGTTTAGCCTTCTTTGTTTTTTACTTGTTTCAGCCGCTTGTGAATTGCCAGAAAAGATATTATAAACACCTTGAGCAACTTGCGGTGCAACTGTAAGTAACGTCGTTGTCAATGGAGCCACAATCAGTACCTCCTATAGAAACGAGGTGTGTATTGTCCTTCCCACATCATTGCATTAATTGCAACAGGGAACGGTGAATTGTTAAACATTCTTACTCTAAAGTTTTCAGTACGTTGATGAATAGGAAGTGTAAACACATTCTCTGTATCTAGCGGTACATCATTAGCTAGATAAGTATTAGCTTCAATAGTAGGTTGAACGTCAAACCACTCGTCAATATAGAACCTAATCTCTGCATTATTAGCAGGAGCAGAAGTGAATACAATAGTGGTATCATTAGTAAAACTAAAATTTGTAGCTGTTACACCGTTAACTTTTACTTTAACATCAGACCTATCTACATAATCAAGATCACGTTTGTTAAATGTAAAGGTTGTAGTACTACCATCACCAGTAAACTTAAGCTCATAAGGTAGTCTACCTGTTTGCTGCAGTTTAAAGCTCATTATACCAGACAATCCAACAGAGAACTTCATACGTGCAATTGTTAGATTAGCTGTAAAATCTGTCTGTGCTTGTTCAGGTCTGAAATAAGTGCGTGGTAATTCTACATCAAAATTATATTTAAAACCAACAATAACATCAGATGCTACACCTGAAAGGTCTTTGTTAGTAATGCTAAAATAATCTCCAGTGCCATCAGTACCACGTTCAGGTGTTACGGTAAAACCTGATTCAACAAATGAACCTGTTTGTGTTGTACCTTTAATAACAATAATTGGTGTTAAATCTGATACATCATTAAAAGGTAAATAACAACGTGTTTCTTTAGTAGTAGAGTTATATGTTACACTAGAAGCTGTAGCATATAGATCTATACAGGGGTTAACACGTTGACCTTGGTTATTAACAATAATAGCCTGTTCAGGTGATTGACTTAAAGCTGTCTTAAGAATAGTAAACTGGTTAGCTTGTTTAGTAACAGCATACATGTCATCAGTATTAGTCGCAAGGAACTGTACAGTACCTGGCATATTCCAGCTAACCCAAGACTCCATCAAGTTCTTTTCACCGTCATTATAATAACGGAATAGGAACACTTCTTTTAAGTCTTGACCACTCATTGCAATCAACGAGTTTTGAGGGCTGGCAATCATCAGATCAATGTCTGGACTAATCCACTCTTTAACTACCCTGCTAATATCCAACACCTGTGGACTCATTTGTTGCCCTTTGGTTACCATACCAAATACCCTAGAGTATCCAGGAGTCTTACTAGCAAAGCTGATATTAGTACCTACATCTACAGGGTCAATGTTTTTATTAACCTCATAATTAGAGATGGTTCTGATTGTTGATGTTGTTGGGCTCAACACACCAGTATCAGAGAACATGAGGAATTGCTGAGACGATGAAAATAAGATGACACCTTGAGCTACAGGGATTACAGCATGTAAAGCAGTAGGTCTAATGGAAGAACAACTGATGTCAATAGGATCACTTTCAAGAGCAGCTTGAGCGGTCTTATTATAAAAATTAAAGAAATCACCAGACCGACTCATAATTACATTGTCGTTGGATAAAAACCCAAGACGGTTGTTATGGTAAAATCCTGCTGTAATTTTGTTACCTACAAAACTAGGTTGTGGGTTAGTTGTATCATCACCCACAGAACGTGGTTCAAAAGGTATCTGTCTAAAGACAAACGTATCTACTGCTGTGTTAACTAGCTCATGCGGCATAGTGGTTCTATCAAGACCAGCAGAAAAGTTAGGGTCTAAAGTCTCTTCCCAATACCCTTCACCACTTACTTCATCATGTGCTACAAATTTCACCCAATAATCATCTTCAGCAGCACCAGTATTTAGAACTTTTAAAACTCTATCGTGTACTGATTTAGGGGGAAGATCTGAGATGTCATCAACATTTTGCTCAATAGCAACAAGATACAAGTTACTCAAACCACCTTCAGCCGATACATCCATATCAGACGTGCTGGTAAGTTCAAGTGAATTACTGAGGCGTGTTACAGTGAGACCAGAAATTCCAAACGCATTGATGTCACTTTCTAAATTAGTAAGAACTGAGTTTACATCATCTGAGGAACTGGTGGTGTAAGTAGCAGTGTTAGCTGAACCATTAATATTAACAGTAATGGTGTAAGTTTCTGCATCACCATACTGCTTAAGTACAACACTTGCAGCCCTGTCTTCTTGATAATTACTTGTAACACTAAGTACTGCAACATCAATACTTGAATTAATAACAATAGAAGTATCTTGGATAGATACCATTTTAAGTTGGTCTTTTGTACCGTTTAAATAACCTGTCCCATCTGGGTAAGTTACAGTACAAGTAGCTCCTGTTTTTATGTTCCAAATATTAATGGATGGTGTTGAGCCTATGATTACACCGATGTACTCTTCATCATCATCTCTATTAAGATAAAACCACTTACCATCATCATAAGTGGTTCCAGTACCAATATTTAAAACATGTTCAAATCCAGGTCGTTTAACTAATCCAAACGTAGGATCAGGATACGCATTGTAACACTCACGTACTTGACCTGGCAGTTTTCTGTCATCTGATTGTCTTGATACACCACCGAGGTAGTTTAAAATTCGTTGAGTTACTGCTGCCATTACCTATAAAGTGCTTGGAACGGTTTGTAAGATTGATAGTGATTTGTTTCACCTGAGTGCCCAAAGAAGGTGTAGTCACCTTGATTACACTCATACTCCATCAAATTACTTCGTGAATAAGCTTCTTTTTGTTGAAGCATCTGGTATTGATTAGGATCGCCTACAATACGACTAGATACAATTACAGCAGCTCTTGCGGTAATATAATCTTGAACAGGTTTAGGTAGGTCAACCCAGTCAAACAACCAGATAATATCACAAGCGACGTTATCTTTACCTTCAGCCCAATCATAGGAATGGCTGATCTTGTCGTATAGTTTACCATTACGCCTTACGACATCATAACTCATATTATTAGGGTTAGATGACAGGTCAATTTGGAGTACGTTGTTAGGAATTTGAATTTCGTTGTTATTGTCAGGAATCATTTCATAGTTAAGTTCCCGATTAAATGACCAACCTTCCGCCTGTACTTCCCGAGAGACTTCTAACAAAGTCCCATAGGCAATCGCAACGTCCGGGTTGGTTTGATCTAGGGTAGTGACAGGCGCTTGCCCACATGATTGCAAAATTTGATTAACAGCAGGTAGTTCCTGTGTCGCATTAGTGGTAGGAAAAGCCATTGATTATCATTCTCAATAAGAAATTAAAAAAAAGGAGCCCCCGAAGAGGCTCCCAAAAAAGAATCAGAATGCAGAAGGTGCAGTGCTGGTAACGTGAAGTTCCACAGCAGCAGCAGGGTTGAGGTAGTCACAACCACAAGCCAAACGACCAAGCATCACATCACCTTGGTAGATGACGGACACATCGCCGCTGGTGACTTGCACCTGAGGACCAATAGCTTCAACCATACCGGCAGCTTCTTTCTGGAAGATCAGACCACAGGAAGTGGAGCCGACTTCAGCAGCAGTACCGTAATCGTTGTTAATACCAGTGCTAGCGTTGGAAGCATCCTCAAGGGCTTCACCAACGAAACTACCAGTATTACCAGGAGAGGTCACACCGGTGGTGCCACCATACTTGGTACCATAGTTACCCAAGAACGGAATGTTCATGGACTTGTAGATCTTGATACCAGCAATCTCCACGATACCCTGACCACCTTGCAGTGCGGTACCTTGGACATCACGGTTAACAAGACCGTTAGAACCTACAGCTTGGATCAGTTCATAGTATTGACGGGGGTTCAGGACAGCCACGCGACCGTCGGAAGACACACCCTTTTCATCCAGAGCAGCGGCAGCATCATAGAATGCAGCAACCAGCTTGGCAGAATCATAAGCATCAGCTTCGGAGCCAGCACCAGTACCGACCTGAATCTGAGTACCACCGGGCTCAACATAGCCAGTAGCAGAGACAGGGGAAGCAGAACGTGCACCACGTGCCACAGCACGGAAGGCAAGACGGTCATACTTCTCAGCCAGAGCATAGCCGATCTTACGGCTGATCTCAGAACGGAGGTCGTAATGAGCCAGGACTTCGTCCAGTTCATACACGAATGCGGAGCTGATCAGAAGGTCATCAATGGTGATGGTCTTCTCAGCCACCGGGGGTGCACCGTTGCTATCACCCAGGATGCTGTTTCCAGGAGTATGGAACTCAGACTTTGTACGACCCGTGTAGATGAACTGCAGAGACTTGCCGTTCTTCAGGGTACGCTTCATGATCAGATCCCGAGCAATAGTGTTGTGCTGGAATCCTTTGAACATCTCACCGCTAAAAAGCTTGAGATACAGAGCACGGGTATCACCCGTAAGGTTAGCCTGACCCAGCTGAGTAAGCTGAGAAGGGTTAACAGAAGATTGAAATGCCATTGTAGTAGTAAATAATTAAATATAAAAGACTACCAAACGTTTGATATATAAAAATTTTTGTGGTAAAAATTTAAAGGTCTTTTACCAAACCGGTTCGGCAAAGGGTGTCCTCGTAAGGGCCAATGCCAAATAAGTAAGGAGAGGAATCGAACCCCTCCCAGTGTCACCAGATTACTTCTTGTATTCAACACCGCGATAACGGAGCGTATCAACACGATAACGCTCAGCACGCTTGCGCTGATTATCAAGGAAACGAATGAGATTAATAGACATAGTTCGTACAAAATAAACCTAGTCCCCGTTCCATGACTAGGTAACATGCGACCCGAAGGTTGAACGTACGAATTAATTATTTCTTTTTACCAGCCTCTCTAAAGAGTTGCATCAAGCGTTCAAATTCTTTGGTGTCACCCTTGCGGGCAGCCGCTTCCGCTTGTTTTTTAATTTTAAGTTGGCTGGTAAGTTTACCGTCACTAAATCCAAACATAATATTAACCAATAGTAGGGGCAGTAAGAGCCACAGGAGTGGTCGATGCCGATGCGAGATCGAGGGGGAAGTTGTGCGCATTACGTTCATGCATTACTTCAAAACCAAGGTTAGCACGGTTAAGAATGTCAGCCCAAGTATTAATGGTATGACCTTGACGATCAACAATAGATTGATTAAAGTTGAATCCATTTAAGTTAAACGCCATAGTGCTAACGCCAAGAGAAGTGAACCAAATCCCCAAGACGGGCCAAGCGGCAAGGAAGAAATGAAGAGAACGACTATTATTAAACGACGCATATTGGAAGATAAGTCTGCCAAAGTAACCATGCGCAGCAACAATGTTATAAGTTTCCTCTTCCTGTCCGAACTTGTAGCCATAGTTTTGGCTTTCATTTTCAGTCGTCTCACGAACGAGAGAACTGGTGACAAGACTACCATGCATAGCTGAGAACAGAGCCCCACCAAATACACCGGCAACACCAAGCATATGGAAAGGATGCATAAGAATATTATGTTCAGCTTGGAAGACCAGCATGAAGTTGAACGTACCGGAAATGCCAAGAGGCATCCCATCAGAAAAAGAACCCTGTCCAAACGGATAGACAAGGAAGACTGCAGTCGCTGCAGCCACGGGGGCAGAGTAAGCAACAAAGATCCAGGGCCTCATCCCAAGTCGGTACGAAAGTTCCCATTCTCGTCCCAGGTAAGAGAAGATACCGATAAGGAAGTGGAACACGACGAGCTGATAAGGTCCGCCATTGTAGAGCCATTCTTCAAGGGTATTGGCTTCCCAGATCGGGTACAAATGTAGTCCAATTGCGTTACTGCTAGGCACGACGGCACCAGAGATGATGTTGTTGCCATAGAGTAGAGATCCAGAAACTGGTTCACGGATGCCATCAATGTCTACAGGAGGTGCAGCAATGAAAGCAAGAATAAAACAGGTGGTGGCGGCAAGGAGACACGGAATCATCAGTGTCCCAAACCAACCTACATAAAGACGGTTATTGGTAGAGGTAACCCAGGAACAAAACTCTTCCCAGGTATCCCTCTGCCGAGTAAGTACAGAAGTAGCCATAAAAATGTTTTAATTGTGTTTAATAGAACCGACCCACCCACCACAAATTAAATTAGAAGTTGTACTTCACACCAACTTTAGTACCATAACCGTTGTTGTTATCACCAGTGATGAACGACAGCTCACCATAAGCACCCAGCTTTTCAGACAGGGGGACAGAACCGCCAACTTTACCAGACAGTTCCACTTCAGCTTCTCCACCATCAGGAGAGACAATAGAAGGACCACCTTGGATATACCAGTTAGAACCTTCGTAACCAATGTGGTTATCAATCACAGTACCATTATAATTAGAACCAGTGAAACCAGAGTTGGCTTCAATATTCACATAAGTACCAGCAAGTGCAGGGGTTGCAGAGAGAGCAACGGCAGGGAGGATAGCAAGAAATTTCATTGTAGTTTGTTTAAGAAAGAATAAGTGTACTGTGTGCGATTACCATGAATACCCCAACCTAGCCAATACCAGGCATGGTTCATGTAGTAATCAACTGTTTGATGTTTAGTTTGAAATGCATGGAGATCATCTCTGAACTCCATTTCATTAATCATGTAACGTGTCTGACCCTCCAACGAGGATGGGTCACAACGCCATTGTTTGCAGAACGTGCCCAATCCATCATAACGATGTTGGGAGGTCCATTGGATGAGCCCGTAGCCCCCTCTCAGGCACTGATCGTAGGGCACGATAGCCCCACCCTCACATACCTTAGAACGGAAGTGGGACTCTTGTTCTATGTTGCCCATGATCACAGCCAGGGCAGTTTTGTCAGTCACTTCAGCACGAGTCTGCAGTTGCTCTAACACATACTGTTGCGCTGGCGTGCAATCTGGGCAAGTAATCATTTTTTCTTAGCAGTTTTAGCTGCTCGTTTGAAGTTAGCTGCAGTAGGAGCACCAGCACTGCCGGGCTTCCGCATCTTTTCTCCAGAGCCTTGTTTAATACGCAATCGTTTTGCGTGGATGTTAGCGTAAAGACCTTGTTTAGCCATTACTTTTTAGATCCTTTTTTAGGGGGACGACCTTTTTGCGTACCGTAAGTACCTTTACCTTGTGGCATTACCAAACTCCAGGGATAATTTGACCAGTTAGAGCGTAAGCGCCCAAAGCAGCCATGACGCCCAGCATAGCAAGACGACCGTTAAGCTGCTCAGCTTTTTCATTGTGTGTCACAGTGATGTTTTCCATAATGATGGGTGGTTCTTTAGCAAAAATGTTTTGTTGTCCGTGTTCGTTAGTAATTGTTGTCATCAGAATTGAATGTTAGAGCGTTCAAGTTTCTTCATTACGTCACGACGATAAGCAGGATCGTTATCATAACGAGGATCAGACATAGCTTGTACAACTTCAGCCTGACTACGGAATGCAGATCCAGTGCCTGGTGACTTCCCTTGAACAAGATTACCTTCGACACCATTAGATTCTTGGTATCGATAAGCCAGGGCTTCAATGGCAAACCTAGCAGCAGCCGGGTTACCTAGTCCCATAACAGCGTCGTACATATCAATGTCTTGTTCAGACAAGTTTTGGCTAGCCCAACCCAACAATTCATTGTACTGATTTTCACCACCGACCAGACCTTTAAGGTTGGTTACGTCTTGATCGGTCATAGCTGGACCCTGCTTACCTTCTTGATTAGAACGGTATTGCAAATACATCTCTGCAAGTTGCACGGGATCCGTCTTAGTAAGAGCTTCAACAGTTTCAGGATTAAACTCTGTTTGTGACTCATCCCACAAACGATCCAGAATAGATTCTGTATCATCAGTAGGTGTTTCTTCTACAGCCTCATCTTGATTTGTCTCTTGAGAGCCCAGTTTCTTTTGAAGTTCAAGGTAAGCAGCTTCTAGCTCTTCAGCGTTTTTATATTTACCAGCAAGTCGCTGCTCTTGCTCTTGTTCCATTTGTTCACCGACCTGAAGAGACTCTTGCTCATCAGCATTGAGTTCTCCTGCTGGGGTTTCGTCAGGAATCATGGACATTACTTCAGCCATATTTAACTAGGTGGTTGTTGTTGTTGTTGTTGCATTAGTCCAGGGTTAAGTTCTGGATTTTTAGATGGATCATTGATAGGTGCCTTCATAGCATCTACCTCCATCTGTTGCTGTTGCATTGCCATCTGCTGTTGCATTGCAGCGGCTTGCTCTTGTTGTACTTCTTGCATTGAACGTACAAGGTTAAGTACATCAATACCTTGAGAAGCAGCAAAGCGTTTGATCACTTCATCAGTGTTGATGAACTTACCAATTGCATCAGGTCCAAGAGTGTTAGCAAGTACAGTAAGGAACTGTGTCAAACTATCACGATCTTGTCCCCGACCAAGTGCATTGATGCCAGCAACAATCGTAGGCTTGACAATGTTCTTAGGAAGACGTGGGATTTCACCAGACTTCTGTGCATTATCTAACTTACGATTAAGATACGGAACAAGAAACTCAACAGTCAATAGACTAAACAATCCACCGAGTTGTGACTCAAGTTCCATCTGTGTCATCCTGACTTCTTCAGCAGTAGTGCGCTCAGAATCCCTGACATTAAGAATCAAGAATGCTTCACTTAGTCTACGCTCAAGTACACCTGCCATTTCATAAGCAGTGCGGAAGTCAGCGGTCTTACCAACCTGAATGACACCAACGTCATCAGGACGACCTTGGATGATAGCACCGTTACCAGCATTAGCAAGGGTAGCAGGCTTGGTGGTAGAGCTGGGGCTCACCACAAACACTACCTTAGCAGCTGCTGCGCTGCCTTCAACCAGGGCTTGTGTCAGTGCTTCAAGTGACTTCAGGTCACCAATGAACTGACCGACCCTACCACGTCCATAGTTCTCCCCATCAACAGTGTTGAACCGTAGTGGAATCCATGGGTTAGTTCCTTCAGGTGCTTTACCTTGAGAACCTTTTAGAACATGATCATATACTTCTTGGTGCCAAACAAAACGATTGTTCTCTCGTCTGACATGTGTGTACACATCACATTCATCATCATAGTCACCGTAGTTATCGCTGACCATTTTATCCTTGAGATAATTCTCAGGAAGTTTATCTTCAACTAATTTTTTGTTGATTCGTTCTTTAGTGACGATTTCAATCACGTTGCCGTTGCCATCACGATCGACAACAAAGCGATTCAAAGGATAAACTTTAAGTCCCTTACGACCCATGAATACCAAAGCGTTACCGCCAACAACAAGGTGAAGCAGTGCTTGGTGCACAGCAACACGGTCATCAGTAGCAGCAATGGATTCAAGAATGATTCTTTCGACTTTTGCAAAAGATAAATCAAGTTCAGATTTGATCTGTGGCCCCATCTCTTGACCCAATTGACTTTCGTCAAGTTGTAGTTTAAAGAAGCTGGTTTGAACGGGAAGGAGAGCTAGCATCAACTTGGATGCCAGAGTCACTACACCTTTCGCACCAACGCTTTGGTGAGGAGTCAAGAGATTCTTCATGCCGGAGACATGTTCTTCATGTCCACGAATCAAGTAAGGAAGTGTAAGTTTAGATGCCTGTTCAGCTTCGTTTAAGAACTGGGAACGGTCACTGGATAAAACGTCATATCTAGTTTTAGCAGACATTGTTATTATGCAAAGGAGCTAGCCATTGAAGCCATTGAAGAGCCTTTAGATGGTTTAATGTTAAGACCTTTGATGCGTAGGTTTTCACGCCCAAAAGTACCAGATGTACCAGCTGTAAGAAGTCGATTTTTTTCAGCCGCTGACTGACTAAACCTTACATCAGCTGGATCTTTTTGCCCATAAGCAGCAGCGATTTGCATCTGCCGTGCTTGACGTTCTGCATCCTTTCTAGCTTGCTCTTGCTGCATCTGAAAAATCCGCATACGTTGCGCCATGTCCGCACGTTGTTGATCAATAATAGCTTGATTACCGGCGGCAATAATGTCAAGCTCTTCTCGCTTCAACGCTGCATCTTCGGCACGTTCTGCTGCTCGAGTCGCTTCTCTTTTGTTTTG
>Ga0181580_10000385_pt1 | contig 32252 bp, 19 predicted proteins | sample 071ome_23_FD_132413 | JGI IMG/M metagenome (GOLD analysis project Ga0181580, IMG submission 132413) | Coastal salt marsh microbial communities from the Groves Creek Marsh, Skidaway Island, Georgia - 071403BT metaG (megahit assembly) | ecosystem: Environmental > Aquatic > Marine > Intertidal... | reverse complement strand
TCGTACGAATGGGTGGGCGCGCACGCGAACGAGCGAGACTGAGAAGAGTTACGTGAACAAGTGCCGCGCGTGGACGTGTGCCGAGTCAACTAAAAAGAACGAAGACGATGTGTAGAGACGATGATGACGAGAGCATGTGGCGATAAAACTAACATCACCACTCGCGATCGATCATCGACGCGGCTGACGAAACTAACGACGCGCACAACACGTGAAGACTAATCCCCGAGTCCCAGCGCTCGCCTTGAATGTCAATGGTTTCCTATTACAAACGCCGCGAACGCCCGCCGAGACTTTTTTGGAGGGTACCGCCCGCCCGTTAGTCCTTCCCGGTGACGACAAAGTACCCGAGGGTGGCGATCAACCCATACTTGAACCATGGGTAATCGTTCATCAAAATCGTCAACCGACCAATGTGTGGAACAAAGACGACGGCTCGACCGACGACGTGTTCCTCGCGCAACCACCTCTGCCCGGGCGCATACAACGCGACGTCGTCGGCGAAATTATTATCGCCCTTTGTGAGCATCAACCGCGACGCGTCGCCGACGGTGAGGTTTTCGTGCCGACGCAAAACCCTGTGCACGATGGGTACTGGGCGACCGGCGACGTTGAAGACGACGACTTCGCCGATCTCCGTCGGGCGTCGCTCGTTGCGCAACAAGAGTAAATCCCCACGTTTAAACGCCGGTTCCATCGACCCAGAGAGGACGACGACGACGGGTGAATCGCTCTGCGACGTCAATACGAGCGTTCGCCATATCATCAGCGCCGAGGCGACGATTAAGAGCAACGAGAGCCATTGAAGCGCGGCTTGGCGCGAACAGGTTGTTTTCAATCGAAGCCACAACTTGGACGCGAACGACGTCGTCTCGGTCGCGTCTTCGGGTTGAAGATCCTCGCGGGACGTCGACGTCGACGCAAACTTCGTCGACGTCGATCGTCCGTCGTCGTTCGTCACCAAGGGTTCGCTCATCGGCGGTGTGCGCGTCGGCAGGTCAAACTGTGAGGCGCACACGGAACACCACAGTTTGACTCTATCGTTTTCACTGATGCTGATCCGTTCGACGCGTCGTCGTTGTCCCTCGCGGTCTCGCGCCGCGACTCGGACGAGCGCAGTTAAAATAACGCTCGTCGTCGCGGGCGCGCTCGTCATCGTCGCGGGCGTCGCGGGGACGTCGGCGACCGACGGTCAAGGCGTTTACGATGATGCGTCTGGTGCCGAGCGGATTACGCTGACGACCAACGGTGAAGAAGACGACGCCGGGGCGATGCACGCGGAGCGTTCGATGCCGATGGATGATACCTTGGTGTCGTCGTTCGATTCGGGGGGCTCGATGCGTCCGGATGATGATGGAGACGCCTGGGGGTCGGTGGTTGACGAACCGCAGGATCTCTATCGCGCAAGCGACGAAGACGTCGGCGTTGACGCGGATGTACCGCCGGAAGAGCAGCGATGGACGAAACATTACGAGCGTGAGAGTAGAAAGTGGTATTACTACGATGCGTCGACGGGGACGTCGCAGTGGGAGGTTCCCGTGGGGTTCGTGGAAGAAGAAGAGGCAGAAGAACCGCGCATAGAGCCAGAGGAGGAGCGCAAACACGCATTCGAGCGAGTGTATGAAATGCGAGAATCAGAACGAGAGCCAGAGCCGGAGCCAGTGCCAGAGCCGGAGCCAGAGCCAGAGCCGGAAATGCGAGAACCAGAACGAGAGCCAGAGCCGGAGGCAGAGCCAGTGCCGGAAATGCGAGAGCCAGAACGAGAGCCAATGTCGGAGGAGACCAAGCCGATGAAGCCAAAGAGTAGTAGAGGTCACGGACAGTCGCAGCGAATCGATGTCGCCTCGAATGTCGATTCAGAGGAGGCTATCGCGGCGCTAAGAAAATGGCTTGGGGCGAACAAGGTGCCCGTGCAGGCAGACGCGTCGCCGGCGGATACAGTGAAGGCTGCGGCGGATACGTTGTTGCGCACGAGCAAAGTGATGAAGACGCTGAAGAAGAGCGAAGACGATTTGAAAAGTTTGATTGAAGAGCAAAACGAGCGTTTGGCGATGCGCGTTTCAACTGAAGAATACGTTGGGAAAATCGAAGAGCTCGAGCGAAGATTGCACGCGTCCGAACAACAGTTGAGAGACGCCGGAGAAACGCAGGCTGGACGGCAACAGATGTATGAAAGCGAGGTGCAATCGCTTCGAGGTGAAATTGAATCATTGCGCGGGCAAGGCGCGTGCGCGGAACCGGCGGTATCGAGTGAGGTTGATTCGTCCACTTTGCGTGAAGAATATGAGCTTTTACGCGATGAGTATGACAAGCTCGTGCGTTCTGTGGTGTCGCGTGCGAAGCTAGATGAAAAAGAACGGGAAATCGGCAAGTTGCAAGATGATGTCGGTGCTTTGGAAGAAGAATTGCAATCGGCGCGTGCCGCGCACACCAAGCTGGTTGAAAAGCACGAAACAGTCGAGCTTCAGCTTAAAGAAGCGAGGCTTCAAGAACCTACGCAATGTACAGACCTGCAAGCAGAGATCGACTCTCTACGTGTTGCTGTGTCTCAGCTCGAAGATCAGCAACCACAAGAGTGTCCCGAACACGCCGCGAGCGAAGAAGGTTGTTCGGCCGTCTGCGCGGCACAGCTCGAAAAGCTTCGAAGCAACATGCAAAAGCAAGCGGACGGTTTACGACAACGTACATTTGACGCCGAGATGAACGCGGACAAGGAGCGAGATAGATATAACGAGCTTGAGCACATGCACAACGCCACCTTGGTCACTCTCCAAGAACAAAAACATTTGCTGAATGCGACTCAAGCAATTCTCGAAGAAGAACGCGATCGTTCTCAAGCACACTGTCCCGAGTGCCCAGCGTGCGAGCAAGTCGTAGCGCCTACGTCTGAGAGGAACGATGTCACTGTAGACGTTGAAGTAGTGGTTTCTCCGGACGGACCTACGGATGAAATGCCTGAAGAAGAGCACCGAGAGCCCGAGGTTGAACCGGAGCCTATTTCTGAGACTGTCGACGAGGCGCAGGCGCAGTCCGAAGAAGTACAGCCAGTGACCGAGTCGACCGAAGATGTTAAACAGGACGACGCGATTCAGCGTGATGACGTCGCCGAAGCTGGGACATCGGAAGAGCAAGAACACACGCAGCAGGCAGAAACGGTGCAAGAGCAGCCGAACGTCGACGAGGATGTGGCTGGAGAAGCCGACGAGGTGCCACTTCCAGACATGGACTGGACGGAGGATAGCGGTCAAAATTCTGAGCCGCACGAAGTTGAATCGTTCACCGGAGACACCTTTACGTCCGCTGTCGATCAAGTATGGCAATTCATTCGTCCTTTCGTCATGTTCTGCATCGATCTGACTTCAAAAGTAATGGATGCGATGCTCAAGCAAGTGTGGAAGTCAAAGCACGGCAACAAGCTTCTCTCATTCATGGAGCGTTGTTCGGAAACTCTGACGTCCCTCGCTGTGAAGGTCGATTCCATGTTCGGAACAGCACTTGCGGCGAACAAAGACCTCATCAATTTAGCTGTCAACGCCACCATCTTCGGCCCTCCTCTCATTCTGACGCTCACGCTCATGCGCGTCGTGAGCGTGTTGCTCGGCGGATCGAAGAAGAGGAAGAGCAAGTACAAGAGCAGCAAGTGGAAAGGTCCTCCGCCGCCGGGAGCGTCTGCACACAACCCTGGGCAAATACCGCAGCCAGATTCACCGCGTCGACGTGATGTTCCGCAACTCCAACACGCCGCCGCTGCGACTCACTTCAACTCACAGCAAGGATCGCAACCGCCGCCGCCGATGATGATGGCGCCTCCCGCCGGGCCTGGTATGCCAACCAGTGATTCTCCGCGCGCAGCGGTGCAGCCGCCAAGTATGTTTGGGAACCCGTACGCTACAGCATCGAATGAGCCGCCACAAATGGCCGCGATGTCGCGTCGAATGCAAGGCCCAATGTCTTCCGCGCCGAGCCCGGTTCCAGAATCCGGTACACTGTCGAGATCGATGAGTCTGACGGACAATATGGCTCCTGTAGATGAATCGATGCTCAACGACGCACCTGATAGCGAAGCTGGAGGGAACAACGCGCCGTTCGTGATGATGGGTAACCCGGCGATGGGTAACCCGGCGATGGCAAATCCGATGTCGACGCAGTGGCAGCAACAGCCACAAAAGCTTCCGCAACAGCCGGCGGCGCACGCCGTTGCAAACGTGACCGCGCCTCCCCCGGCTACGCACGCCGCGCCATCGGCGCCCATGGCAAGCGCGAACGGTGGACGCGGCTCATATCCCGGCCGAGGACCACCCCCTGGAAGAGGACGCGGACCACCTGGAAGAGGTAGGGGCCCGCCCGGACGAGGACCGCCGCCCGGACGAGGGCCGCCGCCAAATCACACGCCCTTCGCGCCGAGGCCGCCAGAGGCTTAGATAGACAGTACAATAATACATTAGGTTTTGATTTAACTATTAAACGCACTCAATTCTTCACGTAAGCTTCTAAGGTGTCCTTGAGTTTCTCATGATCAAACTCGCCAGTGAAGACGCATTCGCCAAGCGGACCCTTCAAGAGAATCAATCTCAACTTGCCGTTCGCCGCTTTCTTATCAACAGCCATGAGGTCCATGAACGTTTGAACGGTCATCTTTTCGGGAACGGTGATCGGCGTCTTGCACTTGTCGAGAAGCGCCACGGTTCGATTCTTGAGCGATTCGTCGATCCAGCCGAGACGAACGGACATGTCCGCTGCCATGCACATTCCGGCGCTCACCGCCTCGCCGTGAAGCCACTCGCCGTAGCCGAGACCAGTTTCGATCGCGTGACCAAAGGTATGACCAAGGTTCAAAGTGGCGCGAACGCCGCCCTCCTTTTCATCGGCAGCGACAACCTCAGCCTTGTTGATGCACGAGCGTTCGACGGCGTACGCGATGGCCGCCGTGTCTCGTGCGAGAAGCTTGTCCACGTTCGCCTCGAGCCATTCGAAGAACGCCCCGTCGCGAATGAGGCCGTACTTGACAACCTCTGCGATACCACTCGCGAACTCGCGGTCCGGTAACGTCTTGAGCGAATCGATATCGATGAGGACGCACTCTGGCTGGTAAAACGCGCCAATCATATTCTTTCCGAGCGCGTGGTTCACCCCAGTCTTACCACCGACAGAGCTGTCAACCATCGCCATGACGGTGGTTGGAATCTGTACAAACTTCACGCCTCGTTGATACGACGCCGCGGCGTATCCAGTCATGTCACCGATGACACCACCACCCAAGGCGACAAACGTCGTGCCTCGGTCCAACCTCGTCTCCAGCGCCCTCGTGTACACTTGATTCAACACGTCCAGGTTCTTATGTTCCTCCCCATCCGGAAGAACCACCGTCTCGACGCGCAAATTACCTCGAGCCTCGAGCGCAGCCACTGTACGATCGAGATACCCGAGCCCCGCGATGGTTTCGTTCGTCACGACCAAAGCCGTCGAACCGCGCACGTGCGACCGCAACGCCTCCCCGTCATCCAAAAGCCCAGTTCCGATGTAAATCGGATACGACCGCTCGCCGAGATCGACGTTAACGACATCGATGCCATCACTCGGCGGGACGTAAGTCGTCGCGGCCGCCGCGGTCGGCGGCATCGCACGAAATCCACGAGACGTCACACCGAGGGTCTTTCCTCTCTTCGCCACAGCCGCGGTCGTCGCCGTCCGTCGCCCGGTCTTCCCGCGACACCCCACCGCGGGTCTCGTCGTCGTCGTCGTCGTCGTCGTCGCGCCGCGCATTTCCCCCGCTCGCTCGTCTGTGCGTCGCACACTGTCGCGAGTCAGGTCAGGTTGAAACAAAATCACAAAAAGCGTCAACAAAAAGGGGCTTTGTTTCGTCTTATCCAGACAACGAAACGAAACGAACGCACGATTCGTCACGCACCGACGCGACGGAGGAAGGAGAAAAGCAAACAAGGGGATTGAGTGACGGAATATGATTGCGCGCGAATTATGCCGAGCGTCGTCGACGACGACGATGATCGAGGCGCGTCGAACGACGCGTGAAAGAAATGCGTTGATGAAGAAGATGACTGTGCGAAGGTGCGCGTTGCGTCCGAACGGCGTCGACGTGCGCGCGAGCGCGGGCGCGGTGTCGTTCAGGGACGGTCCGGGGAAGGCGTACATGTCGGCGAGCGAAAAGGAGGTGGCGATGCGCGCACGGGTGGAGGAGACGCAGGACTGGATCGACGCTTGGAGAACGAAGACGGGTACGTTCGACATAGTCAGCGTCGGCAAGTACGTCGGTGCAACGTGCGTGGAAGTCGGCGCCATTGGGTGCGTCATGGCGCTGGCGCAAAAGTATTTACTGGGATCGTTGCATGCGAGTAATTTGGGCGCGGCGAAAGCGATCGTGGCGGTGATGTTTTTTATGTTGGCGTTTCGCAGCCGGGTGTTTAGTCCGTTGAACGCGTCGAGGCCAAAAATCGCGAACGAGAGGCTGGCGAAGAAGCAAAAGAAGCGCCCGTCGTGGACGCCGCCGGCGGTGGTGTTTCCTTTGGTGTGGATTTCCATGGGATTCCTTCGCTCGCTGTCCACCATGCTCGTCTTCGCGACGACTGGTACGCTTCTTCACCCGGCTATTTTCGCGTTGGTTGCACACCTGTCCATTGGCGACACGTGGAACTCGATTAACAACGTCGAAAAGAAGCTCGGCGTGGCGAGCGTTGCCGTTTTATTTGTCGTTTCCTCGGCGTACAACGTCGTCGCGCAGTACTACAAGGTTTTACCGACTGCGGGCTACGTCATCGCGCCCTTGGCGTGCTGGTTGACCATCGCCACCGCTTTGGTTTGGTCCATCTGGGCCATCAACGGTAAAGAGCCTTTGTACCCGACCAAGCCTCGCAAGTTTGCTTGATTCTAAATCTATTACACAATTAATTACATACCACCACCGCTAGCATTCTTCTATGTTTAATCTATTCCAACTGTTCCTTTAAAGCGTAGCTTCCAGCTTGACGATGCACTCGGCGACCAAACGCCGGACGATGCGTTGCGTCGATCGCGTCTTCCATGCTCGCAATAAACGGCGAAGCCATTCTTTTCGCGCCGCAGCGAATCTTTCCTCTGTTGAAATCTGCGTCGCTTCGAGCCAAAGTTTCAACCAGACTGCGCTGCGATACTTGTCTAAAGCAGGCTTGACGTCGGCTAACATTTGCTCCTCCCACATCGTAGATCTCGCGCCAGAAGCTGCTACTTCTCTCCACGCTCGGAAACAGTTGGCGCGAAGCTCAGTCTCCCATCGTTTCACTTCGTCATCGACGTATGCGTACAGTCTCTTGATGTATTGCACCCCGGCTCGCCATTTGCGGAATGCAGCACTGCCAGAGATGTAAAAGTCGAGCTTCTGAGTGGCCGCTTCGATTGTCACTGCTTTCTCCCTCACGCCGACACTGCGCAAAACATAACGTCGCATGGCAATGAAGGCTTTTCTGACGAGCGTTCGATTTCTGTGCTGAATTGCTCGCAAATTCGACCCTGACGTTAGACTATCGTACGTGAAATCGACCCACGCATGAAACGCGTCAAACAAAACGCGTTGTTCGTCCGTCATGGCGACAGGCGGATCGAACTCTACGTCATGCGTTCCTTGAGAACTATGGCTCGTCACGCTTCTCGTTCTTCGACTCCGAGCTCTCGAACTGCGTGGCCCGAATGACTTGGAAGCTCGTATTAGAGACTCGGGTCGCCATGAGCGTGAATAAGTCGTAGAGTTTCCACGTGCTGGCGACCGAGTCGCGCCTTCCGCTCCGTCCTCATACGAATCTGGCAATTGCGCAACCTTCTCACTGAGTAGCCTCGCATTATTACGCCATCGTAGCCCAAATTCGACCACGAGCCTATTTGTAGCTTCACGATGATACGGCGCGTACTCTCGGAGAGTTGTGAAAGCCTTTGACATCAAGTTGTGTTCGTAGTGAACGAGCGCCATGAGTTCAGCTTTCGCGTCCGCGCGCCTAGCGTGCACAGTCCTACACCATCTCGAAAAGCTCACTTGAAGAGAAATCGCGCTTGCATTTCTACACGCTGTAGAATTTGATACCAGCGCCATTATGGCAATCGGTGCGAGAGATGGATCACTTCTCGCCGCGACTCGAACCAGGCGGAACCCAGTCGTGACCCACGCGTCGATGTTTTGTGGCGTAATTAAAGTTTTGTCCTCATTCGCCGTCAGAAACTTACGAACACCGACCATCTTGGCGAGTCTGCTGATTTTATGTAAACTAGCCAAATTACCGTCAAGGCTTGCGCGAAGAGCGTGCTCGAGACTACGACTAATTGTGCTCGTCTTAAGCAGAGTTACGCGTCGCAACGTCGCTCGGCATCTTCGTATCCAACGTATCGCAGACTGAATGGTGTCGTTGAACTCCTCCGAGTACGCACACATGGCATCGATTTGGTAATAGAACAAGTCCGACACGCTCGGTTCATCGATTGATGTGGATGACTCGAGATCAAAGTGCCTGCGAGTGGCGAACACCGCTTCGGAGTTCTTCTGCATCGCTTGTGAGCCCGCTCTCTCTGGCGAACTCGCCTCAGCCTTCGGCTGATCCTCTTCTTCGCGGAACGTTGATACTGAATGCGGCGAGTCATCTTCGTCTTTCATGTTGACATCACTACATTTCGCTTGCGCGAGGCTGTCGGCTTCGATTTTAGCGACGGCGTCGGCAAAGAGCCTCAGTTCGACGCGCGCCATTTTGCGCACCGCCAGGGCGCTCATGTACTTACCACCGGGACCAATCAACGTCTCCATAGGGATCTGCGCGGACGATAGGATCTTCTCCACCATCGACGGCCAAGAAGATCCGCACGCCCGTTCAAAATCCTTGACGCCACAGACGTCAACGACAGAAATCAAAAGTAACGCTGCTTGCAACGTTTCCTCCGTCTTCTCTGCAACGTCTTCAGCCGCGAGTACGAGCTTCATCGCAAACTTCACCGCCGAATCTAGCCTATGAACGATGCGTTTGGCGCGCTCCACTGCGAGCTGCGACCATCCCGGCGGCCGCACGTAAAATCTCAGCGCCTCAAACCCGAGACGCGTGTGTCGCTCCTCGTCCGCCGGCATCTTCGATGCGACTCGCTCGGCGCACGCTCCAACCGCTTCTTCCAACGCGCTCGACGTCTTCCAAGGTGTTCGCACGGACGAAACCGACATCAACACCCCGAACGCATCCACGCATCCCTCTTCACTCGCGAGGAGCCGCCGAATCGAATGCGCCGAGCGATCGACGTCTCTCGCTGAACCGAACGCTTCGCCGCGTGCGAGCGCCTCCCTCAACGCCGCGCTCGCCTCACGCCCCGACCCTGATCCCGGCGTCTTAGTCGCCTCGACGAGTTTCGCGACGATGGCATCCACTGACACCGCGTCCGTTCCGCCCTCACGCCGACGGCGTTCGCGCGCCGACGGCGTCATTCCTTACCGAAATCCAATCCAGTCCAACCCAGTCCAAACGAACAACAAACGACCCAGAGCCAGAATCGACGAAACTCGCGCGCGCGCCTCAATTTATCTATCCCACGGCCCGCATCGGCGACCTACGCATCGCGTCCTCCCGATCCCCTATCTCTCTCTCTCTCTCTCTCTCGCGCGCGCGAATCGTCGTCGTCCCCTGGTTTTTCCGCGACGCCGGCTGACGAACCGAACCGAACCGAACCAGAGGTTCGTCTCGCGCGGTCGTGGACGACGCGACCAAAATCTGAAACGGTTCGTACACGCGAGACACATCACGGTCAACGCAGATAAAGTAAAGTATCCATCTGGCTATAAAATCGTTACAATACGCTAACGGCTTTTAGGCGCTTTTCGACCACACAAATCGCGCGCGATCGTGATGACGTCGTGATGACGTCATCGATTCCAGCCCATATGTGCACTGTTTACACGTATGAAACACCCCCCCTCCGTTTCACGACGGCGTATAGGATAATCCCAAAACGCGTCGGCGCGAGCGGCACCGCGTCACTCACTCGCACGCGTCTGTACAGACACCGACCTCCCGAAGCGTTAAGACAAAAACACTCGAAAACAATGCCGGCTCTCGTCACCATGAGCGCCATCAAGCCGGTGGTTCGCGCCACCGTGTCTTCCTCCAAGCAAGATCCGTTCAAGAAGGGCACGAACTACTCCAGTGTCAAGGAGGCGATCGATGCGGGCTTGATTGGTGCCTCTGCGCCGTTCCCGGAAGGTCTCGACATCCTGGGCTTCTGCAACGGTATCGACGGTGGCTCCCTCCAACGCTACCGCGAGGCTGAAGTGACCCACGGCCGCGTGTGCATGCTCGCGTCCCTCGGTTTCCTCGTCGGCGAACAAGTCGAAGGTTCCTCCTTTTTGTTCGACGCGAACGTCACCGGCCCGGCGATCAACCACTTCCAACAAGTGCCGACGCCGTTCTGGTTCGCCATCGGTACCTTCATCGCGATTGTTGAATCCACCCGCGTGCAAAAGGGCTGGCAAGACCCGGGTCAATCCGACAAGTTGTTCTTGTTGAAGGATGGCTACGTCCCGGGCAACTTAGAGTTTGACCCGCTCGGCCTCGGCAACGGCAAGTCTGAAGAAGAGCTCGATGTCCTCCGCCTCAAGGAACTTAACAACGGCCGCATCGCCATGATTGCGATCTCCGGTATGGTTGCCCAAGAGCTCGTCGATGGCTTGAACATCCTCCCGGCTGACGTTGCCCTCGAACTCGGCAACGGCGACTTGGAAGCCATGGAAGCCGCGTGCGCCGGCAAGGTTGACGAAGCCGTCTGCGCCAAAGCGTTCGAAGCTTCCCTCGAAGCTGCCGCTCGCATGTAAATGGCATTCGTCGCCGTCGTCATCGCTGTTGGCGGACACAAGCGTGACACTCACGCTATCAGATTCAAGACGCGAATTCGCTCGCTTACAAAACATTTCTTTGTAAATACATGTTCTTCACCTTCGCTTTATTTCAATTTACATCGTTGCTAAAGACGTGCGCGCGCGCACGACGCAGTGTACAAACTTACTTGGTCGGCTTAGTCATCCGTCGTTGGCGCCGCAATTCGCTGTCGCTTGTTCCTTTGCGGGCGCTCAATTCGCGTCAGGTCCGTGACTTCTTGCGAGGTATTCTTCTCCGCACTTCGCCTCGTCCTCATCGTCAGTGGCAGAACGTCCACGTTCGTCTTGCGAGATATCTGCCATACATCCTTCTTTCGCTTATGGGCCTTCTTTCTGGCTGCCGGCATGCGCTTCGGCGGCAAACCCGCCGCCTCCCTCTCGCGCTGCAGAAGAAGAGCTTTCAGTCTTCTCATGGCTGACTTGGGAGTTCGGCCCGGGGTGAGCTGCGCGAGTTTCCCCCACTCGTTGAATTTCAGCTCTGATGAGGCGTCTGGCGCGACGGCGCTGAGAAGAGCTTGGTCCTCCTCCACCGTCCATGGTCCAGTGACAATGTTTGGATCTAAACAGTGCATCCATCGCTCTCGACATTGAACGTCTGTCCGAGTTGGGATCTGATCTGCGATTAGAGTCCACTTGATGCGCTGACCGTTGGTGAACACGCTCACTGCGACTCGCAAAGCTTCATCTTCCTCCTCTGTCCACGAGCCAGTGCGTCTCTTCTTTGCGCCAATTTTTCTCCACCGGTGTAAGACTTGCTGTCCCGTGTGTCCAGGAATAGTGCGCGCGATTCGAGACCATTGACCCGGCCCGTGTTCGCGAACCCAGGCGAGGATCTTTTGGTCTTCTTCTGCCGTAAAGTACCGCTTGACAAGAGACGGATTGAATTCCATTTGGTATCTCACGACGCATTGGTGCGGCGTGCGAACGCCGTCAGGTGTGTGGCCAGACTGGTAAAGCGCGTCAGAAATGGCAAACCAATCACGATTACCCTTCTGGGCCTCGAAAAGCGTACAAAGCAGTTCATCTTCTTGTTCGTTCCAATCTGATTTGGCGATTCTCGGATCGCAAGTGTTCATCCATCGAATGCGGCAGTCGTCAACCGTGCGGCCCGGGACGTGCATGCGCACAACCTCCGCCCAATCGATCGCTTCGGCGTCTCGCAAGATAACATCCATATTCCCCTGCGCGAGCAACGTATCCAACGGCTGCAGAGACACACCAGCCAACTCTTCGAGGCTCATTCGCTGATCGGTGAGTAGTCTCGCTTGCTGCAGTTGAAAGTGAACACCTTTACTCAAGGCGGCGTCATCCTTCTTTGTCCATAGATGAGAATGGTTCGTGTACGTCAGCGGAATCTTCTCCACGAGGTTTGCCCATCCTAAACGCAACTGATCCGCGTTGGGAGTGATCTGCTTGTGAAGCTTGACCTGCGAAACGATACCGCTGCTTTCTCTTTCCTCCTCTGGGATTCGGTGTTTGTTGTTCTGCGCCCAAGCGGTGGGAATGCGGAAGTACAAGTCACTCGTCAAGCCCCAAACGTCAAAGAACGTCTGCTGCGAAGACCAGTGACGTCGTCGACCCTTTCGATTCTTAGACTTTGTCACTTCGCTAATCATTGCGGTGCCTTGAGCAATCTTCTCATCCAATGCCTCGAGCGCGGCTCTGATGTCTTCTTGAAATTTATGGTTCGCCTCGAGCGCGGCTTCAACGGACATCAAGTCTCCGGTAATCTCAATCTCGTCTCTTTTTGGCTGCGCCCACGCCGGAAGCTTTGGGGTGAAAGAACTCATCTTCATCTCAGTGCGAATCTTCGGCGCCAACGACTTGTGAATGGCTGAAAGGTACGTGCGTTCCGACGCGACGTTTTTCACTTGAGGATTGATCTTCAAAATTTGAAGCGCGCGCGAGCCCTGCGCGCGCGCATCCACGCCACTCACGACGAGCGCACGGCTTCGCCCTTCGTCCCCTTCGTCATCGTCGTGGCTCTCCTCATCGTCATCACCGGATTCATCGTCTTTTCCCAACGCCGACGCCTTCGCAATCAACGCCTCATCGCGCGCCCTCGCGGCGGCGCCCGACCCCATACGGTCCATCACTCGCAACAAATCGTCATCCTGCGTTCGCATCGACGAAACAGCCACGTCAGTCGATCGCTTCATTTCATAATCTCTCCGCGCGGGAATCCGTCGTCGTCGTCGTCGTCGCCCTCGTCACACGAAGAGCGAGGCACGTCTCCTCGCTAGCCTCGTCCTCGTTTTAAAAAGTTTCGCCCAATTCGCCCACGTCGCCCGCGCACCTCTTCCGTCCGTCCGTCTTCCGTCCCGACGGCGTACCGAAGCCCGTACCCCATCGCGGACGCCATCGCCAACCCTTCGTCGTGATCGTCGTCGTCGTCGTCCCCGCCCGCTGCGGTCGCCGCGGTCGGCGTCTTCGTCCTCGGCGGCATGCGTGTCCTCGCTTCAAACCGCCCAAACCGCGAGTGGGGCACTGCCGAACCAACGGGTGCACACGACGACGACGACGCGAAAGACCGACGACGCGAAAGACCGACGACGAGTCCTGACCCTCGGGTATCGGAGTCGTGCCTCCCTCTCGCGTTCTTCGAGTCCCGCGCGTTTTCGAGGTTCGAGATCGGCCCGCCCCGGTCCGTCGATTTTAGATTTTCGTCAATTTTCTTCGGGGTCCACACACCCGCGTGTGCCGAGGGCTTTTTTTGTGTGCGCGCGTCGAGGATTGATTGATTGGTTGGCTGACGTATTCGCGCGTCGTCGTCGCCGTCGGTCGGGAGAAGGACGCGCGCGTCGACGACGAGGAGCGACCGGACGATCGGGCGTGATTGTAAGGCGTCGACGCGATGGGTTTCGTGCGCCGGGCGACGCGGAGTGCGTTGCGATGGAACGGCGGACCGGGGACGTGGTTGGACGGTTACCGCGGTCGATTGGGCTCGACGCCGGTGACGACGAGCGTCGGGGAACTCGGGGCGTCGGGTAACGGATGCGGCGCGGTGCGGCGCGTGAGCGCGACGGGATTTAACGCGCGAGCGGCGAGTGGGAGCGACGAGGACGACTGGTCGGGGCTCAAGGCGTTGCTTCGGGAGAGGATTCCGGCGGCGAACGCCAGGTTGAGAGCCATCAAGCAGGCGCACGGGGAGAAGTCTTTGGGGGAGGTGACGGTGAACATGGCGATGGGTGGCATGCGAGGGATCACGGGGATGCTGTATGAGACGTCTCTGCTCGATGCGGAGGAGGGTATTCGGTTCAGAGGATACTCGATTCCAGAGTTGCAAAAGGCGTTGCCCAAGGCGCCGGGAGGAGGGGAGCCGCTTCCAGAGGGCATCATGTGGCTGATGCTCACCGGGGACGTACCAAGTGAAGCGCAGGTTAAGGTTTTGAGCGATGAGCTCGCGAGGCGCGCCGATGTGCCGCAGGCTGTCTACGATGTCCTCGACGCCTTGCCCGAGGGTACGCACCCGATGACGCAGTTGAGCTGTGCCCTCATGGCGATGCAGCCCGAGAGCAAGTTCGCCAGGGCGTACCAAAACGGCGTTCACAAGTCGACGTTTTGGGAGTACGCTTTCGAAGACTCGATGGACATCATCGCCAGATTACCGGCTGTGTGCGCCGCTATTTACAGAAGAACGTTCAAGGATGGCAAGCTCATCTCCGCGGACAGGAGCTTGGATTGGGCGGGTAACTTTGCGCACATGATGGGTCACGAAAAGGAAGCAGTCAAAGAACTTATGCGTCTTTACATGACGATTCACGTTGACCATGAAGGTGGCAACGTGTCGGCGCACACGACTCACTTGGTCGGCAGCGCGTTGAGTGACCCGTATCTTTCGCTCGTCGCCGGCTTGAACGGATTGGCCGGTCCACTTCACGGCTTGGCGAACCAAGAGGTGCTTAAGTGGCTCAACGAAACGCGAATCAAGGTTGGTGATGACGCCACCAAGGAGGAACTTATCGCGTTCGTGTGGGATACTCTGAAGAGCGGACGCGTCGTGCCCGGTTACGGCCACGGCGTGCTGCGCAAGACCGATCCGAGATACACCTGCCAACGTGAGTTTGCCTTGAAGCACTTGCCAGATGACCCGATGTTCAAACTCGTCGGTAAACTCTTCGAAGTTGTCCCGGGCGTTCTCACCGAAACTGGCAAGGTTAAGAATCCTTGGCCGAATGTCGACGCCCACTCTGGCGTGTTGTTGCAGTACTACGGTATCACCGAGGAAAACTTTTACACCGTCTTGTTCGGCGCATCGCGCGCAATCGGTGTATTGAGCCAGCTCATTTTATCGCGTGCGTCGGGATATCCCATCGAACGCCCGAAATCGGTCACTTCTCAGTGGATCGAAGAAAAGTTTGGCAAGGTGGACGTGCCGCCTTGAACGAGCGAGACCAAGTAGACAAGACCTGTTGACTTCTTTTAATCACATGAGTTTCCCCCGAGTAAAACGTACACCAATCAATGCCAATTTTGTTTTACAAGTATGCTATTTAAACGGGTTTACATCTGCGGCTTGCGCGCGCCTAATGTCTGCTTCTCGAGGAGAATTTCGTCGCACGTTGTCGCTGACCAACTCTTCGTGTACTGAATCATCCTTACGTCCGCCGCCCGGTCCTTCCAGCACATCCATTTCCGCGTACAAACGTGCGGCAACCTCTTCTTCTTGCATCATCACCATCTTTTGCGCCTCCCACTCGCGTTCCGCCTGTTCCTTCGTTAATTCCGCGCGCTCCTTACGGAACGCTTCGAACCCCTCCGCCCATTCTGGCTTCACCTTTGGCACCTTTTTCCTCCCGCACTGCGTTTTTTTACACGCACCAAACATGTCGACGCGCGCGTTCGTGCGTGCCCGTCGCTCCTTCTTCCGAATCCCACGCCCGGCGTCGACGCCGCGATCGGTCGAGGTGTGCCGTTGTTCGTTCGCATTTGTGGCGCAAGGCACTCTTTTTTTATTTTCGTGCCGCACTGGTTGGCGCCCAGTCACCTGGTCACGGACTAGATGCGCGCACACGTCACGCGCGGCGATCTCGCGCTGTCGACGTCGTCGTATCCGATGCCAAATGCACTCGTTCTCGCGCGCGGACGACGAGGCGCGCGACGGGGTACGCGTGGGCGTCCGCGCGCCGCGCCGAGCGAGAAACTCCAACTGTTTTGTCTGGATCGAGACGGCGTGATAAACCGCGACGTCGGCGCGCCCGGGGTGACGAACGTGGATGATTTCGAGTTGGTACACGGAGCTGCGCGCGCGATTCGTGCGCTGAACGAAGCGCGCATGCGCGTGTGCGTCGTGACGAATCAGACGGCGGTCGGGAAAGGTTTGTTGGACGAAGAGTACTTGGACTCTGTTATTCACGCGGAGATGCGTCGAAAGCTCATGGAAGAGGACGGTGCGCGCGTAGACGATATTTATTACGCGACGAAGATCAAGGCGGAACCGTGTGAACGGCGGAAACCATCACCGGGTATGATTTTGGAAGCACAGCGCGACCACGGCGCGACACCGTCGACTACCGTAATGGTCGGCGATACGGTGACGGATATGCAAGCCGCGGCGCGCGCGGGCTGTCGCAGGGCACTCGTGTGCACGGGGTACGGCGAGCTCATGGGCGCAAAGCTGCATCACTTGAATGTAACTTTGCCGACGACGCTGTGGATGAAAGCGGACGATCCGACGCTGAGCTTTCCCGAGGAGTGCTTCCCATTTGAAGTGTACAAAGATTTGGAGCACTGTGTGGACAGCATATTAAACGAGAACGAGTAGATTTGCGATTCATTTTAGACACGTATAGTTAGCTAGCTAAACTTAAGCCGCTGCGGAGCCAAGACTGTACATGTTTGAGTATAGATTCAAGAGTGAGCGAATGACAACCTGAGCGGCTCGTTTCTTCTCCCCGTCCTCTTGCATCAGAACGTCAAACATGTCGTTTTGCACGCGTGTAATGTCACGCAAGTGACACGTATGCGTGTTGTTCTCCGTGTTCACCTTGTACGCGGACTGCGCCGAGTAATATCTCAGAGTATTCCTCAGCACAAACAAGCCCTCTTCGCTTTCGTTGGCCAACTGGTCTGGAGATACTCGACGACGTATGCCGCTTTTGTGAATATCCATGTCGAGCACTTCTAGAGCCGTTCGCATCGCTTTTGCTTTCCTCACATTCTCGGCGAGGACGCCTTTCTCTCGAACGAATGCTACCGATGCACTCAGTATCTTCTCCCGCATCTTCGGATCGCACCCTGCGCGGCGTAGAGCGACTTCAAGTATCTCGAGCGCCAACGACCCAAATTCATTCCTTGGTCGTTTTCGAGTCGATGCTGCCCTCTCGCAAAACATGATCTGATACTTCACGCGACTGATTGCCGCATCAAGTATATCATGCCGTGCGTTACTTGCCTCTGGTGACCTCACGGGCGTCGTTCTCCCCAGCCGGGACGGTCTCGGTGTCTTGAACACAGAATCAGGCACCAGGCGCTGCCCGCACTGAACAGAGCTGAATGTGAGCCTTCTCGAATCCTGATCGTTCGGGGTGTCGTTCTCATCATCCGTGGGCGTCGAGCTCACCCCGTTGATACCGATATTCATACGCTTGAGCTGTGATCTGCTTTCTGTAGCTTTTTCTCGCTGCAGGCGAATCAGGTCAACTCTCTTCGAGTGCAGCACTCGAGCGCAGGAGGTCATCTCCATCGATATGCTCACCGCATCGATCGGATCGAACGATTCGATCGGTTTTAATGACATTTCAGTCCGTATGTGATCACGATCGACGCGAAGCGCGCCGCATCGCTTACAGCACGTCGCGGGCCGTCGAATCGACGAGTGTTGCAGAAGAGAGTCACTCTTTCTCTCGTCCCCTTCGTCACGACAGGATACGTCTGGAAACTCCATCAGCGCGTCGCACACGTCACAGGGCGCAACTTGTGCGTGGCATAGTGGACAACGAAGCTTAACGCGCGTTTGGCACAGCGTCGCGACCTCAACGACTGCTTTACGGACGCACGGGAGAGGTTCGTTAGTCGAAGTTGGCACCCACCTCGCGGACGCGATTAGAAAAACAATTCTTTCGCGTTGCGCACAGCGACAATAGACGTACGGGGATCCGAGGAGACGTGATCGCAGTGAAGAACATCCGCGGAACTAATGTTCGCGTTCTCGGGCATACGTTTTCGCGCGAGAGTCGGTGAGTGTCGTCGAAGGGAGTGACAAACGACAAACAAATCTCTGCTTGTATGACAACAATCACTATAACCAACCTAGTCAAAATTCAAAAAGATGGTAAAATATATTCAAAACTTCAAGAAAGTGCTCGAAACTGGAACTGAGGATGCGTTTACGCACCCTTCACGCCGGCGAGACCACGAGCGAGTTGCTTCACGTTCTTGACACCAGCACGCGTGTACTGGTCGTTCTCCCAGGCGGCACCGCCGGCGCGGCATCCACCTTCCCAAACGTGAACAAACTTGTCCATACCGTGGTAATGTTTTTCAAAAATACGTCTATAGTACATCTCCTCCTTACTTTGAGGAGGATTGATGGGATAGGTAGCTTCAGCCGTGGCGAAATCTTCGTCAGAGACTTGCTCCTCGCAGAACTTTTGGAGGTCTTCGACCCAGTTCAAGCCGACGCCTTCGCACTGCATCGCCTTGGTGCGCCAAAGCACTGGATCAGGGATTTCACCATCGAAAAGGGCGCGCAACGCGTGTTTCTCTGGCTTCTCTTCGCCTTCGATCGTCTTGTACGACGGATCAACTTCCATAACTGCGTCGATGACACGCGGATCCAAGAAGGGCACTCGAGCTTCCAAACCGTGCGCCATGGTCATGCGATCGGCACGCTGGCAGTTGACGTTGTGCAAGTGACCGAAAATACGGCGAAGTTCATTGTGCACGTGCTTGGAGCTCGGGGCATCGCGGAAATAGAGGTAACCAGCGAAAAGTTCATCGGAACCTTCACCCGTCAATACAACCTTGACGTGTTGAGAGGTGAGCTTCGCGAGGAAGTAGTTCGGGATTGCCGAACGGATCAGCTCTGGCTCATACGTTTCGAGGTGGTAAATCACGTTCTCGATGTTCGCGCACGCTTCTTCAGAAGTGAACAAGTACTCGTGGTGCTTCGTTCCGAGGAATTCAGACATCATACGAGCGGCGGTGACATCAGGAGAACCTTCTTGGCCAACGGTGAAAGATAAATATTCCTGACCGCTCTTCTCGAGCATCGGCTTGAGCACGGTCGAGACAACGGCAGAATCAAGGCCACCAGAGAGGAGAAGCCCGATCGGTACATCAGCCATGGTCTGGTCGATGATAGCCTCTTCAAGGATCGCGCGCACGTGGGATGTGTCCTTGGTGCCGACGGCGTCGTCATGATCCCAGGCTGGGTTGTACCACTTGACAAACCCATCCTTCGGCGTCCAGTAATGGCCCGCGGGGAACTCTTCGATTCTCTCGCAATCTTGGTCGCAGATAGCCTTGAGCTCGGAAGCAAACCACATGACGCCGTTCTTACCGTAGCCAATGTACAGCGGCTTGATACCGGCGTGATCACGAGCGGCAATCATGTGATCACCGTCGTCACCGACGACAACGAAACCGAAAATGCCATTGAGCTCTTTCACGAAGTCCACGCCGAGGTGTTTGTACAACTGCAACAAGACTTCAGAGTCGCTTCCAGTCTTGGCAGCCGTCAAGCCATACTTTTGTTGCAACTTGCGAAAGTTGTAGATTTCGCCGTTCGCGCAGACGGCATATGTTTTATCGCCGTCTTCATACACGATCGGTTGCTTACCGCCTTCAGGATCCATGATGGCCAGGCGCTCGTGAGCGAGGCCGTAGCGCTTGGCGCCGTAGTAGCCTGAACCATCCGGACCTCGGGTCACCATTCTCGCGCTAAGCTCGCGCATGAGCTCCTCGCGACCATCTTCCATGGCGGCGTTCGGGTCGTACATGGCGAGAACGGAGCACATCTGAGTGCCGTACGCGTTCGTAGCCTGTTATGTGCGTGATGAAGCATCGGTGCGTTTGTTGTTAGTCTCTCGAAAATTGGTGACACGAGGTTGTGCTCCAGATCTGGTACGAGGTTGTGCTCCAGATCCACTCAAAAGAGCGTTGGCGCGCGCGCAAGGTTCACACATACCTTAGGCGTCGGCTTCGCCACGTCTGCGATGAGCGCGGCGTTGGACACGCTGTTCCGAGACCCGCGAACGGTGAGTTTACGGCCCAGCAAGGCGCTCTTCAAGCCTGGGCGAGCGGGCGGCTGGGAACGAGCCGCCGAAACGCCGCGAGATTTCGGTTGTCCGACGTGAACGCGACGCGCCCCAACGGACGCAACGGAAGAACTGACGAAAGAAAACATCACGGTTGAGATGCCCAATGGGGAAAAGGCTCGCGCGCGTAAGCGCGACGGGCTCTGACGAGTCTGGCGAATTCGAGGGCTCTGCTCGGCACCGGCGTACGTATTATATGGCCATTTAGTATACATGCCTGCAATGGTGGGGCTCTACATAACAACTCCTAGAAATTCTTGACTCAGCGGTCCGCTCAAGACTGGTCTTGGAAGAAGCCCGCGTCTGCTGCAGGCTGCTCCGAGTTCGCTGGCGTGGGTGCGACGACTGAAGGTGGCGCCACCGGGGCTTCAGCGCCAATCAGCTTGAGAATATTCATCGCCCGCTTTTGAGCCTCGATGCGCTCCTGAGCCAACCGTTCAAGCTTTTCAAGCTGTGGCTTCCACTCATCCCCTCCTTCCTTCGCTCTCGCCATTTCGAGATCAAACGACATTTCCTGCACTTGCAAGTTTTTAATAAAGTCTCGCAGGCACTCGGCGATGTCGTAGCTATCGACGCCGTCGTTGTAAGCCTCTTCGACTCGATCGACGAGCTTTCGCTCTTCAGAAATCGGTATGGACATTAAATCATCCATACATCGCTGCGCTGGACTCGCCTTGAGCGTCAGCACAGCCTGGGTGATGACTTGAATGATGTTTTGCATCACTCCGAGCGTCGCCTCGTTTTCGCCGCGCTTTTTGCTCTCAGAAAACACCAAATACGCCGCCCCGAGCGTGCCGGTCCCGAGCTCCCCAGAGTTCGCGCTCGCCTTGACGTTCTCCACGATGCCTTCCCACGACGTCGCCTGGATTATTTTATTGAAAATCTGCACATCCTCATCCGTCGGTTCGGTGGAGATTCCGTACAACGACCCACCGTCGTCGTTCCCAGCGGCGGCTTCAGCCTGTACCCTCGTTCGCCCCGCCGCGTTCTTCGCTTTCATCGTTCGCTTCGCCTGGGCGCGCCTCGCCGATCGGTTCATCGCCGCGAGTGTCACTGGTGCTCTCGTTGTCGCCGTCGTCTTCACCGCTCTCACTTCCATCGGACGCACGCGTCGTCGGATAAAGTCAACCGGCACGAGTCGACTCGAGAGGGCAACGCCGACACGTGGACGCCGACAGACGCAGATACACAAACACGTGGAGCGACAACCAGATCTCCAAGATCTCTTCAATGAGTTGTAGAGATCAAAATAGATAGTATCAAAGCCACTACAGTACGTGTCTACGCGACGACACACGTGTCGATAAAGCGCTCTCGCGAACGACGCGACGCATCGTTCATCGACCGCGCTTTATCGACGCGCGATAGACGCCGGCGCCGCGTCGAACGGTACACCGAACCGAGCGAAACCGACGCGTGACGGACGCGTGACGGACCGCCGTCTCGTTACGCGCCGCGAGGACACCGCCGCGGCCGCGTGAGACGGACGGACGCGCGGGCGGTGACGAGGAACGAAACTAGCGGTTCTCGTCGCTCGAAAAGCGGTTAGGCGACATGCGCGGACGAAAACGCACGGCGGACGACGCGGACGTTGCCGGTGGGCGCCGGGAGGGTGGATGTGACCGGGATGCGCGCGTGCGACGAAGTGATGGGGCTGGTGGGTCGGAAGCGCGCGCGATGGATGCGGAAGAAGACGTGTTAAAGGTACGATTCGAAGAGGAAGCGGGTGCGAGGGCGGTTTTTAGCGCGTGCTTTTCGAGGTTTTGGTATTTTTTGGTCTGATACGGAGGTCTTTCGGGCGCGGATGGCGACCGGGATGGGGTGGATCAAAGGCATTATTTGTGGTTTTTGATTTCGGTGACTGACGGTGATTGCGTGATCGCGCGCGCGGTGCAGAGACTTCGGACTTTGCCGGTGGAAGAGCGTGAAAACGTCTTGAGTAAATTGTTTCTGCTTTACGGAGGGTCTCCTAGTAAATCGTCAAAGGAAGCGATCTCGCGCGGAAGCGCGGAGGATGGCGCGGTTGATGAGCGAGTTCTGGGTGATGAGGCGTCACGGTCTTGGGATTGGAGGCGAGACTCGACGGAGTGGCAGCTCAAGTCTTTGACGGCTGCGCTCGGGCTGTCGAGCACGGGTTCGCGGGAGGAGCTCGTGGCGACGGTTCAAAAGCAATTGTCAGACCTCGCTGAGCCTGCTGAGCAGCTGAGTGTGTCTTTAGAAAAGTTATCCCGTATCATAGCTGGATTGGATCGCACCCATCCGATCACATTAGCCAAGGGAGACTCGGTCAACGGCGTCAAGTCGAGTCTCGATTCTTTGCAACACCGCGCCAAGTTACAAGCAAAGAGAGTCTTAGAAGTCGATCCGTTTCAGGTCATGCAAAACAAAGATCAGGGTCCGTGCGTACTAGACTTGGCTTACTTGTACATGGACTTTGTTGCGGATGCCTTTGATTCTATGCTGCCTCTCCTTCGAGCAGAAGCTGAGGCGTACTTGCAGCCGGGCACTATCATCACACAGCAACTCAACCGCTGCATGTTTCTCATCTTCAAGGTTATCGGAACGTCGACAAATGAAGGGAACTTATACGACCCTAGACGTGCTGGTAGGTTTCTGATTGAGTTGGGCAAGCTCCGCCGCGCTTGGCGCGTCAATTGCGGTTCAGTAAAGAAGATGAACATGCACCTCGATGAAATGATTCGCAAGTTGGACAATTCCTACGAAGGATCTTCCGCGACTGAGGAAGAAGCGTTCGATCCCGCGAACATCATTCAATTGACGCCCTACGCGCTTACTGAGCTCCATGAATCGTACCACGGCCCCCCCAGTCACACGCCAACGGCGAATCGCGACGAGGCATCGAGTGATTCTCCGAAATCGTGGTCCGCTGTGTGGCAACCGGTAAGCGGCTCGGCTTCACCGCTCGCGTCAGGCGAGCGGCCGACGGTTGTAGCCAGCGTGCAAGAAGACCAGACGAGAGAGCCGTCTTCGTCCGATAACCCAAATGGAGGACACGTAGATCACGCCTTGCCTTTCGGGGATGCGATTGAAGGATTGCAGTTACCAAGTACAATCAGAGATCGCCGCCGCGACAATACTTCATCCAACTTTGCGGCACGGGCGATGCGTTTTGAGGCACCCGATCGACTGGGAGCCGCTATGGAGGCGACTCAGGAAAATGATCAAGTTGTCGATTTAAACGAGCTGCGCGGGGTGAATGGTCAGCCTGTCGCCCGTGGCGACGGCGAAGACGATCAGACCTTCTTGGATTGGGTTCAGGGCCACGCAAATGCGTTTCACCAACTTCGGACTGAAAACGCCCATAATGAATCGCCAGGTACGGCTGATCCTGAGGCTAGGTTGCACGCGACACGACTAGCGAGTAGTACGAGAGTACACGCCCGCCTAGCGTTTACCGAGCGTGGACAAGCCGTACGAGTACCGACACAGCAACCGGTGAGCCAGAGTCGAATGCGCGACGCGACGAGCATCACCAGGTTGGTCACAACCCTTTCGACGCGTCTTCGTGCCGTGTCAACGCCGCTCCTTGACACTGGGAAGAACAAGACAAGGTCGCCTAACACTGTTAAGCTTCTCGAGCACATTGCGCGGTGGGAGTTGCTCGGTTATAGCCGCCCCGATGAGCTGAAGTTTATCGGCTTGGGCAAGTCTGGTTTGATTACTGAGCGTCTCGCTGATTTGACAGCGAAAGACGGTCGATGGAGCGCAGTTCTTGGTCGAGCGTTGACGGTGCACTGTATGCCGATGCAAATTTGTATCATGAATGGGCTCATCAGCGAAGCTTCTGGTGAATTCGATGGCGTTGCGCCGGCATCGATGTTTTGCACCGCCGTAACCGTCGTCATCAGAATGATTTTCAAAGCCTACCTTGAAGCCGGAGAGGTTCCCAAAGTGCGGGTGGCGAGCTGGTGGAAGACGATCGCGCATTTATCAGATGTTTTGGTGTGTTGGAGCTGCGGGTCGAACGGTATTTCGACTACGTATCCAAACACTGGGCTTCCGGGACAAAGCGAGACGAGCGAGGTGACTGCGAGAGCGATTCTCATCGGTCTCTCGTGTGAGGGCGGAGACGAAAAGTACACGTGGGGGAAACTCTTCGTTATGGTTGCCCCAAAGCTTCTCTACGACTTGGCCGAAGCCGATGTTCCTGGAAGCGTTGTAGACTCGGTGAGTGGCCTGTGTTACCTCTTTGCGAGAATCATAGGTGACGCGGCTAAATCGGAACCAAAGTGGAACGATGCGTTGGAACTCGCAACGTTAACCATACCAGTACAGCTCCGTTCCTGCCTCGACTCAGCCGCTGCATGGGCTAAACAAGCCAAGACCACCGCGGAACTGGCAGGCCCTGCTTGTGAAAGATACCTGAACAAGGACAGTTTCACTATGAACGAGGAACCCAAAATCGATGGTTTCTCTTTCCATGATCGTTCCAACTCCCGAAAGGGCATCAAACTTGGTATCTTGTTAGGCTTGGCCGCTTCATTGTCGCATAGCTCTCGGTCGCGTATCAAAGCTCGATCGAGCGTCAGTATTCCACGCGATGATGATGCCGAACATCGCGATGAAGTTGCGGAAGCAAAGGAAGTGGCGAAACGCGGAACTCGATCGGATGTCACACTTGACCTCGATCCAGTTGTCGCTGCTTTGAACGACTGCGTCAGTGCTCTTGCGTGTATAGGAGCACCATTAGCGATGCTTGGATGGGCGCTAGACGGTGGACACAAGGGTATTCGCGGCGGTCTTTCGCTGCTCGGCAATTCTCGCTGGCTCGGAGATAATCAGGGTGAGTTCCCGGTGTACAGCCCCATACAGCAGATCGTGGACATGACTCAGTTGTTGCTACACACGTTTGCTGAACTGCGCCCGGCGGGCACGTCGGCGCCGAATGCGGTTAATGCGCTTCTCTCGGACTCGAAGTGGCACAAAACGTTTTCGATGCTTCAAGCCGTCTCGCCAAACATGTTTTACTTCGGAAGCTCGCTCGATTTGATTGGAGCGTCAGCTGATGTTTTCCCTCATTCGTTCAAGATATCGAGACTCCGAAAGGACTTGAAACGGCACGCAGCGGAGTTCCAGAACGGTACGTCCATTTCGCTCGTTCTCGATAGAGCGTCTCCATGCCATTCGGCATGGCGCGCGATCAATTCTTTGTGCAGACGAGCACTCGTCGGACGCTCGCTCAACGCGTCTTTCGAAGGAGAAGACGGTCTGGGCGATGGTGTCAACCGTGAAGCGATGCAAATCCTCGTCGATACTTTGGCACAAGGAACAGATAAACGGCCAGAAGAAGCTATTTTATGTCCTTTCGCTTCGGATAACACGACGAGTGCCGCTTATTTGACGCTGCGGCCTGACGCTCCGCACGCCGCTGCCGTGTTCTTTGGCAAGGTTCTCGGACTCATCATTTCAAGCAACGTGACCGTCAACCTACCCCTCGCTCCGTGGCTCTGGAGCTTCCTCTTGGGACGCAAAGGTACCTTGTCCCAACTCTCCGCCGTTGATGAAGAATTTGGACGGACACTGATGACTTTGCACACGCATCCGTTGTCTCACGAATCCAACGCCTGGGTTGAGATGTCTGATATGGCATTTTCTCGTTCTGTGGATCTTCCGAACGGCCAAGTGGCGGAGATTGAGCTCATTCCGGGAGGACGCGATGTGCTCGTCACAGATGCGAATCGGAAACGTTTCGTTCAGGCGTACGCGTGGCACTCGATGGAATTCGTCCGCGGAGGAAGCATCGCCGACGTTGCTCGCGCCGCTCGCAAGGGTCTCTGCGATGTCATTCCCGCTGAACTGTTGTCTTCGTTATCCGCTGTCGATCTGGAGCGTCTCGTGTGCGGACTTCCAAAGATTAGCGTCGAGGCTTGGCGCGAAGCCACCATTTACGAACCAAAGGCTTCGTCACCCGAAGAGGAACGACGAGTGGAATGGTTCTGGAATGCGGTGAACAGCTTTACGAGCGCCGATCAAGCGCTTTTACTCCACTTCTGGGCTGCGTATACCCACTTACCCCACAGTGGATTTGAGGGTTTACACTTTAAAATTCGTTTCGACGAAAAGCTTTCGACAGACCATCTTCCCATGGCTCAAACTTGTTTTCTCACTTTGCGCATTCCTCGATACATGAGCGCCGAACAGTGCACGACGAGACTTTTGCACGCCATTCGCACCGGCAACACTGGTTTCGGATTTGCGTAGAGATCAAAACAAAAGACACGGGAATTGAGCAATCTTTTCTGTATTTTGTATCAACAAGCGATAGTCATTTGAATCATTTTGTGATAACATTGTTTTTAAAATTCTCTTTCAACCCTTTGCTTCGGTTTGCAATGAACAGTTTGAAAAACGACAGCTGACAAACACTTCACACACCCGCGCGCGGTCGACGCGCCTCCTTCACCGCGCGGGCGGAGAACAAAGGATCACGCAATGACGGCGAGGACGACAACGACGACGACGGGTGCCCCATCCACGTCCGCGCCGGCGCCGGCGGTTGCGGAACGCTTCGAGCGCTATCTCATCGATGAGCACCGCGAAGAGCTCGTGCGCATCCTCACGGCGAACGACCCGCGCGCGCCTTATGTGATACACGTCGATGCCCTCCGATTGTGCTCGATGATCCCAGTGCTTGGAAACGCGATGCTTCACCGACCGTTGGCGCTGCTTCCAGCCATGGATGACGCGGTGCGGTCAGCACAAGGGGCGGTTTACAGCGAAACGAGGCGCGCACTCGAAGCGGGCGACGCCTCTGCGGGTGAGATGCTGAAAACCATGTCAGTCAAGGAGATCGTTCGCGCGCGACCGGATGTGCACAGATTGTGTGAGACGTATCCAGAGCTGTCGCCGGAGATTGGAGGGATACGGTCGATGCATGTGAATAGAATGTGGTGCGTCTCGGGCGTCGCCGTGCGCGTGGGCAGCGTTAAATCTTTAGAGGCGGAACACGTCTTTGAGTGCACAAAGTGTGGACATCAGTTCTTGCTGCCAGTGAATATCGAAGAAGGAAGCGATGGCGAGCCGCCGCCGGCTTGCCCGCGGACGAAGCCGTGCAAGGGGAAGTCATTTAGAGCCGTGCCGTCGTCGAAGCGTATGGTGCGAGATTACCAAGAGATAAGAATACAGGAGCCTGTCGGTGGGCATGCCGGAGGGAGCGCGCGGGCGGCGCCGAGAGCGCTTCTCGTCGTACTCGACGATGACTTGGTGGATAAGGTCCAAGCCGGTGACGACGTTCAGATGGCTGTGGTCGTGCGGCGGCGATGGTACAAGTGCGCAAAGGAGCAGAGGTGCGAAGTCGAGCTCGTCGGCCACTGCGTGAGTCTATGCGTCGCACAAAAGCAAAAGCGGGTGGAGAACGTCTCGAACTTGGAAGACAAGACGCAGTTCTCCGAGTTTTGGGGCGATAACGAGGCGTCGCCGTTCCGGGCGAGAGATATGCTTCTACGCGCAATGTGTCCGCAACTGTACGGAATGGCGGTGCCAAAACTCGCGCTCATGCTTGCGCTAATCGGCGGCGTCGCTCGACGTGACTCCACCGGCGGGCGCGTGAGAGGTGAGTCACATATCCTTCTCGTCGGGGATCCGGGGATGGGAAAGTCTCAGCTTCTCAAGTACGCGGCTGAGGTTGCCCCGAGGGCGGTGTCGACGACTGGCATGGGATCGAGCGCTGCTGGTCTCACCGTGGCGGCTACGAAAGAGTCTGGAGAGTGGGCGCTGGAAGCTGGGGCTCTCGTCTTGGCCGATGGAGGCGTTTGTTGCATTGATGAATTCGATTCCATCCGCGAAGCCGAACGCGCGACGATTCACGAAGCGATGGAGCAACAAACACTCAGCGTTGCGAAAGCAGGCATGGTGACAACTTTGCGCACCAGGACCACGGTGATCGGGGCAACAAATCCCAAAGGAGGGCAGTTTGATATGAGTTCTAGTCTTTCCGTGAACACGGGCCTCGCGCCTCCATTATTAAGCCGATTCGACTGCATCATCGTACTGAGAGACGATCGAAAGCCGTCATGGGATCGAGCGGTGAGCGCGCACATTCTAGAGACGCATGCCCGTTTAGGAGCCTTGGACGCAAACGATGAATCCACAACTCAATCACAAGCAATCAGGGGATCGTTATCGTCACTTTCCAACCCAGGAAGTTCTCAATTATCGGACGGCGCACGTTGGGGACGTGCCTTGGCTAGATGGACTGCCGAGCCCGAGGCAGTGGTGGACAAGGCGGCGCCTGAGAACGAGATGAACGTTTCCTCGACGGATTCTCAACGAGCGCTTCAGGAAGAGAGCGAGGCAATGTGGCCCTTCGAACGCCTCCGGCGTTACATCGCGCACGTAAAAGCGAACATCCATCCACATCTCACTGAAGACGCTGAGCGCCTACTCACAGCGTACTACCAAGCGCAAAGACGATTGGAAGGACGCAGCGTGGCGCGAACGACAATTCGCATGCTCGAATCACTCATCCGTTTGACTCAAGCGCACGCTCGATTAATGTTCCGCGAAGTCGCGGGACGACTGGACGCCACGGTCGCGATATGCCTAGTCGAGGCGTCCATATTGTCTCTCACTCCGTTCATCGCGTTGCCGCCGAGTAACGCAGGATTTGCTGAAGATCCAGACGTTGCTGTTCGCAAAGTCGAAGCGAATCTCATGAAACGTCTTGACGAAGAACTTGGAACAGATTGGCGCGTTGAAGTGAGCAAACGAGTTCGACGCGAAAATACTGACAGAGACTACGACGAGGAGGAGGAAGAAAATGATTTTAGAAGAGGAAACGTGCCGAGACGATGAAATATAGCAACAGTAGAGTCGCTCGGGACGACCTGTGTAATAGTGAACAATTAGTATTGTACCGAACTTGTAGTATTTCAAAAAGACCAACACCTCCACTCTACGTTTCAATACATTTCAGGCGACAACGAGGATCATCATCTCTTGTGCTTTGGGTTCTTCTTCGGGTCCTTCTTAGCCGTCGTCACCTTTGGCTGCGGCTTTTTCGTTTCCGGTGACATGGCTTCGGCGAGCGCGGCGAACGCGCTCTTTTGCTCCACCACTTCCCACGGACGCTTCAACGCCGCGTTCGTGCTCTCATCGCGACCAAACATGTGAACCTGGAACAAGTTACCCTCCACAAGGTTCAACGGCATCATAATGGACTGCAACAACAGCGGAGGTACAACCTTAAAGTACATGTGCAACATGGAAACCATCGCCGCCCCCATCAGGTTACTCTGCAAGAGCTTTTTGTACTCGCGCACGTCGTGCTCGTACAAGCTCACCTTTTCGTGCTTTGTCGCACCGGTCGCCAAATCCTTCACCTTCACCTCCACTTGGTCCTCCTCGAGCTTCTTCTTTTTCGACGCCAACCGCGTCCACAACGTCGCGAACGCCAACGCCAAGACAGTCATAGCGCACACAAAGCACAGACGAATCTTGTGAATGTGCTCTGGATCCTTGTAATCGATCCCGAGTCTCTTCCCACCCATGAGCAGAATCGGCGAGATGAACATCTTCGGCTTCAGTTGCGGTCCCTCCGGCTTTCCCACGTCGGCGTTCGTCGTCGTCGTCGCGTTCATCGTCGTCGTCGTCGTCGTCGTCGTCGTCGTCGTTCCGTTCACATCAGCGGCATTCTTCCCCTTTCCCGCGTTGGTCGTCTTCCCACCCTCGTTCGACGTCGCCCCCGCGCCCTCATCCCTCGCCGTGATCTCTTCAATCTTTGCCATCGCTCCCTTCGTCCGTCCGCTCCGTCGCGGGTCCGCCGTCTATCCTCCGCCGTCTGTCGTCGTCGTCGTCGCCACTCGCGACTCGAAATCTCACTCATCACGAAGTCTTCTCTAAACCCGTTCGATCGACCCGGCGAGACCTGCGCGGGGGACGCGATTGGAAATCCCGAAATCCCGGGGGTGGTGCGTGCGTGGGCGCCGCGCTCGGGGTGTGTTTTCTCGCCTTTTTTTTCCGCGGGACGACGCGACGCGCACGTCACACACACTGAATGGTCATACCGGTAGAAAGAGAGAGAAAAAAGCGACGAAATATCCCAAGGATGTTTTCCCGCGAAAAGGAAAAAAAATCGGACGGACGACCGCTTTATGATGGCGACGCCCCGCTCTGGACGATGGCGTACCCGATGGTGTGTGATACTGAATACACATATAAAAAAAGAACGCACGCGGGCGACTCGCTTTTTTTTGCTCGCGCGTGCGTGCGCTGGTCCCCCCGCTTTTCCCTCTCGTTTTTGAGACCCGAGAACGACGACGATGCCGACGCGGCACTGCGCGACGAAGAGAGCGAGCGAGAGCACGGACGACGGACGGACGACGGACGACGCGCGGAAGAAGCACAGACTCTGACTGAGAGAGAGAGCAAAAAAACATCAGTCGTATCGGTACCGACGACGCGCGGTGTGTAGCGAACGGAATCGCGATCGATCGTTCGTCTCGCGAAAAACACGCCGGTTCGTTCGGTAATCCGCGTCGGCATTCGCGTCGGCCGACCGAGGGGGAATTCGGACCGCGGACGCGCGCGGCGACGACGATCGAGGGGCGATCGCGCGGGAACTATCGCGACGAAAAAGTTTTCGTTTCGTTTCCGTGAAGTCTGCGCGTGAACCGCGGGGACGGGGCTCGAGCGCGGGGTGGAGGAATCGCGAGACGCGTCGGGAGTCTAGACGAACGCGGGGAGCGATGGCGCCGGGTGTTGGTGGCGAGGGAAAAGAAGGAGGAGGAGGAGGAGGAGTCGCGAGGGCGATGGAACCGCGACGCCCGTGGGATCGCGAGAATCATGATGATGAGAATGAAATGGTGGATGCGCTCGTCGGTGCGAAGGGTGGCGGCGACGCGGATGTGCGACGACAAAGCAGAGATTCCGGCTCGGCGAGAGGGCCGCTTGAGCTGGGAGTGTTGGTAAGCGGAACGTCGAGCGGGGCGGGAGATGTGGACGCGAGCGTGGATATGATGCCGATGGAAAACGCGAGGGACCTATATCGTGGAAAGGTTGGAAACTTGCGTCGAGTGCGAACGGGATCGTCGTCTGAGATTTCAATCACTGACGGACGAAGGGAGGCGGACGCGGGCACGCGGGCGATTGAGATACAGCCGCCGATGCCGCCGATGCCATACATGGAGAGCGCGTACGCACAAATGGCATACGGTGCGCCGCAGCATTACATGCCAAATATGGATGTCATCGCTGCGACCATGACGCAGGGCGCACCGCATCTGATGCACTTTCCCGCGATTTGGACCAACGACGATCCGTCGAGAACGCTCTACCTCACGCTGAGCGATCCGATGATGAGTGATCACGCGATTTGGACCTCGCTGCAAGTGTTTGGTGACATTCGAACGTTATCAACAGAGATGAGACGTTCGTTGAACGCTGTTTTCGTGTCGTTCTTTGACGTGCGGTGCGCTGAGAATGCAAAGCGCACGCTGCAGACGACGAGCAACGTCTTTTCCAGCGTCGCTTACTCTGGTACTTGCGACTGGATTCCGGGGATGGAAAACCAAGGAAGGTTTTTGATCCTAGATATAGGTTCAACAGATGACGCTGAACTCGAAGTCGAATTGCGGGCGCATCTGGAGCAATTTGGTGAGTTGAAGCTACTCTCCGCGCCGCGAGGGCACGGCAACCACCGATTTGTCGAGTACTACGACGTACGACACGCCGAGTTCGCTGTCATAGAGCTACAAAGTGGAGGTTTCAGAGGGAAACCGTGCCACATAGACTTTTCGTGGGCGACTCCGCACATGCCGATGCAGCTCTCGCCACCGTCGCCCCCATCTATGCAACAGTTTATGATGCCGAGCATGTATTGGCCGTATGGCGCCAGCATGCCTGCGGCTCAACTTGGTAGCGAGAGCATGGCGGGATACGAATATCACCCGAACTGGTCCACTGACCAGTACGGTTTCTCCACTCAAAACAAAGGATACTCGAACCAGCGATCGCCGAGAACGAGCGGTGAGTTTCAGCGATCGCCGAGAACGAGCGAAAACATGCCTCGTTCGCGATCGAGTCAAAACAGTACGGTCAATGATAGTTCCCGAGCTCTCAACCCAGAGGAGTTCATCTTTAATATGGAGGAG
>Ga0181580_10000383_pt1 | contig 32342 bp, 30 predicted proteins | sample 071ome_23_FD_132413 | JGI IMG/M metagenome (GOLD analysis project Ga0181580, IMG submission 132413) | Coastal salt marsh microbial communities from the Groves Creek Marsh, Skidaway Island, Georgia - 071403BT metaG (megahit assembly) | ecosystem: Environmental > Aquatic > Marine > Intertidal... | reverse complement strand
TCAGCTTTAAACTCTGTTGAAAACGAACGTCGTTGTCTTGCCATGGAACACCTCATTCAGGGTGGTAAGATTACCACCTAAGTGGGTGTCCGGATTTATTGAACCACTACAGTTTTAAACCTACCAAGAAAGCGAAAACCCCAGGAAAAACGCTTTAGTCAGCTTTGCGACCTGCTATTGTTCCACATCTATCAGGTCGGATTCAGCGGGTAGAGAAAATACCATGCCGTCTTCCGTCAGTATTGACCCTTCGGGGATGGCATTGGAAAACGCAGTCAGTGCCATGGCATTTCTGGGTGATGGCACGAGGTCATACAGAGCCAGCTGGCCGATATTCGCCGAATCCATCAGGCGCTGCAAATCACCCGTGGTGGCGTGGTAACCCTGGATGTCATCAAGTGCGGTAGCAATCCGGGTATTGCCCGCTCCCCACTGTAACCCGGCAGCGGCCTGCACCAGTCTGATCATCATGGCATCGTGTATTACCAGATCGACCCCATCGGATGCTTCGATGGTGGTTTCAGTAACGAGCGTATCGCCGGAAACGACTACCGATCGACCCTTGTAGTCGAAACGGTAGCCCACCGCTGGCTCTATGGGTGGATGAGATGCCTCAAAGGCAAGAGTAAAAATGGGGACACTAACAAAATAGTAAAATAGCGAAGATTTAAAATCGTGCCGGAATCATTGGTGCCTGCCTACGCTGGCGTTATTTTACTATTTTATTAGTGTCCCCTCCCTGGCTACTCCGGCGCCCGGGAGAAGTCGGCGTTGATTGTCTTCATGGCGCAGTAGTAGTGTGCCGCACACCAGATGTTCACCAGTACCGTAATCGACATGGCATACCGCAGGCCATCGACACCGAACTGTGGGGTCAGGAAATCACTGACATAGCCTGTCAGCATCGGCCCCAGGCCCAGACCGATCAGGTTGAGCATGAACAGCAACACCGCCGAGCCCATGGCGCGCATGCGAATGCCGACCAGAAAATGGGTAGAGGCAATGCAGGGCGCGAGATACCAGCCGCCGCAGAAGGCAGGCAGCAGGTAGGAATATGCCGCCAGGTAGCCATCGGGCATGATGAGGAAGGTGTTCAATGCCAGCGGGATAGCGAGTACCGTGGAGAGGAATGCGATGCGGGCATACCAGCTCTTGTCGCCGGTTTTATTGATCATCCGGTCAGAAATCCAGCCGCCGAACAGTGTCCCCGAAAGCCCCCCTATGCCGGCGATCACGCCGTAGTACCAGCCTACCTCCAGAATTGGCATCTCATGCACACGGCCCAGAAACAGGGGCATGAAGTTGCCCATGCCATAGGTCACGAAGGCGTGCAGGGCGCAGGCGAATGACAGGTGACGGAAAGACTTCCTGTCCCACAGAAAGGCCATCACCCCGAAAAAGCTCGGAGGGGTCACATCGCGACGTGCTTCTACCATGCCGCGCGGCGGCTCTTTTACGATGAAGCGCACCAGCAGCGCGAGCAGGATGCCAGGCATGCCCACCACGATGAAGGCGGTGCGCCAGTCGAAATACTGCACGAGATAGGCGCCCCCCACGGTGCCGACAAGGATGCCGCCGTAGACGCCGAGCGAGTAAATGGAGAGCGCCGTGGCTCTCTGCTCGGGGGGGAAGATGTCGGAGACGATGGAGTGGGAGGGTGGCGAACCACCGGCCTCACCCACGCCAACCCCGAAGCGGGCCATGAACAGCTGGAAGAAATTCTGTGCGAAACCACACAACGCCGTCATGCCGCTCCAGATGGCCACGGCCAGGGCAACGATGTTGCGGCGGTTACCCACATCGGCCCAGCGCGCCACGGGAATCCCCAGGGTGGTGTAGATGAAGGCAAAGGCCAGCCCGGACAACATGCCAAACTGGGCATCGGAGAGTTGCAGGTCGGCAATGATGGGCTGCGCCAGTACATTGATGACCTGCCGGTCTACAAAGTTGAAGACGTAAACCAGGGTGAGTACGCCCAGCACCAGGTAGCGGTAGGCCGGATTCCTGTAGGCATCAACGATTCGCTGTTGCTGCAGAGACAGGGCGGCCGGACTGGCTTCTGCTGGCCCCGTGGGCTGGTCCATCGCGGTGTCCGACATCGTTCGTTCCTTGTTGTAGTTGTTATGAGGATGCAGGCTTCGAGGTCGTGCTATCTGTAGTTACATTAGCTGTGCTGCTGGTATCTACTCCTGGCTTAGCCGTCGTATGAGCACTGCGCTGAGTTGTGCGCGCTCTACCAGGGAACTCAGGCGTGCCTGTTCCCGGTTGGAATGGGCGCCGGTGCCGGCGATACCGAGTGAATCCAGGGTCGGCAGGCCCACCGCCTGGGTGAGCGAGCCATCGGTGCCGCCGCCGGAATCGGTGACCCCGAGTTCCTGACCCAGCAGACGGCCAATGGACCGGGTTTTTTCCAGCAGGTAATCAGACTCGGCGGTTGCTATCTTGGGCGGACGATGCAGGTTGACCCAGCTGTCTGCGCTGAGTTCGCCGCTGTCGACGGGGTAGCTGTAAACCTGGCTGAAGATGCTCTCGAACTGCTGTCGCGCCAGTTCACCCTGCTCGGGCGTGGGGTAGCGCAGATCCACGAAGGCCTCGGCACAGGGTGCGATGGTATTGCGCGCTTCACCGCCAGAGACCACGCCCACATTGACCGTGAGACCGGTTTCGTAGTTGGTCATGTTCTCGATCTCGACGATCTTGTAAGCCAGCTCCTTGATCGCCGAACGGCCCTGCTCGTGGGCGCCGCCGGCGTGGGAGGCCACACCATTCACCACGAAGCGGGCCTGGCCCAGGCCCTTGCGTTCGCGCACCAGGGTGTCTGTGCCGGTGGATTCATAGACCAGGCCATAGTCGTGTTCGCGGGCCTGCTGTTCCAGGAATTTTCGTGAGGACAGGGAGCCGATTTCCTCGTCGCTGTTGAGCAGCACGGTAATCGCCATATCCTCCAGCTCACCAGCCTCATCCAGGGCCTTGAGGGCGTACAGCATGACCACGAGCCCGCCTTTCATGTCTGCCACCCCGGGGCCATAGACGGTGTCGCCGTCGCGTCGAAAATCCTGGAACGGGGCGAAGGGCGGAAACACGGTATCCATGTGGCCCATCAGCAGCAGTCGGGTGCCGTTGCCAGGCTTGGTCGCCAGCAGGTGATCGGCGACATCGATGCTGTAGTCACTGCCCGGGCAGCTGGGCATCTCGATGCGTTCACCGGGCAGGGTGGTGACGCCGAAACCGAGCTGGCGCAGTTCGGCCGAAAAGAATGCTGCGATCTCGCCGACACCGGCCTTGTTCATGCTGCCGCTATTGGTGACGGTGAGTTGCTCAAGCAGATCCACCATGTCCTGCTCGCGGGGCGGCAACCAGTCAACCAGAGCCTGCTCGGCGGCATTGAGATTGGGTTCGATGCCCTCGGCGGCATTGGCAGCAAGGAGTAGCAGCTGCAAGGCCAGGGTGGATGTGAGGAGATAATGTCGCGGCTGCTTGCAAAAATGTCTGTTTGTCATGGCTCAGGTCGGTCAGCCTCAGCGCTGACAGCAGGTGATTTTGATATTTTCGAGGTTTTCCCTGGACCCAGTATAAACAATTCGCCCAGGCCCAACAGTAGAAAGTAGGTGGCTGCTGCCCAATGTGTTCCGCGTGAAGCCATCGATAATTTCACGGCCTTATTCCAGTGTGATTTCACTTGGTCATATCCCGGTCATTGTAATCGACTGGCGGCAGGGACATAATGCTCGGCCCATGGACGCAGTCGCAGATCCCATCCTCACCATCAATCAGCTCGGCAAAACCTATGCCGGCGGTTTTCAGGCTCTCAAAGACATCAACCTGCAGATTCAGAAAGGAGAAATCCTGGCGCTGCTGGGGCCCAACGGTGCCGGCAAGACCACGTTGATCTCCACCATCTGCGGCATTGTCAGGCCCACAACCGGTTCCGTGACGGTGGCTGGCTACGACATCATCCGGGATTTTCGCAAGACCCGTTCCATCATCGGCCTGGTGCCCCAGGAACTGACCACGGATTCCTTCGAATCCGTGTGGAGTACCGTGTCATTCAGTCGCGGCCTGTTCGGCAAGGCGCCGAATCCTGAGCACATCGAGAAGGTGCTCAGGGCCCTGTCTTTGTGGGACAAGAAAGACAACATGATCCGCACGCTCTCTGGCGGCATGAAGCGCCGGGTGTTGATTGCCAAGGCCCTTTCTCACGAGCCCACCGTCTTATTCCTCGACGAACCCACGGCCGGGGTGGATGTCTCCCTGCGCAAGGACATGTGGTCCATCGTCAGCGACCTCAAGGCGGAAGGGGTGACCATTATTCTCACCACCCACTATATCGAGGAAGCCGAGGAAATTGCGGACCGGGTGGGTGTGATCAACAACGGTGAGCTGATCCTCATCGAAGAGAAGCACAGGCTGATGCGCAAGCTGGGCAAGAAGCAGCTCATCCTGGACCTGAGCCAGCCGGTCGCGGCGCTACCGGCGAGCCTAGAAGGCTATGAGCTGGAGTTGTCCGAAGACGGTGAGGAGCTGACCTACACCTTCGATAACCAGGGTGAGCACACCGGTATCACGTCTCTGCTGGATGATCTCAAGGCAGCCGGGATTCATTTCCGTGACCTCAACACCACCCAGAGTTCCCTGGAAGAGATATTCGTTAGCCTGGTACACGAATCCTGATATGAATATTCACGGCATACTGGCAATCTACAAATTCGAGATGGCACGCACCCGGCGTACCCTGTTGCAGAGTATTGTGGCGCCGGTGATTACCACGTCCCTGTACTTCATCGTGTTCGGCGCGGCCATCGGGTCCCGTATACAGCAGGTAGACGGCGTGAGCTACGGGGCGTTTATCGTGCCGGGCCTGATCATGCTGAACCTGCTAACCCACAGCATTTCCAACGCGTCTTTTGCGATCTATTTTCCGAAGTTCGTCGGTACCGTGTACGAGATGCTGTCCGCACCTATTTCTACCCTCGAAGTGGTGCTGGGTTATGTGGGTGCGGCGGCGACCAAGTCGATCGTTCTCGGCATGATCATCCTGGTGACCGCCAGCTTCTTCACCGATCTCAGGATCGCCCACCCCATTATCATGCTGCTGTTTGTACTACTCACGGCAGTGTCATTCAGCCTGCTGGGCTTCATCCTGGGCATCTGGGCGGACAACTTCGAGAAACTCTCGGTGGTGCCCATGCTGGTAGTGACGCCCCTGGTGTTTCTTGGTGGCAGCTTCTACTCGACCGATATGTTGCCGCCGCTGTGGCAGTCGGTATCGCTGTTTAACCCCGTGCTGTATCTGGTGAGCGGCTTGCGCTGGAGCTTCTACGAGATATCGGAAGTGAACGTGGCGGTCAGCCTGGCGTGCATTGTAGGATTTATGCTTACGTGCCTGGCGGTGGTCGTCTACATGTTCAGGACTGGCTACAAACTGCGCTCTTGATCGAGCGCCCTGCAAAGCGCAAGAAAAGGGGTCAGAGTAAAAATACAGTACTGTATTTTTACTCTGACCCCTAGGAAACCCGGCGGCCGCCGGCGAATTCCATCTGTTGGCTGTTGCCGCGAGCGTCATAGTAGACCCCCGGGCCATCCCGTTCACCCCTGAGCCAGGGGCCCACGTAACGGTCGCCGTTGGAGAAATAATAGATGCCCTGGCCATGCAGGAGATCGTTGCGGAAGCCGCCTTCGAAGCGGTTGCCGTTGGCATAGAAGAAGGTGCCCTGTCCGTTCATGGCATCGTCGTGCCACTGGCCTTCGTAGCGATCACCATTGGCCCAGAACTTGGTGCCCTGGCCGTGTTGCTTGCCATTTCGCCACTGACCCTCATAGCGGTTGTCATTGGTCCAGTAGTAGGTGCCCATGCCGTTGCGGCTGTTGTCCTGGAACTCACCCTCGTAGCGGTTACCGTTGGCCCACTCGAAGGTGCCCCTGCCGTCCTGGTTGCCCGCAGACCAATTACCGTTGTAGCTGTCACCATTGCTGAATTCGTAGGTGCCGCGGCCTTCGAATTGATCGTTGGCCCAGTTCCCCTCGTAGCGATCGCCGTTGAGAAAGAAGTAGGAACCCTGACCTGATTTCTGGTCATTCAGGTAACCGCCGATGTAGCGCTCGCCGTTGGCGCGATAGAGAGTGCCGCGGCCGTTGCGCTGGCCATTGCGGAATTGCCCTTCATAGCGATCGCCATTCGAGAAATAGTAGACACCGTTGCCGTTCTTCTGGTCGTTGCTGAACTGGCCTTCATAGCGATCGCCATTGTTCAGGAACAGGGTGCCCTGGCCTTCGAAGAAATTTTCACGGCACGCGCCTTCATAGCGGTTGCCGTCAGTCCAGCGGTAGGTCCCGGTGCCATTTTCACAGCTGCCGCGCAGCCAGCCGTTATCGGCGGCCATGGCGGTGTTCACGGCGGCGGCAAGTACCACGGGAACGAGGATCAACAGTGCGAGAAGGATTCGATTACGTGTCATAGTCTGGGTGCCGGTGGGTACTAAGTCACCTAACAATATTAGCGCGCTGATTGAGAAAATGCTGGTACTGGATCGCATTTTTGCAGGATTGATGATCGCTTCTGGAGAGACAAATTGTCACTCATTTCGAGAGGAAAAATGGTAGTATTTTCACCTTGGTCCTGGTCATAAATGACTCGCAATTACAAACAGTTAGACAAAGAGGGGTAGTGGGATAATGGCTGGATTTGTTACCAGGCGTGAATTCCTGAATCTGCTGGGCACCACCGGTGGCACGGCAGCAACTTTACGTGCAGGTGCTGCTCTGGGCCTGCTGCCAGGGACTGCTGCGGCAGCCAATCTGGATCTGCTTAATCTCGCCGGGAACAGCCGCAAGGTGGCAATCCTCGGCGGGGGTATTTCCGGTCTGACCGTGGCCTATGAACTGGGCAAGCGTGGGTACGACTGCGAAATCCTGGAAGCCTCACATCGCTGTGGCGGTCGAATCTTCACCGTACGCCATGGTGACCTCATCGATGAAATCGGCAATCGCCAATACTGCGATTTCGATGATGAACCCCATATGTATTTCAATGCGGGTGCCGCCCGTATTCCCAGCACGCACCGCAACCTCTTGGCTTACTGCAAGGAACTTGGTGTCGAGCTGGAAATCTTCATCAACGAGAACAAGACGTCCCTGGTGCAGGACGATGCCATGCTCGGTGGTAAGCCTATTCGCAATATCGACTACACCACCAATATGCGCGGTTTCATGGCCGAACTCATGGCCAAGGCCATGACGGCTGATGAAATGAACTCGCCGTTCAGCGAGGGCGAGGCCGAGACCCTGCTCAGCATGATCCGCGATTTCGGAGATCTCAATGAAGATGATCTCTACAAGGGCAGCTTCCGCGCCGGCTATGCGGAGGGTGGTTTCCTGAAGCATGGCGTGCAAAACGACATGATTGCTTTCCGTGATCTGTTGCAGACCAGGCTGGGACGTCAGCTAATGGGTGCCAACGAAGGCGATACTGGCCCGATTCTTCTGCAACCGAAGGGCGGTATGGACAAGATCATCCAGGGTTTCCTGCGCCAGGTCGGTGATCGTGTGAAATACCGCGCCATGGTGGCCGGTGTGCAGGTTCGCGACAATGGTGTAGAGATTGCCTATGACCAGGACGGCGTACGCCACACCATGCAGGCGGACTACTGTTTTAACTGCATTCCGACCCACCTCATGGTCGGTATCGACCACAATTTCCCCAGCGATTATGTGCAGGCGATGAAATACGTTCGTCGCGGTGAAGCCTACAAGGCGGCTTTCCAGGCGAAGACTCGCTTCTGGGAAGACATGGATATCTACGGTGGTATTTCCTGGATGAACAATCCCAGTCGCCAGATATGGTATCCCACGGGTGGTATTCACAAGGAGAAGGGTGTTGTCCTCGGTGCCTATGACTACGGAGGGGGCATGTATCACACGAAGATGACCCAGGCCGAGCGTATCGAAGCGCACCTGAGTGACGGTGAGAAGCTGCACCCGGATTATCGAAATCTGGTTGAGAAGCCCATCACCATCGCCTGGCATCGGATGAACCATATGCTCGGATGTTCGGCACGCTGGCAGCGTAGCTTCGGCAGAGGCTGGACCCATGCAGAGGAAGAGCTATACCACCGCTTGCAGCAGCCCGTGAATGGTCGTCACTATTTCATCGGCGACCAGGTCAGTATGCATTCAGCATGGCAAGAGAGCGCGGTCATGTCGGCCCAGTGGGCAATGACAGACCTCGATCAGCGAGTCAGGGCGGAAACGGCCTGATTTCTTACCGGCTTAAGTTGTGTTGAAGTAAACGGAGTCTCTTGCGCAAATGAATAAGAATACTTTTAGTGTCGTAGTCAGCACATGGCTGATGCTTGGATCTGCTGTGCTGATGGCGGCTGATGAAGGCAGGGAGCCATTCAATGACCGCTATTGCACAACCTGTCACGGAACTGATGGTCAGGGTAATGAGGGTGTACAGGCACCTCGCCTCGCCGGTATGGAAGACTGGTATCTGCAGCGCCAGCTGGAAAACTTTCGGGCAGGCATTCGTGGCACCCTTCCCATGGATATCGAAGGCATTGCCATGCAACCCATGGCGGCGAAGCTGAGCGATGAGAGCATCGCCGATATAGTCGAGTGGGTGGGAAGCTGGCCCTACAAGCCCGCCGAAGTTACCCTGGAAGGCGATGTGCAGGCCGGTGCCCAGCTCTATGCGAGCTGTGCCAGCTGCCACGGCCGTGATGCCAGCGGCAATGAGGCGCTGGGTGCTCCGGCACTGCGGGGTCAGAATGACTGGTACCTGGTGACCCAGCTCAAGAACTTCATGGCCGGTTATCGGGGGCACCATCCTGATGACACCTATGGTCAGCAGATGCGCCCCATGGCCCAGATGCTCCGCGACGAGACGGGAATCATCAATGTAGTCAGCTATATCAATAGCCTGGTTCAGAGATAAGCTTCCCGCACCCGAATTAAATCCGTGGTGATTCCGGTCCAGAACTCACTTGGTCTTGAACTGAGGGGCCTATATACTGGGTCAGTTCATGCGATCGGAACCACGGAAGCCACGGAAACCATAAATGTTTCCACGGGTTTACCCTGACAGGGATGCCATCGGTCGCATACCACGAGAATCTATCCATAACACATAGCAGCGAAGCACAACATTAATAATAACGCTGCAGGGTGCGCAGATCACTCCCTGCTACACCGCCCTGAGGAGCAAGCGACATGTCAATCATCACGATAGTCAACCTCGTCCTGTTTACCGCGCTGGTCAGTATGCTGTTTCAGCTAAACAGGCGGGACATGGGTCTGTCTCGACGCACACTGATTGGCCTGGTCGCGGGATCCATCTTCGGTTTTTATCTGCAACTGGTGTTCGGATATGGCAGTGAAGTCGCACAGGACACATTGGAATGGACGAATATCATCGCCAATTCCTATGTGAATCTGCTACGCATGATCATCATGCCCCTCATCCTGATCACCATGATCGCAGCCGTACTCAAGGTTGAAGAAATCAAATCCCTCGGCAAGATCGGCGGCTCGGTAGTCACCATCCTGATCGCTACTACCACCATCGCAGCGCTCGTTGGTATTTTCATGGCGCTGGTGTTCGATCTCAATGCGGGAGACCTGGCCACTGGTGCGAGGGAAATGGCCCGGGCAGAGGTGCTGGAGGCTCGTCAAGGTTCGGTCTCCAATTTCAGCGTCCCGGAGCTCCTGGTCAGCTTCGTGTCTACCAATATCTTCGCCGATCTGAGTGGGGCTCGCAGCACTTCGATCATTGCGGTTGTGATATTTGGCCTGCTGTTCGGTATCGCAGCCCTGTTGGTAAGCGAAGAAGACAAGCAGCATGCCGAACGCATCTATTCCTTCGTGGACACCACGCAGGCAGTTGTCATGAAACTGGTGAGACTGGTGATGAACCTGACACCCTATGGTGTATTGGCCTTGATGGCGCGGGTGATCTCAACCTCCGATGGGGATGCCATCGTGACCCTGATCAGTTTCGTGATCGCATCCTACATCGCTATCGCAATCATGTTCGTTGTACACGGACTGCTCATTGGCATGGTGGGCCTGAACATTCGGGATTATTTCAAGAAGGTATGGCCCGTTCTGACCTTTGCCTTTGCGACCCGCAGCTCGGCCGCCACGATTCCGCTCACCATTCGAGCACAGATTGAAGAACTGAAAATTCCCGCACCAATCGCCAATATTTCCGCATCTTTCGGAGCGACCATTGGCCAGAATGGCTGTGCGGGAATATACCCTGCGATGCTGGCTATCATGGTCGCGCCCACGATGGGCGTGGATATCAACTTCAGTTTCATTGCGAGCCTGTTGTTGATCGTCGCGATCGGATCCTTTGGTATTGCGGGAGTAGGTGCCGGCGCGACTAATGCGGCCCTGGTGGTATTACCGGCCATGGGTTTTCCCGTCACCGTCGTCGCCTTGCTGATTTCCATTGAGCCGCTGATCGATATGGCGCGTACTGCGCTGAATGTGAACGGTGCCATCACCACGGGTGTGCTTACCCGCCGACTGCTGGGGGATGATGTGCATGTCAGCGCGGCTACGTCACAGACTGCGGCAGAGGTGGGTCATACTGGTCAGGCCGGACAAAACGCGAGCTAGAAAAAATTTTCGCAGTCATTTTTTTTGTAACTAGTGTTATAACTGTTTTGTTGTAACCATGGCATAAATCGGGGGAGTAAAAGATGAGAGCCAAGCAATTTATAACAAGTATTATCGTGGTAGCACTGGCTGGTTTCGGTGCAACTGTGATGGCCCAGGAAATCACGCGTTACAACGAAGGTAATTACTTCTATACGTCGATTACGATTCCACCTGGTGCCGAGACCATGTATCTGTCGGGCTCCGGCGCCCGCCCGCTGGCTGACGGCAGCTGGGGTGACATGAAGCAGCAAACCGTGAATACCTTCGAGCGCTTCAAGCAAACCCTGGAGGAGCAGGGCTGGTCCATGAGCGATATCGTTCAGGTGCGCGCCTTTGCCGTGGCAGGCGAAGATGGGCTGGATTTCGCGGGTTTCAATGAAGGCTATGCCCAGTTCTTTGGCACGGCCGAGAATCCCAACAAGCCGGTACGCTCATTCGTCGAGATCGCCGATCTGGTTGTCGAAGGCTGGTTGGTAGAAATCGAGATTCGCGCGGCTCGCATGCCTGATTAGTCATTGGCATTCGTTCAAGAAGAGGACTGGTTGTGTTGTGCAGCCGGTCCTTTTTTTGGATTCAGGAAAAGTAGGCGACAGATCGGTTATAAATAGGTGCAGGGTGATTGTGACTTCGTGAAGGGTGTTTCCATGAGACAAATAGTTACTGTTTTGTTCCTGCTGCTCTCTGCCAGCACTGTGCTCGCACAGTCTGATAGCTTCGATGTATTCGAAGCCGGAATTACGGACATTCAGCAGGCGCTGGAGTCGGGCCAGGTCAGTTCTGTCGAACTGGTACGGCAGTACCTGGCGCGAATCGAAACCTTCGATCGGGCGGGCCCGACCTTGAACTCGATCGTGAGTATCAATGCGGCGGCTGCTGAACAGGCGATAGCCCTGGACAGGGAACGCGCCACCACAGGCCCCAGGAGCAAGATGCATGGCATTCCCATCCTGGTGAAGGACAACTACAACGTGCCCGGGATGAACACCTCAGGTGGCTCAGTGGCACTGGCCAACTTCCAGCCCAGCGCCGCTTCGTTTCAGGTGCAGCGACTCATCGATGCTGGCGCCATCGTGCTGGGCAAGACCAATCTTCATGAATTTGCCTACGGCATTACCACCGTCGGTTCCCTGTTTGGCCAGACCTTGAACCCATACGATATTCGTCGGGTACCCGGCGGTTCCAGCGGGGGTACCGGTGCTGCCATTGCCGCCAGTCTTGCGGCGGTCGGTCTTGGCTCGGACACCTGTGGCTCCATACGCATTCCTTCGGCATTCAACAACCTGGTTGGGCTCCGTCCCACCAAGGGCCTGTCCAGTATTCACGGCGTCATGCCGCTCTCCCACACCCAGGATGTGGCCGGTCCCCTGGCGCGAAGTGCAGAAGACCTGGCTATCGTGCTGGATATCGTGAGTGGCTTCGATGGCAAGGACCCGGCCACGGCTTTGGTGCGGGATGGGGAACTTCCGTCCTTCGTCAGCCAGCTGAATTCTGCGGATCTCTCCAGCCTGCGTCTTGGCAGGCTGGACAGCTACTTCCAACGCGCCAGCGGCGCCGTACGTGCGCCTATCGACAACACCCTGGAATGGCTGGAGCAGCAGGGTGCAGAGATCGTGGCTATTTCGATACCTGGGCTGGATGAACTCGTCGGTGGGTCCGGACTGATTAGCCTGGAATTCAGGGATGATCTGGCTAATTTCCTGCAGGAGTTTGGTAGCACGGAGGTCGCCGACCTGGCGACGATACTCGAACAAGGTCTGTACCATGTGGCGGTGGGCGGTGCCTTGGAACGCAGTGCAGCGGCGACGGTTGCCGCGGACGATTATGCCTCGCGCATGGCGGCTCGCCAGCGCCTGAGAGAGGCAGTGCTGGACCTGATGCGCAGGGAAAGACTGGACGCTATCGTCTACCCGACTATCGGTGAACTGCCGGTACGGACAGGCGAACCCCAGAACGGGAGTAACTGCAGCCTATCGGCCAACTCGGGCCTGCCTGCTATTTCGATTCCGGTCGGTTTCAGCAGCAATGACTTGCCGGTTGGCCTGGAATTCCTGGGGGCGGAGCTGGCTGACAGCGATCTACTGGCCATTGCCCATGCCCTCGAAACACACAGGAATGCCAGGCGTGCCCCGGCGGTCACCCCCTCGCTCAATGACGGTGCCGCACTGCAGTCACGCTCGCTGACACTGACCTTCAGCGAAGGCGATGTGCAGTTTCAGGGGCAATTGCTGTTCGAACCTCTGCGAAACGTATTGGCTTATGAGTTGAGCGTTGCGCCCCGCAGCGCGGGAATTATCCACGCCATCACGCTCTCCTACGCCGCCGCGGGTGACGTGCGCGGAGCGGATCCGATTGTTCACAATCTGCTGGCGCCTGCGGCGATAGACGGCGCGGGGGAATATTTCATGAGCGGTGAGTTCCGACAGGCGTTTGCGGAGTCGAGGGTCTACCTGCGTATCTTCGGCAGAGGCCTGCCGACGCAGGGTATTAGCTGGTGGCCTTAGGCGCTCGCAGGGAGATCGAGGCGCTATTGTCCGATTAGCTGCTGAATCCTGCTCTTGAATTCATCCGCCGTAAGAGCCCGCACCATGCCTACAGCACCAGGGTCGGTTATCACGCCGAAGGCGGCATCGGAGTCGCTCTCGACGATCGTCTGTGGTCGTCTGATCGTGTTGGGAATATTGGCTACTGGTCTAACATCTGTTACCGGAGACTCACCGACGGTATTTACCAGTCGCTCGCCATTCTCCTCAACGATCAGGTAATGCCCCTGTGACCAGCCGAGTAGTGGATTGATGAGGCTGCGGCTCACGGACTCAACGAAATAGATCCCCTGTTCTCCAACTCTAGGGAGGATCAGGCCGCTGACTTCGACAGTCTCTCCGCCCAGGGTGCCGCCCGCGAATTTGAGCTCCAGTTGCTGGCCGTTGTAGTCACCCTTCACGACATCGAATACCGCAAAGGTGACATAGGTGTTGATAATGCCGGAACCTGGGTCCTGCTGGCTGCTGTGTTGCAAGACCTCGCCTTCGAATATGAACTCGGCCTGCGCGGCGAGCGCATCGATGTCCATGCTCAAGACGGTACTGGCAAGCACCGAATGAAAACTGCTGAAGGCAATAAACAGCCCTGACCACAGCATGTGCACTATTCCTGTTCTGATCGGTGTGTTCATGCTTGCCTGAACCGGTTTGTCCTATCTGACCCTTGAATTGACATTACATAGCGGTGAGCGATGGCAAGAGACCACCGAATCACTGCCGCTGATTGTAAGACAGCGTGTCCCCATAGTTTATTACATGTGGCCGCAGGAGTTTCGATCCCGTTAACGTTTCTATAGGTAACGCATGAATGCTTTTCACGTCGACAAAGCGGGGAAAAGTCTGAAAATTCAGGCTATTAGCCCTAGTATCGGGTGCTTGCAGGTAGTATCCTCGGGCTGTCCCGAGTCACGCCAAAGGCCTGCTACCTGGGGAAGCGCAGTCGTCTGGACCATACCAACAATATGCCGTCGAACCACATCGCCAATGTAATCTCGGGTGCTCTCATCGCGCTGGTGAATATCTCGGTAGCCATTTCGGTTGCCGCACTGCTATTCGCCCAGACCGATCCGCGCCTCATGGTGCCCGGCATTGCCATATTACTGATGGGTACCCTCATTACCGGGCTCGGTGGTTCACTCTTCAGCGATTTTAAATCCGTCATCTGTTCGCCACGAAACGGACTGGTCCCGGTATTCGCTGTTATGGTCACCAGTATCTATGCCAGTTTCGGGAATGAGTATTCCATCGGCGCTGAGGCCACGATCATAGCGGCCTTCATGGTCACTACCATGATTACCGGCTTATTCCTGTTGCTCCTGGGCCGGCTCAAGCTCGGTAACCTTGTACGTTACATTCCCTATCCCGTGACAGGTGGATTCTTCGCCGGGATTGGATACATCTTCGTGGAAGGGGGGCTGACAGTAGCAGCTGGCAGCGATCCCACACTCGGCTCCTTTACCGATTCCGCGTTTATACAACTGACAACTCCGGCCGTGGTGCTGGCTCTATGCCTGATTTCCGGAAAACTGTTCCGCGATAACCGCCTCTCCGTGCCAGGCATCCTCTTGCTCTCGATACTGATCTTCTATGGTGTGCTTGCCATGGGTGGCATTTCTACCGAGGAGGCGGCGGCCAACGGTCTGCTCCCCAGCATCGAGTCCACGGGGGCCCTGGTCCCGGTTTTCCATCTCGATTATTTTGAGCAAGTGAACTGGGTCGCGATTTACGATCAACTCAGCGGTATTGTGGTCGTCGCCTTGCTCTGTTCCATGATGCTGCTGCTGGATGTCTCCGGTATCGAGCTGATCGCCCGTAAGGACCTGAATCCGGACCATGAACTGGAAGTGATGGGTTACACCAATATGGTGAACAGCCTGTTCGGGGGATTCCCGGGGGTTCACGACGCTTCCGATACCGCTCTGGTGGATCGACTCGGCGGCAAGGACAGGCTTACCGGTTATGTCTATGCGGTGCTCGTTGGCGCGTCTATCTTCGCTGGTGCCGGATTCATGGAGATCGTGCCCGCCTTCCTGCTGGGCGGCCTGTTGATCTATGTCGGACTTGAATTCCTCATCGACTGGCTCTGGAAAGCCCGGGACGAACTGCCTCTGTCTGATTACGTCGTTGTCATCCTGATACTCATCGTAATCATCTTCTCCGACATACTGCAGGGCGTGACCTTCGGTTTCTTCGTGGCCATCATCCTGTTCGTGATCAACTATTCACAATTGAGTGTGATCAAGATCGAGACCAATGGCAGCGACCATGCCAGCAATGTCGATCGCGACCTGGAAACCCGTGAGCTGCTGAACAAGGAAGGCCATCGCATCCTGATCCTGATCCTGCAGGGATTTATCTTCTTCGGTACGGCGGACAAATTGATTACCGCCATTCGCACACGCATCGTGGATGCCGATGATCACAGCCAGTTCGATTATCTGGTGCTCGATTTTCATCATGTCAGCCAACTGGATACCTCGGCGATCGTCAGCTTCACCAAGCTGGCCCAACTCAGCGACCGGGTAGGTTTTCACATCGTAATCAGCGGTGCGGACGACAAGTCCATAAAGCAGCTGGTCAAGCACGGCTTCTTCACCTTTGGTGAACAGAGGTGGGAGCGCAATTACAAGCAGCAGGTAGATACCGCGGTTGACTGGTGTGAGCGTCGTATCCTTGCCGATCTGAACCGCAGCGATGAGGACAATAATCTTGAACTCACCGATGTGCTGCGGCGCATCGCCTATGCCGAGGAAGATGTAAAGCTGTTGGCTGAATTCTTCGTCGTGGAGCGTCGGGTGTCTGGCGAGTACCTGTTCAGGGAAGGCGACAAGGGTGAGTCACTGTACTTCGTTGGATCGGGAACCGTGGTGGTGGTACTGCAGGTTCCGAGTCAGCAGGAGCAGATCCTGCGCAAGTACAAGGCGGGGGCGATCCTGGGTGAGATGGCAATCTACACAGGCGACAATCGCACCGCGAGTGTGCGCATAGAAAACGACGCCGTGTTGTTCCGGCTGGACAAGGATAAACTGGAAGCGATGTCCCGCCGTTTCCCCGCATCCACGGCGGCGCTACACACCTATATCGTCAAGGTACTCTCGGAAAGACTCAGTAGGGCCAACAGGAACCTGAGCAGGTATATCTAGGCGGGTGCCCCGGCAGCCTCTCATCAGGGGTGATCTAGAGGTGATCTAGAAGCTGGGGCTGTCTACCGGGAGTAGTACAACTGGCACCATCTCGCTGTACTGGAACCAGTCGCCGTCAATACGCAGAATTTTTTCCCCGCTCTCGTCGAAGCGAATGGTGCCGGTGAACTCGAGGTCCAGGCGCGCAATGCGAATGGTTAAGCGGCGCCCTTCCAGGGAGACAGAATCGGCGGGCATGCCGTAGATACCCAAGCCGCCACTGATCAGAGCCGCCCCGTAGCCTTCAGCCTGTTCGGTAAAGGTAAAGGCCAGACTCATCTCATCCCGGCCCAGGGTGAGCCCCCCTTCCCAGGAACCCAGCAGGTTATCCCGCGTCTCCTGTGCCCATGCCGCAAATGGCCCAGCGCAGAGGACGAGGAGTAAGACCAGCGACCGTGTTGTGAATTTCATGCTCATGGCTTCATGGTAATTCAGCCGCCGCTTGTGGTGCAAATCTGTTTGGCGTCTGTCTACAGGGATCGATTGCCATAGAGACTGGCGCTGACCTGTTGGCAGTACAGGCAATTGAACGAACCCGGGTACAGCGCTGTTTGTAAGTTCACGCGCCCATGTCAGAATGGCGCCGACCATCCAGTTCTGACGAGGGCAAAAACATGGAACAAGAGATAGAGCAGGTCACCGAAATCTACAACTTGATTACCACGTACCTGGTGACTTACAGCTTCCAGATTCTGGGCGCTATTATCATCATGTCCATCGGTGTGTTCATCGCACGCAAGACAGGAAATTTCGTCTTCGATATAGCAGAGAAGCGTGGGCTCGATATCACCCTGAGCCGCTTCTTCGCCAGCTTCACCAAGATCGCCATCATCACCTCGGCCCTGGTCATTTCACTGCCGAAGTTGGGGATCCAGATTACGCCCTTCATCGCCGCCATCGGTGCTCTCAGTTTAGGCGCCGGTCTCGCTATCCAGGGGCTGCTATCCAACTACGGTGCCGGGCTCAGCATCATCCTGACCCGCCCCTTCGTGGTGGGAGACACCATTCGGGTGCAGGGCATCTGGGGCGTGGTAAAAGAGGTAACCCTCGCATACACCGTGCTCACCAATGAGGACGATGAGAAAATCACCATACCGAATAGGCACATCATCGGTGAGATCATTCACAATTCCCAGGAAGACACCGTGCTGGAATTATCGGTGGGTATCGAGTACTGCAGTGACACCAATAAGGCCAGGCAAGCCATCAGGGAGGCACTGTCCCGGGTGGACGGGCTCAGCAGGCAACGGCCCGTACAGGTAGGCGTAGAAAGCTTTGGCGATAGCTCGATCAATATAGGGATACGCTGCTGGGTGGCCACGAAGCGTTTTCACGAGCTGCGTTTTACCTGCAATCAGGTGCTTTTCGATGCCCTGCAGTCCGAACAGATCGCCATTCCCTTCCCCCAGCGTGAAGTTCGTTTATTGCAGTAAAGTTTGCTACCGTAGCGCCTCCTGATGTGTCAGTACTTCAACTCCTTATCATGGAAAACCAATGGACTATTTACCAGCTGTAGAAATCGAATACCCCCAGGGCAGGGATATCAACGCTTCCATTATCTGGTTGCACGGACTGGGTGCGGATGGCAACGACTTCGCACCCATCGTGCCACAACTCAGGCTACCGGACGGATTGGCTGTGCGATTCATCTTTCCCCATGCACCCTCGATCCCGGTGACAATCAACAATGGCTTCGTCATGCCGGCTTGGTATGACATCAAGGAACTGGACATAGACCGCCATGTCGATGAGGAACAGCTGAAGCAATCCGCCGCCTGGGTGCACGATCTCATCGATCGGGAAATCGAGCGCGGTATCCCAGCCTCTCGCATCATCATTGCCGGCTTTTCCCAGGGCGGGGCGGTCTCCTTTGAAGCCGGGCTCAGCTACGGCTCGACCCTGGCCGGCATAATGGCGCTCTCCACCTACTTTGCGACCGCCGACAGTATCGAGATCAATCCGGTGCAGAATACCCTGCCCATACTCATCTGCCACGGTACCCACGACCCGGTAGTCCCGGAAGTACTCGGTCGCAAGAGCGTGGCAACCCTGCAAAACCTGGGCTTCGATCCGGAATACATCAGCTACCCCATGGAGCATGCCGTGTGCCCTGAGCAGATTCGGGACATCGGCGACTGGATTGGTCGCACCCTGACGGCGCAGGCAGAGGGATAGACTGCGGGCTATTGACCTTAGAGTTAACTCTAAGCTTATACTGCTGGTCGAGTCGAAGGATTCCGCGTCTTTTCAGTCTGAACCGGTCCGAAACCACAGGTAAATAGCCATGATGAAAATCAGCGAACTGTCAGCCCAGACCGGACTGTCCTCCCATACCATCCGCTTCTACGAGAAGCATGGCCTGATCAGCGCCAGCGAACGCAGCGCGGCCGGCTATCGCTACTACAACGCCGCCGACGTGCGGCGTGCCGAGTTCGTGAAAACTGCCCGCCATATAGGCTTCTCCCTGGAAGATATCGGGCTGCTGTTGTCGATACGCCTGGACAAGCAAAGCCACAGCTGCCAGGAAGTGACCGACATCACCCGCCACAAGCTTGACGAGGTGAATGACAGGATCAGCGAACTGCGCTTCATGCAGCAGACCCTGGAGCGCCTGCTGGATAGTTGCTGTGGTGGCCCCGAGAATGCCACCCACTGCTCGATTATTGAGGCGCTGGATGCCGGTGATGTAGCAAGAGATGCCGAGGCTGTAGCGGCAGAGACGGATTCGGAATCCCGTAGCAGGAGGATGTCGTGATGGAATTGCTGAGGATTTTTTGGAACCTGGTCATCGAGAGTGCACCCTGGTTGCTGCTCGGTTACCTGCTGGCAGGGATCATCAAGCAGGTGATTCCCAGTAGCTGGGTGGAGAAGCAGCTCTCGGGCAAGGGATTCGGTGCCATCGTCAGGGGTGCCTTTATCGGGGCGCCGTTACCCCTGTGCTCCTGCGGTGTCATTCCAACCGCTCTGGCCATTCGCAAGGCAGGCGCATCCAAAGGTGCCACGTCTTCTTTTCTGGTGGCGACACCGGAGACGGGCGTCGATTCCATTTCCTTCTCCTATGCAATGCTGGGGCCCATATTTGCCATCGCGCGGCCCATCGGTGCGCTGGTCAGCGCCATTATTGCGGGCAGCCTGGTCAACGTGCTGGACAGGAACGACGTGCCTGTGCAGCAGGCAACATCCAGCTGTGGTAAATGCTGCGGCGGAAGCAAGAAGCAGGAAGTTGCTGCCGAACCGCCCCTTGGCCAACGTTTCGTCGATGCGGTGAAGTACGGTTATGGGCGCATGATTTCGGATACCGCAAAATGGCTCACCATCGGCCTGGTGGCTGCGGCCGTCGTCACGGCGGTAGTGCCACAGTCGTTCTTTCTGCAGTGGGGTGATGGCCTGATGGCTATGCTGGTCATGGTGCTCGTGGGTCTGCCCATGTACATCTGCGCCACGGCTTCGACGCCGGTTGCCGCCAGTCTCTTGTTTGCCGGCGTGTCGCCCGGCGCCGCCCTGGTGTTCATGCTGACTGGCCCGGCGACCAATATCGCCACCATGGGTGTGATCAGGGAACAGCTCGGAATGCGTTCTCTGCTGGCCTACCTGGTCGGTGTGATCGGTACTGCTATCGCCTGTGGTCTGGTCCTGAATCAACTCTACGCTATCAATGGCTGGCCCCTGCAACTGTCCATGGCAGAGCACGGTGCCAGCGTGCCCCTGTGGCGACAGCTGGCTGCCATGCTACTGGTCGCTCTGGTGTTGCGTGTATGGATTGCACCGTTGTGGCGCAAGTGGATGCCCGGCAGGGACAGCGACAAGACTGCGGTCGGTTCCCCGCTGGAGCAGGGCTAGGGTTTAAGCGCTCTGGTCGGCCCTGGACACCACCCTGTGTCCGGCGTCCAGCTGGAACACGACATCGGCTCGCTGCGGAAGAGTCTGCAGGCAGTGGCGGGTGAGGCGTTCATAGTGCTGAATGAAGCGCTGTAATTCGGCCTCATCCATCATCGCGTCTCCCGCCCCCCGCGTCGCGGCCAGTTTGTGTTCCTGCAGTCCTCGCCATTCATAGACCTGCTCGAAGGAGGGCGCACGCAGCATCACCAGCATGTCCAGCCCGGCGAAGATCGACTGGTATTCCGTGGCGAGGGCATCGTTTACCGCGGCTCGCCAGCGGCCCTCCTCGTCAGCATCCCGTTCCAGGGCATTCACCGCCACCTTCAGCTCCGCCGGCGCCTGCTCACAGGCACCGACAAACCAGCCCTCAAGAATCACCAGGTCTACAGGACCCTCGATGCAGTCAAAGCTGGATTCAGGCAGGCGATCATCGATGGCCTTGTCGAAGCGCGGTATGCGAACGGCACATGCCCTGTCTGCTGCCCGGAGCTGGTTCAGGGTGGACAACAGGAGTGCCGTGTCGTGGGTGCCGGGTACACCTCGGGTTCGAAACAGCGGATGTCTGGTTCGGGCCAATGCCACTCTCGCTGCTTTCTCCAGGTAGAAGTCATCGAGTGAGAGATTCGCTACCCGGTACCCTCTACTCTGGGTGACCAGGGTGAGCAGTTTCGCCAGTGTGGACTTGCCTGTTCCCTGTGCACCGTTGATTCCCAGCACATAGGTCTGCCCGTTGCGAGTTTGCATCCTTTGCACAATCTCGTCAGCGAGGGGAAGAAACCATTTGCGGGCATCCTCAGCGTAGCTGAGTGGCAATGAGTCAGTTGCGAGCAGGGTTTCCACTTGTGGATACACGGTGCAAATCCTGTGACTGGTTTGTGTAGAAAGCGGTGGCAGGCGTCATCTTAAGCGCTGCATCTCGTCTCAGCAAATTAATGCCTCATCGCGGCGCTCAGTCAATGAGTTGGCGAGGACTCCTGTGTTACGATAATTCGTTTTCAAACATTTATCCCAGACGTCTACCGCACAGTGCTCCCCGAACATCCAATCGTTATTTCGCCTACCCTGGCTGCGACTATCGGTCTCGAAGAGACCGTGATGTTACAGGTGCTGTCGGAGCTGATCAGGCATCGGGGACAGAACAAACCGGGTTCCGATCTGCGCTGGCTGGAGCTGCAAGCCGCCGAGTTGGTAGAACAGTTTCCCTTCTGGCAGGCCGCCGACATCGACAGGGTGCGTAGCAGCCTGCAGTCACTGGGAATACTCCAGTTCAAGACTGCCCATGACGGCAGGCAGTACCTGGCGATTGACCAGACCCGTCATCAGGCCAGACGGGATAGCACCAGCAGCAGTATCAGTAATAGCAGCGGCCCGGCCGCGAGTCGTCGCCAGGCCCATTCCAATGCCGGGCAGATTCCACCCGACTGGAAACCGGACGATAACTGGATTCGGCTGTGCAAGCAGCACGCGATACCCGATGACTTCATCCATTCCCTGGTGCCCGAGTTTGTCAGCTACTGGCGGGATCGGGGGCAGGCTCGCTTCTCCTGGGGCAATGCCTTCTATAAGCATGTATTGAAGGAGTGGCGTCAGGCGCAGACCCGGCAGGGCGCATTCGAGTTGGCCAGCACCATGTCGCCGGACTGGCGCCCCAGCCAGGATGCCCTGGATATCCTTGAGAAGGCTGACATCAACCGGGATTTTATCGAGGATGCGGTGCCCGAGTTTGTGCTGTACTGGCGTGAACGGGGTGTGGTGCATGGTGCATGGAATACGAAGTTCATCGAGCACATACGACGGCAGTGGGCCAAGTTCAGGGCGTCATTCGGGCATGATGACACGCCCCGGCCCATCGCCGCCGATTGGCAGCCCAGCGTGGATTGCTACGAGATCCTGCAGTTGGCTGAGATCGATGAGCATTATGCCCGCAGCAAAATACCCGAATTTGTGATGTACTGGCGAGACAGCCAACAGGCGAAAGCCTCATGGAATACCGTGTTCCTGCAGTTCATCAAGCAGGACTGGGCGCGTCGCCTGAAAACCCTGGAAACCGGCCATAGTAGCAATGCAGAAGATCAAGCCGCTGGTGGAACAAGCCAGCAAAAAATTCAAGAAAGATTCCAGCGCATCGCCGACCGCAGTTGGGCAGAGTAGTGGCGCTGCCACCGGGGCGGTGACCACCGAAGTTTCTGAGCCCGCTGGCCGCTATGGGCGCGGGGGAACTGATGATGGTCAGGCGTCTACGCTGGATCGGGTGGATGCCATCAACCAGGTGTTTGCCGAGTTTGAGTTCGCCTATCACAACCAGTTCCACAAGGCGTTTGCCGATGCCGAGAGCCTGGCAATCGCCAAGAAATACTGGCTGGGCACCCTGGAAAATTATTTTCCTCGCCACATCGTGCAGGCCGCCAAGCGGGTGGTTAAGACCCAGGAGTATCTTCCCTCCATTGCCGCCATGTTGAAGGCCTGCGAGCAGGGATTCGACCTGTATGGCCTGCCTTCCCCCCGCCAGGCCTATGAGGAGGCCTGCCGGGCCAGTTCGCCGAAGCAGGCCTGGCACTGGAGTCACGAGGCGGTGTATTTTGCCGGCAAGGCGGCGGGGTGGTTTATGCTCGCTAACGAACCGGAGAGCAAGGCCTTCCCCGTCTTCAACTACCACTATGGCATTCTCTGCCAGCAGGTAGTCGAGGGGAAGGAGTTGCACATCGAGGCGCCGCCTGCGCTGACTGAGAAAGTCGAGCGCAAGCTCAGCCGTGAAGAGCAGAAAGAACGGATCGCCAGAATGCGGGCAGAGCTCAAGCTCTAGCCTGCAATCTAACCGTCCAGCTTCCTGTATTTCATGCGAGTGGGCTGGGCATCCCCAACCCGCTTCTTGTGCTCCGCCTCGTAGTCTGAATAATTCCCCTCGTGCCACACCACCTGGCTGTTGCCTTCGAAGGCCAGGATGTGGGTGCAGATGCGATCCAGGAACCAGCGATCGTGTGAGACCACGATGACACAGCCGGGGAAGGCCAGCAGGGCTTCTTCCAGCGCCCTCAGGGTTTCCACGTCGAGGTCGTTGGTCGGTTCGTCCAGCAACAGGACATTGCCACCCTTCTTCAGCAGTTTGGCCATGTGCAGTCGGTTGCGCTCACCGCCGGAGAGGTCTTTGACATATTTCTGCTGGTCGCTGCCGCGGAAGTTGAAGCGGCTGGCATAGGCACGGGACTGGGTCTCGTATTTGCCGATCTGGATGATGTCCTGGCCATCGGAGATCTCTTCCCAGACCGTATGATCACCGTTCAGGGCATCGCGGCTCTGGTCCACATAGGCGAGATCGACGGTCTCGCCCAGCTCGATGGAGCCGCTGTCCGGCTGCTCGCTTCCCACCAGCATGCGCAGGAAGGTGGTCTTGCCCGCACCGTTGCCGCCGACAATACCCACGATGCTGCCCTTGGGCACCGAGAAGCTGAGGTCGTCTATCAGCATGCGGCCATCGAAGCCCTTGCTCAGGTGATTGACCTCGATGACCTTGTCTCCCAGCCGCTCACCCGGTGGAATATAGAGTTCCTGGGTCTCGTTGCGCTGCTGAAAGTCTTTCGAGTTCAACTCCTCGAAACGGGCGATACGGGCCTTGCTCTTGGACTGTCGACCCTTGGGATTGGCGCGTACCCATTCCAGCTCGGACTTGATGGTGCGCTCCCGTGCGGCTTCCTGTTTCTCTTCGATTTCCAGCCGTTTCTCCTTGGCCTCGAGCCACGTGCTGTAATTGCCTTCATAGGGAATGCCGTGGCCACGGTCCAGCTCCAGAATCCAGCCCGCCGCGTTGTCGAGGAAATAGCGGTCGTGGGTAATGGCGACCACGGTGCCGGGGTATTCCTGCAGGAAGCGCTCCAGCCAGGCCACACTCTCGGCATCCAGGTGGTTGGTGGGTTCATCCAGCAACAACATGTCGGGTTTGGACAGCAGCAGTCGGCACAGGGCCACCCGGCGCTTCTCACCGCCGGACAGCTTGGCTACCTTGGCGTCCCACGGGGGCAGGCGCAGGGCATCGGCTGCGATCTCCAGCGTGCGTTCGACCTGCCAGCCATCCACGGCGTCGATCTTGTTCTGCAGCTCTCCCTGTTTCTCCAGCAGCGCATTCATTTCGTCATCGCTCATGGGCTCGGCGAACTTGTCGCTGATGGCGTTGAACTCCTCAACCAGGGAGATCACTTCCTTGATTCCCTGCTCAACGTTGCCGCGCACGTCCTTCTCTTCGTCCAGCTCGGGCTCCTGTGGCAGGTAGCCGATGTTGATGCCCGGTTGGGCCCGGGCTTCACCATTAATCTCTGTGTCCAGGCCGGCCATGATGCGGAGCAGGGTGGATTTACCCGCGCCATTGAGTCCCAGCACTCCAATCTTCGCGCCCGGGAAGAATGAGAGGGAGATGTCCTTGAGGATCTCGCGCTTCGGAGGGACGATCTTGCCGACGCGATTCATTGTGTAGACGAACTGTGACATGTAGCTGTATCCGCTGGGGCTGTGAAACGAGGGCGCTATTATTGCACAGCGAAATGCATTTTTGTCTGCCGCCGATGCCCGATGAGAAGAGGCGGAAGCAGGGCCTGAATCACAACATATTGGTATCACCCACCCAACATAGTGATGATGAAGGTGGATTGATCGGGTAGAATAGCGCCTTTGATTTTTCGCCCAATTGACGGCAAGACCAAGCCCTTCACCGGAGACCGCGCTATATGTTCAAGACCGACGTCAGCCTATCTGAATTTGACCCAGAAATTAGTGCGGCTATCGAAGCAGAGAAGACCCGGCAGGAAGAACACATAGAGCTGATTGCCTCCGAGAACCACACCAGCCCCTTCGTGATGGAAGCCCAGGGCTCGGTGCTTACCAATAAGTACGCAGAGGGCTATCCGCGCAAGCGCTACTACGGTGGCTGTGAGAACGTGGATACGGTGGAAGAGATTGCCATCGCGCGGGCGAAAGCACTGTTCAACGCCGACTATGCCAATGTGCAGCCCCATTCCGGTTCCCAGGCCAATGCCGCCGTGTACATGGCCCTTGCCAAGCCGGGCGACACCGTGCTGGGCATGAGCCTGGCCGATGGCGGCCATCTTACCCACGGCGCCAAGGTCAGTTTCTCGGGACGCATCTACAACTCCGTGCAATATGGTCTGAACAACGAAACCGGTGAGATCGACTACGATCAGGTTGCCGCGCTGGCCGAAGAACACAAGCCGCGCATCATCATGGCGGGTTTCTCGGCCTACTCACGGGTGATCGACTGGCAGAAGTTTCGCGATATCGCCGACAAGGTGGGCGCCTACTTCGTAGTGGATATGGCCCATGTGTCCGGCCTCATTGCCGCCGGCGTGTATCCCAGCCCGGTCAACATCGCCGATGTCACCACCTCGACTACCCACAAGACCCTGCGCGGCCCCCGCGGCGGCATCATTCTGGCCCGAGCCAACGAAGAGTTGGAGAAGAAGCTGAATTTTGCCGTGTTCCCGGAAAGCCAGGGTGGCCCGCTCATGCATGTCATCGCCGCCAAGGCGGTGTGCTTCAAGGAAGCCATGAGTGATGATTTCAAGACCTACCAGCAGCAGGTGGTGAAGAATGCCCAGACCATGGCCAGGGGGTTCATGGACCGTGGCTATGACGTGGTGTCCAATGGCACCGATGATCACCTGTTCCTGCTCAGCCTGATTCGGCAGGGGCTGACTGGCAAGGATGCGGATGCGGCGCTGGATCGCGCCAATATCACGGTGAACAAGAACGCGGTGCCGAATGACCCGAATCCGCCCTTCGTGACCAGTGGCCTGCGCATCGGTTCACCGGCCATTACGACCCGCGGTTTCGGCGAGGCGGAATGCGCCCAGCTGACCACCTGGATGTGTGACATCCTCGACGATCTGGGCAATGATGCGAAGATTGAGGAAGTTAAACAGCAGGTGCTCGCCCTGTGTGCGAAGTTCCCGGTTTACCAGTAAGCTCATCGAGCACGGTTCACTGCCCTGTAAACGAACAAGAAAGCCAAACGAGACTATAGAGCCAACTCATGCACTGTCCCTTCTGTGGAGCCACTGACACCAAGGTAATCGATTCCCGTCTGGTGTCTGAGGGTAATCACGTGCGTCGCCGACGCGAGTGCGTTACCTGCCAGGAACGTTTCACGACCTATGAGTCAGCAGAGCTGGTGATGCCTCGCATTATCAAGACCGACGGCGTGCGCGAGCCCTTCAATGAAGACAAGCTGATCGCCGGGCTCAACAAGGCCCTGGAGAAACGACCGGTGAGTATCGAGAAAGTCGAGGAAGCCGTGAACCGCATCAAGGCCAATCTGCGTTCCACCGGCGAGCGGGAAGTCGAGTCCCGTATCGTGGGCGAGCAGGTTATGAAAGAGCTGCGCAGTCTGGATGAAGTGGCCTTTGTGCGTTTTGCCTCGGTTTACCGCAGCTTCAAGGATCTGAATGAGTTCCGCGAAGAAATAGACCGGCTCGCCAAAGACAACAATTCCTGAGTCCCGCGCCCGGTTCGGCCGGGGCTGCCCGGCAGCGCTTCTCTACAGTCCATTTCACGCCCGGATTTGCTAGAATCCCGGCTCTTTTACCTTCGAGAGATGCTGCCCCAGGCCGTCAATGCCTGGCTCCTGACATGAAATCGCTACGCAACAGTGAATTGGACGCTGCAGTTATAGACTGGCCAGTCCATATGCAGAGAGCCCTCGATCTGGCACGTCACGTGATTACGGCCACCCCGAATCCGCGGGTCGGCTGTGTTCTGGTGAAAGACAACGAGGTCGTTGGTGAGGGTTGGCACCAGGGTCCTGGTCTGCCCCATGCCGAAGTGGTCGCCCTTGAGCAGGCGGGCGCTGCCGCGCTGGGTGCCACCGCGTTTGTCAGCCTCGAACCCTGTGCCCACCATGGTCGAACCGGCCCCTGCTGTGAGGCGCTACATACAGCGGGTGTGGAACGGGTTGTACTGGCGATTGTCGATCCCAATCCGCAGGTCGCCGGCAAAGGCATCGCATACCTCGAGGGGAACGGCATTGAGGTGTTCCTGTTAACGGATTTCGCGAACCAGGCCAGAGCCATCAATCCCGGCTTCATGCGGCGCATGGAGACTGGCCTGCCGTTTGTCAGGCTAAAGCTGGCCATGAGCCTGGACGGGCGCACGGCCCTGGCCAATGGCAAGAGCAAATGGATTACCGGGGCCAGCGCCCGTAGCGATGTGCAGCTGCTGCGTGCCGGCAGCAGTGCGGTGCTGACGGGAATCGGCACAGTGCTGGCCGATGACCCGCAGCTTAACGTGCGTGTGGAAGATCTGGATATCTCGGAAACCCAGAGGCTGACCAACGAGGCAAATCTGGCGATTCAGCCACTGCGAGTAGTGCTCGATAGCCAATTACAGACACCTGACACCTCAAAGATAGTCACCACAGGGGGAAGGGTTGTTATTTACGGAGCCTCCGGCGAAGTGGCCGGGCGCAAAGGCCTTGCTGCCAATGTGGAATTGCTTGCAGTCGATTGCCCTGATGGGAGAGTCGATCTGCGATCTGTGTTAAACTCATTGGCTACTGACTTCGCCTGCAACGAAATACTGGTGGAAGCAGGACCTACTCTCAGCGGTGCCTTCCTCGATGCAGGGCTGGTAGATGAACTCATCATTTACATGGCACCAAAAATATTCGGTGCCGATGCCAGGCCACTATTTGGCAGCACAGGCTTGCAGTCCCTCGCCGAAGCCCGGCAATTTACTATCAAAGACGTGATGGAAGTGGGAGAAGACCTGAGACTTATCCTGTCTCCGCAGATAAAGAACTGATCGCATGTTTACTGGAATTATTGAAGCCAAGGGAACCATTGCCAATCTCGAGCAGCTCGAGTCAGAGTGGCGCATCCGTATCGAAACCGGTGCACTGGATCTTTCTGATGTCAAAATCGGGGATAGCATCGCAGTGAACGGTTGCTGTCTGACGGTCGTTACTCTCAGTGCGTCCGGTTTCGCTGCTGATGTCTCCCTGGAGACCCTGCGCTGCACAACCCTTGGAGAATTGAAAGCAGGCTCTGCGGTCAATCTTGAGAAGGCCATGCTGGCCACCGACCGTTTCGGTGGTCATATCGTAAGCGGGCATGTGGATGGCGTGGGCGAATTAGAGTCAATCACCCCGGAAGGGAAAAGCCTGAAGCTCCAGTTCAGGGCGCCTGATGATCTGGCGCGCTACATTGCAGCCAAGGGATCCATCTGCATAGATGGAACAAGCCTGACGGTGAATGGAGTAGAAGGAGCCAGGTTTACTATTAATGTAATCCCGCATACCCAGGAAGAAACGATTTCCGGCACCTATGGCGTTGGCCAGCAGGTCAATCTCGAAGTTGACCTGGTGGCGCGCTACCTGGAGAGACTTGCTATCGGTAATGCCGGTACCACGGTGACGGCAGAATTTTTGGAACAACACGGCTTCAAATAGCCATGCTTCGGATGTCATAGAGATGAGGGCCTGTCGGCGTGTAGTCGAGGGGTGTGCAGTGGGCAGGTGTGAAGTGAGAAGGTGTGTAGTGGAAGGGCGAGTAGTGGAAAGAGTATGGAACTGAATTCAATCGAAGAGATCATCGATGATATCCGTCAAGGCAAGATGGTTATCCTCATGGATGATGAGGATCGTGAAAACGAAGGCGATCTCATCATCGCTGCAGAGCGGGTGCGAACGGAAGACATCAACTTCATGGCGACCAATGCCCGTGGATTGATTTGCCTGACCTTGACCCAGGAACGGTGTCGCCACCTGAAACTGCCGCTGATGGTCAATGACAACGGCACTCCCTATAACACCAACTTCACCGTTTCCATCGAGGCCGCTACCGGCGTGACCACGGGAATCTCCGCCGCGGACCGTGCGCGCACGATTCAGGCAGCGGTGGCCAGGGATGCCCAGCCGGAAGACATCGTGCAGCCCGGTCACATATTTCCCATTATGGCGCAACCGGGTGGAGTACTGCGTCGCGCCGGGCATACCGAGGCCGGTTGCGACCTGGCGCGCATGGCCGGCTACCTGCCTGCTGCCGCTATCGTGGAGATCATGAATGAAGATGGGTCCATGGCGCGGCGCGCAGACCTGGAGAAGTTTGCCAGGAAACATGACCTGAAGATTGGCACCATCGTAGACCTGATTCACTACCGTATCGCCAACGAACACACGGTGCAGAAGAAGAGCAGCAACCAACTACAGACCCGATACGGTGAATTCACCCTGCACACCTATGAAGATTCCATCAGTGGCAGCCTGCATCTCGCCTTTGTGAAGGGTGAGATCAAGACAGAGGATCCGACCCTGGTCAGGGTACATATACCCAATACACTCCGGGATATCTGTGAGGTGTACAACGCGGAACGGACCAGCTGGTCATTCAGCGGCGCACTGGAACACATCGCCGGGGAAGGGAACGGGGTTGCTGTGCTATTATCCGCCGAGGACTATGGTCAGGATGTGGCGCAGAACCTGGCAAATGCCCTCGCCGAAGTGGGAGACACCTCCGGCGGGAGCCGCGCCGGCAGTGACCTGACTATCGGCACCGGTTCGCAGATATTGCGTGACCTCGGTGTGGGCAAGATGCGGCTGCTGAGTTATCCAGCACGCTTCAATGCCATCTCGGGATTCGATCTCGAGGTCGTGGACTTTGTGCAGTTCAACACCTGAGGCTGGACCGCAAGCAAGGAACAGAAATTACCGGTTTCCGGTTAGCAGGTAGCTAGTCGGCAGCAACAGCAAGGAATACGGGAATGAGTACTATCAAGACAGTGCAAGGAAATTTTCAGAACGCCAGCGCTCGCTATGGAATCGCTGTCGCGCGTTTTAATAGTTTTATCGTGGATAAACTATTGGATGGAGCGCTCGAGGCACTGCAGAAGCACGGTGTGCTGGATCGCGATATCACCATCGTTCGTGTGCCGGGTGCCTATGAGTTACCGGTTGCCGTGAAAAAGATGGCCGCTTCCGACAACTACGACGCGATCATAGCCCTCGGTGCGGTTATTCGTGGCGGTACTCCGCATTTCGAGTACGTGGCTGGTGAGTGCGTCAAGGGTCTCAGCCATGTCTCCATGGACAGCGGCCTGCCCATCGCCTTCGGAGTCCTCACGGTAGATACTATCGAACAGGCAATCGAGCGAGCCGGCACCAAGGCGGGTAACAAGGGTGAAGAAGCCGCGCTGACCGCCATGGAAATGGTAAGCCTGTTGCGACAGCTTGATTACTGATCCTGACCTTTTTAATTCAATTCTCCCGCAGCACTGCAGGTCCACCCCCGATGCGCAACACGATTCCCCTGGCTCAACGGCGAAAGGCTCGCCAACTCATCATGCAGGCACTGTATCAGTGGCTCATGACGAAAGACGATCCCCTGGATATCGCGAAGCAGTACCACGAAGACAACCCGGGCAAGATCGACTGGGAATACTTCGATGCTATTTTCAAGGAAGTCCCGAAGCAGCAGGAATCCCTGGACCAGCACATATCACCACTGCTGGATCGAGCCAAGGGCTCACTGGATCCGGTCGAGCGAGCCTGCCTGTATCTGGGCACCTTCGAACTGGCAAACAGGATCGATGTGCCTTACCGGGTCGTTATCAATGAATGTGTCGAGCTGGCGAAGCAGTATGGCGCCACAGACGGCCATAAATACGTCAACGGTATTCTCGACAAGCTGGTTCCTGAACTGCGTCCCATCGAGTACAACAATCAATCCTGATCGGGGAGGCAGGCCCTTGGCCAGGTGCTCCGTTCATTGCCAGGCACTCAATGTGATGGCGTAGGTGTCCCGGATGTCCCAAACCGAATTCCAGCTCATCAACGACTACTTCAGGCACGACTCGGTCGCGTTTGCCCGGGATGGTGTTGAGCTGGGTATCGGCGATGATGCTGCCGTCATCTCGGTGCCGGAAACCAGGTCCCTGTGTATGAGTATGGACATGCTGGTGGAGGGCGTACACTTCCCCGCCGCTGCCGATCCCTTCCTGGTTGGCCAGCGCGCACTGGCAGTCAATATCAGCGACCTGGCGGCGATGGCCGCAGAACCCCTGTGCTTCACCCTGGGTCTGGCGATGCCTGGCGCAGATCGAGCCTGGCTGGAAAAATTCAGGGACGGTCTCTCTATCGTGGCTCGACAATACAATTGTCCTCTGGTCGGCGGTGATACGGTGGCCGGACCCGGGACCATCGCCATCCAGGTGCAGGGGCTCACCGGCCGAGGCCAGAGTGTGACGCGCTCCGGAGCCCGGCCGGGCGATGCAATCTACGTGACCGGCACCCTGGGCAATGGTGCCCTGGCACTGGCCGCGCAGAATATTGACGTGCAATTCGGGGCGGCATTCGAGCCGGAGAAAGCGGCACTGTCGGCGGCAGATATCGACTGGCTCAACAGCCGTTTCTACAGTCCCGAGCCGCGAGTCAGGTTTGCACTCGATGCCCGTCACCTGCTGCACAGTGCAATCGATATCTCTGATGGCCTTGCCGGAGACATCGCTCACGTACTCGCGGCGAGTCAGTGTGGGGCGATCATCGAAGCGGATTTGCTGCCCTATGCGCCAGTGCTGCGAAGAGTCGCAGAGCCGGCAGAGTGTCTGGCGGCAGCGTTGTACGGTGGTGACGACTATGAATTGTGTGTCACGGTGGCAGAAGCCAGTGCAGTGGAACTGGAGAGAATCGCCGGGGATCTATCCTTGTCGCTTACCCGAATCGGCACGATAAACAGCGGCCGTGAGTTATTGTTACGCCAGGGGTCCGGGAAACCGGAGCCGGTGCAGCATCAATCCTATTCCCACTTCCAGGCCTGACATCCGTTGCAAAATATGCCGACAAACTTCGACACCCGCAGCTGGCGCCACTGGCTGGCCTTCGGCCTGGGCAGCGGGCTGTCGCCGAAGGCCCCCGGCACCATGGGGTCGGCGCTGGCATTGCTGTTCTATATACCGCTCAGTCACTTGCCTCCCTTGGTCTATGCCGGCGTGGTCATTGCCGCCTTCGCCTTCGGTATCTGGCTCTGTGAAGAAACCGCGAAGGACCTCGGAGTGCATGATCATGGGGGCATCGTCTGGGATGAAT
>Ga0181580_10000376_pt1 | contig 32651 bp, 28 predicted proteins | sample 071ome_23_FD_132413 | JGI IMG/M metagenome (GOLD analysis project Ga0181580, IMG submission 132413) | Coastal salt marsh microbial communities from the Groves Creek Marsh, Skidaway Island, Georgia - 071403BT metaG (megahit assembly) | ecosystem: Environmental > Aquatic > Marine > Intertidal... | reverse complement strand
TTCAAACCTTCGCATCCTTGGGCCTTGTCGCACACTCAATCAAGTCGAGCTGGCCTACACCGATGCTGTCGCCCTGGGTTTTGATATTCCACTCAAGAGCTCCGGCGACATTGTAGGTACTCCAGGTGCCATGTTGATGGGGCCGAATGGCTTTTTTGAAATGGATCAAGGGGTGATTCGTGCCCTTCGGCACGTGCACATGCATCCCGATGATGCCCGTTTCTACCAAGTCTCGCAGGGCGATTTCATGAGCATGCGGGTGGGAGGAGCCTGTGGCATGACTTTCGAACAAATGCTGGTGCGAGTGGATCCCAGCTTTCAATTGGAAGTGCACATAGACACGGACGAAGGCAACGCCTGCAATCTGCTGCCCAACACGTCGTGCGAGCTAATCCGATAACTATTTTAGAACCTTTTTTCCAATAATCATAAAACCCCAAAAAACAATACTATGAGTGAAGCATTAGGTATGATTGAAACCAAAGGCTATGTCGGCGCGGTAGAAGCCAGCGACGCCATGGTCAAAGCCGCCAATGTGCGTCTTGTCAAAACCATCCCCATTGGTGGAGGGATGATCACCGTGCTGGCGCAGGGTGACGTCGGCAGTGTCAAGGCTGCTGTAGATGCGGGCTCCAATGCCGCAGCACGGGTGGGTGAACTGATCAGTTCACACCTACTGGCAAGACCACACGAAGATTTGCTGAAGGCATTCGTGCCTGATGGTAAAGCTAAAAAGGGATAGATCTCTCGATTTCTAAAAAACCAAACACAAAATAATTATGGCAAATCAAGCAATAGGCATGATCGAAACGCGTGGTCTCTGCGCCATGCTCGAAGCCTGCGATGCAGCACTCAAGGCCGCCAATGTCACTATGGTGGGTTGGGAAAAGATTGGCAGTGGGTATGTTACGGGCTTCTTCCGAGGGGATGTGGCTGCTGTGAAGGCTGCCACCGACGCAGGTGCTGCAGCCGCTTCCCAAGTGGGGGAAGTGATCAGCGTGCAGGTGATTCCACGCCCGCATGAAGACCTCAGCGGTCTGGGCTCCTGGCTCAAGCAATCCTGATCCATTCTGCATCGCACGATCCACGGTATTCCTTGGATCGGTGGCGCAGGGGTAGACTTTTATCCGTGAAAATCCTCGTTGCCAATTTAGGTTCGACTTCTTTGAAGTGGCGTCTTTTTGCGTTCACCTCAGAAGAAGTTGCCTTGTTGCATCGTGGTGGGCTTGAGCGGGTGACGGACTATCCTTCGGCCATTCAGGAATGTCTGGAACAGCTCAAGGAGGCTGGCGCGATCAAAGAGGAGTCAGAACTTTCTGCCATTGGCTTTAAGACGGTCCTGGCTCAGTCGGTCACAGGGTGCGTCGCTCTTTCGGAAGAGGTTCTCAAGGATATGGAAGCAGGGAACCAGATTGCCCCGGCCCACAATCCTCCCTACCTAACGGGGATTCGGCTTTTCGCCGAGCGCATGCCGCACACTCCTCTGGTGGGCTTGTTCGAGACCGCCTTCTACCAATGGATTCCTGAAACTTCCAAACGCTATGGAGTGCCTCAAAGTTGGTTTGAGGTGGGGGTGCGCCGCTGGGGTTTTCACGGGGCCAGTCATAAATTCATAGCTGAGCGTTCTTCGGAACTCCTTGGCAGGGAAGATGTCGCTGAGAGGGCACGACAGCTATACGTGAATCAGGGGCAATCTCCTGTCAAAGGGCCGTCTCTCCGGGTGGTATCCGCTCACCTGGGTGGCAGCTCCTCCGTGACGGGCATACGAGATGGCGTGGCGATTGGCAATAGCATGGGGCTGAGTCCTCAATCGGGTCTGCCTCACAACAATCGGGTGGGTGACCTCGATGCTATGGCCATCCCTTACATGATCCAAAAACAGGGTTGGACCATGGAACAAGTGCTCCACGACCTTTGTTCCTCAGGCGGCCTCAGTGGCCTTTCTGGGGGCTTCAATGACCTGCGTGATGTGCAGTCAAGGGCAGAGGAGGGTCATGCCGATGCGCAGCTTGCCCTGGATTTTCTGGTCGCCGAAGTGCGTCGTTGGATGGGGGCCTATTACCTCGAGTTGGGAGGCCTGGATGCATTGGTCTTTACTGCAGGTATCGGAGAAAACCGTCCTCAGCTCAGGAAGGCCATCTGTCGTGAGCTGGAACCGCTGGGGATCCAGCTCGATGAATCGCTTAATGAAGGGTGCCTGGGGCAGGAGGGCTTCATCAGCGATGCAAATAGCCCGGTTAAAGTCTTAGTGATTCCCACCAATGAGGAGTTGGTGGTGGCTCGTGAGGTGAAACGATTTTTGGAAAACAAATCTTAACAACACACAAGAAATATTATGTCAAATCAAGCAATTGGAATGATTGAAACGCGTGGCCTGATCGCCTTGGTCGAAGGAACCGATGCGATGCTCAAGGCAGCGAATGTGACCCTCGCAGGTCCCATGAAACAAGTTGGCAATGCCCTCGTTTCGGCGGTCGTCGTGGGTGATGTGGCCGCCGTCAAGGCTGCAACCGACGCCGGTGCCGAGGCCATCAAATCAGTCGGCGGAGAATTGGTCAGCGTGCACGTTATTGCCCGACCGCACTCTGATATCGGAGCCGTGCTTCCCGGATAATGCATCAGCTTTGCCAACAGCGTTAACGGTATGTTCCTAGCCAAAGTCGAGGGTGCGGTAGTGGCCACTAAAAAGGACCCCTCCATGTCGGGTCGCAAGTTGCTTTTGTTGCGTCCCCAACTGGTCGATGATCAGGACCCCACACAATTTCGTGGAGGTAAAAACACGATTGTGGCAGTGGACAGCGTTGGAGCTGGAGTGGGGGAAATGGTGTTGTTCTGTCAGGGCAGCAGTGCGCGGCTGGCACCCAACTTGAAACAGGCTCCCGTCGATGCCGTTGTCATTGGCATTGTGGATACGGTGGATGTCAAAGGAACCAAAATTTTCAATGCACAGAGCGAGTGAGAGCTTTTCTGTCCATACCATGTTTTCAAAACTTAATTCAAAGGGGTGGTTCCACCCCGCTCATCCTCAACTGATTCGGCTGTTATGAGTTCGCAGATGAACGAAACCCTGATTCGGGAGGTCATTCAAGAGGTCCTCGGCAAGTTGGGAGGTGGCTCCAATCAGGCCCCAGCTGTAACGAGCACGCCTCCAGTAGTGGCCTCATCGCCCTCTTATACGCCTCCTTCTTGCGGTGTTTCATCCTCTTCCAAGGGTCGTCACGGCGTCTTTGCAACAGCAGCACAGGCCTGTGAAGCCGCCCAACAAGGCTTTCTGCAACTACAGAAAAAGGGAATTGAAGCCCGGCGGCAAGTAGAGCGCATTATCAAAACAATGTGCGAGGATCGAGCCAACGAGTGGGGTAAAATAGAGCTCGAAGAATCCAAGATCGGGCGTTTGGATCACAAGATCGGTAAGCTCCAGATCATCGGCTTGGTGCCCGGCGTCGACTGGATCCGTCCTGACGGGCGTAGCGGGGATCATGGCATCACCCTCGAAGAATACACTCCTTTCGGTGTCGTTGGGGCCATCACCCCATCCACCCACTCCATTCCGACTCTTGCAGGTAATATCGTCAATATCGTTGCCGCCGGTAATGCGGTGGTTTTCAATGCCCACCCTGCCGCATCGCGATGTGCTGCCATGGCCGTAAGGGAATTCAATAAGGCCATCGAGCATGAAACCGGGATTCAGAATCTAGTCTGCATCATCGAAGAACCCACGTTGGAATCCTTCAAGGAATTGTGCGCGCATGAAGCAGTTCGACTGCTTTGTGTGACTGGTGGGCCCGGTGTGGTCAAGGCTGCCATGCAAACCGGAAAACGAGCCATCTGTGCAGGGCCTGGAAATCCACCGGTCCTGGTAGACAACACAGCTTGCATGAAACGAGCCGCTGAATCCATCGTACAGGGCGCTGCTTTTGATAACAACCTGCTTTGTATTGGGGAGAAAGAAGTTTTTGCTCTGGAAAGCATCGCTGATGAGTTGATGGGTGCGATGGAAAAGGCAGGTGCCGTGCGACTCAGTGCCGCTCAAGTGGATCAGCTGACCCAAGCTGCCTTCACCTTCAAGGAAGGGCAGGGAGCAGGATGTCCGCATGCCGTCGTCAATAAAGACCTGATTGGTAAGGATATATCGGTCCTGGCTCAGGCTGCGGGGTTGCGTGTGCCGGATGGCACGGAATTGCTTTTTGCTGAGACCGATGCCTCTCACCCATTTGTGGACGAGGAACAAATGATGCCCTTCATTCCCATTGTGAGAGTGCCTTCCATCGAGGCGGGGATAGAGGAGTCCCTCAAGGCAGAGCACCAATACAAGCACACATCGATCATCCACTCGCATGATGTGAATCACATGACTGCGATGGCACGAGCGTTGGATACGACCTTGTTCATCAAGAATGGTCCCTGTATGGCAGGGCTGGGCCTGGGGGGCGAAGGTTACCTGAGTTTTTCCATTGCGACGCCTACCGGTGAAGGAGTGACCAATCCTCGGACCTTCACACGCGTCAGGCGGTGCGTCATGGTGGACAACCTTCGAATTTACTAAAAATAACCAGCTTCATTCAACCAAGCCCATGCTACTGGCACGTGTCGAAGGCAGTATGATTGCCACCCGAAAACACCCGAGTCTTCAAGGGTGGCGGATGCTCATTTGCCAGCCCCTTGATGCCCATGGTCTTGCCGAGGGCACCCCAGTCATTGCCATTGATCCGCTGGGGGCGGGCATGCATCAGAAAGTCATCATTTCCTCGGATGGTTCGGCTGCTCGTCTGGCGGTCATGGATGAAAAAAGCCCTGTGAGACAGATCATTGTTGCCATCATCGATGAGCCTGAAAAGGAGGCTGCTGCATGAGGCTTGGAACGGTGATCGGAAGGGTGACCCTCAGTCAAAGCGTTCCTCAACTCAAGGGAGCTCGCTGGCTGTTGATCAGCCCCTTCAACAGGAAACATTTTCAACAAGGTCACCAACCTTTGAATCAAATCACTGACGAACCATCTTTGGTGATTTATGACAACCTCGGAGGAGGGGTGGGAGACACGGTAGGTTTTGTGGAAGGCCGAGAAGCCGCCTCACCTTTTGACCCTCCCATTCCCATTGATGCCATCAATGCAGCACTGGTCGATGAAACCTTTTATACACCCAAAGAAGACGCATGAAAAAAATAATCAGCGCCAAAGACGTTGAATCCTTACTAAAGCAGGGAGCCTCCATTGAGTCGATCACTGCCGATGCCATTTTGACACCCTCTGCCCGTGACTTGATTCGAAACCAGCAGGGGCCCCATTCCTCCAGTTTGACCCCTGCAGCGGGTGCTGCGGTGGAGGCTGCCGTGACTGCTGGCATCAGTGCACAGAGTTCGCAGCGGGAGCTTGATACGTTTTTCCGCACGCCCCAAATGGAGGCCTTGAAGGGTGAGATTTGCGATGTCGGCCAAAGGCTTTGGCAACGCGCCTATGTGGATGGCAATGGTGGCAATATAGCCATCCGAGTGGCCGATGATCTGGCCTTGTGCACGCCGACGCTGGTTTCCAAGGGGTTCATGAAGCCTGCAGATCTATGTTTGGTGGATCTGGATGGGCAGCAGAAAGCAGGAGAAAAAAAGCGCACCAGCGAAATTCTCATGCACCTGGAAATTATGAAGCGTCAACCGCGCGCCAAGGCGACGGTTCACTGTCACCCACCGCACGCAACCGCCTATGCGGTGGCTGGTGTGGAACCACCCACCTGCATGATACCTGAAATTGAGGTTTTCATTGGCAAGGTTCCCATTGCTCCCTACCGCACGCCGGGAACACCCGAGATGGGCCAGCTGGTGGCGGATCTGGTCGACAAGCACAACACCGTATTGATGGGGAATCATGGAGCGGTGGCATGGAGCCACCTCACAGTGGAGGATGCTTACTTCAAGATGGAAATTCTTGAAGCCTATTGCCGAACCATCTGGGTGGCTTCCCAACTGGGCACGCCGCTCAACACTATGAATCCCGAGCAACTCAAGGACTTGCTCAACATCAAACAAAACCTTGGCATTCCTGATCCGAGGTTTGGGCTGAAGGAATGTGAGCTCTGCGATAATGAACAATGGCGGCCCGGAGTGACCTGTGCCACCACACCATCGGCTTCCTCAGGCGGGGGAGCCTCGCAGGACCCGACGACTGAGCAAGCCGTTCAAGCCATCACCGACCAGATTATGTCTCAATTGGGGAACAAGTAGATTGCAAACACTGACAACCTTTTTTAACAGATCATGAAAGTCAGCATCATTGGAGGTGGCGGTCGAGTGGGTTCATGTGCAGCCTTTGCACTGCAATGTGGTGGCATCGTTTCAGAAATCCAACTGATCGATGCCAACCAGGCCATGGCCGAGGGAGAAGCACTGGACTTGTTGCATGGTTCGGCCTTTACGGCGGATCAGCGCATCACCGCGGGTACTTATGAACAAGCTTCGGATTCGGACATCTTCCTCATTACCGCAGGTCTTCGTCGTAAACCCGATGAATCTCGCTTGGACTTGATCAATCGCAATGTGGCGCTGTTTGTTCAAATCCTCGAGAGCATGCAAAAAGCGGGCATGCGTCAGGATGCCATTGTTTTTGTGGTTTCCAACCCTGTCGACATCCTGACTCATCTGGCAGGAGAACGTTTGGGGCTACCTTGGCAACAAGTCATTGGTCTTGGAACCATGCTAGATTCCACCCGATTCAGCTCACTGATCGCAGAAGCCCTCGATCTGGCCCCTACTCAGGTCAAGGCCTTGACGCTCGGAGAGCATGGCGATTCGATGGTTCCCATCTGGTCTGCCTCTTCTGTGAATGGTTTGCCGCTGACTGAATATCCCGGCTGCGGTCCCGGCTTTCAGGGACAGATATTCACACGCACTCGAGGAAGTGGTGCCGAAGTGATCAAGCGCAAAGGTGGGGCCGGATGGGCCGTTGGCATCGCCATCAGGGATGTGATTCACGCGATTGCTCTCGATCAGAGACGCTTGCTGCCTGTTTCTTCACGGGTGCAAGGTGCTTATCAGATCAGGGATATCTGTTTGAGCGTACCCACGGTGGTGGGGCGTGGTGGAGTGCATCAACAGGTAGAACTCAAGTTGTGGCCCAAAGAACAAACAGGACTTCAGCAATCGGCTCGCGCCCTCAAGGAAACGATGTCAAAGGTTCAGCTGTGAAGTGAGTTCCATCGTTCGCCATGTCGTCGATGATCAAATCTTTGGATCAAAAGCTTGAAGCCATTCGGGCAAATCCTGCCTCGAAAGCCTTCATCATTGCCGACGCCAAAGATGCGGATATGGCTTTTGGGGTTCGGGCGACAGGAGGGCGACATTATTTGTCCGCTCAGGGAGAGCGGCCGGCACGCTTTTCCCCTGAAATATGGTCGCGGGATGAGTTTGGTTTTCGAAATCTCCCTGAATTTCTCGATATCATTCGTGAAGTCGTGGCCCAAGGGCAAGTCGACATTGTTTTGATGTCGGCATACGTCAATGAGCTGCTCTCCATCAAGGAGGGCTTGTTTGACTCATCCCCCATCACGCCTGCTGCTAGAGCCAATGATGCAACGGATGTTTGGGCCATTCGGCATGGCTGCTACACGGCAGAGCCTGCCCAGCCTTTTCGGTCAGCGAGCATCGATCACATTCAATGTGGTCAGATCGAGTGTGACCGCTCGGTAGATGTGTTTCCTGGGGCCAATCTGGGCCTCTACTCGGTGACCTTCGTGAATGATCTGAACCGGGATAAACACACCCTGGAATCCTTCAAGGCTTTTCGTGAGGAAGCAGAGGCCAAGCAATTTCGATATTTTCTGGAAGTCTTTAATCCCAATGTGCCATCCGGGGTCGCTCCTGAAAAAATGGGTGAGTTCATCAACGATCATATTTTGCGCAGTCTTGCAGGTGTGACCGATGCCGGGCGTCCGGTTTTCCTCAAAATACCCTACCATGGACCCAGGGCAATGGAGGAGTTGGTTCAATACGATCCCAACATGATTGTGGGCGTTTTGGGTGGAAGTGCGGGTACGACCTACGATGCGTTCAAACTGATTCACGATGCTCAGAAATATGGCGCTCGGGTCGCACTCTATGGGCGCAAAATCAATCAAGCTGAGCATCAATTAGCCTTCATTGAAATGCTTCGCTTGATCACCGAAGGTGTGATTGGCCCCAAGGAAGCAGTTCATGCCTACCATGGCGTTCTTCAACAGAAAGGCATCAAGGCCCACCGTTCCCTTGACCGAGATCTGGCCATTACTGAGCAGGCAATGAGCTATGATGAATCCTCTTCTGGGAAAAGCCGTGTCATGATGGGAGAGAGCCCAATTGACGGTTCGGAGAAGGCAGAGAAGCAATCCGACCTGCCTGCCGGCAAAGTATCTGATGCATCCGGGCAGGGGGAAGCGCCCTGTGCCGTGGATTGGCCCATGTTGTCCGATGGTCGACCCGATTTCAAAACCATGACCTCTCAACAGCGGCGTGCCTATGACCAGGATCGTCTCAAACGGACCTTTGGATGAACTTCAAGGGCATGAGAGGCCCATCATGATCCCATAGAAAAAGCCCGGGTGATTCACCCGGGCTTTTTCTATGGAAAGTGAGGGCTCTTCGATGGTTTAACCATCCTCGCCAATGGCTTCGACAGGACAGCCTTCCATTGCCTCTTGGCACTGAGTGGCTTCGTCGTCGTTCTCAGGCTGTTTGTAAACGTAGGAGTATCCGCCATCTTCCTGGCGCTTGAAATTTTCAGGTGCTGTTTCGCGACAGAGGTCACAGTCGATGCACTGGTCATCCACATAAAATTTGCCTTCTACGCTCTCAGGTTGTTTGTTTGCTACGTCTGCCATAATGATTTCTTTCAGTTCCTGTGTTCTTGATCCAGAACCGGGATTTAAGGTGGAGCTTTCGGAATCCTGACACATCAGATCCGTGGTGCGCAAAGCCACCTGCACGGGTTGGCTTCCACCGCCAACGAACATCCAAGCCCCTCCCGACTCAGCCTCAACAAATTAAGGGACAATCATTCGTAGCGCAAGGCCTGAATTGGATGAAGACCTGCTGCCTTGAAGGCTGGAAAGAGTCCAGCAACCACTCCGACGAGGGCACTGAAACCCACCGCAATCACCATGGGGTAAACGGTAATGATGGGCGAATTCTGCGCGGGGGAGGCGATCTCAATGAGTTCGACCAGCAGAAAGGAAAATCCGAGACCGACTACAGCGCCCAACATGGCGACCGCAATGCTTTCGACAATAATCTGGGTAAAGATGGCTTCACTGCTCGCTCCGACTGCCTTGCAGGTCCCTATTTCGCGAATACGTTCGTTGATACTGGCAAGCATGATGTTCATGATACCAATTCCGCCTACAAGCAAACTCAAACCGGCAATCACTCCTTGGCTGATACGCATGTTTCGAATACGCGTGCGAATGTCGTTGATCTGGTTTTCCTGAGTATCAAATTCAAAGTCGTTGATGCCATTGTGGGTAACCAGCATGACGTTGCGAGCCTGTTGCAAAGCGGGTTCCAGGAGATCTAGATCGGCTATCTTGATGTCGATATCCGTCAAGCGAGGGTCGGGTGTCTGGTCTTCATTGGATGCAGCTCGGAACTTGATCCAGGCAGTATTCAAGGGCATGTAAACCACATTGTTTTTCCTCCAGAACGCATCGCCCCATTTCTTGGCTCCGCTCCAGCCACGTTGGCGCTTCACACCTCCTTCGTTCTCCTTGGCTTGCTTTTTCGCAAGTTCCTTGAGTTTACGCTCTTGTTCGCTTTCGTAATGCTTGAACATACCGACAATGGTAAAGGGCTGGCCCCCGACCTGAAGGACCTCACCGATGGGCACGATCTCGGTTCCTTTTTCCTCCGGGCTTCCAAAGAGCTGATCGCGCACACCTGTCCCGATCACACAGACGCTGTTGGCAAACTCTTCGTCCAAGTCGCAGAAGAAACGACCATGCTCGATTTCGTAGAGATTCATTTCGAGCACCGCCGGCCAGACGCCCACGATTTCGGAGGTGGATGCGGATCGGCCCTGGCGGGTCACGCGCGTGGCTCGCCAGTCCAGACGCATTTCGGGTGAAATCGTCGTGATCAAGGGAGCACTGGCCTTGAGAGCCTCCACATCCTTGATCAGTCGTCCTGGAGCCTGGTTTTTTAAATGATCTTGCCAAGTCGGGACATCCTCGTCGTCAATACGGATCTTATCCAAGCCACCCATGGCAATCATCGACTCCTTCATGCCTTTCTCCATTCCGGTAATCACTGCCGCCATGGCCACCAGGCTGGAGACCCCAAGCACAATCCCGAACATCGTGAGGAGGGTGCGGAATTTGTGAGACCAAATGTCCTTGAGACCGATAAGAATGGCATTGAAAAGATTCATTGATGGACAAGAGCTCAGTCGTATTTGAGAGCTTGAATTGGGTGGAGTTTCGATGCCTTGAAAGCCGGAATCATACCAGCGACCATCCCCACCATGGCAGAACATCCAAACGCAAAGACCATTGCCTGAAGAGTGATGACGGGGTTGTTTTCAGTGGGAGTGAACGCGGTGATGGACTGCACCAGCGCGATGGAAACTGCCAGACCCATCACTCCGCCCACTAGGGCGATGACGAGGCTTTCCATGATGATCTGAATGAAAATATCCGCCGTGGTAGCTCCAACGGCTTTTCGAATACCAATTTCGCGAACTCTCTCCGAAATGCTGGCAAGCATGATGTTCATGATGCCGATGCCTCCCACCACCAGTGCGATGGCAGCAATGATGACCCCACTCATGCGAAAATTGCTGATGGTCAGCTGAATGCCGTCCGCCAAGTCTTCTTCGGTGCGAAAGGTCCAATCTTCAATGCCATTATGGGAAACTTGGAGGACATTTCGGATCTGCTGCAGTGCCGTTTCCAGCACTCCAATATCCTTGACCTTCATGTAGATTCCACTGAGTTTCGGGTCGGCTGTTTCATCCACACCGGCAGCTGCACGGAATTGGATCATCATGGTTTGAAGGGGGATGAAGACTGAATTGTTTTTCAAGCGGAAAACATAACCGCTGGGGCCACTGCCACTGCGTCCCTTGTCACGAACCACACCCACCTGGGCCTGTGGATTTTTCAGCGCCTCCAGGCGGGCCAATTCCTTTTCCTTTCGCTCCTTTTCAGTCATGTAATGTTCAAACATTCCGACAATGGTGAAGGGCTGACCATTGATCTGGATCACTTTCCCGACAGGAATGATTTCCTTGCCTGTCTTTTCAGGATCCCCGAAGAGGTCATTTCGAATTTCGACACCAATCACGCAGACGCTGCGGGCCATCTCATTATCGATTTCGTTGAACATACGTCCGTGTTCAACGCGATGGTCCTCCAAATCGAGGATGCCGGGCCAGGTGCCATAAATTCTCCATGGTCGAGCACGCTTGTTTTGATAAGTGATGTTGATGCGAGATCGATAGCCATGTTGTTCGACAATCGGCGTAATGTTCTCCACCAGGGGAGCACCACTTTGAAGGGCATAGACATCGCGCATGAGCAAGCCCGGGGCCTGGTCGGTGAGGTGTTTTTGATACGCCGGAAGGTCGTCCTGCGCCTCTACACGAACCTTTTCCAGTCCACCCATGGCGACGAGTGCTTCCTTCATGCCATTTTCCATCCCTTTCACCAGAGCGGACATGGCGACCAGACTGGAGACACCCAGAATGATGCCCAGCATGGTGAGCATCGATCGAAATTTATGCGCCCAAATCTCCTTGATGCCCACCAGAATGGTATCGAGCAGATTCATGAACTCTGATGGGGTGAGGTGCTGAGTTTGAAACGGCTTTCTTTTCCGGCGAGCTTGGCGTCGACATTTTGCGCAATCTTGCCATCTCTAATCTCAATTTTCTGAGGGGTGAGGGCTGCGATTTCCGGGTCGTGGGTGACAAGCATGATCGTACGGCCTTCCTGATGCAATTTGCAGAAGGTTTCCAGGATCATTTCCCCGGTATGTGTATCGAGATTTCCCGTAGGCTCATCAGCGAAAATGATGCGCGGGTCGTTCACCAGTGCACGCGCAATGGCGACCCGTTGTTGCTGTCCCCCGGAAAGTTGAGAAGGACGATGACCTGCCCGATCCTGCAACCCTACCAATTCCAGCGCTTGCATGGCCTTCTCCTTGCGACTACGCCCTGAGGTGCCCTGGTAGATAAGCGGAAGCTCGACGTTTTGAGCCACATTGAGCTTGGGTAGCAGATTGAAAAATTGAAACACGAAGCCGATTTTCTCACCCCTTACTTTTGCCAGTTGACGGGGGGTGGCGTCGTGGATGTCCATGCCGTCCAGACTCATAGAGCCCGAAGTGGGCGTATCCAGACAGCCCAGGATGTGCATGAGGGTGGATTTGCCACTGCCCGAAGGGCCGATAATGGAAGTGAAATCTCCAGCTTGAACATCCAGACTCACCCCATCCAGAGCGCGAATGGTTTCTCCACCCAGATGGTAGATCTTCTTGATGTCGCGTAATTCAACCAGTGCCATATGGATCAACTTTGATTGGAGGCAAGACCCGCCTCTCCTGCCAACTCATCAATCGCTTCCTGTGGGGGCATCTCGAGGGAGACGACTTCTCCGGGATTGAGACCCGATAAAATTTCGGCAAAAAAATAGTCAGCCACCCCAATTTGAATCAACCGCCTTTGAAAGCGCTCTTGCTGCTGGACGTAGACATAACGCTCCTGCTTTTTGAGAGTTTCGTTATATTCGGTGAAGACCGCTCCCAGCGGAACGGCTACCACCCCCGCAGCGGACTGAACCGGGATTTTGATGTTGGCCGTCATGCCCGGTTGTATTCGAGGATCAATCTCGGTGAGCAGGATGCGAGCAGCGAAGCCCTTGATTCCGTTGAGTATGGTGGCTTGAGGGGCAATGCGTTCCACCTGGCCTTGAACGACCAAACCGGGGATGGCTTCCACCTGAATATCCACCTGGAGGCCGACGCTGAGTCTGCTGACGTCAGCTTGATTGACGTGAGCGTTGATGATCATACGGGTCAAGTCGGCAATCGTCAGCACCTCGGTGCCACTGTTGAATCCGCCTGACCCGGAGACAGCTTGGCCCGAAGAAACCGGGCGGGTGAGGATCGTGCAATCGAAGGGAGCTAGGATTTGGGTTTTATCCAGCCGCTCCATGGCGAGGTCGAGATCCTTCTGAGCACGCTCGATATTATTTTGTGCCAGACTGTAATCGGTTTGGCTATTTTCGTATTCTTCCTTGGCTACCAGGTTGTCTTCAAAAAGCTTTCGATTGTTCTCAAATATGCGTCTTACCTTCTCCAGCTGCAGCTTGGCTGCATCAATTTGAGTTTGCTTTTGCTCGATTTCAATGCGGATGTTCTTGTCGTCCAGTGCAAAGAGTAAATCATTCTTTTTCACCTGGTCACCTACATCGACCGGAAGCTCCGAAATCAAACCATTGACCTCAGGCCTTACCGATACCTGTTCCGCAGGAGTGATCTCCCCGGCCACGGTTACGACAAATTCAATATCCTTGGTTTGAACTTCCGCCGTTGTGTCCCGCTGTGCCAGCTCATCTGCAGCAGTGGTCTCAGACGGTGATCCCTTTTTGAGGTAAATGAAACCACCAACCAAAACGGCAATAACAGCGATCGTGGAGAAAAAATTTTTCATATTCGAATGATTTTGTCGACGCAGCAAATAGGACCTTAGCCCATCAAAATAATACGTCTACGTTGTAATCTTGCCACCACAAGACCGGATATCAAGATTCATTTAAAATTTCATCAAGCTAACCAGAAATTGTTAAAAAATTGCTCCCCAATGAGATAGGAAAAGTCAAATGGTGCGGTTAACTCAAGATTTCCTTCAAAACATGGCCATGCACATCGGTTAATCGGCGCTCAAGGCCGTTATGAGGATATGTCAGTTGAGTATGGTCGACTCCCAGAAGATTCAAGATAGTGGCATGAAGGTCGTAGCACCAAATGGGTTTCTCTGCTTTCCACGCCCATGGGTCGCTGCGTCCAATGTGACATCCCGGGCGAATCCCTCCTCCTGCCAGCCAAGTAACAAATGTGCCACCATTGTGATCCCGACCGGATTCTCCCTGTGTGAAAGGCATTCTTCCGAATTCAGTCGTCCATACCACCAGAGTGTCCTCCAGGAGACCAGTGGCTTTGAGGTCACTCAGGAATGCGGCGATGGGCTCATCGACTTGCTCCGCAATCCATGGGAGTTCCTTGTGGATATTAGAATGGTTGTCCCAGTTGTTGCTGGGGCCACCCGCTCCGCTCCACAGCTGGATAAATCTCACGTCGCGCTCGAGCATGCGCCTGGCAATGAGGCATCGCTTACCGAAGTCGCGAGTGACTTCCTTTTCCAAGCCATAACGCTTTTTGACCCAGTCACTCTCTTGATCGAGATCAAACACTTCCGGGGCTGCCAGCTGCAGCCGAGCCGCCTCTTCGTAGGATTGAATGCGAGATTGGGTGACGGGGTCTTTGGCATGCATCGCCCCCAACTGGCGAAGCAATGATCTTCCTTCCGATTCACTCTCCTTGGTAATGTCCGTGACATGGCTTGGGGGATGAAGAAAAGCGATGGGATCTTGAGCACCTGAATCGATGACGGTGGCTCCATGTTGGGAAGGTAGGAATCCTGAGGAAAAATTGCCTAGATTGTTGTAAGGAAGTCCCTTTGGATCGGGCATGACCACAAATTCAGGGAGATTTTGGTTCAGTCGCCCGAGTCCATAGCTGATCCATGCTCCCATGGAGGGAAATCCAGGAAGAGCAAAGCCGGTGTTTTGCATGTAGCTTGCGACTCCGTGGACATTGCTCGAGGAGTGCATGGACATGATGAATGCCATGTCGTCGACACGTTGCGCCATATGCGGAAACACCTCACTGACCCACTGGCCGCACTGCCCGTGCTGCTTGAAGGCGAAAGGGCTGTCCATGACCTTGAAGCCAGGTGAGCGGGTGACTGATTCCACGCGTTGGCCACCCCCCGGATCAAACGGCTTGCCATCAAGCTTTTTCAGAGCCGGTTTGTAGTCAAAGGTATCCATGGGGCTGACACCTCCATTCATGAACAACTGAACAACCCGTTTGGCTTTAGGACGATGGGTGATGATGGAATGACCCGCATGAGATTCGACGTTGGGGGCTCCAAGCATGTGCTGCAAGGCCAGGGCGCCAAAGGCCCCACCCGTCGACCAAAGAAAATCCCTGCGTTGCATGTGATGATCCAGAGTCATGGCATGAAGACAAAGGCGTTGCTGTTCCAGAGGTAGCGAGTGGCATTGGCTAGACCGTGTCGGTCTGCGTAATCAATCATCAGGCGCTTTTCGGACGGGTTGGGCATTCGACACAGGCTCGATTCGTAAAGTAACTCAATCTGGCGCTCCAAATGCTTGGATACCTTTTGAAGTTGATCTGCCATGGCTTGGCTTTGTGCAATCACCCAAGGGTCATGAAGCATGGCAAGTGCCTGGAGAGACCCTACGGATCGACTGCGTTCGGGGTGCCAGGTCGAGGCGTCCGGACAGTCCATTGCCTTCATGAAGGGGTCGGGAAGGGTTCGAAACAAGAATCGATAAATGCTGCGTCGATGCATGGCAGCATGTGTGGGATCGAACCCCTTGTAATCAACGATGGGGGTGACGTGGATGCCTGGCTCCATGAGAAATTGTTTGACCGACGGGCCTCCCATCCTGGCATCAAGTTGACCGCTCAGCTCAAGCAGGCTGTCTCGAAAGCTCTCAGCATCCATGCGCCTGGGAGACACACGCCAATAATACTTGTTCTCTGCATCCTGTGCGGCGGCTTCCTCACGCCAGACGGATGCCTGACGATAGGTGCGGCTGTTGAGAATCACACGATGTACATGCTTGAGCGATCCCCCTGAGTCTCTCAACTCACAGGCCAACCAGTCCAGGAGCTTGGGGTGAGTGGGGGCTTGGCCACCATTGCCCAGATCATTAGGGGTAGGAATCAGCGGTGAGCCGAAATGATGCTGCCACAGGCGATTGGCCATGGTTCTCCAGAAAAGACCATTGGAAGGGTGGGTGATCCATTTCCCCAGAGCCAATCGACGGCTGTCCTCTTCAGCAAGGTCTGCACCCTCCGGATTCCAAGGGATATGGGATAAGGCCGAGAGAGCTGCGGGTTGAGCTTCCTTGCCTGGCTGCTGAATACTACCGCGATGAAGCAGGCGGACGGTTCGCGGTCCTAATGAGGGCTTGAAATTCCCTTCGGATGAAAAGTAGCTGGTTGCCGCGTACACTTGAGGAGGTGTGGGAAGCGCCTCAAGGGATTGATCCAGATGTCTCCCCAAGGCATGCCGTGTCAATAGGAGTTTCTGCTCCAAGGTTTGCGTTCCTTCAGAGCAAGCAAAGGCTTCCTGAAGGTTGGCTTCCAAAAAGGGCTCGATCCTATCGGGGGGAACATTGCTCCATCGGATTCGACAGCGACCTACCCATTGGGAGTGCTCTTCAGGGTGGTTCAACTCCACCTTGAGCATGTGAAGATCCCTTTCATCAGGCAGAGAGGCAATGCGGAAGAAACAGCGATGATTCTGGCCGTTTTGAGGGAAGATGCTCCAGTGAGTCTCAGGATCGTCATCGATCAAATAACGCACTGAAGTGCCTTCCTTACTGAAATCATTTTCAGGAGCCTCCAATAGGATGGGGGTCCAGTCGCCAGAATCTTTTCCTTTGCCATAAACCTTGAACTCAGTGAGTTGGAAATCGCCTTCATCCGACCAGCCGGGGCCACCTTGCGGCAGGCGGGAGTCGGCCATGACTTCCAATTCCACCGCGGTCGGTTTTGGGTGGGGAGACAGGAGCGACCATGTCAGTTTGCCATTGAATGAATCGGTTGGTTGTATGAAAAGGGAGCCATCTTCAAGCACTTCCCAGGGTGTCACTGGTATTTCCGATGAGGATGGTGCCAGCGGCCTGCCTGGTTTCCATCGCGACAGATGATCCTGTCTTTCCGAGATCCATGATTGGGTCCTTTCTTGGTTGACCGAAGACAGGAGAGCGGACTCGGTGGTTCTTCCAGCAAGCAAGGCCTCCTTTTGGTCCAGCAGATCTTGTCGCAGGCGATGTAACTTCGGGTCCTTGTCAAATGGCCGATCGTGGCGATCTACTCCAGCAAAGACGGCCTGCAGTGCGTAATAATCTTCAAATGGGATGGGGTCAAATTTGTGATCATGACATCGTGCGCAATGAACGCTCACTCCTAGAAATGAGGACATCACAGTGGTGATCATGTCATCTCGGTCCAGATATTGGGCGAGCTCTTTATCGAGGGTACCGTCCTGAATGCCCATCTGGGAACTTTCATCCCATGGGCCGGCTGCCAGGAAGCCTGTGGCAATCAAGGCATCAGGATCATGCGGTTCCATGGCGTCCCCTGCGATTTGTTCCAAGGCAAATGTTGCGTAGGGTTTGTCTGCATTGAGTGACTGGATCAAATAATCCCGATAGGGCCAGGCATTTTCACGGGGTGCGTCCTCGTCGTGTCCATGAGTTTCAGCATAATGGATGAGATCCATCCAATGCCGTGCCCACCGCTCACCGTATTGGGGCCCGGCGAGAGCTTGGTCCACCCAATAAGCCCATCTTGTTTCATGGGATGCACTCCTTGCCTCTTGTAGCATTTCCGCACGGGGTGAAAGCCCCCAAAGGTCGAGAAAAAGTCGCCTAAGAAGTTCATGGGGCGGTGCCTCCGGTGAGGGGGTCAAACCCTGGAGAGTGAGAGCCTTCTGGATAAATCGATCGATGGCATTCTCACACCACGAATCCGAGCTTTCTATCTTTGGGATATCTGGCCTGATCAATGGCCTGAAAGACCAGGGGGATTCCTCTTGCCCAAAGGCAATGGTGAACCAACTGAGGGTGCCAAGCCAAATGCCTCGGTAGATGAAGGATGTGTAGGCGTGCAGCCGCATGGGATGTGAAAATTCTGCCACGAATGACAGATCCTTGGCAAGGAAAGGCACCTGGAGGAGAAACCTTCAGGTCATTCAGGTTTGGAGCCATGCTTTCTCCAGACGGTGTCGCAAAGGTCTGCCAACAAAGGCCACTGAGTGATGGTTTGCGTGCATCGATTCAGAGGTGAGACTGAAGAGACCAGAAGGCGCATGCGTATGGCGATCCATCATTCTGAGGGATTGGGCGGCTGCGAGCGGATAGAATCGATGAAATGATCCTGCTGCTTTGGGGGTGCCTTCTCTGGGTTGGGTGGCATGAACCTGGGACCGTAGTAGAGGATGTTGGGGTTGGAGGTGAGCAGGGGATCCCCTGCTTTGAGATTTGCCATGGTTAGGTCGCCGAAGGCAAAGACTTCGTTTGGCTGGCGTTTGGGGATCAGCCGATCGGGTGGAATTTCCTTTAGGAGTCGATCCCGGTATTGACGGGCGTCTTCCAGACTCATGGGGGGGCGGTCCGGCCAGTATCTGTCGAGCACCAGCTTCCCCACGATGGGGTCGGCATAACTTTCATAGGCCTCTTCCGGTGTCTTAGGCCCGAACGCATCCCGTCCGTAGTGCACCGTCTTGTGGTATAGCTGGAGGCAACTGAATATTTCGGCCGTGATCCGTGGGTTGTCGCCGCGGTCCACGCCTTCCAGAAGATGATAGAGCTGTTCGAATTCAGGCCAGTCAATCTGAGGGTTTTTATAAAAACAAGTCATGAAGGCGTGGTCGTCGACCGCATTTTCCATCACCGGGTCGTCATTGAAGGTTTCCGAGTTGAGGACGTCGTAACGAGAAGGGTTATATGCCAGGATGGAGTTGGTTTGCTTGGGGTAGGGGAAGTGAGCCCGCCAGTTGGCCAGGCGCTTGGCCTCAGCCTTGGCGGCTTCATCGCTCGCCCGCTGAGCCTGCTGCTTTGTCTCAGCCTCCAATCGGGCCTTCTCAATGCCCTGCCTGATTCCCATGGTGAGCCTGGTTCCGGCAGGCTGTGCGTTGGACGCCACCGGGTCGGGTTCGGATGTGTCGACTCCAAGCTCATCGAGAGCTTTCTCGCCAGAGGATTTGTTGTGCTGGTATTCCAACAGCCAAAGCCACCCGGCCAAGACCAGGAGCGCTAACCCAGAGATGGCCAGAACTCTTCGCTTCAGAGCTGTGGTTTGAGAAGAAGCATCTTGCATGATTGAAGGCTTTGGAAGGTTCGAATCGCTTGCTGGGATATGGTTTTGTTGTGGACACCTAGGATCAAAACAGGCCTGCATCTATTTCCTGGCGGACGGTCCATTCGGAGTCGTCAACGAAGATTCGTGTCAACTCATCGACCAGACCTTTGCCATCCAAGCCCACCTTGGAAAGGTCAAAGGTATCGAATTTCAGTTCCCATCGGCGTGTGCATTTGCCGAGTGCAATGGGGCCTTGGATGATTTCACTGTCCTTTTTCACTAAATGCATGTTTGGCACTGTGGTGGGCATAGTGGCCTTGACCGGTAATTGCTTGAATGAGGGATTGTCACGCTCTGTTGATTTGATTTGCCCCCATCCCTCGTATACCAAATCAGCCAGTTTGTATTGGATGTGGATGGTGAAGTGATCGGGCACCCCAGGGTAGGGAAGTTTGAGGGACTCCTTGCCAGTGTTGGACATTTTGGTGGTGAGTACGTGCTTGCATTCCCACTGCTGCAACCACCCGAAATTTCGATAAACCTCCTCTTGCTGTTGCCCAAATTCATTGAAACCCGCCCAGTCTTGCCCAAAGTGATGGGAGGTTTCACCGTCTTGGGTGATCAGCCAGTCATACGCTCTAAAATTACGCTCAAGCAAACCGCCTGCCCCTCCGCCCCCGATTAAAGCTCCCTGAAGGTGATTAAGCTGAATGGTGTATTGGGCACCAGCCAAGTCATCCCGGTAGTACATCCTTTGGGCTGCAAGCGCGGTATCGAACTTCAGATCATCCACCTCGACGGTCAGTGTTCCATGACGGGTGACCATGTCCCGTGCTGCGTCCAAGGCCGCGCCCTCCACTTCGTCTAGAGCCAGTTCAAAGATTTCATTCCCAACCCACTTCATGATGTTGCCAAGTGTACCTGCTTTGGACTCATGAGTGATTGGGCAAAGGCACATCAAAAAGAGTGCGTGAATGAAAAAAGAAGCTTTGGTTGAGCTTGTTTGGAGTTTTGGACGACTGTGCATGATATCATTCCTTTCTACGTTGAGGTTTGATCCAAGATGGCCCTCCATTGTGAACTTCACTAATTTATTAATATATAAAAATTACCTAAAACAATCTAAAAACCGCCAATAAAGTCATTGCTGATAGGGTGTGTGACCCTTCCGGTCACGCAGACTCATGGGGTCTGTTTACCTCACTGGACGGGGTGTTTTTTACAGCCTGATGATCGATGTTCGTGTTAACCTCCAAACATGATGATGGAGCGACCGATTTGTTGGATTCTGAAGATTTGCTTGTTCCTATGGGTAGGTGGGCTTGGAAGCCTTGAGGGGCAGTCTTTCAATCCCTGGGCGAACAAGGAGGGGCGAGAGGAAATGATCCTGATTCACGAAGGTCAGGAAGCCAAGGCCATCGAGCATTACGAAGACCGTCTGGCATCAGATTCAGACAGACAGGAAGCATTGTTTGGATTAACCGTTGCGCATGCCCGGCTTGGTCATGCAGACGATTCGATCTCTTTTTTGGATCGTGCACTGGAGTCGGGGCTCCCGTTCGAGCGGTTTTTGGCGGGTCCCCGGGATTTGCTGCAGCCGCTCTACACTTTTGATGAGTTCCAAAAACGAAAAGCCCGATGGATACCCGCTCTACTGCACGGACCCATGGTGGGTGGCCTCACCGATCGTTCGGCGCGTTTCTGGGTTCGCACCCACCAATCTTCCAGAGTTGAAGTGCTGCTGCGAGCCGATGGAGAGCGCTTTCCAAAAAGGCCGCTGATCACACCCGAGGTCTGGACTCAACCCTCGAACGACCACACGGCAGTCATGGAGATTCATGGTTTGAAACCGGGTCAAAAGTACCATTATCAGGTGCGCATGGATGGAGCGATTGTTTCTGATGGACATGCTTTCATGACCTTTCCCAGGATGCATCGGCCATCGGATTTCACCGTGGCTTTCGGGGGAGGTGCTGCCTACACCCCTGAATTCGAACGCGTCTTTACCACCATCAAAAGCCGGCAACCTGTTGCGTTCATCCAACTGGGTGACAATATCTATGTGGATCAACCGGAAAAACCATCTATCCAGCGCTACGGTTACTACCGGCGACAGAGTTCCACCCCTTACCGCTCATTGGTTTCCAATGTGAATGTGGCTTCTATTTGGGATGATCATGACTTTGGGGATGATGATTGCTGGTATGGTGGAGATCCGAACCAACCACCCTTCAAGCGGGAGGTGTGGAAGGTGTTCAGGGAAAACTGGAACAACCATTCCTATGGACTGGGCCAGGAGAACCCGGGATGTTATCATGATTTCTACATCGGTGATGTCCACTTCATCCTTTTGGACGGCCGCTAGTACCGCACTGCTCCAACCGATGCCTCTGGTCGAAGCATGTTGGGTCAGACCCAGCTCGGTTGGTTGCTAAAGACGCTTGAGCATTCCAGAGGAACCTTCAAAATACTTGCTTCTCCAGTTCCTTTTGCCAAAGGCGTCAAACCCGGAAGTCGTGATCCATGGGATGGATACCCCGAGGAGAGATCCCGAATCTTTTCCCATATCCGAGATCACCATATCGAGGGAGTGTTGTTCATGGCCGCCGATCGCCATCGTTCTGATTTGTGGAAGATTGAAGCGGAGGGAAGCTATCCGCTCTACGAGTTCATGTCCTCTCGATTGACCAATATTCATGTTCACCCCGTGATGAAGGGGAGCCTTTTTGGCTACAATGCCAAGCGCTCCTTTGGTCTGCTGGAGTTTGAAACGACCTTGAAAGATCCTCGAGCAACCTACCGGATTGTCACCATCGATGATGAAGAGGTTTACCGTCATTCCGTTCATCTCAGTGAACTTTCTTTCTAATCGAAAGCACTGAGGATTGACGGTCCTTCAGGGCCCGGCCATAAATGAAGCCACAGGCGTGGAGCTAGACAGTCGCCTGATCCATCCATGTTTTGGAAAAAGAAAAACCCTGAAGAGCATCGTTATTACCTGTTGCCAGGCATGGGGAAGAGCAACCGTCGCCGTCATCAACAATTTGTCCGGTGGGCCATTGTTGTCGGTATTCTGGTGTCTGCCCTGGTCGGAGGCTTCATCTACTACACCAACCGTCTCTAGTTGCTCTCAGGGTGCCCTAGAAAGGCTGCTTCATGAAATCTCGTAATCCTTCTCAAAAAGCCATCCTCCATTGTTCGGATCGCCGCCATTTCCTCGCTCAGCTTGGCGCTTTGGCCAGCGGGAGCTCCGTGGCCTTCCATGGGCAGGCTCAAACAGCATCCACGCCTTTTACCGTTGCGGTGCCGGTGGCTTCGAATCGTCCGACCTATCAATCCGATATTGGGTCCATGTGGGCGACGGTCAGCAAGATAGGCAGGAAACCGTTCTTTCCCTATGCCTTTACCCAGGATGTCTTCAAGGACTTGGCTGCCTGGAAACAGGGGGTGCGAGCAGGTCTGATGGAAATGCTCCATTATCGGCCCAGCCCCTGGCCCTCCCAGGCGACGGTGATTGGAGAAACCGATCAAGGCGACTTCGTGGTGGAGGAGGTGGTTTTTCATTCGACTCAGGAAACCACCGTTCCCGCCTTTGTGCTGGTGCCTAAAACCGCTCAAAAGCGGGGAACTCCTGCGGTCATTTGTTTTCACGACCATGGTGGATTCTACCTTTGGGGAAAGGAAAAGTTGGTCTCACTGCCGGGTGAAAATACGGTCATCACAGAGTATCGAGACCGGTATTATGAGGGACGATCCATTGCTTCTGACCTCGCAAGACAAGGTTATTTGGTGGTGGTGATCGATGCTCTTTATTGGGGAAATCGTCGCATGATGCTGGATGGAGATTCCGAGGATTGGTGGGAACGTGCCAGTGATCTCCCTCCTGAACAGGTCAATGCCTTCAATATCCGTTCATCCAATAACGAACACTTGCTGGATCGTACTTTGCTTGCTGCCGGCGCGACCTGGCCAGGCATCAACGCATGGGATGATGTTCGCACGCTGGATTACCTTTACACTCGGGACGAGGTGGATCGAAACCGTATTGGTTGCGTGGGGTTCTCGACCGGAGGCATGCGGGCGATGATGCTGGCGGCTCTGGATGATCGCATCAAGGCGACGGTCAATGCCTGCTGGATGACATCCATGCCCTATCAACTCCAGAATGACATCAAGTTCACCATGGGTTTTTCGGTGCTGATACCAGGCATGACGCGTTACCTGGACCTGCCGGACCTCGCATCCATGGCCATGCCCGGTGCCATGATGGTGCTTGGAGGCGGTAAGGATCAGTTCTTCCAGGACGAAGGAGCCAGAGCCGCCTACACCCAAATGCGTCAAGCCTTTGTGAAGGCCGGTTTTGACGACCGCCTTTATGTCCAGGAGCATGATGTGGGGCATGTATTCAGTAAGGCCATGCAGGGCGCTGCTTGGAAGTTCCTGAAAGATCACTTGATGGATTTGGTATAGCCCGCGTGGAAGCAGTGGTTGAATGGCCTCTGTCAACTATGGATCGTCGGCTGTCTCATTGCCTTCCTTGGCTCAACAAGCTACAAAGAAGCATGCTCTCTTTCACCAACGCCATGCGCTCCGATCTTCTGAAGATAACTCTCTTATTAGGGCTCTTCTGTCAGATTCAAGCTCTCCAGGCCCAAGCATTGCCAGCTCAGGCATCTTCTCTGGTGCCACTCTACGGTAGCTCCTCGGAAAGATTGATTGAGCAGGCACTCCAAAGTTCGACAGGTTTTGACCGACTGGCCTTGATGTGCGATCGATTTGGCTCTCGTTTCAGTGGATCCGAATCCCTGGAGCAAGCCATCGACTGGGCTCTGCAGACGATGGGCGAAGATGGTTTTTCCAATGTCCGGGGAGAATCTGTCGAGGTCCCTCGGTGGGTGCGTGGAAACGAATCCCTGCTGCTACTGTCCTCTTCACCCAGGGAGTGCCCCATGCTTGGCCTGGGAGGCAGTGTCGGAACACCGACAGATGGAATTGAGGCTGAGGTGCTGGTGGTCAATAGCTTTGAGGACTTGCAGGAAAAAGCAGATGAGGCTCGAGGTCGCGTGGTGCTCTTCAACGCACCTTTCACGGACTATGGTGCGACAGTGGTCTTCCGAGTGCGCGGTGCCATCGAGGCAGCCAAAGTCGGTGCGGTGGCAAGCCTCATTCGATCGGTGGGCCCATTTTCCATGCAAACGCCGCATACCGGAATGATGAGCTACGAGGCATCAGTCCCCAAAATCCCGCATGCAGCCATCACGCTGGAGGATGCTTCCATGATGGAGCGCATGCAGGCTCGTGGAGAGACCGTGCGTGTCCAACTTAAAATGGAGGCACAAACCTTGGAGCCGACCATGTCTCGAAATGTTGTGGCAGAGATTCCCGGTAGGGAATTTCCCGAGCAAGTGGTGCTGGTCAGTGGACATATCGATTCTTGGGACGTGGGGCAGGGCGCCATGGACGATGGAGGAGGCTGCTTAGCGATGTGGGAAGCTGCTCGCCTGATCCTTCGTTCACAGGGACAGCCAAGGCGAACGATTCGGATCGTTCTCTGGACCAATGAGGAAAACGGGATGGCGGGCGTCCGCGCCTACCAGAAGGCGCATGCATCGGAAATGACCAACCATGTCCTTGCCATCGAATCGGATGCTGGAACCTTTGAGCCGGAAGGGTTCAGCTTTACGGGAAGCGAAAAGGCCATGCCGTATCTCGAGACCATTGGTCACCTGCTTATTGATGTTGGAGCCGAACGCCTCAAGTGGGGAGCGGGTGTTTCGGACATCATGCACCTAGTATCCGATGGTGTGCCGGTCATGGGGCTTGATGTCGATCGCACGCGTTACTTTTGGTATCATCACACTGCCGCTGATACGGTCGACAAACTGGACCGCGATGAATTCAATCGGTGCGTCGCTGCCTCTGCGGTCATGATGTGGATCGTGGCAGACATGCCCACACGACTTCCCCGATGACCTCCCTTTTTCAACGCTGATGGACGCCAAGGAAAACGCAGACAGCTGGCAATGCCGAGAGCATGCCTTGGACTTCATCCAGCGACCGTTGGTCATGGGCGTGATCAATGTGACTCCCGATTCGTTTTCTGATGGAGGGCAGTATGATGACCCGGTGCGAGCCGTGGATCATGCCTTAGCATTAGTGGATCAAGGTGCGGATCTTCTGGATATCGGGGGAGAATCGACCCGTCCCGGCGCCCAGGAGGTTCCAGAAGAGCAAGAGGTACGTCGGGTGCTGCCTGTGGTCCGAGAGTTGGTCCGTCAGACTTCCATACCCATCAGTGTTGATACTCGGAAAGTAGCGGTGGCACGGGTCGTTCTCGATGCAGGTGCTGCCATCATCAACGATGTGGAAGCCAGTCGTCAGGACGATGCCATGTGGCAACTGGTGGCTCAAACCAGGGCTGGATATGTGGCCATGCACATGCAGGGGGAGCCTCAGACCATGCAGCAGGATCCGAGCTACAGGGACGTATTGCAGGAGGTGGACACCTTCTTTTCGCAGCGCCTGGAGCAAATAAACCAGGCTGGAGTCAAAAACCAACAGGTTGTTCTGGATGTTGGTATTGGATTCGGTAAAACTCTGGATCATAATCTGGCGCTTCTGAAATCTCTCGAACGTTTCGGCCACTTCAGGCGGCCTTTGTTGTTGGGGGTTTCCAGAAAATCCATGTTTGGTTCACTGCTTGGTGTCAAAGAGCCTGCCAAGCGAATGCCTGCAGGCCTGGCCTGTGCCCTTTGGGCCATGGACAGAGGCGTGAAAGTCATTCGCACGCACGATGTCGCGGAGACGGTTCAGGCTCTTGACATGTGGGAAGTTTTGAAAGCGCTGCCCTCATCATGAGTTTAGATGCATCCTGGTCAACCCTTTGGCGTCCGCTGGTTGAGATCTTCATCCTGGCTGTTGGGATTTATTATGTCTTGATGTTCGTGCGACGGACCCACGGTTGGGGCGTGCTGATTGGTTTTTTAGTGCTTCTGGGCATGTTGGCGGTGACGGCACTGTTGGACTTGAGTGTCCTCAAGTGGATGCTTCTTCAATTCTTTGGTTTCTCTGCTTACGCCATCCTGATTCTCTTTCATCCTGAAATCCGGCGACTCCTGGCTCGTTTGGGGAACTTACCCAGTTTTGCGCGCATTCGCGAATTGCGCGAGACCATTGAGGTCATCGTTCAGAGTGTGGACCGGCTTTCGGATGTCAAGATAGGCGCACTCATTGCCATTGAGCAAAACCACGATCTTTCACAAGTCATTGAGCAGGGGGTGCCCGTGGATTGCGAGGCCACGCCGGAAATGTTGGAAACCATCTTCTTCCCCAACAACGCGATCCACGATGGTGGCGTGGTGATCCAGGGTGATCGGATTGCCCAGGCCGCGTGCATTTTTCCGCTCACCCGTCGCCAGGATCTTCAAAAATCTCTCGGGACTCGGCATCGAGCGGCCATCGGCCTGAGTGAGGAAACCGATGCGGTCGTGGTCTTGGTTTCCGAGGAGACTGGCATGATCTCCTACGCCCATGAGGGTAAATTGGTCCGGGGGCTTTCCTGTGAAGAATTGCGATCCATCCTAAGCACACTGTTGGTCAAAACCTCACGCTCGGACAAGCGTGTTGCTCAGCAGGCGGCCTTGGAGAAGAAACTGGAAAAGAAAACCATAGCCCGATGATTACCCGTTCCCAGTTTCGAAGCCTTCTGGCCAGGTTGGTCGACAATTTGGGCTGGAAAATCGTTTCTCTGCTGCTTTCCATCGGCCTCTGGATCGTTATTCGGATTGCTGTGGTTGAAGAATATGAAGCGAGTCAGGAAAATCGAGGTCCGATGGCCATTCGTCAGATCCAGAATGTTCCTATCATCATCCAGACTTCCTCCACCGATACCAACCGTTATGTCATCGAACCGCAAGTGGTGGCAGTGAGTGTTGAGGGCCAGTCCGTGCTCCTGGAGACCCTGGATGCCACCCGTATTCGCGTGGTTGCCGACCTGACGCAGCAAGCAGGTGAAGAGGCCTTTGCCGTCGCCCTTGAGGTGGAAGTTCCGGATGATTTCGCTTTTCGCAGCTGTCAGCCACAGAGCATTCGGGTGGGGCGAGGCGGTCAATAATGCTTTGGTTTTGTACTGCCACTGCCACTGCCAGCCAGCCGAGTGGCCAGTCCAATGGCGCTGATCAGACTCGACTCATTTGCCACCCCCTTCCACGCGATATCCAACGCGGTCCCGTGATCGACGCTGGTGCGAATGATGGGTAAACCGAGCGTCGTATTGACGGCGCTATCAAAAGCAAGTGCCTTGACAGGGATGTGCCCTTGATCGTGATACATGCAGACAATCACATCACATGTTTTTCTTTTTCCGGGCAAAAAGGCCGTGTCAGGAGGCAAGGGTCCTTCCACCTTGATACCTTTTTCCTGAGCTTTCCGAATGGCGGGTAGAATGATCTCCTCTTCCTCCCTGTTGCCAAACAGGCCATGTTCGCCAGCATGAGGGTTGAGACCGCAGACAGCGATGCGAGGTCGCTGTCCCCGAATACGTTCCAGGCCCTCCGCGGAGAGTTCGATGACCTCCAGAATCCGCTCGGTGGTCAAGTGCGAAACCACTTCAGCGTACCCCACATGGACGGTCACGAAGGTGCAGGTGATAATCTCGGAATATTGCATCATGCACCAGCGCGTGGAGTGGGAGCGCGCAGCGAACATTTCGGTGTGCCCGGGGTAGGGGATGCCGGCCATCGACAGGGCTTCCTTGTGGATGGGGGCTGTGGTGACAGCGTCGACATGCCCTTCCAGTGCAGCATCGATGGCACGCTGAATGTAGGTGTAGCTGGCTCTGCCTGTTTCGGCATTCACGCTCCCGGGAGTCCAGTCAGCGCCCATTTTGGTCTTGATATCCAGGACCAGAGGATCCTTGGGCCTGTTCTTGATGCGCTCCAAGGCATGCTTGGGAGCATCTGGTGTCATAGGTGCCACTGCCGCCTCGAACGGTATCCCCAGGAGATCGGAACACTTCCTGAGAACATCGACATCACCAAAGACAATGGGAACACACGTTTGATCGACTTCGGCAGCAAGCAGAGCCCGGAGACAGATTTCGGGTCCGATGCCTGCCGGGTCTCCCATGGTGATGGCAATGTTGGGTTTGTCTGACATTTCCGAATCGAGGCTAGGATTGGAACAGATGCGATGCGAGTTCAATTTCCTTCAGTGAGTTGGCTTTGCTACGGGTGCATTTGATGACAAGGGTCTCGATGGCTCTCGACAATGCTTGGAAGTATCCCGTTGCCAGTCCTTGGTGATGGGCTTAAGATTTAACCTTCGGCCCATAAGTCCAGTCCTCATGACCCGATCCATTTCCAAAACGCTTTCGTGTTGGTTCCTGTGGTGCTTTCTTTCCTCTTCCGGTTCTTGCGATACCACGGTTCATCAGGAAGATGCCTTTCAGGTGCATGTTCGACTCTTCATGGATCGTTACTGTGCGCCTTGTCATGAGGGGGAACGACCCAAAGCAAAATTCGATATCTCTCCCTACCGTGAAGCACAAGACATGGTGGCTGATTTCGGCCATATGGATTTGATGCTCGAGCGCCTTGAGCTGGGAGACATGCCCCCTGAAGATGCACAAGCCATGCCTACCGATCAGGAGAGGTTGCGAATGATCCAGTGGATGAGGCGTGTCAAACGAGCGGAAGCCGAGAAAAACGCGGACGATCCTGGTTGGGTGGTCGCACGGAGACTCAGCCACTCCGAATTTGCCTACGTGTTGCAGGATCTGACAGGACTCCCATCGCCCCCTTCTTATCCCTTGCCCGTGGATCCTGCCAACGAGCAAGGTTTTGACAACACGGGCGAGTCGCTCAGTGTTTCCCCAGCATTAATCAAAAAGTATCTGGAGGCTGCTCGAGAGGTGGTGGATCATCTGGTGATGACCCCCAGTGGGCTGCACTTTGCTCCCCAGGCGGTATCCACCGAGACCGACAGGGACCAATATGGAGTGCAACGAATTGTGGCATTTTATCGGCAACAGAATACCGATTTGAAAGACTATTTCCATGCTGCCTGGCAATGGAAGTATCGAGATAGGCTCGAGCTTGTGGGCCAGATGCTGGAGGACATGGCTACAGAAAAGGGGTTGAGTCGAAGGTATCTTCAATCCCTCTGGGAGTGCCTGGAAGGAACCTTGCATGGCCATGGACCGATCGAGAAGCTTCGAGCCCTGTGGCAAGCTTTGCCGGAACCCATGGCCGATGGAGGCACAAAGCCCAGCATCGAGGCCTTGGTTCCGCTCGTAGATTACGTCAGCGCAGCTCGGCAAAAAATCCAATTCGACATTCCACACGTCAGATCCAAGGGAATTCACAACGGGGCTCAGGCCTTTGTGATGTGGAGAAACCGTCAAAAAGCTGCCCATCGCATGAAAGTCGATCTCGATCGATTGGCTGCCCTTTCCGCTGATGATCGACAATGGCTTGGTTTGTCATCTGCGCAGGCCTGTGCCTCAACCCTACTCAGTGAAGAAGAAAAAGAATCCGTGATCTTTTTTGGTCGTCTTTTTCCGGATCGTTTTTACGTCGCCGAACGGGGGCGTGAATTCCTTGATCCGGATGCCAATCGTGAAAAAGCAGAAAGAGGCCGTTTGCTCAGTGCTGGATTTCACAGCATGATGGGATTCTTCAGGGATGATCAGCCGCTCTGCGCCCTCATGTTGGAGCCGGAGGAAAACGCCACTCTGGATCGTTTGTGGGATGAACTGGACTTCATGACCCGAGCTCCCATGCGTCAACATCAGGGTTTGGTGTGGTTTGAACGAACCGACTCAACATTCATGCGTGATGAAGCCTTTGATTTTGCCAGAGCTGAAGATAAGGATGTTACCTCGGAGCCGAAAATACGTCGTCTTGCCGATGTGTATCTTGAAAAAGCCCTTTCACTCGGGGCTAATGCGCTGGCGGTCGAGGCCATTCAGGAACACTTTGACCACATCAATCGCAGTATTCGTCAGGTTGAATACTGGGAACAAGAGGCTCGCTATCACCATCTGAGAGACTTGGAGCGTCTGGCAGAAAAAGCCTACCGGAGACCCCTTGAAAACGAAGAGGCTGAGAGTCTACGCGCCTTTTATCGTCGCCTGATCGTAGAGGATGGCTTGAGTCATGAACAAGCCGTGCGCGATACACTGGTCAGCGTTCTGGTGTCTCCCCATTTTTGGTTTCGTATGGACATGCCGGCCGGTCTCCCAGAGGTGCATCCGCTTCCATCCCTTGCCTTGGCCAATCGGTTGAGTTTTTTTCTTTGGTCGAGCATGCCGGATGAGGCACTGATGGCCGATGCCAACTCGGACAAGCTTCTTCAATCCGAGGTGCTGATCCACCATTTTCGCCGTATGATCCACGATCCGCGCATGGAGCGTTTCGCCACCGAATTCCTCGGAAACTGGCTTGGCTTTCGACGCTTTGAAGAACACAACAGCGTGGATCGTGAGCGATTCCCTGCTTTTACCCCGGCTTTGCGTGAGGCCATGTTTCAGGAGCCCATCCGGTTTTTCTGCGACTTGGTTCTGAATCAAGGCTCTGCATTGGAATGCCTCTTCGCGGATTATACCATGGTCAACGCTTTGCTGGCGGACCATTATGGTTTGGAAATGCCACCTCAGGCCGCAAGTCAAGGATGGACCCGCCTTTCTGTTGGAGATTCCGAAAGGGGGGGGCTTTTGCCCATGGGGGTCTTTCTGACCATGAATGCTCCAGGGCTTCGCACCAGTCCTGTGAAGAGAGGGTATTGGGTCGTGCGTCAACTGCTGGGTGAGCACATTGCGCCTCCACCTCCCAATGTCCCTGACTTGCCCTCAGACGAACGGCTCATGGAGGCGTCTTTGCCTGAGATGCTGGCACGGCACCGCGAAGTCAGAGAATGCGCCCAATGCCACGAAAAATTCGACTCGATTGGTTTGAGTTTCGAAGGCTTTGGACCCGTTGGAGAGCTGCGAACCCTTGATCTGGCTGATCGGCCGATCGCCGACCTGTCAACGTTTCCTGATGGGAGTGAAGGTGCCGGGCTGAAGGGGCTCCTGGCCTATATCAAGGCGGATCGTCAGAGGGATTTCCTCGAACAATTGGCACAAAAACTTTTCACCTACGCCATGGGACGAGCATTCATTCCATCCGATGAGTTGTTTTTCGAAGCGCTGATGCCCGCATGGGAAGAGGAAAACTATCGTCTGCAATGGTTGATGGAACAAATCGTTCTCAGCCCACATTTTCTCAATCGCCGTGGACCACGCCAAACCATCAGCTCTAATCTACCATGAAATCATCCTATCCAAGAGGTCTGCGGACCCCGCTCTCTCGTCGCCGATTCCTAAGTGGAACCGGTGTGGTCCTGTCACTTCCCTGGATGGAATCGATTCCCGTCTTTGGTCAGGAATCCCACCTGCCGACCAAGGAAGGATCCTCCCACCCCAAACGGTTTGCGGCCTTGTTCATGGCCAATGGTGTGAACAAGCACCACTTCTGGGCCAAGCAAGGCGAGGAGGGGATGATCTTGGGAAAAAGTCTCGAACCTCTTGCTCCATACAGGCGAAAGATGAATGTCATCTCGGGCCTTTTCAACAAGAACGCCACTGGGGTGGGCATCCATCCTGGGCAGACCGGAAACCTGCTTTCCGGTGCTGCGTTGCAGAAAGGGGCGACGCTCAAGGGTGGAATCAGCATGGATCAGGTGCTTGCCAACCATTTGGGTAAACAAACGATGCAGCCTAGCTTGGTGCTGGGCTGTGAGCAGCCTGTCACGGGGTATCATGAAACCAACTTTTCCATGGCTTACGGGTCGCACATTTCGTGGCAAAACGAATCCTCACCTGTTCCTATGGAGGTGTATCCGTCCCTGGCTTTCGATAGCTTGTTCGAGAACAAGGGAAACATGCGTCACTTGAGTATTCTCGATCGTATCAAGGAACAAGCTCATGACTTGACACGGCAGATCAGTGGCGCAGACAAGGCCAAGTTGGATGAATACCTGACCAGTGTCAGGGAGGTGGAAAAGCGCATTGAGTCGCTGCGGGATATCAAGGACAAAGCGAACTTCACCTTGCAAAAACGTCCTGAAGCCCTCTTTACCATGGAGCGCCCGGAAAACGGCCTTCCTGAAGATATCCGCGAACACATGCGGCTGATGTGCGATATCCTTGCCTTGGCTTTCCAAACGGATAAGACACGTGTGGCGACCCTGCTTCTTTGTCGGGACATTTCAGGGCTTTTCTACCCCTTTCTGGATGCCCGCAACGCTCACCACAGTGCATCGCATCACGATGAGTCAGACGAATTTGAACGAATCACGCGTTATTATATCGGGCAGATGGCACACCTGGCCAAACGATTGGATACCATGCCCGAGGGCGATGGAACCGTGTTGGATCACTCCTGTTTGATCTGGATCTCCAACATGTGGTCTGGAAGCAAACACGATTCCACCAAGGTGCCCTTGATCACCCTTGGCGGACTCGATGGATCGCT